>Ga0334722_10000110_pt1 | contig 119384 bp, 205 predicted proteins | sample C3_bottom_MG_FD_207210 | JGI IMG/M metagenome (GOLD analysis project Ga0334722, IMG submission 207210) | Sediment microbial communities from Yellowstone Lake, YNP, Wyoming, USA - C3_bottom | ecosystem: Environmental > Aquatic > Freshwater > Lake > Sediment | place: USA: Wyoming | collected...
TCGACCGCGACCTTGTACGCCGCTTGTCGTCCGGGCGGCAACGTGCAGCCGCGCAGCGCGAACGCCGCAGCCAGCTCCCATGCCTGCGCTTTTTGTTCGCTCGTCGAGTGAGTGTTCCACTTCTTCAGCATTTCTACCTGACCTCCCGTGCATTGCGGCGAATGATCTGCGCTCGACGGCGCAGCGATGGCAGTACCTTGCAGAGCAGATGCACGCGCACCGGATCGACCGCGACCTTGTACGCCGCTTGTCGTCCGGGCGGCAACGTGCAGCCGCGCAGCGCGAACGCCGCAGCCAGCTCCCATGCCTGCGCTTTTTGTTCGCTCGTCGAGTGAGTGTTCCACTTCTTCAACATTGCTACCTGACCTCTAGGTGACGCCGCGCTCCGGCGGATCCCTATCCTCGACAGGATCGAGGTTGCCGACCGCGAATCCTTCCGGCCGCGTCGCAGCGGCAGCGAACAGCGCGTCTACGCCACGCTCTGCCAAGCACGCATCGACGAGCGCGCTCTCGACTGCGCGCCAGTCGCCACCTTCCACGGGCACCCGCAGTGCCGAGCACGCGCGCACGATGGCCTCGCGGTGTTGGTCCCGTTCACGCTCTGCCTTCGCTAAGTCGGCGGTCAGGCTCACACGCTCCGTCGAGCGCTCGTACTCGGCGAGAGCGGCTACGAGCTTGGCGTGATCGTCTGCCTTGCGAGCGGCAGCGTCAGCAACGCCGACGAAGTGCGGAAGCCGGCGGTCCTCCAGCACGGCCATCGCCTCGATGCAGTCGAGGCCACCTCGCCCAGCCAACGTCGCGAGGTTCTGCGCGTGGTTCACTTGGGCCTGGCGTTCGTGCGGCTCGATCATCGCCCATGGCAGCGAGGGACCGCCCATGATCGGGAAACGTCGGTCGTCAGGATTCTTCACGATCCGCACCGTAGCCGAGCGCGTAAATGTTCGGCCGCCGCTATCGTTCCGAGCGGCGCGCTGATACGGAACCACTCGTCTGCCAGCGCCTCGGCTCCCCGCAGCACCGCTTCGAGAACGGCGATGCGGGCCTTGAGTCGAGCCTCCTCCGCGAGCGCGTTGTTGGCGATCTGCTCTAGCTCAGCGCCCGCGTCGAGCATGTCGAGCACGCGCCGGTCGAACACGGGTTGGGGTTCACGCTTCATGCTCCACCTCCCACGATCCAGTCGCACGGCTTCAGGCGAGCGTACCGCCGCGAGCACCACCAGCCAGCAGTCCACTCCAGCACCCATCCGAGCCGGCACTTCGGACAGCGTTCGCCTTTCAGTACACGCTTCTTCACGCTTGCACCGTAGACCCTGCGGCCTGTTTCGGGTGCGCCGGAGCCGACGCCGACCACGGCGCCCACCAGCGCACCTTGCGACCACCTTCGACGGGCGCGGCCCGGCGCCGGCTCGGTCGGTCGTAGCTCCCGCCCTTCGATTCGTGCTCCGTGTCTTCGATCCAGCCGGCCGCGCGCAGCGACGTGCCCGGTTCGTCGTCGTGGATGTACGTCCACATGTCCTCGCAACCCATCGCCCGAGCTGCGCGAGCGCACGCCGCGTACAGCATCGAGCAAGCGCCCTTGTGACCGCTCAGACTCGCGTCGCCTTCGAGCACGGCGACGCGGAGCACTTGGAGACGCGGCTGCGGCAAATCGCGGGATTCGAGCGCCTGTGCGTTGGGGCGCCCGACGACGGCGATCCCGCGCACGTCGTCGCCGCGCAGCACGGCGATTGCCCACATGCCGCCTGTCACCTTTGGCAGGCGACGATATGTGAGCTTGCACCAGCGTAGCGCCCGCTTGATCGGGATGGGCAGCAGGCGAAGGCTCACAGCCCCATCCCGCGCGTGGCGTTGTAGCGATGCAGCTCGGCGACGCGGATGTAGCGCCGCACCATCGCGTTGTTGCCGTGCCCGGTGTGCCGCATGATCTCGCTCTCGGTCTTGCCGTTCAGCGCGGCCTGCGTGACGAAGCCGGCGCGAAGCGAATGCGCGCCGTAGCCCTTCGAGTCGAGCCCGGCCTTGCGCATCATCTTCTTGATCACCTTGTCCACATACTGCGGCCACAGGCCGATGCGCTCGCCCTCGACGATGCGGCCCCAGCGCGAGATCGGACGGAAGACGTGGCCGCTGTCGATGCCGCTCGCCGCGAGCCACGCCTTCAAGAGCTTCACCGGGCACGTCTCCGGGTGCTCGCCGGTGAGCACCATCTTCTCGAAGCCGACGCCCTCCTGGTCGGTCTTGCTCGACGGCAGCAGCACCGTGAAGCCGTGCTCGTGGAACGTCAGGTGCTCGACCTTCAGGTCCGCGATCTCGTGCCGGCGGTTCGCAGTGGACCAGCCGAAGACGAGCATCGCCCGGTCGCGGTAGCCGATCAGGTCGTCCGGCGGCGAGGCCGCGAGCATCTTCTTCACGTCATCGAGCAGTAGCGGCTTCATGCCGACCTGGCGCACCTTCAGCGTGCGCCTGACGCCCCTCCACACGCGCTGGACCTCGGGATGAAAGCGCGGCGAGGCCAGGCCCTTCTGGACGTGCATGTCCGAGATCGACGACAGGAACTGGTTGATGGTGCTCACCGCGAAGCCCTCCTCGGCCATCTGCGCGACGTGCAGCGCGACAGTCTTCGGGTTTGCCGGGACGACCTTCTCCCCACGCTTCTTGCAGAGCTTCGCGAACTGGATCTTGCGCTCCACGTAGCTGGCCATCGTGGACTTGGCTTTCGCAGCTTCGGCGTACCGCTTCGCAGCGGCTTCGAGTTTCCCCATGATTCCTCCGTCCGGTCAGACGGGGCTGGGGTGCCAATATTCAGGTGGCAACTGTTCTTCAGTGCGGAATGTAAGACGGGATCACGCGGCATTCCGGCCTTCCCCGTGGAGCTTGTGCCACTCACGGTGATGCTTCGCGCAGAGCCATGTCGCTGTTTGCGCTGCACCTGTGGAAGTCCCGCGCGGGTTTCGTGAGCGAGCAATCTCGGCAGAGCTTCATGGGTAGAAACCTCGGTTCATCGCGCCCCCGCGCTCTTCTCGTCCGGCAGCCACATCGCCATCTTGATCTCCCCGCGCGTCCCCTGCTGGATCTTCCACGCCTGCGTGACCGAGATCCGATCCTTCTTGCCGTCGAGGAGCTTGTAGAAGTCGGACGGTTCCAGGCCGTGCTTCACGGCGAAGCGGAAGGGCACGACCTCGTTCTCCTTCAGCCACGCGCCGAGGGCCTCGACGGCGCGGGGGTTGAGGAGCCCCTCCTTCTCGCCGCGTTGCTGCCTCCTCATGCGACCCTCCGCAGGTGTCTCTTCCCCTTCGCCTCGCCGATCCGGTAGAGCTTCGCCGCCGACGCCTGCCACTCGGTCTTGGCGACGCAGTACTCCTCGTAGAGCGTATGGTAGCGCGGGTCGGGTGACTCGACCGAGAGCCAGGCCTTGAGCAGGTACTGGAAGCGCTTCCAGCACACGGTCTCGTCGATCTGGGCGAGGCGCAGGGCTGTCTTCGGACTCACGGGGCCTCCGGCGTGATCTTGCTATCGCCCAGGTGCGGGTCGGCCGCGCGGCGGCGAAGCTCAGCGGCAGCGCTCTGGTAGGCGTGCTTGATTGACGAGAGCGGGAAGTCCTGCGCGTCGCACCACGCGGCCGCGGCGTTCAGCTCGTCGCGGGCGAGACGCTCCGGAGAGAAGAAGGCGGACGCCATCGCTTCGAGGGCGTCGGCGAGCACGACGGGTACGTACTCGCGGATCTCATGCCGGCAGCCCTCGTACCCTTCGAGGTCGCGCACGCGGTAGTCTTCGAGCGCGCGGATCTTCTCTGCCTCCTCGGGGCTCGCCCACGCCGAGCGCAGCTCCGGCGTCTCGCCGGGCAAGAGGCGGATGACGGCGAAGAGCTTGGGGATCACTCGTCCCCCCACGCGCGGTCGCGCGTCTCTCGTTCGTGGATCTCCGCGCGCACGCCCGCGTCGTGCTCCGGGTGCCTGGCCTCGAAGTGCATCCCCATCGTCTTGACCCCGCCCGGGGCGAACGCCAGGCACGCGACGCCCTCGGCCAGGCGGTTGAACGCGGCGGCGGACTGGCCCTTCTTCTTGCTCCGGTACATCACCACGTCGCCGTGCTCGGCGACCTCCTGCGCGCAGGCACGAGCGCGCTCGGCGACGTAGCTCCAGGGCCTGCGGCGCAGCTCCTCGATCCAGAGCGGGACCGCGGCCGAGAGGGCGATCGTGAGCAGTGACTCGGTCACTTGACGCTCCGCACGTCGAAGCCGTGGTCGAGCACGTCGCGCAGGACGGACGCGGAGCAGAGCAGTTCAACGTCGAGAACCCACTCGATCGTCGCGCGCAGCCGATCGCGCTCATCGAGTAGAGCGGCGATCACCTTCGAGTGGGCGTCGTCTGGGTGCGCCGCGGCGGCGCTCCGTAGTTGCTCCTCTGTGTAACCGGCGAAGTTCACGACAACCCGCCCTTCATCCTCTTCACGATCTCCTCCGCCGCCTGCATGTTCTCCTTCGACGCCTGCCACCCGGGCTGCTTCATCCACGTGGCCTCCCCGACCCGCGCCCTGTAGCAGAGCACCGCGCCCTCGGGCCCCTCGAAGTTCGCGCCCTCCTTGCCCTTGTGCCAGCGCGGCGTGACCTGCCCGACGAAGACCTCCGGTACCGGGATCTGCTTCTCGGGCCGGGAGAACTGCCCCGCCGCGGCGTCGACGAGCCATTCTTTCCCGACCACGCACACGAGGTGCCCGGCCCACTTGCCGTTTTCTACCCCGTTCAGGTCGATCCCGACCGCCCAGCCCCCGAGCGCCGCCCACTCGTTCACGTCCTGCTGCGTGGGTTCCCGCCCCATCTTCTTGACCCGCTCCGCGTAGATGCCGTTCATCGCCGTGGCGGTGACGGAGACCGGCTCGGTCGCGAGCGAGAAGCGCTTCATGACCTCGACCGCGACGCGGGTCGCGTTCAGGCAGCGGTCGGCTCGGAAGCGGTCGACGAGGACGCCGGGGGCGTGGTGGGCGAAGAGGGCGAGGGCGTCGGAGGTGGAGAGGGTCACGGGGCGGGCGCTTTCTTGGCCGGCTCGCGCCGGATCGGGAACTGTTTTTGGATCCGCTCGGGCACGTAGTCTCGCATCGCGTTCATCTTCCACGGCCCGTGCTCGCCGTAGGTTGCGGCGACCCATGCTTTCGCAGCAGTGAACTGTGCGGCCTTGTCGTTCCGCGAACAGGTGAAGGTTTTCTGTCCGTGGTCGAGGAAGTGAGCCTTCGGGTCCGTCGCGACGATCTTTCCGTTTGCGACTCGAAACACACGCCAGCCGGCGACCGCCATCCGATCGGAAGGCTGGTAGGAGATCGCGACGCCACCGCCGGCCGCGACGAGTTGGTCGTAGGTGTTGATGATCCGGCGCGCGCTCACGGCTCGTACCTCCGGAACAGCGCCCCCTCGGGCAGGGTCACGTGCGCGGGCAGGGCGCGCGAGGCTCGATGGTGCTCCTGCCGGTCCGGCACGCTGAAGCAGAACGACGGCCGCACGCCGTACCGGCCCGACCACTCGAAGCGGACCTGGAAGAACTCCCCGCTGTGGAGCAGCACTTCGAGCAGGTCGCCCGCGTGCACGGCCCGGCCGTCGAGGAAGTACCGCGGCCCGCCCGCGTCTTCGAGCAGCACGAGGCGGCAGGGCCGCCGGGCCGCCAGTTGTGCGGGCGCAGCTTGGTTGGCCATCATGCGTGTCTCTCCACGTAGCGGTAGACGTAGTCGAGTGCCTCTCGTGCCACGGTCATCCCCTCGATCTTGCCGTCGAGAAACGCGCGAGTCAGCGGGTCGGTGCGGGCGTCGAGGTTCTTGCGTGCGTGATCCAGGGCACTCGCCATGACGTACATCTTCTTGGAGACCATTCCCAGCGTCCCGAATCGGATGCGGCGCTCGTGCTTGTCCTTGTTCACGACCATTTCCCTCTCTGATCGCGCGGCAGTCGCGGGCCGCGCTTCGGCTTGTCGCCGCAGCGGCGGTGCCGCGTCCCGGGCGGTGCGTGGGCCTTCGCGCCGCACTTGTCGCAGGTCGCGTTGCTGAACCCCGTGAGCCTCGCGTTCTTCATGACCAGTTCACCTCTCCGCCGTGCCACTCGGCGCTCTTCACGACCCGCACCACCGCCCCCGCGCTCACGACCCGCCTCGCCTCCGCCCGCGCCTCGCCCAGGCTCGGGTGGTCCGAGAGCAGGGTGTACCGGGGCAGGCCGTCGGGCTTCTGCTCGATCTGGATCACGGCGTGCTCGACGGACTTCATGACGAGAACCCAAACTCGCGAAGGACGACTCTTCCCGATGAGAAGACGCATCCGTGATTGCGCCTGCGACGATCCGCCACCATGAGCCGCCAGAAGTAGGATTCGTCGATGGTGAGTGCTCGCCACTCTCCGTGCTCCCAGCGGAGGCGGAGGCTGTGGTGTGGGTTCTCAGCCCACACCCTCGCTGCCGTCTCCACCGAGGCGTGCTCCTCGATGAGCTTCTGCGTGGCGAACGACAAATCGTAGAGCATCTGCCGTTCGTGTGGCGCGTGGTCGAGGTCTCCCTCGGTCACGCACATGGCCATGTTCCGCGCCTCGATCGCGAGAGCGAGCGGATCCCTGGGCGTCACGGCCGCTGCGGGGTCCTCGGCGCTCACGATTCCTCCGGCCCCTCGGGCTTCGGCGTCTCGGGCTTAACCGCCGGCGCTCGGCCGAGCTGGCTCAGCTCGAACTGCACCTGCGCCGGCACCGTGCGGTACGCGGCCGCGGCGCGCTTCGTCAGGGCCGCGTGGTCCGCGTCCGAGAGGCGCAGGGCGACGCCCCGGCCCTCGCGCGGGGTCGGGTGGGACTTCGGCTTCTTCTTGGGCTTCTGCTTGGACTTGTTCACTTGGGATCCTTTCACGGTTTCGGCGGGAACGGCCCGACTTCTTTCCAGAGGCGAACGTCCGGCCCCTGCGGCTTCGGGACCGTCGTCTCGGTCTTGCTGCGGTGGCCGCGGAGAGGGTCGAGCCGTAGCAGGCTCTCGCAGAGGAGTTGCATCTCGTGCGGCGGGACCACGACGAGTTGGCGCTGGTGCGCGCTGGCGTCCGCGGCCTGCTCCCACCAGTACCGTGCGAGCATGTACTCGTGGGTCGTGAGCGTCTCGGGGAAGCTACTCTCGGGGATCTGGATCGGCGGCGCGTTCGTTGCTTGGGGGAACGGCTCAGGCGGACCGACCGGCGACATGGCCGCGAGCACCCGCCGCGCCTCGTCGCTCACGGCCTTCGCTGCGGCCGGCGACGCGCGCAGGTCATCCATCGACGAGTTCTTCATGCCTTCCTCCGTTCCAGCATCTTCACGCGCCGCGCCCACTTCTTCTCGATCGTTCCCGCGCGCTTCGCCCGCGTCACTGCCCGCGCCAGCATCGAGCGCGCGTGCGCGAGCTTGTCCGAGAATGCCGCTTTCTGGACAGGTGCTGCGGGCTCGACGTTCAGGGCCAGCCCACGCGCCCACTCGACCGACTGCGTGCAGTACATCTGCGGTTCGGTCATGTCCTTGTGCCGAGCGCCGATCGCGTGAAGGGCCTCGTGGTGCATCGTGCGGGCGACTTGGTCGCGGAAGGAGGCCGGGGCGTACGGCGCCCACGGCGCGCCTTCTTTCTGCGCCTCCGCAGCGAGTGCCGAGGAGAGGGCTACGCCCCTGGCTTCTGTCTCTGGCGTCGGCAGGCGGAGCGTGCACAGGCCGGGTCGCCCGTGTCGGCCGAGCCAGCAGTTGCCGCCTACGCCCGCGCCGCGTCGGTTCTTGACGACCAGCGCGCCGCCCGCGCTCGCGCCCGCAGCCTTGAGCGCCGCCTTGTAGAGCGCGCGCAGGTCGGCGGTGGACCAGCGGGTCTGGTTCTTGATCGAGATCCTCACGAAGGCATCTCCCGGCTCAGCACCATCTTCATGGTCGCCGTCCCGTGCGGGGTCGCGACGAGCAGCCTCAGCGTGCCACCCGCCGGCAGGGCGAACGCCAGCGAGAGCTTCTCTCGGTAGAAGTGCTCCTCGCTCGGGGCCATCGCCTTGATCGCCCGGATGAAGTGCTCCGGCTCCTCGCCGGCCTCGACGAAGTCCACGGTCATGAACTGCGCCTCGACGACGAGCACCACCGCGGCGACGGTCTTGTTCGTCTCGTAGCCGCTCGCGCGCAGGCCCGCGGCGATGCTCGGCGCGGCGGCGGAGAGCAGCGTCTGCTCCTCGGCGGTGAAGAGGTTCGTGGAGTCGAAGGTCACTTGCGCCTACGAGCGCGGCGGCGCTTCGAGATCGCGAGGGCGTCCTCGCCCAGCGCGAGGCGGGCGTCCTGGATCGTCATGGTGAGCGCGTCGCGAACCGATGCCAGTACCGAGGGCAGGACGTGCTCGTGGAGCTGGCCCTCGTAGGTCGTTAGCGCGTAGAGCGCGAGGTCGAGGTGCGTGACGGCGATCAGCGGCAAGCGGCTCACGAGCCCCCCACGATCTCGCCCTCGGCGCAGCCCGCGAAGCAGCTCTGGTACCCGTCCTCGCGCGTGCAGTGGTGCGCGCCCGAGAGCGCCCCGTCCCGGCGCTCGTAGGTCCAGGTCCGGCCGTCGCCCACGGCGACGAACCGGTCGCCCTTCTTCATCTCGTCGATCCGCATTAGGTGATTCCTCCTAGCTACTAGGTGAAACGTCCTAGTGTCAAACTTTATTCACCGACGCGCCCGAAGCGACGACCGGATCCCGCCGGCAGGAAACCGACCAAGGAGACCTCCGGAGAGATCCGACCGTCGCTTCGAGCGCGCCGGCTACTTCCGCTTCCTCTTCTTCGACTTCAAGACCGTGATCTTCTTCCCCTCGACCAAGTACACCGGCCCCGTCGGGACGAACGTTCCGCCCGGCAGGCGCGCCGGTCCGAGGTTCACGGGCACGCCCTTGATCTTGCGGATCACGTGGCCCTCAGCGTGGCGTAGCGGACGCCGTCGCGCTGCAGCTCGGCGTAGACCGCCTCCTGCCGCAACTTGCCCGCGAGTGTCTCGGCGATCTTGCCGACGTTCTGCTCGAACTTCTGATCGTTCTCGGCGCTCAGGCGCAGGATCACGACTTGCACGCTGTCCTCGGGGATGGTCTTGCCCTTCGACTTGCCGCGCGTGTACTTGTACAGGCCGCGCTGAAGCAGGAACGACGCGCCCGGGTCGCCGCCGATCCGCCGGAGCTGTGCGAGGCGCATCTTCTTCACGATCTTGAGCACGTCGTCGACCGAGTACGTCGGCACGCCGTCGACCGAGAGCCCCACGAAGATGCGCGCGGACAGGGCCGGGTCCGTGTCGCGAGTGACGGGGTTGCCCTGGCGGGTCGAGTGGCGAAGCGCGCTCACGTCGCCGATCTCGTAGACCTTGCCGTGCGGCTCGAAGGAGCAGTCCGGGTGGCGAAACGCGCGCAGGTCGACCTTGTAGGTGCCGCGCTTCAGGGGGTTCGAGAGACGGGTGAAGTCGGTCATGGCGCGCTCGATGGTAGCAGGGGCCGGACGCGAGAGACGAACGACTCGACGATCTTCGCCGCGTTCTCCTCGTCGAAGTAGTATTGGTTCCACTTGCCGGAGTAGGGGTTCATGCCCTCGATGCCGAGGCTGTTCGCGCGCTCGATGTCGTCGAACCGGCAGAAGACCTGGCCGCCGTGACTGCCCGTAAATGACGGGCACGGGCTCATGCGCAGCGTGCCGGCCTTCGTCTCGATCGCGTGGCGGTGGTCGCCCTCGTACCAGGACTCGCACGGCGTCGCGCCGAGCTGCCGGAACGCTACGAGCACGGCGGCCGTGAACGCAGCCTGGGCGCGCTCCCGCTGGCGAGGGCCGAGCTTTCGGGGACGGGGCTTCGATGCTGCGCCCGCACGGCTGGCGGGGCTCACGACCACACCAACACGACGCCGCCCAGCTCCCGGACGCGGTCGAAGATGGCGACGATGCGCGCCGCGATCCAGTCCCGGTCCGCGATGCTCTGCCAGTTGCGGGCGCGGTACTCGACGAGGAGAGTCGCGAGGTCGTTGTCGAACGCCGGCACGACGAAGTCGGCGCCGAAGTTGCCGACGAGCGACCCGTCCCACTCCCACAGCACCCGGCCGCCCTCGCGGGCGTTCACGTCGCCGAGCCAGGCGACGCCGTGGCGGTCGCGCAGCTCCGCGATGGCCGCGCGGCTGGCGTCGTTCAGGGCGCTGTCCGCTTCGGGGATGCAGCCGTCGCCCTCGCGGATGGCGCGGGCGACTTCGTTGGCGAGGTTCTGGGATGCGGTCATGGATTTCTCCTCGCTTCTACGTCGTAAAAACGCGCCCCGCCGTTTCCACCCGACCTCCAGCTCCGATACGTGAACGGCCGGCGGCAGCACCGGCACGTGGCGTTCTTCCAGCGCCGGCCCGTGACGCGGCCGGTCACGCAGTTGTGGCAACACGGACAGGTGACGGGCAAGGTCATGGCAGCACCACCCACGTCTCGCAGGCGTGCTCGTACGCCGCCGCGATCAGATCACGTACACGCTCCACCTCTGCCTCGTCGCCGTAGGCTGCGGTCAGCAGTTCGCCGCCGCGGCCGACTCGGTAGATCTGCGCGATCTCGGAGTGTCTGCCGGTGCGGCCGGGTCGCATCGTGATCGAGAGATCCTCGCCCTCGTGCTCCGTGAGCCAGTCGGTCGCGCGCTGACAGGCGTCCGCGTGCTCGTCGTCGCTGATGGCGTCCAGCGTGCCCCAGCAATCCGGGTACACCACGTCGACGTACTCGGCGGCGCTCACGACCGCTCCTCCGGCGCCCCGTGCTTCTTCAGAAAGCGCTGCACCCGGGCGCGCTCCTTCTCGCCCATCGCTGCCAGCTCGCGGTCGGGCACGGCCCACGCCGAGAGCCAGCGCTGCTCGTAGACGCTCCAGTACGTGAGCGATCCGTCGCGGCGGAACTTGGTCTTGATGCTCATTGGTCGGTCTCCTTTTTCAGTGGATCTTGAACCCGCCGCAGTCGCGCAGGAACGCGATGAACTCGCGGACGTTGTCGACGTCGAACGGGTAGCTCGTATCCCACGGGCGGCGCCAGCCCGAGGCTTCGCAGCCGTTGCAGGGCTGCTTGCCCGGTCCGGTCTTCGGCGGCACTGCGCGCTTGCCGGTGCCGCCGCAGATTTCACACGATTCGCTCGGCATCGCTTCGAGCGTCGCTGCGCGCTCGCGGGCGTACTGCTCGGTGCGGCCGGCGTCGATCTCTTCTTGCAGCCTGGCGGCGAGCTTCACCGAGCGCGCCGCGTTCAGTCCCTTGCCGTCGTTGTAGTGGCCAGCTTTTGCGAGCTGTGCGTCGATCAGTTCCGGTGCAACCTCGCAGCAGTAGTCCCACAGCGGGCGCCACCACCAGCAGTTGTTGCGGAAGTATTTGCCCGTCTCGCTGCTCGGCTTCTTGCCGTAGACATCCATTCCCATTGGTCGGTCTCCTTTTTCAGGTCACGTTCATCCAGCGTTCGTCGTCTCGGTTCGGCTTGACTTCGACCCAGCCCCGCTCCCGCACCAGCTCCCGGGCGTCTTGCAGCGCCGCGCGCTGAAAGCCGCGCGGGCGCACGTCGTCCGCCTCGGCGATCTTCTCGCGCGTGCGGGCGTCGCGCACGACGCCGCGGCAGGCCAGGGTGAGGCCCTCGGTGCGGAAGTCGATGTAGACGGAGCGGGTCACGGGCGCCTCCCCGCGGGCCGGTCGCCGCCCTGCGCGGCGAAGACGTCGATCGAGTCGGGGTCGCCGCGGACGGGGGCGGTCCGGGGTGGGACGCCGAGCGCCACGCGGTCGCCTACCTTGACATCGGGAGGTGCGAGCCAGAAGCGGAGCTTCTCGGACCGCGCGCCGTCCCGGTCGGTGTACCGGGCAACGACGGCGCTGATCGGATCGGTCGTGCCTTCCACGACGGCGCCCGGGCCAGCGCCGAAGCGCGCGTCGTCGAGCATGATGACGATGAGCGGCGCGGACATCAGTGCTTGCTCCAGGTCACGCCGTCATGCGTGTGGAGCCCAGCCGCCACGGCCCGCGCGTCGACCTTGCGGCCGGCGAGCTTCTCGGCCTTCGCCACGGCCTGGCGCAGCGCCCAGCTATTCGCGGCGGTCAGCGTCCGGTACGCGCACACGTCCGAGACGTCGCGCCGGTTGTCTCCGTCCCAGCCGTCGAACATGATGCCGCCCTGCGGGCCGACCTTCACGCGCGCGCGGCCGCTGTTGAGCGCGTCTTCGAGGAGCTTCAGGGCCGATTCGATCTCGGTCCGGCGCTCGGCCGGGGTCTGGTTCTTGCGGACGTAGGTGTCACAGGGCATCGGACAATTCCTTTTCCGAGACTTCTCGCCAAGCTCGCGGGCGGACCTGTTCGTAGATGGCAACATGCGTGGCCCCCACTGCGTTCGCCTTTGCTGAACTGAGCGTGTTCGTCTCAGCGAGACATCGCCGTCCCTTGCCGTCGTCGACCACGACGGCGAAACGGTGGCCAAGGGCACCGATCCAGCGCAGCACTTCAGCGTCCGCGGCCGAGATGCCGGCGCCTTTCATCGTGCGATCCATCTCAGACCTCCAGCGCCCGCGCCGGCTCGGCGCTCTCGACCACACCCGCCCGCACTGGCTCCACGTCCAGGAACGCGAACCGGCTCATCTCGACCGCGGCGAGCTGGGTCTCCAGCCCCTTCGCGGTCTCGCCGTCCTTCGCCGCCTTGGTCAGCTCCCGGGCCGCCTTGCGAGCGGCCTCGATCCCGACCTGGACGCGCGCGGCGCTCGACTCGTCGAGCACGCCCGAGACCTGCTTGACCTTCGTCGCCGCCTCGCGGATCTCCTCGACGTCGCCGGCCTTGATCCCCTGCGCCATCCGGGCGAGTAGCCCCTCGATCTCGCTCGCGACGGCCTTGGCCGCCTCGGCTTCCGACTCGGCGATCCTGAGCTGCAAGACGAACAGCTCGACGCGCGTGGACTGCGCGCCCGCGTTGTGGACGGCGCAGAGCGTGCGCGCGTTCTCGACCGCTTCGTTCAGCTCGGGGATCCGAGCGGTCGGGCAGAGCAGCAACCGGCTCGCGTTGATGCACACCTTCTCGACGAGTCGCCGGGCCTCGCTGCGCGTGTTCGAGGCGCGCGTGAACTCGGCCGGGTCCGCGATCTCGCGCCGGGTCTCCCAGCTCGCGACGGCCGCGCCGCCTCCGTTGGTGTGCTCGACTTCCAGCTCCTTGCGGAAGTAGGCGACACCGCCCTTCACTGACGATTCCAGAATCACGATGACTCCGGGCTTCAAGATGGTCAACATTTGGTCGGTCTCCTTGCTTCGTGTGTTAGGTGAAACGTCCTACTCGGTCAATCTATTCTCACAAATCGAGCGCTCGCCCCGCGCCCGCGCCCTCGGCGGCCTCGGGCAGCGACGCCGGCCGCGCGCGGCCCTTGGCCCAGTCGCGGAGGCCCTGGATCTTCTCGGCCTGGGTCTTCGACGACGGGACGACGCTCAGCGCGGAGGTGATGAGGTCGTCGATCGTCAGGTCGCGCTCTGCCTCGGTGAAGGCGTAGAAGAGCGCGTCCGGGACGAGCGCTGCGATCTCGGCGCCGGTGAAGCCGCGGGTGTGAGGTTCGAGGATCCCGAGGTCGCCGACCTGTTCGGGGTCGCGCCTGTAGAGGCGCAGCGACGCGGCTAGGATGTCCCGGCGCTCGCGCGCCGTGGGAAGATCGACGAAGAACGTCTCGTCGAACCGGCCCTTGCGCGTCAGCTCGGGCGGCAGGTAGCGCGTTTCGTTCGCGGTCGCGATCGTGATGATCGATCCCGATCGATCCTGCATCCAGGTCAGGAACGTGCCGAGCATGTCCGACGAGACGCCGCCGTCGCCCTGTGGCCCGCTCGCGCCGGCGAGGGACTTCTCGATCTCGTCGAGGAAGAGAATGCAGGGCGCCACGGCCTCGACGACGGCGAGGGCCTTGCGGAAGCCGGCCTCGGATTCGCCGACGTATTTGCTCTTCGTCGCGCCCATGTCGAGCCGGACGATCGGCAGTTGCAGCGCTGCGCCCGCGCACTTGGCGACGAGCGTCTTGCCGCAACCACTGATCCCGTACAGGAAGATCCCCTTCGGGGGCGGCAGGCCGAAAGTGCGAGCGCGGGGTGACAAGGCGGTCTTCATGCGCCGCAGGCAGCTCTTGACGTTGTCGAGCCCGCCGATCGCGTCGAACCCTCGCGGGTCCGGGTCGTAGATCGTCAGCCCCGAGGCCTGCGACACGATCCGCTTCTTCTCTCCCGAGACCTGCGCCGGGTCGATGCGCCGCACCGTGACCAGACTCTTGGCGTACGAGTTCCCCGCGCCCTGGCCCGTGAGCCCCGTCGCCGCGTCGATCGCCGCCTCGCGCCGGCCGTTCACGAGGTCGCCCTTGACCGCGTCGCGCAGCGGGTTCCCGTCGCGATCTTTCTCGGCCAGGACGTCGACCGCGCGGTCGAGGATCGCCGCCAGCTCCTGCCGTTCGGGCAGGGGCCAGTCGATGACGGTCGCCAGGTCCGAAAGCTCCGGGGGGACTTTCGCCTCGGGCGTCAGCACGATGATGCTCCGCGCCTCGGTGCCGGGCGATCCTTGCAGGTCCCTCGCCAGGTTCTTGAGCTTGCGGATCGTCGGGTAGTCGAGGCAGGCGTGCAGGTCCCGGAGCACGTACACGGCGCGCGCCGTGCGCTCGCGGATCGTCGCCAGGATCCGCGCGGGGTCGCCGTTCGGGTCGATCACTTCGCCGCTCGCGTCGCAGAGGCCCTTGTCGCAGTCCCAGAAGAGCACCGGGTACCCGGCCGCTTTCGCGGCGGCCTTGATCTGGTCCTCGACGCGGGGCTCCTCGACGGAGACCGTCCAGACGAGCGTCACGCGGGAGCGCAGGAGCGCGGAGAGGTCGTCCCGGGCTTGGTCGTTCTTGGTCATGGCTTCGTCTCCTCGAAGGCGAGCTTGACCTGTTCGAGCAGGGCCGCCTCGGACTCCTCGGCCGTGGCGAGCGCTTCGCGGAGTCTGTGCAGCGCTGTCTCTGCCGCGGTGACGGCGATGCGCGTGTCGGATGCAGCGCGTTGTGCGACGCGATGCAGAGCTTGAATGGCGGCGAAGTCGATGGTCATTTGGTCGGTCTCCCTGTCCCCCGTCGTTAGGTGAAACGTCCTAGCCCTGGTCCCCATTCCCGCGTTCCTGCCGGCGGTCGCGGTCCCGCTCGCCCGAGAGCACGTACGCCAGATCGGCCGGCGTCGCCTCGGTCACGCGCTCGCCCTCTACCAAGTACAGGCGCGGTTCCGGGCCGCCCGGTGTCCGGACCGTGACCACGCGCTCGCGGATCCGCGTCTCCGTCATGGTGCTCCGGTACTTGTCGGCCGAGATCACGTGCGTCCCGCACGTGTAGAGCAGCCAGCCGAACGCCGCGGGGCAGTCCGAAGAGCGGAGCATGTTGAGATCGTGGACGTGGAGGTCGGTCGCGAAACTCTGCGGCAGGCCGTGCTTCTTGGACTCGGCGCAGAGCGCCGCGTAGGTGCGATCGGCCGGGGTCTGGGGCTTCTTCTTGGGCATGGGTCAGGCTCCGATCTTCTGCGCGTCGTCGCGCACGTTGTAGCCGGCGATCCGGTTCCGCGCCGAGACGATGCGCTCGCACGCGATCCGCTCGGACAGGTACTCGGGGAGCCCCGCGAACGTCCGACAGTCACCGTCCCACCGATCGACGTACTTCGCGATCGTGTGCGGGCGCTGGCCCGGGTGACGGAACGTGATTACGACGATCCCACCGTCCGCGCGCTTCGCCCCGAAGAGCTGGGCGCGGTAGTGGTCTTCGCCGTCGATCCACCAGTCTTCGACGTGATCCGGCTTGTCGCCGTTCGCGACGTAGCCGAGCGCCAGCGATAGGATGCCAGCCTCTTCACGGTTCGCGTTCGCGCGCTCGACGGCTTGGTCTCGGGTTTCGCGTTTCATGACTTCACCGCGTTCGGATCCTGCGGAGCCAGCACGCCGATTTCCTGGAGCTGTTCGGCGGTCCCGACGTACCACTTGCCGCGGGGCGGAAAGATACTCCAGCCGAAGAGCAAGCCACGCTCGACGGCGAGCGCTCGCGCGGTTTCTTCGTTGTTGCACGAGAGCATCGGTCAGGCCTCCCACTTGATGAGCTTCAGGCTGTACGGCAGTCCCGCCAGGTGTTCGCGGCCCCAGACGATAGCCTCTTCCTCGGTCGCGAACGCGCCGCGAGTGAGGGGATCGAACGCTCCGCCGCGCTCGGTCTCGGTCGGGTGCCACTCGGTCGCGAACGCGCTCGGCACGCTCGGGACCACGAGGGTCCAGTAGTCGTTTCCTTCTTTCAGGGGCATTGGTCGGTCTCCTTTTCGATCTTCTTACCGGCTCGGGTGCGTGGCAAGCCGCTTGCAACGCGCCCGAACCGGTTAGGGCTCGGGTCCTACCTCACTTCACCAGCGTCGCGATTGCCCTCAGTTTCTCGGCGCGCTCGCGTGCCGCTGCGCTGCGTGCGGTCGCGTTGCCGGAGAGCTGCGCATCCAGCGCCGCGTGCAACGCCTTGAGCGCGTCGCCGTCGCGATCGTACTTGACCAGATCACGCGCGGCCTCCTCCGCGGTGCTGTATTCGACCGCGGCCTCCCACGTGGTCGTAGACCCCTGCCAGCGGGACCAGCCGCCGCTGTACTTGAGCCACGCGATCCGGCCGTCCGTCAGCAGGAAGACGTCGGAGCCGTCGAACGCGCCAGAATTCGCGCGCGCGTCGCACCTGCCCGGGCCCACGGCGTCCGTATCGAGGTGGACCCCGCGCTCGGGTAGATGCGTGCCGGTCTCCACCTGATCGTAGTTCACGTCACCGAGGTGCGACTGGCGGCTGCTCACCTTGATCCGGCTCGCGAGCGCCCGCAGCGCGGGGCGAACCGCGTCGAGCGCGACCTGGAGCACTGCAGCGCGGGCCCCGCGCTCCTCGGTGACGGCCGCCGCCAGATCCTCGTGCTGCGCGGCGACGGCTGCCGCTTTTTCGGACAGATCGTTGATCGTTTCCATTGGACTACTGCTTTCTGCGGCTCCTCGCCGCTGTTTCGGCCACTCCTCGTGGCCTAGTGCCCGCTCGCGGAGCCATCCGCGAGAGCGCCGGGGGCCGTCCCGGCTCGGGCTTTCGATCATGCAGCGTGACGGGGGGCCTCCTTTGCTAGCGCGTTGAAGAGCGCGCCGATCTTCACGGTCTCGGCGCCGCACGCGAACATGAAGCGCTCGACGTCGAACCGGGGGTTCTCCTCGCGAAAGAACACGGCGAAGAGAGTCGCGGTGTTCTCGCGGCAGCTTGCCTTGGGAATCGCCGCGACGAGTCGCGCGGCGCGGACGAAGTCTTTCTTGGTACGCATTTGGTCGGTCTCCTTGTTTCGCGTTTCCGTTACTGCCGCGGAGCTACCTCCGGCGCCCTGCGGCAGGCCCAGACGTCGCTGTCCAGCGCGCCCGCGGCCTCCTCCGCGGCGATGATCTCGTCCAGGTGCGAGAGCAAGAAGTCACACGCGCCGTCCAGCTCTTCCAGCGTGAGACTCTGAATCAGCACGCCGTCTTCCTCGATGATGAGAGTAGCCATTTGGTCGGTCTCCTTCGGTCTCCGTTGCTGCCGTCGTGTCGTTAGGTGATACGTCCTACTGCGATCCCTCATTCCCCGGTCCGATCTTTTTTTCGATCGGGCCGGGACGCGAGGGCCTCACTCGGCCGCTTGCGCTACCTCCTCCGCTGGCGAGTCGCCGTCGATGCCGCGGAACGAGGCGAGCGCGGCGAGCGCCGCGGGCAGGTAGCAGGGCACGCCGCGAACCAGCGCCCAGCCGGCGCGCACGCGGCCCGTGGGTGAGAAGGCGTCGCGGAACGCGGGCGCGGTCGCGAAGCGTGCCCACTGCGCGGCGTCCGCGTCGCGCGCGGCCTTCGCGGCGTCGCGCTCGCTCTTCACATGCGCGCGGGCCACGCTGGCCAGCTCCGCGAAGCCCCGGGCGTTGCCGCGCACGACGTCGCGCTCGCCCTTCGCAGCGTCGCGCGCCTGCTTCGCGACGATTCGGCCCGCCTGCTTCTCCGCGCGCTCGCGCTCGGACTGCGCCGGTCGCGCGCCGAGGAGGAGCCACGCGCGATCCCAGATCGCGCCTTGGGTCGGGACGGGCGCGGGGCCCTCGTGCCTGATTTCGTTGTGGGTGTACATGGTCGGTCTCCTTCGGTTCCGTTGCGATTGCAATACTAGGATGCAACACCTAGGCCAAGTCTCCTACCGAACCTCCCCTAATGATTCCGCACACTTAGCGCTCGACGCGGTGCATCATGTGTGTCTTTTGCCGCAACACTGTGGCGTCACAGATACAGTTACCAGTGATTCCGCACAGTTACCGGCGACCTTGACGGTAACTCGTCAGGCCCTCCGGTTGCCGGTAACTGGGTGCCTCGACCGGGCCGGTTACCGGTAACTGAAAACTGGACGAGCGGTCAATTTGAGCCGTCCGGCCAGAATTGGACCCCTGAAAACTGGCCGGGTGGAATGAATTGGTGAAAACTGGCCGGTCGGATCAAATTGACCGATCGGCCAGAATTGGGCAACGGTGTGGATCTATTGGGGCCCTTTTTCGACCGTCCCGGCATTGAGCAGCCAATGCGGCCCGATAGCTGCGCGCTGGCCCGTTCGATTCCCGTCCCATACCAGCCGGCTTTTTGCGTTGCCAGATCCGCCCCCGCGTGCTAGCGGTCGGGGGCTCATGGATCCGACTTCCGACTCGCTGCTTTTGTGCTGCGGCGGCAAGAAATGCCCGACGATCTCAGCCAAACCCGACGGATCATTCGCGCTCAGCGACGCGGCCGAGGGCTGCCCGCCGATCGCGCTCAGCCGCGAGCAAGCGGCGCTCATGGTGACGTGGCTCGGGACGAAGCTCCGCGCGCCGGCCGAAGCGGCCGAGTGAGGCTCGTTCGGCTGTTTCTCTGCTCGATCTGCGATCGTGAGGCCGTCGCGTCGCGCGGGGCCCTGGTGCTCTGCGCCGAGTGCGCCGGGATGCTCGCCGGATGAGCCTCGCCGCGATCGTAGCCGAGGCCGCCGCGGTCGCGTTCGTCGCCACGCGCGGCAACCTTTTCAAGCCGTTGCGCGTGCGCGGTCCGGCCTGGTGGCGCGAGCTGTCCACGTGCCAGCTCTGCGCCGGGACGTGGGCCGGGATCGTCTTCGCCCTCGCCTCCGGCTGGGCTTCGGGGCCGCTGGCCGCGCGCGGGCTCGCCGCGCTCGGGGCCGGGTGCCTGGCCGGCGTTCTGGCCATGTTCCTGCGCCTTTGCGCCGACGCCGCCGAGGCGTTCGCGGCCTCGCACGAGGCGCAGGCGAAGGCCCAGGGCGCGCAGGCCGACGCCGCGGTCGGCATGACGGCGGCCTTGCAGGAACAGGCTCAGGCGATGGTGGCTTCTGCTGAGGCGGATCAGCAGCGAAACGTCATCTACGAGCGCTCGATGCCGCCGCGCCCGATGGCACGGGTACAGCCGCTCAAGCCGGTAAAATGAGCCAGAAACAGCCCCAGGACCCCGGCCAGCCCCCGTACTGCGGCAAGCTCGTCAGGGTGCACTGACCGTGTACGCGAGCGGCACGCCGACCCTGACGACGCCGTGGATCACGTGGGCGCCGCCGTCGATCGTCTACTCGTCGAACTGGGCCGATCCGCAGGAGATCGAGGGCTTCTCGCCGGTGGCGGAGGCGAAGGCCGCGCGCCTCCTGCGGCTCACCGCCGAGGCGATCGATCGGGCGATCTGCTGGCTCCGGAAGCTGCGCCCGCGGGCGCCCGCGCTGCCGGCGTTCAGCGTCCAGCCGGCGCGGGCGTGCTCGCTCTCGGGCTCCTGGCGCGCGCAGGGACCGCCGTGAAACGCCTGCGCCTGGCCCTCTGGGGGGCCGCCTGGTTCGTCGCGCGCCGGGGCCTGGGCTTCCGGCACCCAGCGGCGATCTGGGCCGAGGATCGCTGGTCGCGGGCATGGTGGCGGGCGCGGGGCCGCGCGGCGTGACGGCCTGCAAGAACTGCCGCAAACCGGTCAAGCTGACGTTCTCGCTGCGGACGCGGCTCGGCGTTCTCGGGATCCGCTGCGCGAATTGCCTGCGGGTCTACTGCCTGCCGTGCGCGTACGGGCACTTCCGGATGCAGCCGCCGGCCTGGCTCCGGCGCCTGGCGCGCAAGCGAAGTCGCCAGAGGCGCGCCCGCGCGGCCAGCCGAACGCAGCCCCATGTGCGGGCGCAGCGTCGCCGGCCTTGCCCTCCGGCCGACGTAAGGCGCATTCTGCGGCCCACTGACGGAATCTCTCACTTACCGTCAGTGGTGAAATTCCATTGTCAGTGAAAAAGATCGTGGTCGTCGGCGGGGTGGTCGTGCTCCGGCGAGACCATCCGGAGCCGGCGGCGCACACCGATGCCGTTGAGGCGCCGACTGCTGCGATCGAGGTTGTCCCGCGCGAACCAGCCGTTCTGGCCCGTTTTGGGGTTCCAGTGCCACTTCCGACGCCGAACGGCGCCGACGTGCTCGCGGACTTCCTCAGCAGCCGCTCGGAGGAGACCGTGCGCGCCTACCGCCGGGACCTCTCGCTGTTCGCCCAGTTCTTAGGGCTCGCCCCGGGTGATGTGCAGGGGGCCATCGCGACGCTCGTCGCGGCGACCGAGCAACAGGCGCGCCTTGCCGTCAAGAACTGGCTCGTGAAGATGCAGGCTGAAGGGCTGTCGGCGGCGACGCGCGCTCGGCGGCTCGGCTCGCTGAAGAAACTCGTGCGTGTCGCACGCGAAGCCAAGGTCATCGACTGGTACCTCTCGCTGCAGCCGCCGAAGAAGGAGCCGGTTCGTGACAATCGCGGCCCCGGCGTCGACGTCGTCCGGCAGATGCTTGCCGTCTGCGGCGGCGACGTCGAGGGGTTGCGCGACCGCGCGATCGTGACTCTGCTCGGGATCGCTGGCCTGCGACGTTCCGAGGTCTCGTGGCTGAAACTCCGGGACTACGACCGGGCGAGTCGCGTGCTCAAGTTCCTGCGCAAGGGGGGCAAGTCGTTCACGTTCGTGATGCCGGCCGAGGACGCCAAGACGCTCGAAGCGTGGCTCGTGGCATCGGGGAACCGGACCAATCCAGTGTCCCCACTCGTCTACTCGCTCACCTGCTCGGCCGTCGGGCGCCGACTCAGCCCGACCGGCGTGTACTTCACCGTGCAGAAACTCGCCAAGAAGATCGGTACCGATCTGCACGTCAGGCCGCACGGGTTGCGGCACACAGCGATCACCACGTCCGAGAAGAAGACCAACGGCAACGTCGTCGCGATGCAGAGCTTTTCTGGGCACGCGAGCGTGCAGACCTTGATGGGCTACATCGACGACAAGAACGAGAAGGGCTCCGAGGTGCTGCGCCTGGTCTCGGAGGAGGTGCACGGGCCGAAACAGTCTTGACTGCTCAAGCATCCTGATCTACACCTACCCGCATGCAGAAGAACCCCGCCGCCGTCGCGCTCGGAAAGCTCGGCGGCAAGAAGGGCGGCCCCGCGCGCGCCGCGAAGCTCACGGCGAAGCGCCGGCAGGAGATCGCGCGCAAGGCCGCGCGGGCTCGGTGGGGCAAGTGATGGCCGAGAACGAGGAGCGCGAGGCCGAACGTACAATGCTCGCTCACGCGCTCGACCGCGCCGGGATCCACGGATGCGCGTCCTACGTGCAAGCGTGCAACGGTCCCGTGATGACGGAGTTTCCTGCCGGCCGAGCGCGTGAGCTAGCCGAGACGCTCGGCGGGAAGAGTAACGCATGGCGCGCCCGCGCCCGCGAGCTGATCAATGGCTGGCGTGACCTCGCCAAGACGTGCGGCCTTGGCCAGGCGCCCGTGCTCCTGGGCTGCGCCTCTGACTTGGACCGCGTCTTCAACAGGCCCGAGCACACCGGGGAGACCCCCGCCCTGCTCACGGCAGAGGAACTGGTCGAAGTCTCGAAGCGCGGACGCTGCCACTGCGGGCACCTGCACGTGTTCCACGCCGAGCACGTGACGCGCTACGATCCGCCCTACGACTTGTGGTGCGGCATCGGGGGCTGCTCGTGCATGGAGTTTCGTCCGGAGCCCGTACCAAGTGGCCGCTGACGTGGTGCCCGCCCTGCTCACGGCCGAGGAGCTGGTCGAGGTGGCCCGCAGGGGCCGGTGCCGCTGCGGGCACCTGCGAGTGTTCCACGGCGACGGGCGCGAGCTCACTGCGGAGGGAGCATGGTCTGCGCCCTGCCACACGGGGGCCGCACAGGGGCAAGATGTGACCGTGCGCGATCGTCCCGGATCCGCCGTCGGCCGACATCGCGACGAAGCTGAACTGCGAAGCGCGACCCGTGCTTCCTGCGCTGCGGCGTCGAGGGCAACGGCCGCGGGACGTGGCGGGTGATCCCGAAGGTGCTGCGCCTGGAGTGGCTCCGCGCCGTGGAGGTTGCCGTCGACCGGGGGCGCCGGTAGCCTCGGGGGCGTGAACTACGAGCGCTTCTCGAACCCGCTCACCGAGAAGTACCCGCTCGCCGGTGCGAGAGTCGACGGCCGGATCGTCGGCAGCGACGTTCCGAACACCTCTTCGATCGGCGCGAGCCTCGACAGCTACGAAGTCCTGCGCGGCATCCGCGAGGTCCCGCTCTCGGCGTTCACGCAACTCGGTCCGCTGCGGCCGCGCTACTCGGTGAGCGAGGAGCGCCGGACGAAGGATCTGACGGAAGACATCCGTTGGTCCGGTCGAGTCGACCCGCTCATCGTTGTCGAGGACGCCGAGGGGCCGTACGTGCTCGAAGGAGGGCACCGCTTCGACGCCCTGCGCCGGCTCGGCGCTCGGGCGCTGCCGGCGCTGGTCGTGCTCGACCTCGAAAGCCTCGCGGGTGCGGCGTGATCTTCGAGTGGCTCTCCGCCGCCCCCTCCGAGGCCGCGATCGACACGCTCGACCCGAGCATCCGCGTCCTGGCCGACGCGCTGCTGCGCCGCGCCGCCGCCCAGGGCGTCTCGCTCGCCGTGACCGACGGCTACCGCTCGTGGGACGACCAGGAACGGCTCTACAAGCAGGGCCGCGAGACGCCGGGGCCGATCGTCACGGGCGCGAAGCCGGGCTACTCGTGGCACCAGTACAGCCTCGCGTTCGACGTCGCGAAGCTGCAGGACGGGAAGCGCACGTGGCCCGCGGACCGCGCGTTCTGGGAGCGGATCGGCGCGATCGGCGCGGGCCTGGGCCTGAAGTGGGGCGGCTCGTTCGGGGACCTGCCGCACTTCGAGTACCACCCGGGGCTCTCCTTCGAGGACGCGATGAACGGGAAGAGGCCGCCGGTGCCGAGCGTCCCGCCCGAGGGTGGGGGCGGCTCGAAGAGCGGCTGGGTGGCCGTCGGCCTCTTCGGCGCGCTCGCGGCGGCGGGGTTGTGGCTCGCGCGGGGGAAATTGTGGTAGAGGATCGGGTGATGCGGCATCGCCACGCATTCTTTCGTTGGCTCCTGCTCGGCGGCGCAAGGCGTTCCGCTCCAAGGTGCTGCGATGCGTAGCCTCCCGCCGCAGCAGAAAATGTGGTTGGCGTTCGCCGACTCGTACGAGGAAGTTGAAATCGTCTGCCGAGGTGTGAGCGGCCACGTCTTCAAGCCCGGCCACAAGCCCGAGCAGCCGTACACAGTCGTCGACTGTGACGGTCACGAGTACATCGTAGGGCTCGCGAACCTTCATCACTCCCCGCTCGAAGCGTCGATCGAGATGGCCCAGCTCGCGAAGAAGCACGGCGTCAAGCTGGAGAGTAACCCGTCGGACCCGGACGATGACGACCCGCCGGATTCTTCGCCAGGCGATGACGATGACGAGGACGACGACGAGTGAACTACGAGCGTTTCTCGAACCCGCTCGTAGTTCGGCGCACCTCGAACGCCGGCCGCTCGACGCTCGACCGCGCCGTCGCGCACTACGGGCTCACGGACTTCTGGCCGTACGCCGGGTACATCCTGCCCGACGGATCGATGCTCGACTTCTCAGAGGGATCCGGCAGACGGACGCAGGACCACCACAACGTCGAGCAGTTCGTGCGCGTCGGGGAACGCGAGTCCCGGCACGACGCGATGATCAAGTTCATGCGCGTGACGGGTGCGATCCGCTTCGGCCCCGAGGGCATGACGTTCATGCTCGTCGAGCGACCGACGGGCGACCAGATCCGGCGCATGACCGAGATCGTGCGCGAGTCCGACAAGCCGCCCGTGCTCGAACTCCGGGACGCCCACGGCGAGGTCGAGTGGCAGCGGGAGTACGAGGACTGGAACCAGCGTGAGTTCGCGCGCGACCTGCGCGCCTACGGCCCCGGGGAATGACTGATGAGGCAGGAGCGCTCTTCCCCCCGCACTTCCCTCTCGCGCCAGGACGAGGACGAGCGCCCGGCGGCCGCGCGCTTCACCGGCAGGGGGATCTGCCCCGACTGCGGGAGCCTGCCGCACCGCGTGCGCGGCCGGCGGTGCGGGCGCTGTGGGCTCCGGAAGGGGCAGGAGCGCGGCGCCGAGGAGCAGGCGCGGACGTGGGCGAAGAAGTCGCACCAGTGGGACTCGTTTTACTGATGCCGGACCGCGCCGTGATGCTCCCGATGCGCGCGTTCGCGGGCGTGAACGTGCAAATCATCAAGTGGAGCGCGCCCTACGACCAGGACTGCCCCGTCTGCGGCGCGCGCGTGATCGACGACGGCAAGACGACCCGCGACGTGGAGCTGGCGAAGGACGGGTGGCGGTGCCTGCCGTGCGCCCCGCCGATCGACCTGGGGTTGTGATGAACCGTCGCGCCTTCTTCGCTTTCTACGTGGGCGAGGCCCTCGGTCAGCTCGACCAAGCGCCGCGGGTGTCGATCGTCGGCCAGGGTCCGACGCGCCCACGCTGGGTCGCACTGTTCGAGTGGGCCGCGACGTTCGGGTGGTCGTGCGCGGCTTGACCGATGCGGAGTGGACCGCGCTGCGACCGATCGGCGAGCCTGGCGAGTACGCGCACGATGCGATCGTGCAGGCGCTCGTCGATTGCGGCCGTGCGCGGTGGGAGCGGGAGCCCGACGGGGGCTGCGTGCTCGTACCCACCGAGCTGGGCATGCTCGCGCTTCGTTTGGCCGAGATGGGCGCTCGCTAGGGGCCTAGAAAGCTGCGCCCGCACGCGCGGCTTGGCTGTTCGGCCGGGCTCGGGTAGGCTCCGGGGCGTGGACTACGGGCGCTTCTCGAATCCGCACGGCGGCTCCGCGCGGACCTCGAACCAGCAGGCCGGCATGCCCTGGGGCGAGGGCTACGTCATCATCCCTACGTTCGGCTGGAAGCAGATCGGCGGGGACGTGAGCGCTGACAAGTACGGCGGCACGATCGCGCGGGCGGACGGGTCGAGCATCGAGCTTTTGAAGATCCAGCCGGTGCGCGAGTACGTCGGCGAAGGGGAAGCCCGGGACGTCGGCTACCCGTTCTGGACGCGCGAGGCGAGCTTCGACGCTGCCGACCTCGACCCGAACAAGAAGGAAGTGCAGAGCGCGATGCGGTCCGTCGGGATCAGCAAGTCCGACCTCGCTGACATGACGCCGGAGGTGCGCGCGGTCGCGCTCGCCGAGGCGATGCTCGACTACGGCCACGCCGAGGAGGGTCCCGCGGGCTGGTCCAAGGACCTGCCGAACTACGACGTCGAGTGGTCGTACGGCGGCAAGCGACAGAAGATGCGCGAGTACCTCGCCGAGGAGGACGACGAGTTCCGGCGCGAGGTGCTCGGCGAAGAGGACGAGGACGAGGAATGAACGCCCTCTCCGGCCTCGCCCAGTCCCGCAAGGTCTGGTACGTGTCCGCGGTCCTCGCCGCCGGCCAGGCGATGGTACAGACCCACCAGCTCCCAGCGACGTGGTGGTGGGCCGGATCCTGCGCGCTCGCGGCCGTGTACGTCGTCGCGCACGCGGCGCAGGAGCGGGGCAAGCCGCCGCCGGCACCGACGCCCCCGCCCGCACCGCCGGCGAGCGGAGGTTGAACGTGGACTACGAGCGGTTCTCAAATCCGATCAGCGCCCGGAAGCGGCTGAACAAGGAGACCGCGCAAGCACTCGCGACGGCAAAGCGCGAAGGCTGGCGAATCAAGTGGCTCGAACCCGGTGAAAAGCCCGGACGGAACCTGGTGCGCGCCTGGGTGCAGACGCGCGGCGGCGAGACGCTCACGACTCTCACCAGTGGCAGTCCCATCCCGCGCTCGGAGAGGAAGAGCTACGAGCACGACCTGTTCTGGGAGGCGTGGATGCGTTCGCGCCGGTGACCCGTCGCCCGCCCGAGCACCTCGAAGGGGTGAGGGGTGAGCACCTGTGGCGCTTCTCCGACGGCAACGCCGCGTGGCACTTGCTCCGTCCGTCCGACTTCGACCGCTCCTTCGTCCGCCGGTCGCTGCGCCCCGTCCCGCAGAGCCCGCTGCGCGCGCTCGCCGACAAGATCGGCGACTTCTTCCTCGCGGGCGTCGTCCTCGCCGTCGCGCTAGCGTTCATGCTGAAGGCGTGCTCCTGAAAATGTTCGACCTCTACGACGGCTACTTCCAGCCGCAGATCGTCATCTACACCCTCGAAGGTTGCCCGGCCTGCACGCAGGCGAAGGACTACTTCCGGAACCGCGGCGTCGCGTTCACCGTCCGGGACGGCGCGGGGCTCGGCGAGGTCCCGGTCGTCGAGGTCGGCGGCGAGCGGACGGTCGGCTTCGACCCGCGGTGGATCGACGCGAAGCTGGGGCGCTAGGTGTTCGACCTCTACGACGGCTACTTCGAGGAGGAGTCCCGCTCCTTCCTCGGCCAGCCCGCGCTGCCGAGCGGCGACTCCGCGCTGCGCCTGGTCCAGGGCGACACGAGCGCCGCGTCGACCGTGCTCCTGCACTGGGGCCTGCGGACCGTCCTCATCGCCTCGGGCCTGTACCTGGCGGGGATGCGCGAGAAGGTGTGGCTCGGCGCGTTCGGGGGATCGACCGCGATCGAGCTGTTCGTGCTCGGCTGGGCGGCGACGCACCGGGACGCTTGAAGCGGGACCTCGATCCGTGGGAGGCTCTGTCGTGGCTCTCGTGGGTGCTCGTCCTCGCGGTCCTGGTGGTCTGGGTCTGGCGGCGCTGCTCGCCGTAGCGTGCGGGCCGCAGAGGCCCGCGTGCGCGCCGGAGAGTGAACTGGGGAAGCTGGAAGCGGCGTTCTTGGCCGAGGCGCTCGTCGATTGCAAGGGGTTCACGTTCGACACGTGTCCCGCGCTGCCGAAACTCCGCGCCGAGTATCGGGTGAAGGTCGAGGCGTGGCGGGACTGCGTGGGAGAGAAGCCGTGAGCATCTGGCAGCGGCTGTCGAATCCTCTGGCTCCGTCAGAAGGCGACGACTACGACGACGTGGAGGGATCTGACCGCGCAGTTTTCGGACAGTACAAGGTACACGTTGACGTCCACCAGAGCAGGGCGGTTCCCAGCTACGTCTACGGCTCGATGTACCGCAGCGACGCGATCAGGGTTGCAAAGGCACACAGAGGTCGAGGCAAAACCGTGACCGTCATCGACGAAGAAAGCCCCGATGTCGTGTGGCAGAGCGAGAACGGAAGATGATCCTCGACGACCTCATCCGGCTCCTGCGCTCCGTCCCGCCCGAGGCCTACGACGCGCTCGGCCGCCTCTTCACCAGCGTCGCGAGCGCCCCGGACCCCGTCGAGGCCGCGCGGCGGGCCGCGGAGGCCATCGCGGCCGAAGAGGGCGCGGACGAGATCCTGAAGAAGGCGCTCGGGCGGAGCGCGCCGTGAGCCACCTCGACAACGGTACGGTCCAGGTGCTGCGAGATGTGGGAGAGCAGGCGACGGCTATTCTCATCGAGACCAGCCGGATCGTGCAGGGCCTGTCGGCGGGGCAGATCCTCGATCAGAACCGCGGGCAGGCGGCGTTCTATTTCGGCGAGGCGCTGTGGGCGCTCACCGGCGGGGCGCCCTGGCACCTCGTCGAGCGCCGGCTCCTGCAGGTCGCGGCGCTCTGGAGGCAGGCGTCGTGACCAGCGCCGAGCTTCACCGATGGGCCCGGCCGATCGAACTCGCCGCGCTCGCTGCCAACGGTCTCGTCGACGAACCCATCAGCGTCGCGAAGTCCCTGCACGGCGTTTGGATCAGGCGCGCGGTCTAGGGCCTCGCTGCCGTTTTGTGCGGGGACCGCCGACGTGCGGCCAGATCCGACCGGAGCAGATCGCTGAGACGGTCACGGGTGTCACCGCAAACTCCGCCGCTAGATCCATTCCGTACTCGCCGTTGGCGTACCTCTGACGAATCGCGAGCACGTCGACCTCTTTCAATCGAGCCCTCGGACAACCTTCGCCTCGGTAGTTCTTCCTGCCCTTGGCGAAGGAGTCCTGCATGTTCTCTGCGTTAGTGCCCAAGAACAGGTGCGCTGGGTTGCAGCACGGCGGATTGTCGCAACGATGCAGCACGTGCAGATCGCCGGGGTGTGCCCCGGTGCTGATCCACCAGGCAACACGCGGGCTCGTGTGTCCGTGGCCCTCGAACCAGAAGAGCCCGTAGCCCTTCGGGTTGCGGTGAGCTTTCCAGGGCCAGCACTCGTCGTCGCCACGGCGCTCGACGCGCGACCAAAAAACTGCGACTCTTGCTTCGTCCACGGCGGTACCTCGCTACTGGGCCACGGCCGCGGGTGCTCGTACACCGCGCGGCCAACTTTCTCGGAGCCTAGCATGACCCCCGACCGGATCCGCCTGAAAGCCGCAGCCTACGCGACCGCGTGGGAGCGCCTCTTCGGCTCGCCGCCGTCGACCCACAACACCGCGCTCGGGCTCTCGGTTGCGCTGGCCGAGACGAAAGCGGGTGATTCCTGGATCGGACCCGACGGCGTGCTCGACACGGCGGACGACCCGCGAAATTGGGGGGCATCGACGCTGCGCGCCCTGAACGCGGCCGAGCTGGCCGCCGTCGAGGCCGCCGGCATCAAGCCGACCGTCGGACCGGAGCGCGAGGAGCGCGCTCGGGCGGCGAAGACTGCGATCGTCCTCGCGGGTCTACCGCTGCCGCAGGGGGAGATCCACTGCGACAGCCGGCCGACCTCGCACGGTTCGGTCGCGTATTTTACCTTCTTCCGTACGAGCACGACCGACGTCGACGGCGCCGAGTACTTCCTGCGGATCCTCGCCGGCACGCCGGACCGACCGAAGCCGGCGAGGGTGATCCTGGAGAGCGGCTCCGGCACCGAGCACGACCTCGCGGCGGCGATGTACTCGGCCCATTATTTTCTCGGCCGCCATGACCCAGCGCAGCCCGGCGGCGCGCAGAGGAACATCGACGACTACATCTCGTTCATCCGACCGTGGGCGGCGGCCGTGAGGGCCGCGCTCATCGGCGAGGACGACACGATCCCGCCGCCCCCGCACCCGGCCGTGCTCGCGGAGGGGTCGCGCGGGCCGGCGGTGCTCCGGTTGCAGCAGAAGATCATGGTGCACGACGGGAGCTTCGGACCCGTGACCACTGCTGCGCTCAAGGTGAAGCAGCGCCTGCTCGGCCTGCCGGAGACCGGCGTGCTCGACGAGGCGACGAAGAAGAAGCTCTGCCTCTAGGAGATCCCCGTGAAGCCCAAGAAGAAATGCCCCCGTCCTCGCGTCATCGATCTCATGGCCTACGTGCGTCGCGCCCCCTTCCGTGTCCAGGTCAAGTGGAAGCCGCAGCCGGACGACTCGGACCAGCAGATCCTGCGCGCGGCGCGTGCGCGGCCGGCGTTCTCCATCCGCAAACTCGTGCTCTTCAACTGCAAGACACGCGACGAAGCGGAGAAGATCAAGATCCGCGTCGAGGCCGCCCTGCCGCACGCGCACGTGCGCGTCGTGGACCGCGTCCGGGCCATCGAGAAGCACCGGACCTGGGCGAAGAAGCGTCGCGTCGCCCGGCGCGTGAAGAAGATCAAGCTGCTCGTCGCGTGATGGACTTCGCCCGCTTCTCGAACCCGCTGCAGGCGAACCAGGGCATCGGCCTCGTCCAGCAGCAGCGCCCCGTCGTCCCGAAGCAGCAGCGCAAGCCGCGAGTCAAGACATCGCGGACCGGAGCGACGCCTACTCGCGAGCGCTTGGTGTAGTAGGATAGATACGTGCTCCGCAGCTACCGCTATCCGCTCCGGCCTACGGTGGCGCAAGAAGCGAAGCTCGATCAGTGGCGCATCGCCTGCTGCGACCTCTACAACGGCGCCCTCGAAGAGCGACGCGAAACGTGGCGCCGGCAACGCTACTGCGTGACCTTCTACGACCAGCAGCGTGAACTCGTCGAGCTGCGGCATTCGGTCGCGGAGTGGGAGTCTGTTCCCAGCGACATCGCGCGCAGTGCATTGCGCCGTCTCGATCGCAGCTTCAAGGACTTCCGTCGCCGTCTTCGGCGCGGAGAAGATCCCGGCCCGCCTCGTTACCGCGGTGTCGATCACTACAAGTCCTTCAGTCTCGGAGATCGTCACCGAATCGTCGAGAACCGCCTGCACGTTCCGAAGCTCGGCTGGGTGAAGCTACACCTGTACCGGCCGCTCGGCGGCCCGGTGCGCGACGTGGTCCTGAAGAAGGAGGCCGGCGGTTGGTTCGCCTACGTCGTCTGCGACATCGGCGCCGCGCCGCCGAAGGGCGTCGTGCATCCGAACAAGATCGTCGGCATCGACGTGGGGCTCAACGTGCTGGCCGTGCTATCGGACGGTGGCGCCATTGAAAACCCGAGGTACATGAAGAAAAGCGAGGTGCTGCTCGCACGACGCCAGCAAGCGTACCGCCGCAAGCGTCCTGGATCACGAAGCCACGCGCGAGCCGTGAACCTCGTAGCGAGGATGCGGCAACACATCGGCGATCAGCGGCTCGACTACGCCCGCAAAACCGCCAAGCAACTCATCAACAACTACGACTTGATCGTGCATGAAGACTTGCAGATCGCCCGCATGGTGCGGGGGAACTTCGCGAAGTCCATCCACGACGCCGGCTGGGGAATCCTCTTGCGGTGCATCGCTTCCAAAGCGGAAGAAGCTGGGAAGCACGTCATCGCAGTAGACCCCCGCGGTACCAGTCAGCGGTGCAGCATGTGCGGGAAGGCGGTGGCGAAGGACCTCTCGGTCCGCGTCCACGCTTGCCCTAACTGCGGCTACACCGCTGACAGGGACCTCAACGCCGCTCGGAACATTTTGGCGCTCGGTAGGAGCGTGGTGGCGGTCGCATGACCGCGCCGAAGACCAAGAGCAAGGTTGCTACCGCACTGGGGATGCGTTTCGTCTGGGCGCTGACGCCATGAACTTCTTTCAGCGCTTTTCAAATCCGCTAGCCCAGAACCAGGGCATCGCCCTCGTGCAGCGACCGCCACGCGAGCCAAGGATCCGCCGTCCTCGGATCAAGCACTGGGCTCAAGCGATTGCAGATCGCTCTGATGCCTACGCAAAAGCTCTGAACGTTCCACTCGGAGAAATTCTGGGCTGTGGGCACTTCGGCTGCGTGTTCGATTCCACGCCGCCGTGGGTCGTCAAGTTCAGCCTCGACCCGAACGAGGGGCCGATCTGGCAGCGGATCCTCGGGCTGCTCGAAGAAGAGTCGTACGGGCAGGGCGGCCTCACGCGCGTCAAGCTCCTGACGCGCATCGATCCCGGCATCAAGTCTGGGAGCCGGACGAAGAAGCTCTACGCGGTCGTGCGCGAGGCCGTGGCGCCGGCGTTCGTGATGGGGCGCGGCGGCAACACGTACACGCTCTCGCCGTACACGGTCCGTCGGCTGGGACTGAACCCCGACCCGACGCTCGGGTGGCACTACGAGCACTACTCGCGCTCGGTCGTCACGGCGGACGGCGGCGAGGCGCACACGCCTATCGTGGAAGAGTTCGCCGAGAACGTCCGGGCCATTCAGGTGTACCGAGACGAGGCGCACGACTACCACCGCGGCGACAAGGACACGAGCCGGATCGAGCGCGCCGTCAACCACCTGCGCGGCTCGACCGGCGGCGCGCTCGGCGAGACGCTCCAGATGCTGCTCTCGAACGACGTCGTGCTCGGCGACGTGCACCTCTTCAACGTCGGCTGGCGCCTGTACCGGAGCGCGCGGGGTTCTCGGACGAGGACGAGACGCTCGTGGTGTTTGACCCAGGTCACACGCCGACGCGGAAGAACGTGCCGATCGGCACGACGCTCGTCTCGAACCCGCGGCGGTGCTGAATGGACTGGTTGCGCCGTCTCTCGAATCCGCTCGCCACGACCCAGGAACCGTGGGACGTGGCCCGCGAGCGATTGCTCGCGCTGGTGGAGGCGCCGGACGATCCGAGCCCGCAGGCCGTCGCGTCGGCGTTGGAACCGCTCGGACTCGGTGACGCGCTCGTGAGCCACGAGGCGATGCGTGTGCTCTCGTTGCTCGGTCACAGGGGATCCGCGACGACGCTCCTGCGCGCCTCGGCTCTGCCTCGTTCTGTCCCGACGCTCTACGACGCGCGCTCTCTGATCACCGCCGTGCGTCGCCAGCGCGCCGAGAAGGCGGGCGCGGGGCGTACGCGCGCCGCGCTGAAGCGCAGGCTTGCCGTGCTCTCCGAGGATGATCGGCGGAGCCTCGACTACGCACGGAGCCGCGAGCGCGAGCTGGTGGAGAGGGCGCGCGCGTTCGAGGCGCTCGCGAAAGAAGGTCACTCGCCGGCGTGGGTTGCTCGAAGCTGGCGCGTACAGGCGCAGCAAGCGACCCGTGAGCGCGAGGTTCTGGAGCAGAGGCTGGCGGGCGTGCTGTGATCCACACCGAGCAGATCATCGAGCGCGCCGCCGACATGATCGCTCGCCGCGGCCTCAGCCCAGAGGGCGCCACGAAGAAGCTCGTGCGGGAGGGCGTCGATCCCTGGACCGCGTTCCTGTGCGCGAAAGCCGGCCGGATCCTCGCCCGCGACCGCCCCTCGCGTCCCCGGCGCCCGCCGGTGTAGACTTGCTCGTGTCCCGCGACGACACCTCGACCGTCGTCCCCTGCGCCGCCTGCAACGGAGGCTACCAGCAAGTGGAGGAGCTACCTGACGGCAAGTACCGCGCGACGGTCTGTCGCTGGTGCACGCAAGGAGGTATGGACCAGGGGCAGATCCTCGCCTGGGCGCGGCACGAGCGCGAGCGGCGTGAAGCGGGGCGTCAGCCGTGACCGCCCTCGAAGTCGTGGGCTCCGGCCTCGCCTCGTTCCTGACCGTCCTGCGCGGCGTCGAGGAGGTCCAGAAGCGGCGCAAGAAGGACGCTTCGCCCGAGTCGGGCGCAACGGCTGCGCTCACGACGCGCCTCGGGCGCCTGGAGCAGGACGTCGCCAGGTTGTTCGACCGCGACCCCCCGCCCGACCTCTCCGAGCGCGTCACGCGCCTCGAAGACGACGTGCGGGAGAATGCCACGGCCGCTGCACTTCGCCACGATCGCGTGCTCGAAACCCTCGGGAAGTTGCGCGGCATGCTCGATGCACTGCTGCGCGGCGGGAGTATCCACGATGACTGATCAGGTCAGGAAGAGCAGGAGCCGTCAGCTCGCCCAGCAGCTCGAACGGGCGAAGGGCGAGCGAGTCCTGAAGGAACTCGGCGAGCTGGAGAGCCTCGTCGCGACCGCCGTCCGGGCCAGGAGCGAGCGGCCGCGGGCGGTCGAGGCGCGCCGGAAGTAGGTCAGCGGCGGTGCTTCTTCTTCCTCGGCCGCTTCCTCGGCGCCTCGGGCGCTGGCGGGCGGCTCGTGACGAAGAAGATCGCCGCCGCGCCGACGATCGCGGTCGCCAGGAGCGCCACCCAGCCCATGCGCCGCGGCGCTGGGTCGGGCGGCGCCTGCACCTCGTCGGAGAAGAGCGCCATCATCGAGGAGACGTCGACGGACGGGACGGTGACCGGCGCCGCGACGGGCGGGGCGTACGCGGCCCACGCCACTTGTGCGGACGCAGCTTGCGCTATCGGCGCCGCCACGTTGGTGATCGTGTTGCCGAAGTGCTCGTGCTTGTGGGCGTGCACGTGGTAGTGGACCTCGGGTTTCGTCCCGCCGCGGTCGACCCACTCGACCTGCACCAGGCCTGGTTCCTCGGGAGGCTTCGGGTCCTCGACGATGACGATCGGCGCCGGGGTGGGCGGACTGAAGACCTGCCAGATCGGGTCGCTCTCCGAGACCGGGAAGCCGCCTCCCGAGCCGCCGCCGGTCGGGGGAGTCGCCACGGGGCGCCTGGGCTTCGGCTTCGGGGGCTTCGGCGACGGTGCTGGGTGGATGACCGTCACCGTCAGCTCGTCCGTGACGCTCACCGAGTCGAAGAGGTCGAGATTGACCGGGCCCTGGATCGTGATCGAGTCGGTGACGCCAGCAGAATCGAACAGCGAGACCGAGTAGTCACCAGCCGTGGCGAGCACGTCCGAGATGCCGACGGAGTCCCCGATCGTGATCTCGCGCTCGGCCTCCGTCGCGATGGAGTCAGAAACGCCGACCGCGTCCGAGATGTCGACGGAGGCGCCAGCGGACGTCGAGATCACGTCGCCGATGTCGATGGAATCGCCTTCTGAACGCTCGAAGGTCAGTTCCAGCGCCGTGGAGTCGGTCGTGGCGATCGAGTCGGCCAGATCCACTCCGAGCGTCTTTTCGGTCGCGACGGAGTCGGTTGCCCCCGCCGAGTCCGAGAGGCTGACCTCGATTTGCAGGCCGGCGGCGACCTCGTCGGTGACGCCGACCGCGTCAGACGAGGTGATTGAGATATCGGACGCGGTGAAGGTCTCGTCCCCCACGTCGATCGAATCGCCCTCGGCGCGCTCGAAGGTCAACTCCAGGACGGAGCCGTCCGAGACGCTGGCGGAGTCGGCCGCGGCGACTTCCAGCGTCAATTCTGGTGCGACGGCGTCGGTGACGCCTGCGGCGTCCGCGAGGCTCCGGTCGTAACTCGCCTCCGTCGCGAGCGCGTCGGTCGCGTCGACCGCGTCACTCGGAGTCCGCTCCAGGCTCTCTTCCGTCGCGACGGCGTCTGAGACGCTCACGGAGTCGGACGCCGAGACCTCCAGCGTCAGCTCAGTCGCTACGCCGTCCGTCACGTCGACCGCGTCCGAGAGGTCGATCCCGCCCTGGATCACCTCGACCGTCAGGTCGTCCGAGACGCCCACGGAGTCGGTGCTGACGACCTCGACCTGCATCTCGGTCGCGAGCACGTCTCCGACGTCGACCGAGTCGCCCTCGACGCGCGCGTAGGTGAGATCGAGTGCCGTGGTGTCCGATACTGCGGCGGAGTCCGAGAGCGCGACGGCTACCTGAAGCTCGGTTCCGAGCGTGTCGGAGACGCCCGCCGAGTCCGAGAGCGCGACGGCCTTCTGCATCTCCGTCGCGATCGTGTCGGTCACGCTCACCGAATCGCTCGCGGATATTCCGATCTGGAGTTCCGTGGCGATCGAGTCGGTTACGTCGACCGAGTTGCTCAGGCTGACGGTCTTCTCCAGGCCGACGGTGACCGAGTCGGTGACGGCCGCCGCATCGCTGGGCGTGCGAGCGAACTGCGTCTCTTTCGCTACAGAGTCCGTGACTGCGGCCGAATCGCTCAGGCCCGTCGGCTCGAACGTGAACGTCGGCGTCGTGACGATGCTGTTCGTCAGGTCCGTGCGGAACAGGCAGTCCGCGCTGTTCGACCCGCTCGCGGTCGTGACGACGCACGCGCACTGGAGGCCGAGGTACTGACCCGCGAGCGTGACAGCAGCCAGCGAGGCAGACGTGACCGTTAGGTTCTGTGCCGCCGAGGTGAGGAGGTTCGACCAGTTCGTAGAGACGAGTGTTCCGGAGGTGATCTCCGTCGCGCTCGACATGTCGGTGTTAGCCGAGTACCAGATGCGAAAGCGAATGGCGCCGACGCCCGTGGACGCCGCACTGACGGCGATGACGCTGACCTTGACGGTCCACGCCGCGTTCGCGAACGTGCCCGCGATCGTGTTCTCGGATCGCCAGCAGTCGGATGTACTAGGGGCTCCGGAGGGCTGCGCGGTCGCGCCGAACGTGCTCGCGGCACGCTCGGTGTTCGCGATCATCAGCGAGTAGTTAGTCGCTGCCGTCTTGCCGACGGTCCAGCCGGTGACGGTCGTCGCCGTAGACGGACCCGTACCGCGGAACTGCAACGATCTGTGCGATGCCGAGGCCGTGTCCTTCAGGTAGAGCGTGACGGCCATCGGCGCGGCCTACTCTACGCGCGTGAACACGTAGGAGCAGCTTGGGTAGTCCGTGATCTGCGTCGGGTGGCTGGGCCAGTGCGCGCAGGCCATCTTGTAGTAGTGGGCCTCGCGGTCGGTGCAGACGCCCACGCCGTCGCTCTCCCACGCGAAGAGCGGGCAAGCGCCTTTGACTTTCGCTGGCCCCTGCTCACCGAGAAATGGGTCTCCTGAGCGGCAGCATTCTCCGCAGCGGTTGCACACACCCGTCCGGCGCCACGTCACCCCATCGTGATCGACGAAGTCCTGCGGCGCGTCTTGCAGGACGGGGAGCACGTCACCTCGGGATGGGCGTCCGCTGTTCGTTGCCGCAGCTGCAGCCGGCGTAGACCACGTAGCCGTCCTCGACGCGGTCGATCTGCATCTCGCCCTTGCAGTGCGCGACGAGGCAGAAGCACGGCAGGATCCCCTTCACGAAGTCGAGGTCGAGACCGTACCGCTCGGCGATGGTTTGCAGCAGCGACTCGTAGGGGTCCGGCAGCGGAGCCGGAGTGGCCTTCACCAGATCCAGTTCAACCACCGACGATCTCCCTGCACGCCTCGGCCGAGCAGATCCGCCGCCCCTCGGTGTGCTCCTTCGTCTCCTTGCCGCACTTCGGGCACGGGTAGGCGACGATGGGGGCGCGCTCGTGCGGGGCCGCCATGGGCGCCTTTTCTTTGGCCCACACCGCCCGGCAGGGTTCGTGCGAGCAGATGCGCCGGTCCTCGATGTGCTCCTTCGTCTCGCGCCCGCAGCGGGGGCAGGGGTAGACGGCGGTGGTCTTCTCCCTGGCGAGTCCCGCCTCGATCGAGTCGGCGGCGGAGACTTTGTCGGTGATGTTCATGCGGCGTTCCTCTGGAGCAGGCGCTTGCGGGCCATGTGGTGGATCCGAATGTACGGGAACTTGAAGTGCTTGACCAGCAGCTCGATCATGACGCGCTCTTCCTCGGCATGCTGGCGACCGTGACACTGACGGCAAAGCCGCTCCAAATTGCTTTGTTCGGGGTTGCGTGGGTTGCGATCCTTGTGGTTTACGTCGATACCGTCATCGCCGCAGACCGCACAGGGGCCCGGAAGCGTTGCGCGACGCGCGCGTACACGGAGTGCGATCGTGGTGGCATCCTCGCGCGCGAGTCTGAGCTTCAGGTTGGGACGTCCGCGCTTTGCTTCCCCGTGTGACTTGATGCGAATACCCGCCACCCTCAACGCGCGAAAGGTTGCTGGAATCGAAGCACCCGCAAGGTGTGCTACCTCAGAAGCGTTCCGGTTGTTGTCCACGTATTGCTCGCGTAGCCATACCGGATTGTGCAACGTCGAAACGAACGCTCGACGGGGGCGCGGCGCATGCGAGCCGACGTGCTTGGCAAAGCGTCCGCGCTCGATCGGGATCTTGTGTTTTCGTAGGTTGTCCAGCACGGCCCCGTAGGTGCAGCCGAGCAGCTCCGCAATTTGCGGTGCGTTCATCCGCTTGTACTTCTTCCGGAGCCAGCGCGCATCGTAGAGCGTCTTGGCGAAGTCGGAGATGTAGGGCATGGCCCCATATCTAGCACGCCTACGTGGGCCAAGACCACCGCAGACTAGGTTATTCTTGCTCGGTACGTGAGCTTCAATTTGTCGGCCGTCGTCTTCGCCACCGTCGCGAACACGCTCCGCATCAGGATCGATCCGCCAGGCGTCGTCTTCTGGTCCGACAGGATCACTTCCTTGATCGCCGCCGCGCTGAGCGAGCCGCCACCCGAAGGGTAGGAGATGATCCACTTGTAGGTGCGCCCGGCGTCGACCGTCTTGCTGTCCACGGTCTTGATCGTGGACGTGATCGCGGTCTTCAAGTTCGTGTCACCCGAGCCCGCCGCCGCGCTGTTCTTGCCGAGGCGCATGAAGCGCCAGAGCTTCGTGCTCGTGCCGATCGTCATCTTCCACATGCGCTTCTTGCCGACGGTGACGATGAGGTTCGACGCCTCGCTGCGCTGGATCACCTCGGGGCCGTTCTTGCCGTCGCGGATCACCTCCACGACGACGCGGCCTCCCATGTGGGGGATCTCGTCGCTCAGCTCACGCAGATCGTTTTCGTCGCTCATCGCGGAACTCCTCGATCATGGTCAGGTTGTTGGCGGCTTCTGTCTTCATCTCGTCGGGTGCGTCGTCCGGGAGCAGTTCTACCACGCGCGCGGCCCAGGAGTGAGCCTCGTCCACTTTGCCGAGCGTCGCGAGCGTCATCGCCATCCGCTGCGCGGGCAGGTAGCTGTAGCAGGCGAGGTCGATCCACCACGTCGTGAAGGGCGGATCCCCGATGCGCGAGGCCGCGTAGCCGTACCAGACCAGGGCCTGCTCGTGCTGGTTCTGCTCGCTCGCCAGGTCCCCGAGCCACATCCAGTGCTCGCTCCGGCTCCAGTCGTCAGCGGCCGCGCCGAGCAGCACCTCGCGCGTCTCGACGAGGCGGCTCTCGGCGGCGAGGGTCTTCGCGAGGACCAGCCTCGTGTGGTACCGCGCCGGGCCGTTCTTGCTCGGCAGCGCCAGGAACTCGCGCAGCCGCTCGACGCTCCGGCGCGCGTCGTGCTCGCCCCACTCGGTCGCGAGGTAGTAGAGGCTGTTCTCGTTGCCGTTGACGACCCAGTCCTCCATCAGGTTCTTGCGGTTCTGGACCTTGCGCTGCGCGGCGCGCTCGACGTCCTTGGCGTGCGCTCGCTCGTGCAGCGTGGAAACCTGCGGCATCCGGACCGTGAGGAAGTCGTCCGGGTAGTCGAGCGTGTTGTGAGTCGCGCGCTTGAAGCGGATCTTCGGGTGTTTCCTGAAGAGCCACGGGAACGCCCAGCGTTGGCTGTGAGACGTGCGGAACACGAGCCCGACCTGCGCGCCCGCGGGCATCACGCGGTCCAGGGCGAGCAGTGTGTCCTGTCCCGAGGCGAGAGACTCGTGCCCCTCGGACATGAAGATCCACTCACCTGTGCAGCGGTCGATGCACTGGTTCCTGACGTGCGCGAAGTGCACGCCCGCCTCCGGCACGCCGTCCTCGGGCGGTCCCTGGGGGTTCTGGAGGTCGAAGACGACCTCGGCGTACTTCCTGGCGACCTCGCGCGTCGCGTCGGTCGTGCGCGGGTCCACGCCGATCACGATCTCGTCGGCGACGCCCCGGAAGCTCGCGAGCGTGCGGGCGAGGTCCGCGGCCTCGTCGCGCACCGGCATCGTGACGGAGAGCTTGAACGCCTTCGGGAAGCCGCAGACGCCGAGCAGGTAGCCGTCGATGCACTCGACGCGGGCGCGGTCGGGGCCGAAGTGTCGGCGTAGGAGCTTCAGGAACGAGAGCGCCGTGAACTTCACCGTGTGCTGCGGCTCCTCGTCGGGGCCGAGCCGGTCGTTCGGGACGGAGATGAGCGCGCGGCCTGCGTGCTTTGCGATCGACAGCACACGGTCCCGTGCCTCGACGCTCAGGTGCTCGACGCACTCGGTCGCGACGATGACGTGTCCAGGTTCGACGATGTCGCCGGGCAGAATGCGGCCCGAACGTATGTAGCCCGGTTGCATCGCCTCGACGAGCAACGGCAGGTTGCGGCCGGATTCCAGATCCACGAAGCGCGTACTGAGCCTAGCTGCCGCCGCCTGGCGAAGGGCTTCCACGCTGTGGTCCCACACGACGACGTCGCGCTTGCCTCCCCGCGAGATGCGCTCCGCGAGTACCCCCACGCCGCCGCCAACGTCGTGCACCAGTCCGCGCTCGTGCTCGACCAGTTTTTCGATCCGGTCGTAGACGCCGCCGAGCGCGTCCTTGCGCCAGGTCTCGCGGCCCTCGGCCTTCCAGATCGCGTCCCAGTTCTCGACCGAGTTCGCCTGGCGGGCCTGCGTCTCCGCGTGCATCGCGAGCGCAGGTTACAGGAAAAGGCAAGCGCTTTCTAGTGGTTCTGGAACTTGCTCGTGTTGTGCAGCCGTTCTAGGCTCCCGCGATGCAGACCCTCTCCGGACCGTTGGCGAAGTGGCTTTTCTCGTTGTTGATCGCGTCCACGAAGCCTGGCGGCAGCGTCTACAGCTTCGAGCCGGCGCTGGAGTGCGGAACGGACGCCGTTCGTGCTACCTGCCCGCTGACACGAAGCTGCTCGAACGACGGCCCCTTGTGCGCTGCCCCTCGGTGGAGCGCCGTCCGACAGGCCTGGGTGCGCCCCGAGACCCGCGAGGGTGCCGCCCGGCGCTTCGTTTCCGTTGCGAACGCCCTGGCGGAGACCTCGACGCGCCTGACCGGGTGCCGTGACGAGTCCGGGTCGGTCGTCGAGGACTGCAAGCCGATCGCCTGGGGCGGTGGCGCCCGTGGCCTCGCCTCAGCCCTGACGACGCTCGTCGTCTGGGAGAGCGGAGGGCGCGAAGACATCGAGGCCGGCTACGCGCCGATGGGCCGCGGTCCCGACCACGAGGCTTGCATGTGCCAGGAGATGCCCGACCACATCAAGCCGTACGCCTCGTGGCTCCCCGAAGGCGCGACTGTCGAGGACGCCGTCCAGAGCGTGCTCGGCGAGCAGAACCTCGGGCACTGCTTCGAGGTCGCGGCGAGGATGATCTCCATCCGCCGACAGAACGCGGCGTCCATGTGCCACGGACTGGACCCGATTTACGCGATGTTTTCGTTGTATGGCACGGGCTCTCGCTGCTCGTCCGCCGGTCTGTCCGTCGGCGACTTCGCGCTCAAGCGTCAGGGCACGTACCGGAAGTTCCTCTCGATGAAGCCGGCGCTGCCGGACTGGGTCGAGATGGCGATCGGGACACCGGTGCCGACGACGGTCGCCACTGTCTCGGAACCCGCCAACCCGACCGAGTAAAGGAAACCCTTTCTTCACTTGCGTCGACCGTCGCGGTGTTCGAACTCTTTCAGAACCTTACGCCAAGTTAACCCTTGGTGTATGCGCTCTACGACCTGAACATCGACACCAAAACGATCAGCGATCTGCTTCTGCTCCACTATGCCACGGAGCCTGAGTACTTCATGAGCTTGATCGGCAGTGAGTTTTGCCCTGGGATTCTTCTCGCCAGAAGTGGACGGCCTGACAGGGCGAGTTTTTTCTAGTTGCAGCTTTTTCCAACTGCGGTTCGATAGAACACTGTTGACCGCAGAGCCACTGATCCCGAAGTGTGCAACTAGCTGCGCTTGTATGGGTCTTGGACAATTCATGCAATGCTTGAACAGATTCTGAACTCAACTTGGCGCTGGGGTTGACTTCCCCCTCTAGCCCTTTGTGTAGCCCTGTTCTGTATGCGTTCCAGCCGCCGCCGGGGCTCCTACTCTAGCAGATCTGTGAATCCGGCTGGTTCGCGGCGTGGCAGGCTTCGCGTTCGAAGGCGACCCTCCCGTCCTGGGTCGAGGAGGCGCTCTTCCCGGAGCAGGCGGCCGTCGTCGCTGCCGAGTGATCACGGAGGCCCGTAGAGGAATCCTTCCTTCACGTACAGGCGCGGCCAGCCGGCCGTCAGGACGTCCGTCGTCGCGCCGGCGAAGCTGTTCACGATGAGCGCGAGGACGTGCGGCAGGCTGTCGCCGGGGATGGTGTACTGCTTGTCGAGCATCTGCGCGATCATCACGTCGCCGAGCACCTGCGGCACCGTCGGCGAGACGCTCGAAAAGCTGAAGTCGAAGACCGCGTTCCCGTCGAGCTGCACGGCCACTGCGATCTCGTTGTTCCCGGGGGCTACCTGCGTCGATCGCAGCCGCACGTCGAACGAGACGAGCACGACGCGGGCCTGGGAGCTGGGGCCGAACGTGATCGGAGCCTGGCCGTTTACCTGCGTCAGCGCCGGGTACAGCACGTCGGGCGCCACGTAGTCGGCCGACTGGCGCTGCGTCGGGCAGCACGACCCGGATCCTCCGCCGCCTCCCCCGGGGAAGATCGGCATCAGGCCTTGAGCCTCTCCACGGTCAACTCGACGACGTCGCCAGGGAGCCCCAAGCGGACGACCGCAAGAGCTTCCGCAAGGATCTCGGCCCCCGAGAATTTCTTGCCGACGTGCTGTTGCACAGCCTTCACCAGTTCCTCGTTCGTCATGGTGTCCCGTACAAGGTCTGCGACCAGAGGAGCAGCTTCGCTCGATTCCCAGCAGACGGCACGTTGTTGTAGAGCAAGTACCTCGCGAACGTGCCGATGAACTTGAACACGGCGGTCGGCGGTCGCGGGGATCCGATCGTCAAGCCCGCGTTCGCCAAGGCGCCGTCGTTGCCCGCGGCCGCCCCGGCACCGTTTTTCTCGATGAAGCCCGAAGCGCCGTTGTAGGAAACGGCGTAGAGGTTCGTGGTGAGGTCGTAGGCCCCTGTCGTGATGGGGTTGCCGGCGTACGCCTCGACGCCGGTACCGACTGCACCGTTTGAGTAGAACTGCCAGCGCTTCGTCGCGTCCGAGCCGCCGTCCCAGATGTACTCGATGCCGGCGATGGCGAAGCGCAGGACTCCGAACGCGCATCCCGGTTGCGCCAGGTCCGCCGTGAAATCTCCAGTCAACCGTTCGACCCCCGTGTACGTCAGGCTCGGCTGGCCCTTGAAGTTCACGTCCGTCGCGTTCCAGGTCGGTCTCTGCGCGGGGTCGGCTTCTGCCACCGCCGGCAGGAACGCCACGTCGGCTTGGTTGGGCCAGGACGACACCTTGCCCGCGGCGAGCGTGACCTTGCTGCTGTCGAGGTCGACGAGCAGCCCGGGCACGTCGGCCGGGGTGAAGACCTGTGTCGCCATCTCGACGCGCTCGGCCCAGACGTTCCAGTCGACTTCGTGCCCGGCGGCGGCCGTCACGTACACGTCCACGTACTGCCCGCTCGGCGTGAGCGTCACCGCGTAGCCGAGCGCGAGCGGGTCGGTGGTGACCGCCGCGATCGAGGCGGTCAGTTCTGGCAGGACACCGGTCGCGTTGTTGTAGACGAGGAGTTGCTGGGTCTTGACGAAGATCGCCTCGGCCGCGGCGTTGTTCTGGCCCGTCACCACGAGCCCGTAGATCGTGACGGTCGTGCCGGCCGGCACCTCGATCCGCTTGATGAGCTTCGGGGTCGCGTTCGAGGTGTGCTCGATCGCGCTCGCGACGCCGTTGACGATGGGGATCATCTGGTGGCCACCAGTGCCGCGGCGCCCGCGGCCTTGCTCGTGACGGCGATGCCGAGCGAGTCGTTCGTCGCCGCCGCGTCCACGATCGCGTCGCCGCCGGCCCCGTGACGGAGCGGGTCGCCGGGAACGACGGCCTGCGCGGCCGCCACCCGGACCTGGGAGGCGTTGCCGGGCTTGGTGACGGCCACCAGGAAGGAACTCAGCGTCGCGGTGTCGTCGGCCGGCCCCTTGACGACCGTGAGGAAGCGGGCCGGGCTGCCGCCGAGCCCCGCCGCGATGACCTGGCCATCCGTCGTCGGGTCTAGCTCCACTACCGACCCGAGCGGTAGCGTGGCCGGGTTGCCGGCGCCGTCCAGGACGTCGTTCTGCACCAAGTACACCTCGTCGAGCGTCTGCACGACGCCGTCGAACGTGAACTGCTTGGCTCGGAACACGGTGCCCACCGGCACGGCTGCACTCAGGCCGAGCAGGTTGCCGCCGCCGGAGCCGCTGACGGTCAGCCGGTCGAACTCGATGAAGGCGGCCAGGGCGAGGTTCAGGACGAGCGGGGCGCCGTTGTACGTGCCGCCGCTGCCGCCCTGCTCGCGGATGTCCGTCTCGCCGAAGTGGTTCGTGTAGTTGCCGTTCTGCCACGTGATGGCGGCGGTCGTGCCCCGGATCTTCATGAGCGGGAAGTCGCCGTTCACGTCGCTGATGGAGATCCCGCGCATGCTCGTGCCGACGCCGAGGTTGATGACCTCCAGCTCGACGTCCCCGGACTGCCCGTCGTGCAGCGAGGCCGCGTAGACGTAGGCGGTGGCGCTCGTGTCCACGTTCTCGATCTTCACGCCCCGGGCCTCTAGGCCGAAGAAGAAGTCAGCGAGCGTCGCGACCACGTCCGCGCCCGTGTCGATGCCGGCGCCGATCGGAGCGCCGCCGATGTAGCCGTCGAGGTTGCCCGGCCCGCAGCGCGTGATGCGTTCGGCCGGGTTGCAGTCCGTGATCGTCACGTCGGCGAGCTTCGGGTTGAGGCCCCCGTAGACCTGGATGCCGATGTTGCCGCCGCCCAGGCGCCCACCGAGGAGCTGGTCGCTGGCGCTCCTGCCGCGGAACGTGACGTTACCGCGCGGAAAGCCGTTCGCGTGCTGCCGGGCGCCGCCCGGCACGTAGTCGAAGTTGATGATCCGTCCCTCGTGGGCGGAGTTCATCAGCACGTCGGAGTTCGTCTCGCCGACTCGTACGTAGTCCTCGACGAGGAAGTTCTGCGCCGCCAGCTCCAGGTCGAGCGCCGATCGGCTGAAGCCCCGCATGCGCTGGCCGATGAGCTGCACGTCGAGCGCGTACTGCGCCATGATGCCGCTCGCGATGCTGCCGCCCGAGGCGTCCCAGTACCCGCCGATCACCTCGACGTTCCTGACGGGCAGGACGCGCCGGACGCGCGCCGCCACGGCGACGGACGAGAAGAACTCCAGGAGCGGCGCGTCGAGCGTGAGCACGAGCCCGGCGATGTTGACGACCTTTCGGATCTCGAAGATGAGGATCGACCCGGCGCCGGACCCGTAGAGGTCACTGCCGGCCGTGCCGGTGTCGACGCTGAGGACCACGTACTGCCCGACCGCGAGCGCGCCGACGGCGGCGACCGTGATCGTCGAGTCGCCGATGTTCCCGTCCGCCGTGAGCGTCGTGTCGAGCGTGACGGCGTCGATCGTGCCCTGCGCGCCGAACAGGTGGTTCTGCGGGTCGTCGGCGGACCCGACCGGGGGCGCGAGGGTCGTCGTGATGTTGCTCGGGCCGAAGTCGACCGTGACGAACGACCGGCCGGCGAGCGGGGCTTCGAGCACCACGTCGCCGCAGACGTACAGGACCTTCTGGTGGCTCTCGCTGCCGAGCAGCGTCAGGGCGTCGAGGAAGAACTGGATCTCGGCCGCGGTGATGGTGGCGCCCGAGAGCACCGTGCCGCAGGAGGCGGTGCCGGACCCGGACCCCGGCGGGAAGAGCGGCACCTAGGCCCCCGGCTCTGCCTCAAAATGAGGCTTCGCGTTCAGCGGCGTTTTCACGCCGCCTCCGGCGCGCTCAAGCCGAGCGCCAAAATGTTCCGAGCGGCGTTGAGGTCCCTGTCGGCGGTGTAGCCGCAGGACGGGCAGGCGTGAACACGGATCGAGAGATCCTTGCTCACCACCGTCCCGCACATGCTACACCGCTGACTGGTCCCGCGGGGATCTACGGCGATGACGTGCTTGCCAGCTTCTTCCGCTTTGCAAGCAATGCACCGCAAGAGGACTCCCCAGGCCGCATCGTGGATCGACTTCGCCAGGTTCCCGCGGACCATCCGCGCGATCTGCAAATCTTCGTGGACGATCAGGTCGTAGTCGTTGACGAGCTGCTTGGCGACCTTCCTCGCGTAGTCGAGTCGCTGGTTCTTGATGTGCTCGTGGGAGCGGGCAACGAGCCGCTTCGCGCGACGACGAGATCGGCTGTCGCGTTTTCTTCGAGCAAGTATCCGTTGGCGTCGGGCGAGCTGCTCTTCCGCTTCTCGAAAGTACCGCGGGTTCTCGACGACGCCGCCGTCGGAGAGCGTCGCGAGTTTCGTGAGCCCCACGTCGATCCCGACGACCTTGCCGGGACGAACGGCAACCTTCGGAGGCGCCTCGCCGACGTCACATGCGACGCAGGCATACCAACCCTTCGCGGAACGATGCAGGATGATGTCGAGCACTTCACCACCGAGGGGCCGGTAGAGGTGCACCTTCACGTCGCCGAGCTTCGGGATCCGGATCCTCTTCGCGGCGAGATCGATCGCGACGCGACCGACCGAGAACGAATCGTAGCGGTCGCGACTCTTGAAGCGGGGATAGCCGGGCGTCTTGCCGGTCTTCACTCGCTGGAAGAACCCCTGAAAGGCGCGTTCGAGGCGACGCAGTGGTGACCGCATGACAGTCACCGGGATGTCTCGGTACTCGGCGGCGTCGCGACGCAACTTCGTCAACTCCTTCTGCTGGTCGTACCGGGTGATGGAGACTCGCTGACGGCGGTACGCTTCGCGTCGTTCTTCGAGAGCGGAGTTGTAGAACCTCTGGCAGGTGAGCAACCAGCGATCCAGGATCGCCTCCTGGATCTTCGTCGGTTGGAGCGGGTAGCGAAACGTCCGAGTCACGTCGAGGTCAGCTTAACACTTTTTTTGAGGCTAGGCCCCCCAGGCGACGAACCAGCTCGTCACGTTGCCGCCGAACGTCACCACGATGATCCCCTGCTCCTGCGCCTCGCGGCGCGTCTCCCACGGCGAGAAGCCGGCGCCGGGCGGGACCGTCACGACCGCCCCGGCCGCGCCGATCTGGCAGGTGCACCCGAGCGGCCCCGCGAGGCACGAGACCTCCTTCAGGTAGTGCCGGACCGGGACGGTGACGACCGCGGCGCCGACGCCGGCCGCGTTGTTGTAGTAGGGCGTGGTCGCCACGGAAGGCCCGATCCTAGTACCAGCTCGGCCCCGAAGTCCAACTCAGGGCCGCGCTGCGCGTCTGCCAGCTCCGGCTCTGGCCGTCCCACTCGAACCAGCGCGAGATGCTCCAGGGGCGGGTCGGCTGGGCCTGGCCGAGCCTCCGGCGCGCCTCGAAGATCTCGACGGCGCTCACGATGGGCATCTTCTGCTCCAGCCGCTCCCACGCCCGCTCGGACCACGCGACGGGCCCGAGGGTCGGGTCCTCTCGGCTCTCGTACTCGTCGAAGAAGTGCCACGTCGCGGCCGGCGGCGTCGCCTTGATCCAGGCGGCGATGAAGCCCGAGGCGTCGAGGTACCAGAGGGGGTTGGCTGCTTCGTGCTGCCCCGGCACGGGACGGGGACCGGGAGGCGGCGGGTAGCCGGCGGGGCGGGCGCTCGGGGGCGGCAGATCGGCGGGCGGAGCGGGCGGAGCGGGGGCGGCGGGCTTCTTCTTCAGCAGCTCGTAGCCGGCGACGAGGACGCCCGCGCCGATGGCGAGCTTGGCGAAGAAGCTCATGATCCGAAGATCCTCTCGCCGATGCGGCGCAGCCTGACGTTCTCGCGCTCCTCTGCCGCGCGCAGTCGGCGTTCCTTGGCACTCAGCTTCGAGGGCTGACGACTCTTCGGCTTTCGACGCCTGCGGTTCACGACAGTTTCTCCAGCGCCGCGACGAAGCTCGGGTTCGTGAGCGCATTCGACCGCGCCCGGCGCACCTGATCGATACACGCCTTGCCGGAGGCGCGGGTCAGCTCGCGGATCGCGAGCGCGCTGATGAGCCCGCTCCGATTTCTGCCCTGCATGCAGGTCGTGAGGACCCTGCCCTTCATCTTCAGAACGCGCGCGACGAAGTGCGCCGCCGCGCGCGCACGCCTGTGCTCGGCATCCGAGAGGTCCGCGTCGTCGAGGTCCGCCGAGTGCAGCATCACGCCCGGGAACAGCCGCTCGTCGGGCTCCGCACCGTAGCAGTACCGGTACTCGGCCGTCGTCGCCGCGAGCACGAGCGCGTCGAAGCCAGCGCGCCGAACAGCGGACCCCGTAGGCGGCACGCTCCCCTGCCAGAGGCCCGGGTACACGCGGTGCGCGTCGAGGCCGGGGGCCTGGGAGACGGCAGCGTAGGTGGGGATCCACTCGAACTGCACGGGCTACCTAGGTTGAAAATACGACCCGTCGTACGTGCGCCTGATCTGCTCGTTGAAGTGCTCCACCCCGGCCTCGCCGTACAGGCGGTGCACGGCCCGGGCCTGGTCGAAGTAGCCCTGGTCGTAGAGCGCGACGGCCGCGAGGGACGCCTCGCTGATGGGCGGGGAGTGGCTCTTGATCGCTTCGACGATCGCGCCGGCCTCGAAGAACGACAGGCGGCGGAGGTTCCAGCACTCGACGCCGAGGCAGTACCGCTCCGGCAGGTGCGTCCCGGTGTGCGTCCAGAACTCGGGCAGCCACGGGTAGAGGATCCCCGGGGATCGCTCGGCCTCGGGGCGGGGGTCGCCGACGGCGCCCGGGGGCGCGTCCGCTCCCTCGAAGGTCACCGCCAGCCTCGTCGGTGCGGCGATCAGGCCGAGCGCCGATCCGACGACCGCGCCGAGGGCGGCGCCCTTCACGCCCCCGACGAGCGCCCCGATCCCGGCGCCGGCCGCGGCGGAGCCGACGACCACGCCCATGCCGGTGCTCCGCTCGGCCGTGATCTTCTTCGGCGGGTCTGTTGAAGTAGCTTCCAGGCCGATCATCAGTAGTCCATCGGGTTCGAGAAGAGTGCGTAGGGGTTCGAGGTCCGGCCCCCGGGCTCAGCGTACTCCACGCTCCGCCCCGCCGGGCGACCGAGTGCGTTCCGGCCCTCGGTCGTGATCTGCGTCGCGCCGGCCTTGTTTCGCTTCAGCCACCCGCGCGCGACGAAAGCGTCCAGCTCCGCCGGGCTCGGCGGGTGCCGCTCGCGCGCCCACTCGTCCTTCCTGCCCGCGGAGGTCAGGGCGTCGAACGTGTAGAGCACCCACCGCTCGCGCGGCGTGACCGAGACGCCGGCTGCCGGCAGCAGGGGCGCGAGCATGTCGGGCCGCACGTACACGCGCGCGTTCGTCGGGTGACCGCCGCCGGACGAGCCCCTGACGACCGCGACGTTCGCCGGGATCCGGTAGGCGTTTCGATCGAGGTCCACGCGGTTCTCGGGGCTGAACATGTTCGCGCCGCCCCAGGATCCCCACTCGACCTCGTGCCTGCCGCTCGACAGGTCCACGATCGCGAAGAACTCGCGCCGCCCCGCGCCGCCGGCGCCGAGCGGGGAGATCTCTTCGGCGGCCTCCACCTCGATGTCCTTCCTGCCGTAGCCGACCTCGTCGAGGGCGCGCTGGATGGCGTCGGGCAGGTCGGAGGTCTTGGCGTACACGGCTCACTCGCCCCCGTGCGGGTTCGAGAAGCGCGCGTACGGGTTCCCCTCCGGGTTGCCCCGGCGCTCTTTTCGGACCGCGGCGCGCTTCTTCGCGGGGCTCATCTTGTGGTGCCACTGCGCGCCGCACACCGCGCCGGCGTCCCTGACCTTGCCGCCGGCTTCGACGCCAGCGATGCAGCGGCGCATCCACTGCTTCGGGGGGCGGCCGGGGTTGGAGGTGCGGCCGGCCTCGCCCAGTATCTCTGCGAGACTGATACGTACCGCCTGAGCCCCCATGACGCTCAGATTGGCGGGGCTCTCTGGTTCAGCCGCCAATCCCAAACGGTAGCGAAGGTACCGCTCGGCATACTCGCGCTTGGCATCGTTCCGGATCTTTCGCACGTACCGATGTGCTGCTTCCTTGGCCGTCACGACAAACCCCCGTGCGGGTTCGAGAACATGGCGTACGGGTTCTTGACCCGGACGGTCTGCGTCGAGGTCGTGACCGTCTTGGTGATCTTCTTCGGGTTCGAGGAGCGGGGGTCGAACACCGTCGCGTGCTCGTCGATCCAAACGTTGCCCAAGGGCGTCACGAAGTAATGACCGCGTCGGCTGCTTTCGATGATGCGCGCACTTTCGAGCGCTCCGATCGTCATCGGCCGGCGGTGCACGGAGTAGAAACGGAAATCTGCCGGCGTCCAGTCCGGAGAGTGCTTCTCTTCGAGCGTCTTCAGGATGATCGCCGTGTCGTGCTTGTCTCCGCGGTAGCTCATCGCGCCCCCCACGGGTTCGAGAACGTCTTCGGGTTCGTCATCCGTCCCCGCCCCGACGCCGCGGCTCCTACCAACGCTCCTCCTACGGCCCCCGCCGCCGCGCCCACGGGCCCGCCGACGACCGCGCCGAGCACGGCGCCCGAGGCGCCGCCCACGAGCATGTTCGTGTTCGAGGAGGGGTTGCTCCGGCGCGGCTCGCGGACGACGAGCGTGCCGGAGCGGGCGTGGACCCACTCGCGCTTGACGATCTGCGAGGCCTTCCACTCCTCTTCCGTGCCGACGCGAAAGGGCCCGCGCCGCGCGGTGTACCGGACGCGGACGTCGCCGACCTCGGGCCGGGAGCGCACGACGACGGCGGGGACCAGGCCCGCCCCGATCGAGTCGAGGAAGACCTTGTCACCGGGGGCGAAGTCGGAGGCGCTAGCCACAGTTGCATCCGAAGGGGTTCGAGAAGCGAGTGGGATTGTTGTAGCGATCGAACAGCGTCGCCAACTCGGGGGCGAGGCGCCGGTAGCCCTCCAGCTTGTCCATCTCGACGATGAAGTGGCCGTCGCGGGAGACTCCCTTCACCTCACCGTAGCGAGCGCCGCGCATCCACAGGTCGGTACCCGGGTGCAACTCGAAGCGGCGACCGAGAACACCCTGCGCCTCGGCTCGTTCGATGTCGGCGGTGCTTCGCTTCGTACGTCTCATGGGCCCCCCATCGGGTTCGAGAAGCCGGCCGGCACGTAGTCGCGGCGCTGCGCGACGCGCGTGCCGTCCGAGAGCAGCGTGAAGTCGCCGAGCCTGGCGGAGTACAGCATCACGACGCGGTCGCCGGGCTTGTAGTCCTTCACGGCGACCTGTGCGGGTTCGAGAAGAAGGTCGGGCTCATTGGGTTGTGGTGTCTCTCTACCGTGGGGCCCGATTTGCTGCGCCGGATCTGCGTCGTGCCGTCGTCGTTCGTCGCCCACTCCGTGGCGGCGGCGATGGCGTCGGCAACTTCTTCGGACGGTCCCGAGGCGTCCTCACGTTGTCCGTGTAGTAGCTGCCGAACGAGATCGCACTCCGGGCCATCTCGTCGTATGCCTCTGGCGAGTCGTAGGCGATCCCTGGCCCGAAGCCGATCGGCGCTGCGTGAAGGTTCTCAAATCTCCAAATCTTGCCGCCGGCTGAGATGCTGCCGGCGTAGTCGCCCCGGTCCCGATACGTGATCCGGACGACCGCGTCGCCGATGTACCGGGTGGCCACGGGCGCATCCTACCCTACGCCGCGCGCCACGAGTAGCTCCAGCCGTGGTCCACCCACTCCGACCCGCCCGAGGCGGGGTCCACGTGCAGGCCCCAGTCCCGCCAGGCGAACCAGGGCGGGTTGTTCGGGACCGCCTGCGCGTGGCACGCCTCGCTCCCCGAGCAGTCCAGGACCCAGCCCGCGACCCACTTCCAGCGCTCGATGTACCACGCCCGGACGGGCCAGCCCGCTTCGAGGCTCCCCGGGATGGTCCCCGGCACGTCGGGCAGCGCCGGGATCGAGGCGGCGAGGGACGAGACGCGCTTCGGCGAAACCCACCAGCCCAGGATCGCCCCGGCGAGGGCCCCGAGGACCGTGCTCGCCTGCGTGCCGATGACGGCGCCGATGGTCGCGCCGACGGCCGTCCCCGCGATGGTCGTGCCCGCCTTGCCGCCGGTCGCCGCGCTCGCCGCGCTCGGGACGCCCCCGACCGGCGGCGTCTTCGGGGGCGGCTTCATGGTCTGCGTGCCCGGGGGCACGAGCGCCATCGGGGGCACGGTGGGCGTGCTCGGGGTGCCTCCCTGAGCGAAGCCGGGGAGCGGGCCCTCGTGGGAGACGAGCGCGTTGCCTGGGGATGCGCCCGTGTAGACGTCGGCGAGGTCCACGTCGGCACCGTTCAGCTTCGCGGATCTTTTGACCCAGCGCCCGAGCTGCGAATAATCCGTGTGAGAATCTGGATGCGCCGTTCCGACGCCCTGCAAGACCCACTCGTTCGGGATCGAGACGCTGCGCTCCGCGCCGCGCGCGCGCTGCCCGACCGACGCAGACACGTGAAAACCGTAGTTCGCCGCCTTCTTCGCGGCCAGGGCATTCGGCGTGAAGATCGCGCGAGCGATGACCCAGTCCTTGCCAGATCCGGAGACGAGCTGGTCCGGCACGGCGCCCTGCGCCGCGAGCTTCGAGTCGATGCGCTGGCTCTGCTCGATCATCGACGCCGTCGACATCGGGATCCCGCCCGTCGCCGGGTTGTACGGCATCGTGAGCGGGAAGAGCCGGTTGGACGAGGCCGTCGCGCTCCAGATCGCGTCCGAGAGCTTCGGCGTGAGCAGGAGCAGGAAGAGCATGTCGGCGATCTTCTGCTGCGTCTTGGCGTTCACGTCCACGCGCACGTCGTCCACCTTCAGCGCGTCGCACGAGACTTCGAGTTCGAGCGTGTTCTCGCCGTCAGACAGAGTGAGAGGGCACCACGCGAAGACCGCGCGGCCCGTGACGACCGCTTCGAGCGTCTTCTGGTCCCGGTCGTCGCCGGGGGACGAGGGCCAGTCATCCAGCGGCATCTAGGGCCTCCGTGTACGAGAACTCCGGGTGCTCGACGCGGTGGCACGAGGAGCAGAGCCACTGGACGTCGAAGAAGTGCTCAGGTTCGTAGCCGAGATGATGGTGCCCCTGCGCCGGAGTCTTGCCGCACTTTTCGCACGGCTGCCGGATGATGTGCCCACCACGGACAGCCGTAGCAAATCGCATACGAGCCAAGAGCTTCAGCTTGTGTGCGTCGGAAGCATGGCGCTTGAGATCGGCACGCCGCTGTGTTGCTTTCCCTTTGTCGGACTGCGCGTAGCGCCGATCGTTCTCGCGGTACGCTGCCGTCTTCCGGTACGCGGCGTTGCAGGCCTTGCACTGCGTCTGTAGGCCGTCGGGCCCGCGATTCCAGTGCGCGAACGCCCCGCACACCTTCGTGGTCTTGCACTTCGGGCAGAACTTCGTCGCGACCGCGTCGAGGATCCTCTGCGAGCGCTCGGCTCCGGGACCGGAGGGCCAACCGTCGAGGGCCACGGGCTAGGACCCGGAGGGTTCGCCGTCGGGGTCGGGAGTACCGTGAATGCCCGTGAAGACGGCGGTGCGCGTCGAAGTGACGGGGGCCGAACGGCCGTGTGGTGCGGGCGGAGGTGGCACGGGCTTCGGAGGCGTACCGTGGGGGCGGCAGACGTCCGTTCCTGTTCGAGTTGCGTATCCAAACGACGTTGTGTAGTCGAAAGCCACCCTTGCACATTTACCTGCAGGCAAGATCAACGGAGACGCTCCCTGCCCGCGCGAAACGGAGCCGCCCGAAGCTAGCGCAGAAATGACTTTCTGATACTCGCCGTAGCCGTGTTCGATGTCGCCGACGGGTGAATTGTCGTAGGCGACAAGAACCGTTACGCCCTTGGAGTACACCGCGCCGTTCACAGCGTCCGTTGCTCCTCCTGTGAAGTCCACATAAACAGACCACGTTCCGGACCCGCTCGGCCCTGAGCTTCCGCCCTTCGGTGGGTTGTACGGCACCGCCGCACGCATGCCGAGCATCCCGCCCCTCGGCACCAAGATCGGCCCGAGCGCCTTGTCCTCGTCGTAGGTCCGTCGCATCATGCCCTCACAGTCCGAGTCGGTTCCGCACCCACGTCACGGTCGCGTCCGAGACCTGGCCGCGAAACAAAACGATCCGCCGGTCCACGAGCAGCTCCAGGAACCGCGGCCCGCCCGGCGTGATGCTCCGCAGGTACTGCTCGACGACGAGCGCCCGGCCGTAGACGATCTCCCCAGAGCCGACCTCCCGGCCGTCCACGCGGATCGTGACCCACGCGAGCGGCAGCTCGGGCTCGACCGCGACCGGGTAGTAGCCGTCGTAGAGCCACGGGTAGCCGCCGCCCCAGAACCCGCCGCGAAAACCGCCGCCGTGGTGCCCGTGATGCCCGTGATGCCCGCCGCCCCCGCCCCAGTGGCCGAAGTGCGGCGGCGCGTCCACGCCCGTGCGGGTCCCGTAGCCGTCGTAGAGGTCGAACATCCCGGGGGCTCAGGCCGCCGCGGCCTTCGGCGCCATGGCGCTGCCGACGATCGCACCGACGACCGCGCCCGCGCCCGCGCCGATCGGGCCGCCCGCGAAGAAGCCCACGCCGCCGCCGACCAGCAGGCCCGCGATGAGGGGCATGTTGCTCTTCTCCTTCTTGGCGCCGGCCGCGACCGGAGGAGCGGGCGGTCCCTGGATGATCGCGAAGTCCATCCCCGGGGCGGCGAACTGCTTGGCCGACGCGAGCGAACTCGTGACCCAGACGTCCACGTAGCCCATCGTCATCGTCGCGAGGTTCGCGACGACGAAGCTGCCGGGCGGCGCCGCCCTCAGCGTGTCCAGGGCGTTCGGGCCGTCGCACGACCCGCCCACCTTCTTCACCTCCGCGCATGTCATCGCGCTGTAGCCCATCGCGTCCGGTCCCGGGGCCTTCACCTGCGGGGAGAAGTAGAGCTGCGACAGGAAGCCCTGGGCCGACACGACGGCGCCGGGGACGGCCCACTGCACGCCGTCGCGGACTTCGGTCGAGCCCGCCGGAGCCGCGCCGAGGTCTCCCGATCCGCCGTCGTTCCGCGAGTACCCGTCGTAGAGGTCGAACATTTCTGGTTCCCTTCAGGCCACGTGGGCTTCGAGAGTCTTCGTCACCGGCGTCGCTTCGTCCGGCTCCGGCAGGATCGTGATCTTCTTGTCGGCTTCCGCCGCGAGCGACATCGCGCGGTGGTCGGCCTGCAGGGCCTGCTCGCGCGCGAGCGCGATCGTTTCCCCGATGGCGAAGTAGGTGCGGACCCCTCGCGCCGCGACGATGACGAGCGCGACGAGCAGCACGACGCCGAGCGCACCCCACGCGAAGGGCGAGACCCAGGTCCCGAGCGCGCCGCCGACGAGCACCGCCGCGAGCGACCCGCCGACGGCCAGGGCGTTCGTCTTGGCGATCCTGAGCGTCGTCGCCGCCTCCACCTTCGCGTCCTCGGCGTGCCGGCGGGCGTCGTTGGCCTCCTTCGCGGCGAAGAGAGACGGCCACACGTCGCCGACGGGCTGGTCCTCGCCCTGCCACGGAGCGGCGGCGTCCTCGGGCATCTTCTTGAAGGCGGTGAACATGAGAGGGAAGGTACACCGGGCCGGGAAATCGCACAAGCGGGAGAGTCAAGGGATATTCCGGCTCAGACGACCTCGATCTCCGGGAAGGGGAAGATCAGCCGCCCCCCACGTTCGAGCAACTCCCGCTCCCGCTCGACGATGCCGGCCTTGAAGTGCCACGGCAGGACCAGGAAGAAGTCCGGGCGCATCGCGCGGGCCTCCTCTTCCGAGACGATCGGGATGTGCGTCCCGGGCGTCACGCACCCGTACTTGTCGGGGTTCACGTCCGCGACGGCGAGGATCTCGCCGGGGCCGAGCCCCGCGAACTGCAGGAGTACGTTGCCCTTCGTCGAGGCGCCGAGACCGAGGACCTTCTTGCCGTCCGCGACCAGTAGCCGGATCAGCCGGCGCAGGTCGTCGCGGTGCCGGAACACGCGCTCCTCGAAGTCGCGGAACGGCCGCGGCGTGTCGAGGCCCATGCGGCGCTCTTGCTCCAGGAGCCAGGCGACCATCACGTTGTGCGGGCGCAGCGTCCCGGACTTCGCCGCCGTGACGGCGAAGCTGCCGCCGTTGACCGAGTTCATCTGCACGTCGAGGATCTGGAGCCCGGCCTCCTCGACGATCCTCTTCAACGCCGTGAGCGAGTAGTACTCCAGGTGCTCGTGCACGACCGTGTCGTACGAGTTCATGCGCAGCATCGACGGCATGTAGCTCTGCTCCAGGTGCCAGACGCCGTCCGGGTCCAGCACCTCGTGCACCTGCCGCGCGAAGTCGACCGGATCTTCGAGGTCGTAGAACATCGCGACGGAGGTGACGATCTTCGCCTTCTTCGCGCTCACGCGCCCGTAGGCCTCCAGCGAGAAGAAGTCCGGCACGAGCACGATCTCGGGCGGGTAGAACTCCCGGAACTTCTCGCCTGTCGGGTCGATGCCGACGCGCTCGACGCCCGCCCGGTACGCCTTGAGCAACGTCGCGTCGTTCGACCCGATGTCGAGCACCACGTCGCCGCGCTGAAGCCACACGAGAGCTTCCAGACGCCGGACCTTCTGCTCCAGGTGCCGGACCATCGAGGCGTTCAAGCCCGACCGGTAGCCGTAGTTCCGGCCGTACAGCTCCGCGAGGTCGTACGAGTGCGCGAGCTGCAGGAGACCCGACTCCGGACACCAGACCAGCTCCAGCGGACCGGACGTGACGGGATCGTCCTTCGAGCGCGGAAAGACGCCTGTCAGGGCCTGCTCCCCGAGGTGAAGGACGCTGACGAGGTGGTCACCACCGCCGGCGCGGCAGCGAGTGATCCGCTTTGGTTCCACGGGCTTGGAGAGTACCTGGAATGCACCGAGATCTGGTAGCGTTCTAGGGAACATGACGAGGTTTCTCTTCTTGGCTGCGCTGGTGAGCGGGTGCTCGTCGGGGGCGTTCGAGACGAACGACGGAACGGACGGGGCGGGCGATCAGGAAGCCGCCGCGCCCGACACCACGATCGACGCGGTTTTCGAAGTCCTCAGCGAAGCCACCACTGACGCCGACACGGAAGCGGCTCCCGTCGAGACGGAGGCGGGCGACGGCGGCGCGTGCGTCTCCGGCTCCACGCGCCCGTGCAACTGCTCGCTCGGCATCGAGGGGCAGGAGAGCTGCATCGACTTCGAGTGGGGCGTCTGCTCGATCCCGGAGAACGGCGTGTGCTGCAGTCAGCCCGGCGAGTGGGTCGGTTGCTGGAGCACGGGCTGTAGCGTGTGCTCGGATCTCATAGCTGGCTACCCGTCCTACTGGGCTCACCACCCGGACTGCCTGCCGATCGAGTGCGCGCCGACACAGCGCGGCGGCTGCTCCTCGGCCTGCCCGCCTCCGACGGAGACCGACCGCTAGCCGAGAGCGGCCGCCAGATCCGGCGTGAGCAGATCGGGGCGTCCCTCGACCTCGCGCCGCACGTGCGCGCGGCTCTCGGGCAGGTCGATCAACCGGATCATCTCGGCGACCAGGAACTCGTCCTGCATCTTCTCGTGCACCGGCAGCCCGAGGTGCGTCGGCTCCCTCTTCGTCCCGAGGCAGTCCCCGACGACGGTCGGCTGCGTGTCGTCAGGGCCCATCTTGTAGAGCGCGTGCTCGTGGACGAGGTAGCTCGTGTAGCCGGCCTCGGTGAACTGCTGGCGCAGCCCACGGAGGGTGCCGCCGAGCAGGGTGAGCGTGTGCGTGTTGGTCTCATAGAGCACGTCCACGCCGAGACCGAGGATCCGTTGCATTCCCCGGACGGCCTCAGGCTCAGCGCCCTCGACGTCGATCTTCACGCACCGGACCCGGTCGAGTAGGTCGCCCACGAGGGCATCGACGGGAACGGCCTGCACCTCGACGCCCTCCGGAGCGACCATCCCCCACGCGCGGTTCTGGGCGAAGCGGAGCGTCGTCCTCTCGGACCACGCGGCGCAGTGGTTGACCCAGATGTCGAGCGACGGGTTCAACCGGACGGTCTCCCGCAGCAAGCGCACGTTGTTCTCACCCGCCTCGACCGCGATGACTTTCGCCCCACGAGCCGCAGCCTGGATCGTGAACGATCCTTGATGGGCGCCGACGTCGAGCACGACGTCACCGGTCCGGACCTGTTGCAACAAGAGGTCCCACAACCAGAAGCTCGCGTCCGTGTGCACGCGCAGGTCCATGTCAGTCGGATCGGTCGCGACCTCGAACTCCCTGGTGACGCGGATCTTCATTCGGACCCCTCGGGCTCCTTGAACCATTTCTCGTTGCCGTCCAGGATCTCCTCGTGCTGCACCCGCGGCAACCCAAGCATGTCGAGTAGGCGCCCGACCGCCTCCGGCCGTCTCACCATAGACTCGTAGATCGCGATCACGTACGGGATCCCGTGGCGCAACAAAGCCGCAAAGATAAACGGATAGGCCGCGCGCGTCTGGCGCAGCGCCGTCGCCTCGTCCGACACGTGCCCGATCGCGACCTGCGATGGTACAGCCGCGGTCCAATCTCGGACCGTCACGACGGCGCCCACATCGTAGCTCTGAGCACGCAGGAAATCGATCATCGCACCAATGTCCGGCCAGACCTTGTCGTGAGGGATCGACCGGCGCCACACGACGAGAGGCCCGACCGGCGTCTCGGAATCCCACCGCTGGACGTGATCGCCGTCACCGGCGCACCCAGACGAGATGAGCAGGCGCGTCACGAGGCGCGTGCCGGTAGATTCCGCACCCAGGACCAAAAACGCGCGTTTCATCGGTTCTCCGGCGTGGAAGCCTCAGCCTTCAGGCCGGGGTAGGTTTACGTCTCTCGGATCTCCTCGGTGTGTACTTTTCTCGGGTGGTAGATGCCGGTCGTCGGGTCGGCCCAGACAGAGTACCCGGCACCCCGCATGTTCTTGCAGAACCCGACAACGTCCTCGTCGAGCGTGTACCGGACCCCGGCGTAGATCGGCGCCGCGCGACAGAAGAGCACGCTGCCGACTGACTCCAGCCTCTCGGGTCCCGGGCCGAGCGCGGTGAGCAGCGCCTCTCTCCTCGGGCTGTTGTCGAACCGAGGATCCCGCCGCTTCGCGTCCGCGCGGAACGCCCAGGTGTCGTAGAACACGTCGTCACCGGCGGGGTCGGTCCACCAGATCATCGGGGCCACGACCCCGGGGCGCGCGGCGGCGATCTCCCTCGACCCGAGCACGTCCCGGAGCCTCCTTGGCAGGTCCGGCGGGCACAGGAGGTCGCTCGTCAGGAAGAGCACGTACTCGACGTCGAGGTGATCCGCGACGAAGTCGAAGCCGACGTTCGAGACCGTGGCGAGGGTCAAGAGGCGCAGCGGGTTGAGCGTCGACCCGAAGAGCGGGTTGCCGAGGCTGTGGTGGATCACGTGCACGTGCCGATCGTCGCACTGCTCCCAGAGGTCGAGCAGGTCCGGCGTCCAGTCCGTGCTGTCCCCCTCGACGCAGACGACCTCGGGCGTCGAGGGCCAGTCGAGCGCCTCGACTTGCGCCCGGTAGCGCACGACCTCCTCCGGGCACTGCCGGAAGAGCGAGACGATCGCGAGCGAGTCCTTCTTCGTCCCGCGCGACGGGGCACGAAGGAGCCTCGCCGGCTCGGATTCGAGGAGCTGCTTCATGAGCGCCCCCACGTCGGCGGCCGTGTAGCCGGCCCAGGTCCGGCGGTGCTCCTTCGGCAGGGGGTTCTCGTGCGCGTGACGCATCGCCGCCGAGGCCGCCGCGCGGTCGTAGTCGCTCCAGCGCGCGTCAGGCTCCCAACCGAAGCTGGGAGCGCACAGCGGCGTGCTGGTCGTCGGGACGAGCAGGTCGCCCTCGGAGGCGAACTCTTCGGGGCCGCCGCTCGCCGTGTAGACGAGTTGGTTGCCGGAGAGCAGCGCGTCCATCGCGGGCATGTCCCAGCCCTCGGCGTGCGAGAGCGACAGGTACACGTCGCCGCGGCGGTGAAGGGCGAGCATGCTCACCTCGGACCACATCTCGTTCACCACCTGCACCGACCGGCCGACGAGTTCCGTCGTCCAGCCGTTCGCGAGGACCTGCTCGTCGGTCTCGACGCCCTCGAAGACATCGACGCCGATCATCGTCGTCTTGATCGTGAGGACCGCTTCACCGGGCCGAAACGCGCCGAGGAACGAGAGGACCATCTTCGGCTGGTCCTTGCGTCGGTCGACCGTGCCGACGTGGTAAAAGTGCGTCGGCCCCGGCGACCGAGCGCGCCCGACGAGTCCCAGGTGCGGGTCGTTCGGGAAGAACGGAACGCGGACCTTGCGGAGGCGTTGCGCCTCGACGCCGGACTTCCGGAACGCCTCGATGTTCGCGTCGCACGGGAGCCAGATCTGCCTGCACCTGTTCGCGGCCGCGACGCTCAGCGGGCCGATCCGGTCCCGCTCGATCATGGTGGTGATCACCGCGTCGGGGGAGCGCTGAAGGATCGCCTCGATCTTCTTCGCCTGCTCCGCGTCCCCGGCCGTCGAGAAGCCGCCGACGAACGCGCGCGGCCTGACCCGCTGCCCCGCGAGGTCCGCGACCTCGGCGAGCGCCTGCGGGTGGGCCCCGCCGTAGAACGGGTCGAGCGAGAGCTGGACCGGGACGCCCGTGTCCGCGAGCGCCCGCGCCATCCGGCGCCACACGGCGCAGATCCCGACACCCCACATGGCCCACGGAGCGTGGAGCAGGACTCCCTCTGGGAGAGCGACGGCCCTCTGCGCCTCGGCCTCGATCCGTCGCTGGAGCTTCCTCAACCTCGCGGCCCGTGACTGATACGATGCCATTTACCCGAGGATCTCCTCGACCCACTCGCGCATCCGCTTGCCGACGTGCTCCGCCCGGTGAGTCTCCGGGACTCGGCTACCAACCGGCGTACCGGCCCTCGCTTCCTGGAGCGCCGCGACGAGGGCGTCGAGGTCGTAGGCGGAGTAGCACGCGCCCGGTCCGTGCTCGTAACTCTCGTCGAAAGGGATGAGGCCCGTTGCAGGAACGAGGACGTCCCCGTCGTTCAGGAAGTCCCGCGGGCCGCCGCTGTCCGTCGTCACGACCTGCCGTCCGGAGAGCTTCGCCTCCAGCTCGGGCAATCCAATTCCTTCTCCTCGTGAAGCAGAGGCGTACACGTCGTGACTCGCGTGCAGCTCCAGCATCTGCCTCTTCGACAGGCGCCCACGGATGATCCGGATCCACTCGATCGCAGCGCCCGCCGTCCAGTTGTTCTTTCCGAGACCCTCGTCGATCACTTCTTCTGGCGTCACGTACGGGTTGCCCTGCGGTCCGGCGTAAGCCGAGAGCTTCAAGGTCAGGCTCGCCTCGCCCGGCCTGAACGCCCGCATGAACGCCCGGATCAAATTGTCCGGAGCCTTTCTCGGCTCGAACCGGCCGACGTAGTAGAAGCGCCTGGACTCCTTGGGCGGCGGGATCTCTAAGTGCGGGTCGTCGTCGAAGTACGGGAACGGAATGAACGTGGAGTTCTTCACCCCACATCTCGTCAGCACCTCGTGGTTCATGCCGCACTGGGCCCAGACGCCGCGAAGTTGGTTCAACTCGTCCACGATGGCGGGTTCGATGTACTGTCGCTCGAACATCGCGTGGAACGCCTGCGGCTCCCTGTCGAACTTCAGGTGCGAGATGGCCGGCAAGATCTTCTCGGCCCCAAACAGCGCCGCCGAGAACACGTGCAGGTCCCACTCGCTCACGAGCTTCGCGTAGGGCAGCGCGTCGATCACCTCCGGGTCCACCTTGCCGCTCGGCGACTCGTTCCACGAGTACAGGTGCACGTCGATCCCGCCCATGTGCATGGCCCGGGCGTTCGCGCGGGCGCAGATGCTCCAGCCGTCGTCCGGGCGCTGCCAGGGGGAGTGGTAGAGGACGACCGGGCGGCCGTCGCGCGGGGCGGGGCGAAGCGGGCCGCGCTTCATCGCGGACAGGGCACGGTCGTAGCCTGAGACGGTCACCGGTGCAGCCCCGCCGAGCACATCGTGAAGAGCGCGAGCACCAAGATCGCGGTGATGACCCATTCGAGGCGGTCCGCGATGCGGTTGAGCGCGCGCACGACTTCGTCACCCGGCGCGTTCACTTCTTCTCGTCGATTTCGTCGAGTTTTCGCTTGAGCCACCGCGCGCCGTTCTTGACGACGGAGTTGCGCGCGACTCGGCCGACGGCGCCCTGGTCGTCCTTCAGGCGCTGGTTCACGTCCTTCACCGCGCCCTGGACTTTCTTGACGAGCACCTTGGCGTCGTTCACGAACTCGTCGGGGTTGTCGAGCGCCTGTTGAATCGCGCCCTCGACGACGTGTCGCCAGGAGGGGCGCTCGGGCTCGGCTTCGGGCTTCTTCTTCGTCATGCAGTTCCTCCGGCAGAGAGCTTCTGGGCCTTCGCCGTGCGAACGAGCCGCGTGAGCACTGTGTTCGAGCTGACGACTTTTCCTTCGACCTGGGTCAACTCGGCCGCCAACTCGTGCAGTCGTCGCCAGGCGTCCTCGGGGAGCCTTACCGAGATCGTTCGGATCTTCTTCGGCACGCGGCGAAAGTAGATCCTGGTGGCGGTGGTGTCAACGCCCTCAACGCAGCCACTTGCTCCAAGCCGGAAAAGTCGCCGCCGCGAGCGCGGCCCCGCCGACGAGCCAGATGATCCCGCTCTTCTGCCCGCTCGTCGCGAGGCTCGACGGCATCTGCTCGCCGAGCGCCTTCGTGATCGTGCGCAGGCACGCCTCCAGGTTCTTCGCGTAGGCGTCCAGGCCCAGCTCGAAGTACCCGCTCGCGCGCATGGCCCGCGCGAAGTCGTACGCGGACCCGGTGTTCGCCGTCGCGAGTACGCTCGCGCGGTGGTGATCGACGTACAAGACGCGAATGAACGCCGCGAAGCCGTCGGCTGCGTTCGTGAACTTCATGAAGCAGGCGTTGTAAGGCGTGCCGTCGGCGTGGTGGTCGATGCACTCGAAGGATCCTGGGCCGCACGGTGGCCGACCCGACTGCATCGATCCGAAGTTGAACGAGCCGACACCGCCGCAGCAGAGATCCGGTCCGTATTTGGTGCAGGCGTGTTGCCAGTTACCATAACCGGACTCGCAGAGCGCGATGCCCTGCGCGAACTGGGCCTCACGGAGAGTCGGCTCCTTGCCGAAGACCTGCCTGAAGCCGGCGACGACTCCGGCGCGAGCCGAGGCGTGCGTGAGCGCTTCTTCCTCGCCCTGCCCCAGCCACTCGAAACCCGAGCTGAGCCCGCACACGTGCGCGCCCAGGGCCCCCGCCGCCCTTCGCCGCTCGTCCCGGCGCTTCTCGACCGTCCCGAGCACGCGCCGGTGCTCCGCCGCGTCCCAGCCGAGCCCGACCCGCAGTCGCTCCGCCCAGCGGTCCGCGCCCGGCTCGTCCATGGGCTCGCGGCGCTCCCACTGCCGCGCGTGACCGACCTCGTGCCCAAGGGCCCACTCGTGGACGGCTCCGAGGGTGTGCGGGCCGCCCGACTCGTCCGCGACCTCCACGAGGTCCTCGCCGTCCACGACGACGCGGCCCGGGGCGAAGTAGCTGGAGCGGTTCGGGGTCCGGTCCTGCCAGACGAGGCGCGGGTGGTTCGTGGTGAGGGAGGCCGCGCAGATCTTCTGGAAGAGCCCACGCGCTTCAGGAGGCTCGTCGTGGAGCCAGGCGGCGAGCACGGGCTACGCCTCGATCCACTCGATGACGCCCGGGACTCCGTGCAGCTTTCCGTACTGGTCGGCGGCGCTGGCCGACGTCTCCGCCGTCGCGCGCACGGACGCCGCGAAGGCCGCCGGCATCTCGCCGGCCGGCAGCAGCAGCCGGTGCGCGAGCAGCACGGCCTGCCGGGCCGCCTGCGGGTAGAACTTCGACACGTTCTTCGCCCAGTCCGTGAGCGGCGAGGTGTCCTGCTTGGTCGCCTTCTTGATCCCGTCCTCGTACTGCTTCGCGACGTTCGGGGTCATCCCCTGCAACTCGCGCACGTAGTCGCCGAGCCCGACCGCGTTCACGCCGGAGCCGTTGAGCTTCTCGATCACGTTGCCGAGGCGCGTGCGGTCCGTCGTGTGGAACGCGGCGAACTCCAGCATCACGATCTGGTCGTCGGTCAGGCGCGGCTGCTGCTGGTCCGTCGGCGGGAGAGTCTGCTCCGGTGCGGGCGCGGGCGCCTGATCCGTGGTGCTCTTCTTCCTCGACGCGACGAGGAGGCCGACGCCGACGCCCACGATGCCACCGATGACGAAGCTGATCGCGTCGGAGGCCATCTACTTCAACGCGATCCACACGATGGTGCCGACCACGGCCGCCCCGACGACGTACAGGACCGCGTTCGACTTCGTGGGGGCGCCGCCGTCGCCCATCGGCAGGTCGGTGTCGCCGCTCGCGGCCGTGCTGCACGCGACCGGCATGGAAGAATCGATCGACTTCACGGCAGCGGCCGTCACGTCGTTGTACTCGCCCGTCACGGACAAGCCGAACGCCTTCTGCACGCGGCTGACCATCGCTGGCGCGAGACCGCAGGCGCCCTTCGGCGTTTTCGAGACGAGCATCCAGGCGGTGTGAAGAGCCCGAACGGCAGAGCCGATTTCCTTCTGCGCGTCCGGTGGCAGGCTCTGGTACTGCTGCCGGTAGGTGTTCGGGTCCGTCTTCGATCCTGCGCCGCCCTGCCTCACCCCGGTGCCGGCGAGCTTCTTCAGCTCGTCCTTCACCCTCGACAACTTCGCGTCGAAGTCCTTGCGCCAGTCGAGGTAGACCTGCATGCCGGTGTCGTAGGCACCGATGTCGACCTGGGGATCGCCGCTGTTCGGGTCGATCTTCACGATCGTGCTCTGACAGATCGGCCGCGGGCGATACGGCCATGCGACAAGCCCCGCGGCCGAGCAGTCGTCCGGCAACCAGTCCATGCAACATGGCGACTGCTGAACACTCGGGTCCATCGGTGGCGAGCCACAGTTCGGTGCCGGGTCTCCCGGGTTCGCCGTCCGCTTCTTGCACCACGGATCGTTCGCCGAAAGGGCAGTGAGTGGCGCACTGTGCGACTTGCCGGGCGGGTTCAGCCTCTTCAGGACGTCGAAGACCTGCGTGTGCGTCACGTTGTAGCTCGACGCAAGGCTGTCGATCTGGTGGTTCAGGTACTGCACGAGATCCGCGTACGCCGCCGCGATGGCGTTGTACTGCTCCTCACCGATCACGTTCTGCGGCGCGCCGATCCACTCGAAGCCTGAGAGCATGCTGCCTTGGGTGCCCGCTCCCGGCATCACGTACTCGTTGGCGCACAGCTTCCTCGACCACTTCTCGACCCAGCCCGCCGAGGACGTATGCACGAGCACGCGCGCGTGCGTGCAGTAGTCGGCCGGCAGAGGGAACGCGAGCCCGTGCGGCCACCAGGCGGGGACGGTCGGAGTGCGCCCCGGGTACGGGTTCCACCACTTCTTGAGTTGCTGCTCGGCGATCTGCGAAGCAGCTACCTCGGTCGTGTCTCCCTCCCAGACAGCCGCCTCGTAGCCCCAACTTGAACCACGCGGCATGAAGTGGAGCTGCACGCGGTAGCGGCCGAAGCCTGGCGTCGGACCGACGCGCGCCGGGGCGCCGTGCGCGGAAGCGGCGCTGGCCGAACGGAGCCGCATCGCTTCCATGTCGCCGACGCCAACCGTCCCAGGTTCGTCGATCCACTCGCAGATCGCGTTCACGCGGCCCTCTTGTGCTTCTCTGCCGAGCCGACGGCCCCTCCGCCGCGAAAGGCGAACCACATCCCCGCGACCGCCGCGGCGCCGAGCAGGAGCAGGCCCCCCGCGCCCATGCCGGACTTGGTGGTGCCGGTGACGGGAGGGGGCTCCTGCTTCTTCACGCAGTTCGGGGGCGTGCCCTCCCAGCCTTCAGCACAAGTGGCCGGCGGCGTCGTGCCGCCCACGATCTTCGAGCAGTCCGGGATCTTCAGCGTGCAGCCGGGCGGCAGATCGGTGATGTCGGACTCGTCGAGGATCTTCTCCTGCGTCGGGTAGTCACCGAAGATGCGCTTCCACTCCTCGCAGTCCTTCTTGTTGAGCTTGTCGCCCGTCGATGGGGTCGAACCCTTCGACGTGAGGATCTCCTTGATGATCGAGGCGACGCCGATTTCCCCAGAGCAGAGCTTGTCGGTGATCTGCTTTCGCTTGCTCGTGCCGTAGCAGACCTGCCAGGCGTGGTAGCAGTCCACTTCGAGCGACCTGACGGCCGTCTCGATGTCGGACTTGCAGGTGGCATCGCAGGCGGCGTCGTTGTACTGCCTCTTGAGGTCGTCGTACCGGTCCCGAAGGATCTTCGCCCTCGACGCCAGCCCCGAGTCGAACGCGCACGCGGACTCGGCCATGTAGCAGCGGTTCGGGTAGCCCGGCAGTGCCCCGAGCATCCCCGGCTCCCCGAGCCACTCGAACCCCGGCGGCCCGCCGACCGTCCCCGGGCTCTCGTCGATCCACTCGCAGATGGCATTCATGGCACGACCGGTCCTTCCATCGAGTCACACGGGAACGCCTCGAACAGCATCGCCCCGGCGACGCGCCCGTAGATCGCGTTCGGGAAGCTGGACAGGAACTGGTCTTCGGGTCGCATGCCGGGCAGGTTCGGGTAGGGCGGCCGGCTCGACGGGTTCGTCTGCCGCACCGAGGCGTAGAATGCCACGGCTCCGGGTCCGCGAACAACCTCCGAGAGCGCGTAGTCCGTGTTCCCCCACGGGAACCTGATGTCGCGGAACGTGCCGAGCGCCCCGAGCGCGTCGCCCGGCGGCTGGCCCGAGGCGGGCGGCACGTACACGGCCGCGATCGTCGGCACGTAGAGCAGCACGGACTCCAGGCTGCGCGTGTTCGGGCTCGTGCCGGGGAGCTGACTCGGGTCGACCCGGCGCGAGGAGAACCTGTTCTTCTGCCACCGGAGGTGCCAGGAGATGTTGCCGTCGAGGAAGCTCCAGAGGGGCGAGACCACCTCGCGCTCCAGCGTCAGGAGGCAGTCCGGCGGAAAGTCCTGACTCGGCTGCGCGCCGTCGCCCGTGCAGCCCCGGATCGTCGCGAGCTGCCGCAGGCCCCGGATCACGATCGCGTAGCCGGCGGGGATCTCCACGCCGCACAGGCGGATCAGGTACCGCGTGTCCTGGCTCACCGTGAACGCCGCGGGGACCGTGACGCCCGTCCGGCCCATGTCGCCGAGGTACGGGGAGGATCCGACGCCGGTCAGGTCCGGGTCGAACGAGGCCGACGCGATCTCGCGCAGGTCCTGCCGCGCGCCGTCCTGGACGAGGCTCTCGCGGGTGGACGAGAAGCTCCGGCGCGGGCCGATCGACCGGACCGCTGCTCCGGTGCGCTGCCTCTGGTCCTGGTCTGCTACCGCAAGAGTCTTCGCCAAGGGACGCCCCCTAGGCGAGCTGCTTTGGCGTGGGGTTCAAGTAGCCGGCGGAGACCAGCGCCTTGACCGCCGTGTCCAGGGCACACGAGTCGTAGCGCGTCGGCAGCCGCACGCAGTGCATCGTGATGACGGCGATGGTCGGGATTTCGCCTACGACCACCTGCCCCGACGTCCCGACGAACTCGCGCGTGTTGACGAACGTCGCGCGGATCTGCGCCGAGCAGCCGAGCACGAACCCGACCGGGCAGACGCACTCGAACGTGTTCTCGATGTTTTCGAGCGGCGTCGGGTCCGGGGAAATCAAGTACCGGCAGTGGCTCTTGATCGTGAGCGTGAAGTCGATGTTCGGGTTCTTCGCGTTGAAGAAGTCGCTCTGCGCCTTGAAGATCGAGTTCGCAAAAGCGTTCGGGCGCTTGACCGTGTAGACGACTTTCCTGACCCACAGGTCCGCCTCGACGATCCCGTCGAGCTGCCCCTCGACCTCCGTGTTCGCGGCGCCGGTCTCGAACGTGCCCGTGAGTTTGAGGATCTCCCAGCCCCAGCCGCACGTCGGGTCCCCCCAGCCGAGCAGGTCCGGCCGGATGAACTCGGCGTCCGCCGAGACGCCGCCCAGGAGCGCCACGGCCAGCCTCGGGTCGTGGCGCGCGACCTCGCCGAGCCACCCGGACCGGCTCATGTCCGGTCCGAGGAGCTTCGGGGTGCTGGGGTCGTTCGAGGAGCCGTCCACGGGCTACGAGGGCCTTTCGGGCTACTCGCCGTCCGGGGTGAGCGGCATCACGATCGTCCGCGGCGTCGCGCCGAGCACGCCCTGCGCGTGCTTGACGGCCTCGGCGGCCGAGAGCTTGCCGATCGTGCCGCCCGCCGCGCCGACCTGCGAGAGCAGGCCCTGCAACCCGCGGACACTGCCGTACATCTGCCCCATCGCGCCGCCCGGGACGACGTACTCGTTGAGGAACTGCACCGCGGCCTGGGGCCACAACTCGATGCCCTTCATCACGACGCCGAGGCTGATGCAGCCGCCCGGGACCGTGGTGATGGCGCCGCAGTCCGCGCCGACGCCAGCGTCGTCGTTGAAGCTCCCGTCGGCGGTCGTCTCGTTGATCGTCGAGGTGTTCTGCAGCGCGCTCTCGCACGCGCCGCCGAGCCGGACGAAGTTCACGTCGAAGCGCATGCCCGGCGTGAAGAGGATCGGCTGGCACAGGGGGTAGATCCTGTTCGCGAGGCCGATGATGCGCGGGTGGCCGTACGTGACGCCCGCGAGGGGCGGCGGCAGGCAGCACGAGTCGCTCGACCCGCAGCTCCCGGCGAGGATGCCCGTGTTCGCCGTGACGAAGCGCTCGGCGATGATCGGGTCCTCCTTCGAGGCCAGGACGTCGTTGACGGCGCGGATGAACGGCATCGTCGGGATGCGCGAGTCCGAGGCGCCGACGAACTCCGGCGGCAGCGGCGTCATGCCGATGTCGAGCAGGGACTCGTTGACGATCTCGAACCGGCGCTGCACGAGCACGCTCAGGCGGAACGCCTGGAAGAACTTCTCGATGAAGCGCCAGGTCGGGCCGCCCCACCAGAGCGTCGCCTTGTTGTTGATGACGTTGCCGCGCACGGCGCCGCAGTACTCGTCGCAGCCTTCGGTCATGCCGGGCACGATCGGCACCGCGCTGTCGTCGCCCGTCGGCACCATCGCGCCGTGGACCGAGAACGCCTCGCCTTCGCCGATCGCGACGATGCCGACCGCGCACGCGAGGAAGATCGTGTTGACGCCCGATCCGACCTCGGCGTTCGTCTGCTGGTTCGCGACCGGCTCGCCGTTGGCGAACACCTTGATGTTCGACATGAACCGCGCCTCGAACTCGGCCTGCGTGAACGGCAGCGAGTGCGTGGTGAAGTCGTAGTAGTACGTCGGGATCTTCGCCCAGCCGTACGACTTGAGCGCGTCCATGTCGCCGAGCCGGCCGAACTCGTGCGGGGAGCCGAGCTTGCCGAGGGGCTGCCGGACGATCGCGTGGGGGTTCTGGGTCTTCGCTGCGGTTGCCATCTTGGTGCTCTCTTTCTAGGCAAGGAGCGCCCGGGGTCCGGGTCGCCTCTTGCCGGTGGATCAGTCGTCGAAGTTGAAGAGCGAGTGGACCTTCTGCTCGGGGCCCATCTCGCCGTTCGAAGGCGTGCCGCGCACGCCGCTGAACGAGGGGATGCTGACGGACGCGAAGTTCGCGGCGGCCTGCGAGACCGGACCCGGGCACGGGACCGGCACCGCCGGCGGCGGGTTCGCCGAGAAGGTCGGCAGCGGGACGACGGCGCCGGGGATGCTGCCGTCAACGGCGGTCTGCGGCGCGTGCTGCCCGTAGACCGGAGGCACTTCCGGCGGGCGGATCCTCGTGCCGCGCGTGTCGGGTGCGCCGTCGCCTCCCGAAGCGGTCAGCTTCGAGAAGATCGGCCCGCACATGCTCTCCGGCAGGATCACCGACGATCCGACCGACGGGATGGTCCCGCCGTTCAGGGCCGCGATGGTCTCCATGTTGACGCCGGCAGCTCCCGCCATCGCGGCGAGGTCGTCGCCGGGCTGGATCATGTACTTGCACTTCCTGCCCGCCTGGTCGCAGTCCGGGCACTCCTTGTAGCCCGAGCAGTCCGACCAGCACCCGCGGCTCCCGCCGCACCCGCCGCACTTTCCGAGGCGGCCGGTGTTCACGAAGTGCCGCGGCGAACCGGTCGTGCCCGATGCGCCGCTATGTGCTTTTCCCGAGGGGAGCCCCTGGAGCGCGCCGGAACTGACCGGAGCGATCGTCGGGTTGTCACCGGGCGCCTGCGCCGACATGAGCTGCGGGATGGTCGGCCAGGTCTCGAACGCCTTGTCGATGTCGTCCTGCACGAACCCCTGCTCGAACGAGTAGAGGCGGTTGCCGATCGTCATCTCGCTCGGCTTGGTCTTGTCGACCGACATGAGCATGGGGCCCGCGTACCAAGTCCACAACTTCTCGAAGAGCGCGGAGCCCGCGCCGACCGAGAGGCCGCCGAAGAACCACGAGAGCAGCGGCTTGTTGCGCGTGAAGTACCCGAGCGCGACGGCGCCGACCGCGAGCGCGGCCTGCGCGCCGAGGCGCCAGGCGTCCGGCCGGCGGCGGATCGCGGCGGCCGCGTCCTTGCCGTACCAGGGGCGCTGACCCTTGACCTGCGCCGAGCCGTTGCTCGCGGACGCGGGAGTCCGCGTCGCGACGAAGCGGTCGAGCACGTCCGCGACGATGAGGCCGACGCCGACGCCGCCGATCGCGATCCCGTACTTCTTGACGCCCTCGCCCGAGAACGGGCCGGCGTTCGAGAAGATCCCCTGCTCGCCGGGGTTCGTGTGGCGCAGGGAGAGATCGGAGATCTCGGCCGGGTTGTGCCGGCGCTTCTTGCGGCGGCCCTTCTTGCGCTTGCCGCCGGTCGAGCCGCGCAGGTGGACCTGGATCGCCTGCGTACCCTTCTTCGGCACGGTGATGACGCGCGTCTTCTCGGTGTGCACGACGCGGCTCGAAGAGCGGTGCGTCGAGCGCGAGCGGGAGTGCCCGCCGGCGCGCTTGCGGCCGCGCTTGTGGCCCTTCTTGCGCTTGTGGCTCTTCTTCCTGGCGTGCGCCTTGCGCTTCTTGTGGCGGCGCTTCTTCGGCTTGCTCTCGGCACGAGCGGCGGCGCGGGAGGCCTTCTGGGCCTTCTTGATGTTGCGGCGCGCGGCGGCCTTCTGCTTGGCGGACGTCTTGCGCTTCTTCTTGCCGCTCTTCTTGTGCTTCTTGCCGCTCTTGCGCTTGGCCACAGTTACCTCGTCCGGTTGGTGGGCTCTGACTGCGTTCGCGACGCGCGCTTCGAATGGGTTCGATTCGTACTCATCGATGTCGCGTCGAACACGTTCTGCAGCCCTCGTCGTTCGCATGTTGAAACCCAGCCGGTAAATCTGTCAACCGAACGGACTTGAAATGGAAGAGGCTTGATCCGGATCTCGATCGAGAAATCGATCTCGGGCGCGCTCGCGCGCGGGCGCGCGAAGTTGATCAAAGCGACGCACAGTGGCCGTCGCTACGACGGCACGAGTACGTCGGGTTCAACGGCTTCGACGACGAGCGGCGCGGGGGCGCCTAGTCACGAAATTCGGGGCGCGCAAGGGCGAGAAAATATTTTTTCGGGGTGCTCGCGGAGGGGCGCCCGGAGGGCGAATTTCTCGCCGCGCGTCGGGCGAGGACGCTGCGCCCGCACAAGTGGTGGTGCGTGAGCGGGGCCGCACGAGCACGTTGTGCGAGCGCAGGTGTCAGAGCGCAGCGGCAGCGCGCGGCGGCGGCGCGCAGCGCATCAAGGCGAGATGAAGCCGTGCGCCGTGATAACGCATGAATCGGGGAGCGACAACTTCCACGCGAGTGGGCGTTTGCAAACGTGCAGATCCACCGGAGGATCGTATCCGTGTTCGAATGGGATCTTGCCGCCCGACCGCATCACGATCTTCGTCTTGTCTTCCGGGTCCACCGCGACGCCGTAGCGCGTGTACCGGATGAACCTGACCTTGCAGACCTTCTTCCACGGCCCGTCGGGGATCTCCACGCCGCCCGAGCGCGGGCGCTCTTTTCCGAAGTACTCCGTCACCGCGCTCGGCAGCGCGCCGGATGCGTCGCGCCGCGTCCCCCTCCACCGGAGCACGTACAGCTCGCACTTCGGCAGGATCGCGGCCTCGGTGTCGTGCACGAGGACGAAGTCCTTCGGGATCGTGTCGATGTCGGACGGCATCGCCTCGTCGTCGCGGTGCAGGTCGCAGCTCGGCGAGTAGCAGCCGACTTCTTCGGCCTGCTCCAGCGAGACGAAGGAGACCTTGTCGCCGCGCACGAGCAACTCGGTGCACTGGGACTCGTCGCAGGCGGTGGCGACCTTGGCGGGCATCGGCGCTACCGATGATGCAGAACGGGGAGCTTCTTGTTGATGAAGTCCATCTCGTACTCTGACAAGTCCATACCGTCCTCGCGCTCGATCCAGAGGCTGTACGAAGTATTCGCGCCGGTACGGTAGTTCTCTTCCCCTTCGCTGACGATCCAGTCGTGCCTGCCCCGCGGACGCGACGACGACCACTCCAGCCACGTGTGATCGCGCACGACGCGGATCAGATCTTCGAGCGTGCCGTACTGCTCGCTCTTCTTTTCAATCCAGCCGCGCTCATCGGCATCGCCCTGCTCGGCGCTCTCGGGCGTCACGATCTCGTACGCCATCTTGTACCGGTAGCCGCCGTAGTCGGTCCAAGCATTGCGTCGCTCCTCGGGCATGTCTTCGAGGTCGTCCTCGGTGAGGATGGCGAGGCGCGGAGAGTTCGGATTCGAGAAGCGCGCGTAGTTCACGCGGCCCTCCGGACGATCTGCTTCGAAGTGATCCGGATCGCGTTGAACCTCTGGTTCGCCCGATGCGGCCCGAGCGCCCGTTCCTGCTCGACGATCTTCCTGCGCTGCTGCGTCGTCGGAGCGAACGAGAGCACGTACTTGCCGAACCGGAACAGGTGCGCCTCGCGCCCGTCGAGCGTCACTCGCTCGATGCTCTCGGGTGCGTCGAGACGCACCTCGTACTGGACCTTCTCGCCGGGAATGAATCCGTGCCAGGGATTGGACTGCTTGGTCGCCTCGGCGCCGCTCGGGTTCTCGACCCGCAGGTCCTTCTTCTTGACGAACAGCTTCTCGCCGTCGTCGAGCTTCACCCACGCGCCGCCGTAGACGATCTGCTCGACGCACCCATGAGCGTGGTGCTTCTCGTCCACCATGAACCGGACCTGCTTGCCGGGCGCCATCGGGTGCGCGTCGCAGGCGTGCGGGTTCGAGAAGCGGGCGAAGTCCATCAGTCCCACCACGCGCGGATCTTGCCGTTTCGAAAATCCAACTCGTCGGGCCCTCTACTCTTGAGGATCGCCATCAGCGCCGCCTTCTTGCCCTTCTTCGGCGTGACGAGCAGCGTCGCCGCGTAGGGGCCGCAGTCGCGGGCGATGCGCCTCGGCTCCTTGTAGATCCCCGAGATCGTGACCCTGCTCGCGCCGGCTTGGTACAGGTCTTCGACGTGGCGAGCGATCTCACTCTTCGAAAAGGCCTCGCCCGCGAACGGGTACTGGTTCTCGTTGTCCCGGAGCCACGCTCGCGCCTCGGTCGAGGCCGGCACGCGCGACGGCTTGCAGTCGGCTTCTTCTTTCTGCTGTGCGGGCCGCGCCGCGGCCGACGGCTTCAAGAAGCTGAAGAGCTGGTCGAGGAACGACATCAGACCCGATCCGAGAGCGTGCGCCGCAAGAGCCCCGTCTGGTACGGATCGCCCTCCAGCCGGTCGTACAAGTAGACGACCACCGCCAGCGCCCGCTTCTTCGGCAGGAGGTCGAGCTTCTGGATCGCGTACGAGCGGTTGCCGTTCCGCCAGTCCTCGGCCAACTCGTCGGCGAGACGCGAGGCGCTGAAACCGTGCGGGTTCGAGAAGCGCGCGTAGGTCATCGCTGGCATCCTACCCGATCCACTCAAAGACGCGAAGCCCGAGCCCGTGCACCGTCCCCGCGGGCGTCAGCCGGCGCCACGTCCCGTCCGGCCCGACCTGGAACGTGACCGGGCTGCCCGCGGCCTCGCCCGCGCCGGCCCACTCGATCCACGCGCCGCCGAGCAGGATCATCTTCACGTTCTTCCGGGCGAACGGGTTCGACGGGCTCGGGTCGCGCACGAACGCCGTGGAGCCCGCGAACACGTGCAGCGGGTACTCGCCGCCGAGCGGCGCGCCGGCACCGAGCAGGGCCGCCGCCTCCTCCTCCGTCTCGGGCGCGCGGTCCACGTAGAAGGGCCGGCCGCCCACCGAGGGGCCCTTCATCGGGTCCGGGAGCTGCGGCCCGGCGTCCACCATGAGGTGCTGCACGCCGGGGTAGCCGCCCACGGGGTTCAGGTCCGTGGGCTTCGCCTGGTACGGCGGCCGCTTCGGGGGCGGCTCGATGTGGTCCCCGTCGGAAGGCGCCGGAGCAGCGGAGGCCGGCTTCTTCCGACCGACCCACAGCGCCCCGAGAGCCGCTGCGGCGCCGGCCGCCGCGACCCACCAAGTCTTCACGCAGCCGCCGCTGCCGTGCGCGTCCTGAGGAGTGGCGGGATCACCTGCGCGCCGACGTAGAGCGCCGCCGCAGCCGCGGCGACCCACAGGACGGTCTTCAGCACGCCGCCGACCTGCTGCGTGATGTCCTCGCCCAGGTTCGACTTCGTCGCGCGTTCGAGATCCGCCTGGCTCTGCCGGATCGCGCCCTGCATCGCGGCGATCTGCTCGGGCGTGCACGGCGGCTGGCCCGGCTTGTTGCAGCCGAGTTCCATCGCCTTCGCGACGGTCTGCTCGTGCATCCAGACCTTGATCGCGTCGTGCGCCGAGACGCAGAGGTAGACGGTGGCGAGGGCCACCGCGGTGACGGCGATGATGGCGACGATGGTGACGGGCTCGCCGACGCCGGTGCCGTGGACGACCTGGTTGGTGGAAGCAGAGACCACCACCGGCTGCCCGCCGCGATCTTCGAGCCTGAACTCGTCGCCCGGCAGCGCCCCGATGACGAGCTGGCCGCCGGCGTCGTAGCCGACCTGGCGCTTGCCCGACAGGGCGTCGTCGAGGAAGCTCGTCGCGACTTTCGAGAGCTGCCGCACGTCGAAGACGCGCTGGTTCTCGTCGGGTGAGAAGCCCTTGCCGATCGCCGCGAGCGTCTGCGTGCTCTGCTCGTAGACGCGCTTCGTAGAGTCCCAACCCGAGACGAGGTTGTTTCGAAGGGACCCGAAGAGGTCCGTGATCGCCGCGGCCGCGGGGCTCGCCTGCTCCTCGCTCGGCGGCGGAGCCGTGGGGCCAGACGACGGAGCGCCGCGCGCCTGCACTTCTCCCTGCACGCCCGGCGCGGCTTTCTGGCCGAAGAGTTCCCAGTGCCAGCCGCCCGACCCGCCCTGCCCGACGGCCTGCTTCCAGACGAAGATCCCAGCCCAGTCGTACGAGCCTCCCGGCTTGACGTTCGAGTAGAGGACGGACTGCTGGTCGGACAGTTCGTTCCGGTTGAGCTTGACCGGACCCCAGGCGTAGAGCCGGACCCAGGAGGAGCCCGTCCACTGCCAGCCCTCGAAGAAGTAGTACTTCTTCTCCCAGATGAAATCGCCGAGGGCGCCGGAGGGCGGGTCGATCCACTCGAAGACGTTGGCGGACATCCGAGAGGACGATACACGAGGGGCCCGCCCTCGTCGAGTCAAACTGTTTTCGTCGCGCGCCAGACGTTCCACGCGAACGCGACCGCGTTCAGGACGAAGCCCGCGATCACGACCTTCTCGATGACGGACAGGGACTTCTTCGTGCCGTTGCCGTTCGGCGGCACGGCGGGCGGGGGCGCGTCGCCCGGGAGCTGGCCGAGCAGGCCCGCCTCGTCGATCCACTCGACGACCGGCTGCGCGGGGATCCACTCGACGATGGCGCTCACCTCGTCCTCCACCAGACGAAGCCGACGATCCCCACCGCGAAGATCCCGAGGGCCCACTCGAACCTGCGCTGGATCTTCTGCACCTCGGGCTGCACTTCGAGCACCAGGCGCGGGAGTTCTTCTTCGAGCTTCGTCTGCAAGATCGGCCACGCGGAGTCGACGAGGTCCCGGCCGACGACGGGGGCGTACTGCCGCGCCCTCGTCATCGCGTCGTCGACGAGCGTCGGGACCCAGTAGCGCGCGTACGCCAGCGCGTCGCCGACGAGCGCCTGCGTCGGGAGCGTGATCGCCTGGTTCGGGCCGCCGTAGACCTCGACGCCGAGGACCTTCATCACCGGGATGTCCACGAAGTACGTGCGGATCTCGCCGGGACCCGCGCCAAGGCGGCCGGGCTCGTCGGGGAGCCACTCGACGATCGCGCCCACAGTTCAGCGCCCCCACACGTAGTACGCGACGCCGCCGGCCACCGCGAGCGCGCCGATGACGAGCGGGGCCTTGGACTTCGAGGAACTGCCGGATCCGGCTTCCATCGACGCCTTCGCCTGAGCCTTCGCCTGAGCCTTCGCCGCCGCCGCGTCGGCCACCAGCACGACCGCCGCCTTCTTCTTCATGGCCTCCAGCGACACGAGCCAGGCGATCCCCTGCTGCATGACGTCGGCGAAAGGCTGGCGCTGCGCGCCGAACCACCATTTGTAGAGCGGCGGCACTCCGAGGCAAGCATCACGCGCGGCTACGGCCCCGTCGCGCCCCGCCTGCACGGTACTGCACTGACCGACCGCGTACGTCTTCAGGCCAAGTTGCACGAGCAACGTCCGCATGTCGAGCACGTTCAGGCGCCCGGCGTTGAGCTTGCCGGCGAGCTTCAGGAGGTCGTGATCGATCTGGTCCGCTCGCTCGTAGAGAGTAGCTTCCAGCTTCCTCACGGCGGCGTTCTGCTCCCAGTACTGCGCCTCCTCCGCAGCCCGTCGCGCCCTCTCCTGCTCCGCGGAGTCGTCGCCGAACAAGCTGCTCCAGACATCCGCGAAAAAATCGAAGATCGGGCCGGCGAGGTTGGCCGCCGCGCTCGAACAGATGTCGACGGCGACCGGACCGCCCTCCGCGCAGAACGCGCCGGCGGCGGCCCCCGCCGCGGCTTGCGCGCAGGAGCGCAACTCGGCGCGGCTCGTGCCCTTGCAGTTCTGCGCCGCGTCGATGGCGGCGTTCGACGTCGCAACCCCGAGCCACTCGACCCTCGTGTCCTCGGGCCCCGCGAGCCACGTGAACACGGGCCGCTCGTCCTCGGGGATCCCATTCACGCCGACGAACATGCCCTTGGTGACGAAGCCGGACTTGTCCGGGTCCCACTTCGTCGGGTCGTTCCGGAGGCACACGTCGTCGTCGCAGCGGACCTTCATGTCGGGCAGCGAGATGATCCGCTCGCGGGTGAAGTCCACGCACTTGCTGAGAGGAAAGTCGGTGGAAGGATCCGCGTAGTGCCAGCGCTTGCCGACGCGGACCGCGCACAAGACGTGCTCGATGTTCTTCTTCTTGTCGTAGGCATGGCCGACCACGAGCGTGTAGAGACCGACGGACATGAAGCACGACGGCAGCAAAATGGTTACGTCGTCGCAGTCCCCGCCCAAGAAACAGATCTCGTCCTTCGTGCTCCGGTCGCACGCCATCAAGTGAGCACCCGTCATGAACTCGGTGCCGACCGGATCCGGCGTCCAGAGCTTCCTCTGCACCGCACGCAGAAGGATCTCGGCGCGCTCGCGCTCCGTGTTCGCCTTCCGGCCTTCCTCACGCCGCGCGCGCTCCAGGCACTCAATGGCCCACGCCCGGACCTTCGGGCTCTGGTAGCCCTCGACAACCTTCTTGGCCACCTCCTCCAAGCTGAGGCGCACCCCGGCCTCTCCCCAAGGATGCTCTCGCTTCTCGATCTTCAACTCCTGCCCGAGCACGACGGGCAGCTTACGTCAACGGGACGCTCAGCGGAAGCCGGGCTTTCAGCGCCGACCGCGAGGCGCATGTTCCTGCGGCCCGCCCGCCTCGACGTGCGGAGCCAACTGCGGCGCCTGCGAGCGCTTGACCAGCGCCACGCGCTGCTCGTCGAACCAGAGCGACTCGCGCACACCGCCCTCCTTCGTTGGGTGCTCCGGGCAGATCAGGATCTGCGAGCAGCCGTACAGGTAGGCCGCGTGCCCGGTCGCGATCCCCTCGTAGCCCGAGATCGCGTCGCGCACCCGGTCACCCAGCGTCACCACCTCGAATTTTTTCGTCACGTCTTTTCCTTTCAGCGGAAGCCGGCCGCCGCCTTCTCGAAGATCTTCGGGTCGAAGCTCGGCGCCGACCGGATCCGGTCCCACAGCTCCGCGCTCTCCGCCGCCCAGGCCGCGTGTGCGGCCGCAACGGGACAAGCCTCCGCGTGGTCCCACGCCCACGGCCGCTTCGGGCACGTGCACGCCGCCCCGAGCCGCGCGGCGTACTCCTCGAAGCTCTCCGCGAAGCTCACCGGCCAGCGTTCTCCCGAACGCAGCGCGCGCACGGCTTCCCCTCGCCCGGCGCCTCGGCCCCGCAGCCCTCGCACAGGCCCATCGCGCGGCGGATCTTCTGCATCGCGCGCAGCTCGACGAGCCGGACGCCCTGCCTTGTGATCCCAACGCGGCGGGCGACGGCGCGCTGGCCCTGATCGCCGCCGCGACCAGCATAGACGACGCGCGCGGCGTTCGAGGCGCTCACCGAGATCCCCGTAACCGGAAGCGGCGAGGCGCCGGGCTCGCGACGGTGGCCTTCGCCCACGCGACGAGGCCGCGGGCGCAGGCGTCAAGGGCACGCCCGTACTTCTTCCAGAGCGTGCGAGAGGCCCGAGTAGGTCCGTACCCGTACTTCGGGCGAGCGCTGACCCGTTCCCGCTTCTGGATCTCGTCGCGCGTCTCGGCGAGCGCAACGATCGACCGGGCAACGCCGACGAGCGCGCGGTCGGCCTCCCGCGACAGTTTCACCCTGCGCCCCCAGTCCCGCATCCGCTTCTTCTGCGCGGCCGAGAACGGACGCTTGCTGATGACGAGCCGCCGGTGCTTCGCGTGTCGCTTCACTGCACGACCTCGACCGGCGGCGCGGGCTCGGGCTCCGGCTCGACCTGCACCGACTCGAACACGATGTTGGTCGCGACCTGCAACGGCGGAGCGGGCGCGGGCGCGACGGGGGGCGGAGCGACGTACTGCTGCTGAGGCTGCTGCGGCTGCTGCGCCACGAACTGCTGCACGGGCGGCGGCTGAGCCGGGGACTGTGCCACCTTCAGGCGCTCGGTCGCGACGGCGGCCTCGGTCAGGGCCCTGGCCGCGCGCTCCGTGTCCACGATCTTCTGCTGCCGCGCCTGGGCCTGGTGGTCGGCCATCTTCTGCTGGTCCTCGCCCCGCTTGTCGAGGGCCTTGGTCACCTTCTCGAACATGTTCGAGACGAAGTCGGCGGCCTTGCCCGCGTTGAAGGCGGCGACCGTGTACGGGTCGCGCTGCCACTTGCCGTCGACGGCCACGAGGGTCAGGGGACCGGCCTCCCGGACCTGCACCGGGAAGTCGTCCTTCTCCTTGGGCGGTTCGGGGGCGGGTGGAGGATCGTCCTTCTCGGGCGGCGAGAACTCGCTCGCGACTTCTTTTCCCATCCGCATCATCTCGCGCACGACACCGAAGGACTCCCGGGCCTGGACGACCGGATTCACGGGAGCGACGGGTGGCGCCGCAGGCTGCTGCGCCTGAGCAGGCGGCGGCGCCGCGAGCCAGTTCCACTGCCGGCCATCGAACTGGTGACCGTTGACGATGTCGCCAGGTCGGTAGATCGGCTGAGGCTGAGGCTGGACGGGCTGCTGCACGGGAGCCGGCGCGGGCGCCGCGGGCGCGGGCTGCGCCGCCACTCCCGTCGCGCGCCGTTCGAGATCCGCCATGCGCTGGTCGAGGCTCCGGTTCACCTCCTCGGCCCGCGCGGCCCGGGCGTTCGCCGCAGACAGCTCGTTCACCAGGCGCATCGTCAGGTCGTTGTCCGGCGGGGGAGCCTGCGGCGGCGGGGGGGGCTGGTACGGCGCCGGAGCCGTGGGCTGCACGATCACCTGCGGCGGGGGCGGCTGCGGCTGCTGGTACTGCGGCTGCGGCTGCACCTGTGGCGGAGCCGCGGGCGGTTGTGGCTGCTGCGCGCCGAGCCAGTTCCACTGCCGGCCGTCGAACTGGTAGCCGTTGACGACGTCGCCCGGCCGGTAACCCGGCGGCTGGGGCTGCTGCTGGTAGCCGGGTCCGTAGCCGCCGCTCGGTGGTTGCATCGGTCTCTCCTCGTCCGCGAGCGCGGATCCGTTCTTCCTCTCCGCCCACCGCGGGTCGGCGCGGAACTTGATCTGCCCGGTGGTCCAGCGCCGGCTCTCCTCGTAGATTTCCCACTTGTACGTCGCGTCCTCGCCGCGCCAGTGCACGTCGCGCACGTAGGCGATGATCTCGTCGTAGTCGCGGAAGCTCTGGAGCAGCCGAGCCGGGATGTTCTCGTCCTCGACGGGCAGGATCTGCGTGAAGCGCACGCGGCTGCTCGGGTAGAGCTGCTTGGCCTGCCGGAAGCGCGTCGGGTAGTCCGCGTTCAGGCGGACCTCCTTCTCGCCCGACAGGCGCCGCCCGACCTCCGACTCGGCCGAGTCGTTGATCCGCGCGCTCTCGTCGTCCAGGGCCTTGCCGCGCGCCTTGGAGATCGGCACGGGCCGGCCCGGATCCTCGCCGCCGCCCGCGGCGAGCGGGACGCTCGGGGCGGGCTCGCCGGCAGCGCCGTTCGGGTTGGTCTTGCGACGCGGCATCGCTACGTGACGACCGGCTCGTCGGCCGCGATGAGCGCCGGGGTCCGGGCGCTGAGCGTCTGGCAGTAGATCCCCCGCGTCGCCGACTTCTTGTCGTCGGGGGTCGGGTAGAGCGACTCGCCGAACGGCAGGACCGTGAGCGCGATGGTCCGGACCGCCTCGTTCGTGCCCGCGACCGTCACGTCGGTGGAGATGCTCATGCCGAGGATGTCGAGTTCGCCCTGGTCGAACGGGACGGCACCGAAGAGCGTCACGAACGCGGCGAGCGGGACGAGGCCGGGCTTGGCGCGGTAGACGAGGGTGACGGTGGCGGGCATCTTCAGGCTCCCTTCCCGTTGCTCTTCCAGGCGAGCGGTTCGGAGTGGTACATCTTCGCCAGGGCCTGCGAGAGCACGGCGGTGAGGCTGACGTTAAGCACTTTGCAGAGCGCGTGCAACTGCTCGGCGGACTCCACGGGCAGCCGGATCGTCATCTTGACGCCGCGGCGGCGCCCGCCGGGATTGATGGAGGAAGCGGCAGGGCTCAGGGGGAAGTCCCCGCCTGCGCACCGTTCTTCCTCGCGGCCTCGTCCGTCTCGTCCTTTTCCTCTTTTGCCATCTCGAAGATCTGGTCCGTGATCTTCCGGAACGCGCTCACCGGCTCCCACAGCTCCTCGGCGACCGAGACGGCGTGGGCGTAGACCCAGACGCAGCGGACCTCGCCACCGGCGATGGCGCGGCCGAGGGACTCCTGGTCGATCTCCTCGCGCTTGAGCAGGCGCTGCATGGCCGAGACGAAGCGCTTGGTCACGCACCAGATCTCGTAGTGCGCTGGGACCACCTCGTTGTCCCCGGCGAAGATCTGCTCGTAGATCGTCTCCCCGTCCTCGTCCTTCATGACCTTGCCGTCTTCGCCCCGCTGCGCGCGGCCGTCGATCGAGATGGCGTCCGTCGCCTGCGGCCGGAACCACATCGGCCCGACGGTGAGCTGGTCGTCTGGGTCCTGGACCTTCGGCGCGAGCGGCCAGGGCTTGTCGACCTCGTAGGTGAGGTTGCCCTTCGTGACGATGCGGTCCATCCGAAACGGCATTGAGGCTCCCTTGTGAAGGAGGCGCGGGCGGCCCGGGATGGGGGTGGAGGGGCGCTCCGGAGGAAGCGCGTTTTCGACCGGACCGCCCGGCCTCACGAAGCGCGAAGGTAGATCGCCGGCAGGAGTACGTCAAGAGGACGTACGGAGGACGGCGGTCTTACTGGGACCCGCTGCGGTCAGGGCACGTATGCAACGCGCTGCATCGACATGGGTTGGTGGCTGCTAGAACTGTGGACGCGAGCGTGTTGCTCTTGATCAACCACGGGGCCGCAAACGCTGGTGAAGTGCCGCGCCTTCGTTGACTGGTTCCAGGTGATGATCTCGACGCTGAGTTGCCCGCCACTCTTCGGTACGAGGTAGCCCATTTTGACCATCCAGCAGAGCTGCGCCGAAATATCGAGCGCTCGCTCCATCGACAGAGAGCTGTTCCCATCGGCAAACTGCATCAAAATGTACGTCCGCATTTCCGATCCGTGAGGGACGTTCGTCTCGAACGTGAGGACGTTCCAGTCTGTACCGGGCACATCTTTCGGTAGCCGCTTGGATGGCGCCGCCACGACCGTCCGCGCGATGGCCGTTGCACCGAGTTCGCCCGGCTCCCGCTCCCGCAGGAAGTGGACCGGGATCAGGATGTCACCGAGGGGATCGCGCATCGGGTAGCCTCCGCAGGGGAGCGTACGCGACCTGTTTTTTTTCAAGCCCCTTGGAGCCACCAAGCTGCGCCCGCACAACTGGCGGCTCTTCAGTCCTGCGCCTGCTTCGCCAACCAGATCGCCCGCTTCAGGTCCACCGGCCGCGCCTCCCGAAGCACGCGCACGACGGCCTCGGCGCACCCGAGGCAGGTCTTCTCGTCGTCGCTCGGGTCGGGGACGGTGGGGTCCACGAGCTTGCTCTTCTTGCCACACACGGTCACGGAACCGTTCGGGCGGATGGCGTGGAAGTACCCGGTCGACTCGTGGAGCTTCCAGACGACCTCGAAGCTGTTGCGGCCGATCTTGACGAAGAACTTCTTCGGGGGCGGGAGGCCCTTCACCTGACGACCTCGTGCACGTTCCTGCTCCTGATCCGCCCCGCCGCGCGCAGGCGCACGAGCGCGTTGTGCACGCGCGTGCCGGCGACGCCGACGCCGACCTCCTCGACCTCCGCGAGCAGCGCGACGATCTTCTCCTGGTCGAGCTTCTTCAGGATCGCCTCGAAGACGAACTCGTCGTCGGAGTCGGCGGTCACGGGCACCCCGCGACCCCGAGCGCGCACGCCCGGTCGTCCAGCTCCGCGGGCGTCGCGTCCTCGTACTCCTCGAACGTGAGCCCGAGCGTCTTCGCGTTCTTCCTGTCCTCCTCGATGCCGAGCATCATCTCGATGACGCACTCGCGCGGCGTCTCCGGCACCACGAACTTCGGCGCCCACTCCTGGCAGAACTCGACGACGCCGGAGCACCCGACCTCGACCGCGCACTGGAGCGCCGCCTGCTCGGAGACGCCGTCGATCCACGACGATTCACGGAGCGGCCGCGCGGAGGCGACGACGGCCGCGAGCATGAGGGCGGCGAGGACGCGAGGAAGTAGTTTCACGGCCGCACCGGCTGTGGCGTGTCGCCCACGGCGCTACAAAGCAGCGTGAACGGATTCTCTCCCCTGAAGCCAGGAAGCTCGAACCCCGCCGCCCTCGTGTGCCCGCCGCCCCCGTGGGCTTTCGCCAAGGCCGCGCAGTCGTACCGCTCGCTCGACCGCGCCGAGACGCGCAGGACCTGATCCTCGCCTCTTGCTTCGTACCGGAACGCGAGGATCAGGTCGACGCGCTGGTTTTCCCGGAGCCAGTCAGACACGTCGGACGCAAGCTCGTAGCCGACGTTGACGATGGCGAGCGCGATGCGGGCGACGTCGGTCTTGTTGTGCTCGTTCTTTCGCGTCACCGAGACCGGACCGATCCAGGCGTCGCGGGCGGTCTTCTCGACGTCGCGCTCGCGCTTCAGGAGCAGGGCTTCGCCGACTTTCAGCTCCTCGGACGTGAGCCACGGGCGGCCGAGCGCCTTCCAGTGCTCCCAGTCGTGGAGCGTGAGCGCGTGGTACGCGACGAGCGCCTCGCGCCAGCGCGGGCTCGACTTCTGCCAGGTGTCGCGGATCCCGGCAAGCGTGGCGAAGTCTCGCACCCGATGCTCATCTTGATGATGCACCTTGCCGATGCTGATGCTCCCGGTCGCGATCGGAGGATTCACCCTCGCCCACACCTCCCGGTACGCGAGCAGCGCCCCCGAGACGCCGGGGTCCCGCACCTCGTCCGCGAACACGCCTCTCTCCCCGAACAGCTTCACCAGATCCTCGGCGCCTTTGTGATGATCCAACACGATCGCTCCCGCGTCGACGAACTCCTGTACGCGCGCCTCGGGCGGGACGATGTCGCAGAAGAGCATGCCGGGGGTGGGTTGGAGATCGAGCAGGCTCGACTTTCCGTGCTGGGCGAAGATCACCTCGGCGTCAGGCAGGGCGTCGTGAAGAATTGCGGCAGATGCCGCGCCATCAGCGCACGACTCGTGGGTGACGATTTTCTTGACCTGCTTCAGCAACTCGATCGGGATCACTTAGACGCTCCTTCGCTGAACAACTCCCACGTACGAGGGAAGCACGAGGCGACCATCTGCCCGACCGCGTTCGCGAACTGCCGGATCTCGGACTGTGCTGTAGGAGCCATGCGCAGCGTCAGGAACGCGAGCCAACCGCGCAGGTTTCCGGTCGCGCGCATCCGCGAATAGCGGCCAACCGGAACCGGCAACCGAGCCAGTTCCTTCGGTACGCCGCGCCGCAGACCGCTCTGGTACACGCGCTCGGCGCGCTCGTACACGTCGGTCAACTCCGCGAGCCACTCGGCTGTGGCCTGCTCGGTGAGCACCTCGGAACCCTTCATGGTGCCGGCTTGCCTGTTCGTCGTGCTCGCGACCATGCAGCGCTCGACGCTCGGGATGTAGTTCACGTCCGGCAGCGGCGTGTACCTGGCGCTCAACTCAGAATAACCAAATGGCACCCTGTGCCTGTGCCACTCCCGGAAAACCATGATCGGCGCCTGCACCTCAACGGTCAGGCCTGCCATCTCGAACGGTGTGCTGTGCCGATTTTCCCAGAGGTAGCGCAGCAGCTTCTCGTCGCCGGACACTGTCTTGCTGCCGCCGCAACCGATGTTCGGGCACTCGACCCCGTCACTTCCAGAAGATCCGCACCTGTCGCACTTAGGCCCCCACCCGAGGAAGCCCTTGTCGGTGGACATTCTTGCCGCCTCGATAATGGCGCGGTCCGAGCCCCAGGACTCGATCAGTTCGCAGTAGCCGTGATCTAGCAGATCGATCCTCACTTACCCTCCAGGTTCTTGATCGTGCGCTCCAGGTACCATTTCGACTTCAGAAGATCCTGAAGCTCAGATCCCTTGTGCCCCGACCGAGCGATGTACTTCACGCAGTTCCCCAAACAAAAACCGAGCCCCCACGCCTCGATCGCGTCGATGGGCTCGATCTTGCTGAAGGTGTAGTGCGGCGGAGCACTCACCGGGTCAGCGATCCGACCGGAGTGCGGCCCCTCGTGCCCCTTCGGCAGCTTGCACCGCATGGTCCCGAGCTTGTACGGGGCGCGGCCGTTGCAGCGGTCGCTCACGGCCGCCACCCCTGCCGCCGAAGCTCCGCGGCCACGTCGAACGGCTCCCAGCCCGGCGGCTTCTGCACCTTGCCGTCCTCACGCTTGCTCGCCCCAGGACCGAACTTCTGACAATTTGCCCCGTGCACGCCGCGGAAGACCGCGTTCAGGTCGACGCCGAACTCCAGCGCCGCGCCTTCGATCACGTAGTCGAGGTCGGCGAGCGCGTCCGCCGCTTCCGGAAGATTGACGCCGATCGGTTCGTCTTCGATCGCGACGAGGATTCGACCGATGGCGTCGTCCCACTCTGAAGCCAGGTGCCCGTTCTTGAAGCACGCCGTGAGCAGCTCCGAGAACTCCTCGGTGATGAGCCGCAGGCGCAGTCGGACCCGCGCATCTTCTGGCACCTGCGGCACATCCAGCACCGGCACGTCCCCGAGCCGGTGGAACTGCATGACCATCACGCGGCGGTCGACCGCGCGCTTCTCCTCGACCAGGCGCGTGTTCGACTCCTGCAGGTCGTCCACCTGCTTCTTCAGCCGCGCGCTCTCGCCCACGATCAAGGCGAGGTCAGCGGTGTCCACGGGCATGTGGCTCATTCCTGCCCCCTGCCGAGCAATTCCATAGCGTCAGCGGTGCGTCGCAACCCCACGACGAGGGCCCGCTGAGCGTCCACCATCCCCCGCGTGGAGGAGAGCATGTCCTCGGTGCCTTCCGGTAGATCCTCCCCGGCGTCCTTCACCATGCGCTTCAGTGAATCGATCTGCTTGTCCCCGAGGACCAGCATCCGCTCGCTCGCTGACGCCGCCTCGCGCAAGCCGGCCGCGGCGTCCAGGAACACGCCCATCTGATCCTTGGTCACGATCCGCCCCTGCACCGCGCGCACTTCTCAAGAGCATCGGCCGCGCGGACGAGGCCGGAGACGATCCCGCCCTGGGCCTCGACGCCCTCCTGGAACGCGGCGGGCACGTCCATGCCGTTGCTCGTGAACACGGACACCTGCTCGCCGGAGAGCGCCCGCAGCCGCTCGCACGCCGCGGCCGCGCCCCGCAGGGCATCCGCCGCGAGCAACATGGCCGCCGACTCGTCGGCGGTCACGGCTGCCCGAGCAGCTTGTCGGCGGCGGCGAAGGTGATGTCCTTGGCCGCGCTGATCTTCTCCGCGGCCGCGTCCGCGGCCTCGTGCAGGCGCTCGGTTGCCTCCTGATATCTTTTTTCAGCCGCGTCGGCCGCCTTCGAGGCGGCGTCGCGGGCGGCCTTGAGCTTCGCGAGGCGCTGGCGCTGGGACTTGATGAACTGGTCGATGTCTTTCACCCGAACAACTCCTCGCTGGCCCGGAGTTCCTTCCGGCCCTCGATCAGCTCCAGTGAACGCAGCTTGGAACAATAAGTCGAGTACGATCCCGACGCCGCCGAAAGGTTCGCCGCCTCGCCGACCTCTTCGTGCGTGAGCGCCTTCGGGTACGCCTCGGCGACCGCGCGCAGGATCCGGGAAGCGCCCGACTCGCCCAGCTCGCGCAGCCAGTGTTCGAGCAGGTCGCGGCCGGTCGGCAGCGGGTCGTACGAGCCGAGCGCGGCGAGACCGGCCTCCGTGATCACGATCCTGTCCGAGTGCCCCGTGATCCACGCCGACGAGCGGGCCTTGCCCACGTACGTCGAGAAACTACCCGACTTCGACGACAGGCCGGCGCGCACGCCGATCTGCCGGTGGGTCAGGCCGTCCGGGCGCTGCGCGAGCGCGACGAGAATCCGGCGCAGGCCGCCGCGACCGACCTCGGGGTCGGCGGAGCCGGCGCCGTTCGAACGAGACGCAGCAGCGCGTGCGGGCGCAGCTTGGGAAGCTGCGCCCGCACGCGCTGGCGTGCTCAGGCGCGACACGCCGCGCTCGCCCATCGCCTGCGCGGACCGCAGGCGCTTCTCCATCGCGGCGTTGTTGGCCCGGGCGCGCTGGTGAGCGACCGTGAGCACACCGATGAGTTCCCCCAGGTTCGAGAGATCGGCCCCGGCTTCTCGTAGGCCCTCGCGGTCCACGATCGGGACCTCGACGATCTTCTGCTCGACCTCGGCAGCGGGCTTCTTCTGGAGTTCCGCCTTCAGGCGCGCGACCTCGGCGCGCAGGAGCTTCGGGTCCTCGGCCTTGGCGCGCTCGCGCGTCGCGGCCATCTCCTTCTCGATGGCGCCGAGGTCGACGTCAGCGAGCGTCGCCGTGCGCTTGCCGGCGCCGGCCACCGGCGTCGCGCCCGAGTCGAACGTGTGCGACAGGCGAAATCGGAAACGCTTCGTCAGGTGCAGGAAGTTCGGCGACCAGACCCACGCCTCCCCGTCGGCAAGACCCGGCAGGCTCGCCAGGATCTCGTCGCTCTGCGCGTGGTACTTGAGCCAGCCCTCGATCGCCTTGCGGTCCTGCGGCCCCGTCGTCCGCAGCGCGATCAGGGTCTGCACCTGCGTCAGCACCGACTTGTTGATCGCGGCCGATCGCTGCGTGATCAACGTGACGCCGATCCCGCGACCGCGCCCCCGCCGAACCAAGTTCTCCCACGCGCGCAGGAGTTGACCGTCGATGCCCTTGAAGCTCCCGGACTGCGGGATGTAGTCGTCGGCCTCCTCGCAAAACACGTGCAGCGGCTGCTCGTTGCGGGCGTACAGCCGACGCGCGAAGTCGTGCAGAAACTGCTTGCGCGCCGCCTCGCTGTCGAAGTCGCTCACGTCGATCACGCACGACAGGCGCTTGTCAACCACGAGGTCGGCCAGAAGAGAGCCTGCCGTTCGTTCGAGCGGCATGTCGCCGAGTCGGCCGCCGAAGATCGGGATCGGCAGCCCCGGTCCCTTGCCGTCGCGACTCGACCGCAAGCCACTCCACGACCCGACCGGATCGACCACCACGAACGGCAACCCCGCGGCGAACATCTCCTCGGCGAGCGCGCGGGCGGCGTTGGTCTTGCCAGCGCCGCGCACTGCGAGCAAACCGAAGGTCTCGGTCACAGCACTCGCCGGCAGAGAGAGGTCGTCGGAGACGACGAGCTTCTTCACAGAGGCTCCGGCTCGACGTCCGGGTCTTCCGGCAGGTGCTTGACGACCGCGTGCTCGTCGCAGCGCGCGACGGTCCAGCGAGCGCAGCATTCCTCGCGGTCGCAGTGCATGTAGGCGCAGTCGACGCGGGATTCGCACTCCCGTTCGAGCGCGACGATACGGGAGGCCGCTTCCGTGTTCGCGGCCAGGGCAGCATCGCGCTCCTGCTCAGCCTTCTGGCGGTAGCCGCGCGTCTCGTCGTGATCGCGCTGCTCGACCACGAGCCGGTCGGCGTGCTGGGCGACGGCCTCGCGGAGCGCCGCGCACTCGCCCACGAGCGCGCGGACGTGGCGCGAACCGTAAAGAGTGTTGCCGGTCCCTGCCAACCATTCCTGGGCTTCCAGCACGACGTCGGGCGAGCGGGTCACGCCTCCGCCTCTCGGCACGCGCAATCGAACAGCGCGCTGCCCACGCTGAGCGTGTCTCTCAACATCGCGATCAGCGCCTCGTCTTCGGCGCGGTCGATCTCCGCCTTCAAGATGGCCCTGACAGCGACGAACGTGGCAAGCAGCAACTCGTCCCTGGTCTGCTCGCTCACGGCGACTCCTCGTCCGGCACGATCGCCATGACCGCGAACAGCATGTCCCCCTCGACGTGGACGGTGTCGCTGTCGAACGACCAGTCCCGCCGCTCGGCGATCGTGGTCAGGAACGTGACCCGGACTCGCATCTCGCGGCCGGTCGCCTCGTTCTTCTCCTTCTCCCACTCCACGAGCCGCAGGAAGTCGCCGACCAGGAAGCGCCTGGTGCCGTCGAGCTTCCTGATCTCGAACGTCTTCTTCCCGCCCTGCACCGCCTCGAAGAACCTGGGCCAGGTCTTCAGCCGGTGCTCGTCGCCGTACAGCTTCCGAACCCCCGAGCCCTTGACCGAGGCGGAGCCGTTGTCGTTCGGCCCGAGGATGCGCAGGCTCCGGACCAGATCGCGGTGCTTGTCGTCCGAGCACCGCTCGACGAGCGTCACGTCCGCGAGCTTCGCGCAGCCGTCGGGCCAGCCGACCCAGGAGATTTCGCCGCGCTCGTAGTCGGCCCACGCGACCTGCCACGTCTCGCCGGAGGGGCCGTGCTTGACGGAGTCGCCGGTGCGGATCGGGGGACCGGCGACCGTCGCGTACGTAGTGTCGAGCGCAACCCCCAGCAGTACCTCTTCGCGGTCCGACATCACGCCACCTTCCGCAGCTTCTTCCACCGCCGCCGCGCCACGCAGCGACGACCGTACCGATCGATCTGCTCCTTGATCCACTTCCAGCACGGCTTGCAGAGCATCATGCCGCGCGGGCCCGGCTCGACGTAGTGCTCCCATTCCTTGTCGCTCACCCTGAACATCACCGGCCACGGCTGCCCGCACTTGCCGCAGAGGTTCGGGTACTGGATCCACGGGACGCGGCCCTTCTTCGCGAGGACGCGCTCCCACTCGGCGCGCTGCTTCGGCGGCAGGCCGTGCTTGTAGACCTTCTCCGGCAGCCCGTGAAACTTCGTAACGAACTTCACCGTGCCAGGGCGATCTACGTCGTCTACACCATCGCGATCGAACGTCGGGTAGAAATGCTTGAGCGAGCAGCCGCACGTGATGAGCTGGTTGCCGCAGAACGGGCAGCGCTCCATGTCGCAGCCGCGCACGTGCAGCTCACCTTCGAGCGCCGCGCAGTCGTGGCACGAGTGGCGCTCGTGCGGATCCCAGTCTCTCCAGTCGCCGGCCTTCGCCATCACGCCCTCCCTAGCCTCTCACGCTCGCGCTTCGCCCCGACGCCCGCGCCGAGCTTCTGGTCGAGCCGAGCGACCTGCTCCGCGGGCGAGCGCCTCGCGCGCTCCTCGGCGCGCTTCTCCGCCCTGTGGCGGTTCCTGGTGTTCGAGCACCTCATGCCGGCACCTTCCCGGTCCCGCGGCACTGCGGGCACGCCTTCGTGTCTGTGAGCGACCAGCCGAAGCCCGACTTCGAGTTGAAGCTGATGGTCTTCTGTCGCCGGAGACGCTGGAGCGCCTGATCGAGCTGCTTGTCGTAAGCGACGTGGTCGAGCCCGAACGAGACCCGCAGTTCGCGGTTGCTCTGCGGGCCGCGCTTCAGGACGGCAATGATCTCGTCGTCGGTCATGAGACCGCCGTCCAGTCCGTCGCCAGCATGTCCGTCTGCGACGCGAGCCAGGGCACGAACGCGCCGTCTGCGGTCCGCATACCGATCCACGGCAGCTTCCGTAGCTCCCCGGCCGGCACAGCATCACGCCGACGCTGCGCCGTCAGCGCCCACCTGTCCTCTTCGACCAGGACGAGCCACATGCCCTTGCCGTTCCAACCCGGTCGCGCGACACGCTCGCCCTGGCGCAGCCTCGCCAGTGCCCAGCCGAAGTCGTTGACGCTCGGCATCAACTCCATGGGCGGATTGGAGTGGATCGTGCCCGCGGCCCACTGCGGGTTCTGGTCGTCGTAGATGCTCCACCTGAAGGTCGCGTGCCTGGAATCCGGAGCGACACGCTGCTTGACCTGCGCCAGCGTCGGGAACGCACTGACGGGAGCGTCCAACCCGTCGTGCACGCCATCAGCCTCCGGCACCACCATCTTCACACAGAGGTGTCCGTTCGGGTGGCGCCTCACGCACTCGGCGTAGCGCTCCGACGGATCCTCGATCGTCGACAACGGCTGCTCCTGTTCCACGGTCGCCTCCTTCACCTCGGGAAGTACCGGGTCGCGCGCTTCACGCCCTTGCTCCGGATCTTCTTGCCGGCGAGCAGCTTCTTCACGGGCAGGGTCAGGTCCTTGGTCGGCAGCCCCAGACGAGCGGCGACCTGCTCGATGCGCTCTCCCGGGTGCGCGGCGATGTCGTCGTAGAGGTGCTGGACCGTCGCAGCGAGCAGCTTCGGGTCTCGCTTCTCGCCCTTCCGCAGGACGCCGTTCGCCTTCGCGGGCGGGAGGCGCTTCGCGGGCGCCGACTCCCAGGCCGTGCCCTTCAGGCTCTGCTCGACCTCGGTGAGGACCTGCCGCTTCACGGCCTCGTACAGGCCGGAGAGGGCCGCCTCGATGGGACTCGCTTGCTGGTTCATGATCTTCCTTTCGGCTTCCCGAACTTGTCCGTGAATTTGTTCGCGTCGTCTTCCTTTTTCACGAGCATCCGGACAACGCCTGCAACAGAGAGGGCGTGGCGCTTGGCGACGCGAGCGAGACGCGCCCGCTCTTCGGGCGAAGTCCGGATCACGACGACCGAGGTGCGCTTCATCGCGTCACCTTGATGCTCCTGGCTGCGACGCCCCGACGCAACGCTGCACTAAACGAAAACGAGATACTGGCCGCCGACTTGACGCCCAATGCAACCATGGCCTGGCGCGTTGTGACACGAGAGTTCACCCACTCAACCGCTAGTTCCTGAATCTGATCTTCCGGGTACTTCTTTTTGCCGAGCAAGCTAGGCTTGACCGCTTTTGCAGCCGCCGCTAGCGTCAGCGGTTTCTTCCGATCGCTCATCGTGTAGCGCTATACGTCGTGCATCCGCATCCGTCAAGCCGAAAGGATCGCGGCGAACGCCTCCTCGTCGCTCGCGTACTCGACGACGGCGGGCAAGAGCGCGAAAATGCACCGGTCCGAACAGGGCGGGCTCACGACGATCTTCTTTCGGCCAGGCCGCAAGTCCGGGAAGTCCCCGGCGCCGCGCAGGGCGTAGCCGAGTTCCACCCAGGCTCCCGTGGACGGGGCGGCCGGTACGAGGAGCCACAGGACGTCCGCCTCCTGGACACCGCGGAAGTCGGCCCGGGCGAAGGCGCGCTTCTCGTAGTCCTTGAGCGCCGGGCCGGAGGAGCCGAAACTCGTGACGGGGATCGTCCAGTCGTAGGTTATGGGGATGCCCTCCTGGCGGAGGGCTTGGATCCAGCGCTGGCAACGTTCAAGTTCCTTGCTGGCGCCGGCCAAATACACGGAGGGGATCATTTCTGATCCGCGTAGTGCGCGATGACGCCCCGGACGACCGCGCCGAAGATCGCGTCCTTGGCCCGCTGCCCGCCGGGGAGCATCTCGTACGGGACGAAGCAGGGATGCTCCTTCCGCTCCGCGTCCTTCACGGGCCCGTACTTCCAACCGTCGCGGGCCTTCTCCGCGAGCCAGCACTCGTGCTGGTCCGCCGGCGTCGCGTTCGGGTTCTCCAGGACGAAGAGCACGCCGAGCCGCGCGCTCGCGCGCTGCCACTCGGACGCCTCGTCCCACGGGACCTGCGAGTCGTCGCCGATGGCGGCGCAGTAGGCGCGGTTCGCCTCGTGCGCGGCGCGGGCGGCGAGCTGGATCTGGTCTTCGGTCATCTTCTTGATCTCGGACATCGCTCACCTACCTTTGTCAAAAAACTTCTTCACCGATTGATACTCCGTACCTCGCGTCAGGTGCCACTGCCGGCACTCGGGGCACTGGTACACCTTCGTGATCCCGAGCTTGTTACCGCGGCTCCGCCGGTGCGCGCTCGGCCGTTGGCGCATCGCCGCCTGGGGCGAGGGGAACGGGATCTTGCCGGAGGGGCAGGTCATGCGCGCCTCGTCGCGTGCCAGCCGCCGGGACTTCGAGGAGTGCTGAGGGATCACTGTTCCACCCAATCCTCTGGACAGTATCCCTCGTCTGGGTAGAGAAACCGTGCGAGGTATCGCCACATCTGCATGTACCTATCTGCGTTCCTCAAGAGCATGGCACAATCGGCGGGCGTTTTTCTCTTCAGCGCTGGCTCTAGTTTTCCGAGCAAACCGTTGCAACTGTCGCAAAGCAAACCTCGAACACGGAATGTGTCGTGACAGTGATCCACGACAAGCAACCCGGGTTCCCTACAGGCCCAGCACAGGCCATCGTACTCTCTAAGCATCTCGCCATAGCGACTGAACGTAAGCCCATACACTGACTCATGGTGCATGCCAGAATACAATCGATCCATCGCCAGGACCGCGTGCTTAATACCAAGCATGGGTCGAACCGTCGCGACGTCGAAGCTGGTCACGGTAACAATCTTGTAGCCGAGACTTTCCGCTGCTTTCAGGAAAACTTTCTCGCTGACCGCGACGCCCATGCTACGCCGAACAAGATCACGGTGAGCGGGAAAATAGAAATTCTCCCGCGACGGCGCACAGCACTTCCTGATCCACTCTTCACAGATGTTCATGCTGAAGTCCCCTCCGCTCCACCGTGACCGTTCGCGCACGCAGCTCCACCGGGTACGGACCTTTGCGGCTCGCCGCATATCACGCACCGTAGATCATTCAATGGCAGCGAAGCAAACGTCGGATTTACAGAGCTGTTCTTCTTCTTTCGAGACACACGCTTCTTCTTCGGCTTCTCTCCCTCCGGCAACTGCGCCGGCTCGGGCTGCTCCGCCGCAGCGACCAGTTCCACCTGCGCGCCCTTGACCGACTGCGAATCGAACCTGGCCTTGCCGGGTGTCTTCGTCGCGAGGGCCTCCAGGTGCGCCTCGATGAGGCGCGTCCTGGCGGTCTTCTTCCGCGCGAAGCCATCGGGCGGTGGGTCGATCTTCTCGACGAACTCCCTCATCGCCCCGCGGTCCACGACGAGGATCGCGTCGCGGACCTCCTCCGCCGGCTTGCCGCTCTCCTCGGCGAGCACCTCCAGCGTGCGGCGCACCGGGTACTCGATCGAGTAGATCGGAATGAGGCGATAGTTGCGCCCTGCCGCCGAAAAGGGTCCGCGCTCGTTGACGCGCGCGCGCAGGATCCGTTCGAGCGCGTCCTTGCGCGAGTAGGCGATCTTCGCGATGACGTGCATCCGCTCGCGCTCGGCGGCGACCTCCTCGATGCCGTCCGAGTCGGTCTTCGTGATGTCGAGGTTGCCGAGCAGCGCCTCATCGTACTCCGAGCAGTACCGCTTGTGATCGCAGTACGGGCAGTTCGGGTTGAGGACCGCCGGGTACACCTCGTCGGTGCGCTCGGTCCGCTTCCCGAGCGCCACGACGTAGTCCTCGACGACGCTCAGTTGGTCGTCAGTGCGCTCGGCGTAGAGGCGCTGGCCGAAGCGCAGCATGTCGAAGGCAAACTTGAACTTCTTCGCCCACGGGTAGAGCCTGCGCGCGGCGATGAGGTACACGCTTGCCTGCAGGTCACTCTCGACTTCCGACTGCGTGTAGAGCATCCGTGACGACTTGTAGTCGAGCAGCAGCGCCGTCTCCTCGTCCTCGCGCTCGGTGCGGTCGATGTAGCCGGTCACGCCGAAGGGACCGATCTGGATCTCGAACTTCACCTCGGTGCCGAGGACCCGCGAGTGGTCGACGTCCGGGTGCTGCGCGACGTAGCGCCTGACGAGTTCGAGCCCCTCCTGGTACAGGCCGAGCGAGGAGATGATCGGCGGAGCCGCCTCGAACTCGATCCCGAACGACTCGGTGACCACGGCGTCCGGGACGAGTCCCGAGTGCTCAACTGCGACCACCCACCCGTAGATGCGCTCCAGCACCGAGTGCAGTAGCGTGCCGAACTCCCCAGGCTCGCCCGACGACTCGGCGGGCAACTGGTCTACATAACGCAATCTAAAGGCCTTGGGGCACTGCTCGAACTTCTTCAGCCTAGAGACAGAAAGACTTGTGTTCTTGAATGTCATGCTACATGCCCCCAGGTTTTCTTGGTTGCTATCTCGTGAATCGTGCAAACGGAAACACCGAAGCGAGAAGCAATCACAACAAGACGTTGACCTCTTTCTCGAAGGCGACGAATTTCTGTAACATTCGCCTCCGTAAGCTTTGCCATCGGGTGTGCTTCCCCGGCTTTTGGCGGCGGCATGATTCCTCTTTTTTTCTTGTCACGATCATTCGCGTTATCGGTTCTGGTCCCAAGAAACAGATGTGCCGGGTTCACACATACTCTGTTATCACACGAATGAAGAACGCACAGTTCCGGAGCAGCCCCTGTAGCGATCTCCCACGCAATACGATGCGCCAGTCGTGATCCTTTGTGATTTACCAGACCATAGCCATACTGGTTTTTGCCGGCAAGCCAAACCCAACACTGATCCCATGTTGGGTTGCTTTCGACCTTCTCGGCAAAACGCTCCAGCAGGGGACGCCGCTTCATTTTGTCTCCTCCGACTTCCACGCGGGATCACACGGCGGCGCCCACCCGGATCCTCCCGGCTGGCAACTGCGGATGAAGTCGCGCACGCAGTCCACGGGGCTCTTCTTCCGGAACTCTGCGAGCCTCAGCAGCCGCGCGTACTCGTCATCCGTGACGGTGACGGTGAGGTTCTTCACGCGGACCCCGCGTAGAAATTGTGCTCGCCATCGGGGCACCCTCGCCTCATCCGGACCAGGCAGCGCGTGACGCTCGCCAGGCTGGTTCCAAAGGACTCGGTCTGGTGGCCGCAGCGCGAGCACGTGGCCCGCACGGCCGGCACCAGCCAACCCTCGTCGTTCTCGATCTCTACCTCTTCGACGGTGCACGCCACGGTCTTCATCAGGCTCTTCACTTCGGCCCCCTGCGGATCTGCGTGATGCGCGCCTCGGGCAGTGCCGAGAGCAGGAGGTACAGGCACCGCGCGTCCTCGAACGTCAGCTCAAAGGTGTCCGCCGGCGCCGGGTCCGAGTACGAAGGCACGAGGCGAACCGGCCCCGCGGGGCACTCCAGGTCGAAGCTGACGCCGAGCGCGGCGAGCGCGGCGGCCGACTGCTGGCTGAGCGCGGCGTCGTCGTCGACCAGGGTCTTGCCGACGCGGCTGCGCGGCACCGGCTGCGCGCCCGGCGCGCTCGACAGCAGGGGCGGCAGCCGCAGGTCGAGGCGCGGGGCAGGCGCCGTGGCAGCAGGCGGCGCCCTGGAGAGGTCCCGGGATGGGGATGGGGGCGTCGACATCTGGGCGATGAGCTGCTCGACGGACGGCGACCCGGGGGCCGCCTTGTCTGGGTTCACGCGCAGCCACTCGACGCAGATCAGGGCCTCGGGCAGGGAGCAGGAACCCTTGCCGGCGTAGTGCTGGCAGGTTTTCTCACCCGGCAGCTTCGAGTACCTGGGGCAGATGGGTGCGTGCAGCAGTGGCATCGACGGTCCTTTGTGTGATCTTGTTCAAAACGTGTGATCTTGACAGTCAAGAGCACAAGCGCTCCGAACCGAGTTCACAACGTAAGCTAGCATTATAATTGATGAAAAGGTCAAGATACACAAGATCACACGGATCACCTGATACAGGCTACGTATGTATTGTCGACGCGCGCAGTGGAGATCGACTGGTTGACCACTTTTTTTCTGCGTGCGGACTTGTATAAAGCCAGCCCCAAATTTTGGTGTGCTCTTGTAGCTCTTGTAACATTCTTGAATCCTTCCGTAGTAGTAGTATGTGATCTTGATTGTGATCTTGCTTGTGATCTTGACGCTCTTGCCCAAAAAACCGAGGCGCACATTTTTCAGTTATCCTGGTCGCCGTCAGGCCACCCGGTGCCTGGCCTGAATCCTCCCCATGTGCGAGTGATTCCCTTTGGAAATTCAGCACATTCAAGAGCTTCCGGAAGCTGTTCAGGGTCTATTTCCAGGCACCGGCACCGGCGGCCGCTCAGCGAGACGACCTTGTCGATGTCGGTCACGTACCCGGACCGTTCCAGAGACTCGCGGGCGATGCGCCGGATGGCCTTGATGCCAAAAGTCTCGTCGCGCTGGCCGGTCTTCTTTCGCTCGGCGAGGTAGACCTCGATGCAGCCGGGCAGGTACAGGCATAGCCGGTCGAGGCCGCTCGCGGTGCTTCCTTGCCTGATCCAGGCGAAGTGCTTGTTCTCGACCAGCTCGCCGGCGTGCGCGTAGACCGAGCATGAGGCGATGAAGTGGTCGAGGGCGTTGGTGGTGCTCGAATCACCGGCGGCGACGATGCTCTCGGCGATCTGGCCGATGGCGCGCCTGGCGTCGATCCCCTGCAGGTTCAGCCCGAGGCTCTCGGCCCATTTTTCGAACAGGTGCAACCCGAAGACCACGACGAGCGCGTTGTCGGCGACGCGACTGGGCAGGGTCTTCCCTGCCAGCATGCCGGCGGCGAGTTGGCGGCTCGCCATCAGCTCCCGAGAGAAGTCGAGCCCGAGGACGAACTGCGCGTAGGGGCCCGCCAGGGCGCCCAGGTCGAGCCTGGTGAGCTTTTCGAGCACCAGGGCTCGCTCCGGGGTCAGGGCGTTGCGGTTGAACAGGGCGACGACCAGGCGCTCCAGCACGGCCTGCTCCTCCGGGGCGCTCTCGCCGGCGATCACGGTCGGCAGCGCGAGCTTGTACGAGTCGATCGTGAGGTTCGACCGGCCGCGCTGCTCGACCTCGCCGCCGTAGATCCGGCGCACCAGGCGCAGCATGCGCGTGATGTTCCGCTCGCCGTTGTCCTTGCGCCACTCGTCGAAGATCCCGGGGATGCTCTCGGAGCTGCTCATCGTGCGGATGAGCGCGTAGTCGGTGTCGGTCACCGAGAACGGGTCCTGGCCGCGCGAGACGCCGAGCAGCGGCCACATGACCTCGCGCAGCGTGGTCGTCTTTCCGCTGCCACTCGTCCCCCAGCTCCACAGGATCGGGAAGTGCCCGATCGCCGTCCTGATCCGCGGCGCGAGCGGCGTCGCGTAGAACCAGCCGATGAGCGCGAGCATGGTCTCGGGCTCGTTCAGGCGGAGCAGGTTCGGCAGCACGATCGAGGCGAGTTCCGCCGTCGCCTTCTTGTCCGACGGCTCGTGCCGCAGCCTGCCGGCGAAGGCGCCCGGGTTCACGACGACGACGGATTCTTGGATCTCCTGCGGGTCGACCCAACCTTCCGTCGAGAGCAGCCGGCTGTCCTCGCAGGCCCACAGCCACCTGCCGGGGGAAATCTCGATGCTGCCAGGACCAACGACGCGGCCGCGCCGGCTCGGCACCGGCACGTCGGCGACGAGTTTTTTGATCCCCTGCACGTTGTCGTCGCTGCCGGTGAACTGCAGGTCCGGCAGTACGAGCGCCCCCATGAAGTCGCGGCGGCTGCGCCAGGACGACGGCTCGATGACGTGGCCCGAGAAGATCTTCCCCGCCTTCGTCTGGAAGTCGACGCGGATCGCCTCGCCTTTTCCGTTCTCGTAGACGATGCGCTCGCGCGGCCGGATCGAGAACGTCGAGATGATCTCGGGACCCGTCGCGCCGAGGACGAAGTAGTACCCGCTCTCGTCTTCGAGGACCTGGCCGCGCAGCGTGAGCGAGTCGGTCTCGGCCTTCGGTGAGGCGAGTTGCACCTTCTTCGCGAGCAGCCCGCGCGGGATCCCGATCTTCCTGGCGACGCGGGTGACCTCCCGCTCGCGGTTGATCGGGTCGCGCCCGACGAGCATTTCGCTGATGCGGTCCACGCGCGCCGCCATCTCGCCCGCCGGCGTCCCCTCGCCGAGCCCCTCGATCTCGAAGTCGAGGAAGCCCCTGGAGGCTGCGACCACCTTGTCGAACTCATCGATCCCGTTCTGCTGCAGGAACTCGGCGAGGTCGATCTTGTCCTTGCCCTCGGGCCGTGGGAACTCACCGATCCGCACGTCGTGCCCGGCGCGGTAGAGGCCCTCGGCCATGGCGCGCGCGCCCTCGATGCCGCTCTGGTTCTCGTCGTTGTCGTTCAGGATCACGATGCGGGGCCGGCGAGTGCCGAGCAACGCGATGATTCGCTCGGACTGCACCGCCGAGAACCTCGTCGTCACCGGCGAGACGCAGGCGCGCTTCAACTGGTGCGCGACGACGCAGTCCGCGACCCCCTCGGTGATGAGCAGCGTGTCGGTTTTTCGACGGCACCAGTCCTCCCCGTAGAGCCACTCGTTCGTGACGGACTTCGAGACGTACGGGTGCTTCTCCCCGGCGACGAACTGTTTTTTGTACTTGCTCTGATCCCATTCGGTGTCGGGCGTGTGGCCGTCCAGGCGTCGGCCGATCATGTACCGCGTTCGTTCGCCGACGAGGTACGGGAACATGATCCGACCGTCGAAGATGTCGGACGGATCGCCAGAACGATCGAAGAACAGACCGCTCTTGAGCATCTGCTCCTTCTCGAACCCGATCGCGACGAGGTAGTGCGAGAGCATCCCGCCGACCGGTGCCCACCCGATCTTCGCCGCCTCGATCATCTCGTCAGAGAGTCCCCAGCGCTCGCGGCATTCCTTCCTGATCATTTCCCCCATGTTCTTCTGGTAGAACGCAGTCGCCTCCGAGAGCACCTCCTCGACGGCGAGCCGCTCGACGAGTTTTGTCAACTCCTCGACGACGATCGGCGCCGTGCCAGCGGTCGCGCTCTGCCACTTCATGCCGACGCGCTCGGCGAGCCAGTCGACGGCCGCCCTGAAGTCGACGCTGCGGCGCTGCATCACGTACGCGAAGACGTCGCCGTGATCGCGCGTGCCGTAGTCGTAGTAGTGGCCGTCCGGGTAGAGGAAGAAGCTCGGGTCCCAGTCGTTGCTGCGCAGCGGCGAGGAGCACTTCCACATCCCCTTGCCGGCGGGATCCAGCTTCGCGTCCATCCCCACGACGTCGGCGAGCGGGTTCTTCTGGCGGACCTCGGAGACGAAATCGCGGTACTCGTCGAGGCGGCTGCGGTCGGTCACTGGATCGCACCCGAGGCGTCAGGCTTTTGCGGCGGGAACGATGGGAGACAGGCTCATCTCGTCGAGCAGCCCGCGGGCGTCGAGCGCACAGAGCGCCGCGAATGCCTCGTCCTCGCCGGCGGCAACCGCGTCGTCGAAGTCGTCCACGCACTGCCGGTCGTGACCCGCGTCGCGGGCAATCCTGACGACGGCCTCCCGGTAGCCCTCGTCCGGACCGCGCATGAACCCGAAGCCAACGGCGCCACTCATGGTCCTGTTCCGAGCACGTCGCGGATCGCATCCTCGGGCTTTCCGTACACGCGCATGCCGCTCGGCAGGCTGCGGATGAAGGTCTTGCCGTAACCCTTTCCGGCGAGGCGCGCGTCGAGCACGACGACGACGCCGAGGTCGGTCGTCGACCGGATGAGCCTCCCGAACCCCTGCTTGAACTGGATGACGGCGCGCGGGATCGAGTAGCGCTTGAACCAGTTCTTGTCGCTCGACGAGATGGCGTCGAGCACCGGGTCGTCCTTGTGCGGGAACGGGATCTTGTCGATGACGACGACCGAGCAGCTCTCCCCCGGAACATCCATGCCGGCCCAGAAGGACTCGGTCCCGAGCAGGCACGACGAAATGTCTTCACGAAACTGTCCAATGAGCCGCGTCCTCGGGGCCTCGTCCTGCCGCAGGATCTTGTACGGCAGCGAGCGGCCGCTGAGGTACTGGTGGGCCGCGTCGAGGTTCCTGCGGCTCGTGAACAGCGCGAGCGTGCGGCCGTGAGCGGCGAGGATGATTTTTTCGATCTCCTTCGCGCACCACAGCCCGAACCCCGGGTCGTTCGGGTCCGGCGCCGAGTCGTGCGCCACGAGCGCCGCCTGCCGCTGCCAGTCGAACGGGCTCGGGACTTCGAGCGTGTCGCAGTCCGGGACACCCGTCTCGCGGATGATGTGGTCGAACGATCCGCCCACGGATACCGTAGCGCTCGTCAGGATCGCGCTCCGGGTGTGGTCGAATAGCGAAGTCCTGATGAACGGCCCAACGTCGATCGGCTTCGAGCAGAGCGCGACCGACCGCCCCCCGTCGTCGACGAAGTAGACCGACCCGGTCTCCTCAGCGGCGGCGAGCGTCTTCACCGTGCTCGCCGCTACGGCGCATTTTTCGCGGTGGTGCTCGACGGCCTCGGCCTCCTCCTCGTTCGGCTGGCGGCGCGCGTCGTTGGCGTAGGCGCGCTCGACGGCGCCGAGGGCCGCCACGAGCGTGTCCGCCGAGAACGGCAGCGGGCGCCTGTATCTCGGCTTGAGCGACTCCTTCACGCGCGCGAGCTGGTAGAAGAACTCGGTCGCCGCGGTCGCGATGATCGACCTCGCCGGGTCATTCTTCGGCAGGTGCCGCGCCAGGCGCCGCAGGCCGTACTCGGTGACGCGCATCCCGAAGAAGTCCTGGGCGATTCCAGAGGCCTTGTGCGCCTCGTCGAGCACGACGATGTCGAACTCCGGGAGCACCAGCGGCTGCCCCGTGTCGAGCAGCACGCGGCAGTGCGCCCAGAGCAGGTGGTAGTTCGAGACGACGACGTGCGAGTCAGCCAGCCTCTTCCTGGCCTGCTCCGCGAAGCACCGCTCGCGCTCGGGGCACTTTTTCCGCAGGCAGTCGTCGGACGTGACCGTCATGTGCTCGCGCAGGTTCGCCGCGGGCTCGAACGGCAACTCGGACACGTCGCCGCTCTTCGTCTGGTTCGCCCACTCCGTGATCCTGCTCCACGGATCTTTCTCGAACATATCGAGCTGCTGGTCCTCGTTGAACCGGTTGAACGTGTATCGACAGAGGTAGTTGTTGCGGCCCTTGGCGATGGCGAACTCGAACGGGACTCCGAGGTGCTTTTGCAAAAAAGGCAAATCTTTGAAGATTAACTGCTCCTGAAGTGCGATGTTGGCCGTGGCGATGAGCACTCGCCTCTGCTTCTCGACCGCCCACCTGACCGTGGGCACGAGGTACGCGAGCGACTTGCCGGTCGCGACGGGGGCTTCGATCACGGCGTTGCGGCCGAGCAGGATCGCCTCGTCGATGGCGTGCGCCATCGTGATCTGCCCCGGCCGTGGTGCGTAGCCGCGCAGTTGCTGCGAGAGCGTGCCGCCCTCGCCAAAGAAGTCGTCGATGGCGTCGGTCACTGGCACGTCTCCCTCACTTCGATCCCGATCTTCTTGTACGTCGCGCGGCGGGCCTTCCAGCGCGAGTAGAGCGTCTCGTCGTCGTGGTCGACCACGTCGTAGAGCACTGGCTTCTTGCCGGGGAAGTTGCGCATGAGCCTGCCAGTCTTCTGGATCGTCCGACTCTTGGCGCGCTCCGGCAGCGCGAGCACGATGGCTCCGAGCCGGGGCACGTCCACGCCCTCGTGCGCGAGCTGGGTCGAGACCATGACCGGGAGCTTCCCCGACCTGAAGTCCTCGAAGGCGGTTCTGCGCTCCGCCCTCGGGGTCTTGCTGGTCACCGCCAGCGCCTCTCTGCCGATCTTCGCGGCTAGCAGGTTGCAGTGCTCGACGTGGTTCGAGAGAACCAGGGCGCTCTGTCCGATGGATTGGGTTTTGGCAACGAGTCGCACGATCAGCGTATTCCGCTCTTCGTCCCCGACGATCGCCTCGGTCAGCGCGGCGAGCCTGCGCTTGTCCGGCCCCTGCCAGTTGAACTTGAACCGGCTCTCGACCGCCTCGACCGTCGGCATCGTCAGCCAGCCGCGGTCGACGAGTTGCTGCGCGCTGCGCTCGGTCAGGCGCGGACCGAAGGACCAGTCGACCCAGGACCCGAGGCCGTCCTCGCGGTCTGGGGTCGCGGTCAGGCCGACGCGCCAGCGCCCCGGCAGCCGCGCGAGCGCGGACTGCAGCATCGCCGCGGGCACGCGGTGCGCCTCGTCGACGATGACCAGCCCCCAGGACCGGCCGACGGACGGCAGTTCGCTCAAGAGGGCGTTCAGCGTGTTGATGACGGCGACCGTGACGCCGCGCAGGTGTGTCTTTCCTCGGTGGATTACGCCCGCTTTGATCCCGAGCTTTTCGTCGATCGTCTCGACCCACTGGTCGAGCAGGTCGCTCGTGTGCACGACGACCAGCGCCGTGCGCGACACCTCCGCGATGCAGGCCGCCCCGAGCATCGTCTTGCCGCCGCCGCAGGGCAGCACGACCAGGCCCTGGAGCGTCTTCACGAGGCCCTCGGACCCCTCCGCCTGGTAGTCGCGCAAGGCGTACTCGCGCTTCGGCACGAAGATCGGGTCACCCAGGGAGCGCTGGTCGGTGAGCCTGACCGAGTGCCCCTCCTCTTCGATCACCTTCCTCACGATCGCGACGGCGCCGCGGGGAACACGCAGCCCCGACGGTAACTCGACCGTCGCGTGCCGGCGTGGGTCGATGTCCGCCGTGGGCGCCTTGCGGATCACGGCGCGTGTGAACTCGGGGTTGGGGAGCGACAACTCGACGCGCAGCCGCTCGTGTACCTTCGGGTGCGGGCTCAGCAGTGTGATCGATCCGTCGACGACGCACTCGATTTCAGGCAACTCGGCTCCTCTCGATCCGCTCCAGGATCTTCTGACACGTCACGAACGACGCCCGCGCCGCCTGGTGGTACATCTGCGGCGCGTCGTCGAAGTCGAACCAGTCGTCGGGGTCCTCGCCCGGGGCGCCGCTTGCTCCAGCGGTGGCCCAGCGGGCGAGTCGCCCGATCCGTTCAGCGCCGTAGCCGGCCGACCTCCGGAAGTCCCCTGCTTCCGGGAGGCCGACCAACTCGGCCCGCAGTCACGCGAAGGGGTCGACCTCCGCGGCGGGGGCCTTCGCGGCGCCGCCGGCGAGCTTCTCGACGAGCGCGACCGCCTCGGCCTGCCGACTCTTCGGCACGTCGCGGATCTTCTTCACGTTGAAGGTTGCCAGGAACTCCGAGATCGCGGACTGCGGCAACTCCTTCAGCTTCGCCACGATCTGGTTGCCGACCTCCTGGTCGAGCGTCGCGGAGCCGGCCGCGGCGGCGCCGTTCGATCCGGCCGCCTTGTCGTCGCCGGAATCCTCGGCGTCCTTCTTCAGGTCGTACAGTTCGAGCTTGCCGAGGTCCACCTTGTCCGCGTCCACGATCAGCACCTCGGGCAGGATCGAGTACGTGGTCTTCGGGCTCTTGGCGGCGCCGCTGCGCTTGATCTCGAAGTACCAGTTCGCGACGCCGTACTTCTCCTTCACGGCGAGCATGGTCTGGAAGACCATGACCGACATCTCGAAGATCTGAACCTTCTTCGCCTCGCGGTTGAAGACGTTCATCGAGACGCGCAGGGAGGCCTTTTCGGCTCCCGCGGGCGCCGCATTGTACGTCTCCTCCTTCTCGTTCCAGACGACCTCGCGGGCGAACGGCTCGCCCACGAAGGCGACGACGATCTTGTCGCCGTCGTTCTGCAGGCGCAGGTACTTTCCCGCTCCCTGGTGCTTCTTCGCCAGTGCTTCTGCTTCTTCCCATGCTCCCATGACGAGACTCCTCTGCTGTCCGAGCTTGGCCCGGTGGTTGGTGTGGTCGTCGCCCGTGGGCGCGGCCGCGTTTTTCTGCTAGATTCAGTTCCCGCGGGCGCTCGCTCGCGGCGCCCCGGTCTTTGGTAGGTCCGGCAAGATCCCTCGGGGCGAGCGCCCGCTACACCTCCCTCGTCATGATGCGGCCAGGCCCATCATCCGCAGCAGGCCCGGCCATCGTTTTTCGAGAGCGACGAGTTGGCCGACCCTCGGGTCGACGTCGCCGTTCTCCCAGTTGTAGACGGTCTGCCGGCTGACGGCGGCCGCGCTCGCCACGTCCTCGGGGCTGAGTTCGTTGCGCTCGCGCCACTTCTTGATCGCCTGCGCGGTCCTCGTCTCCGACACGGTCCGTAAGCTAGATCCTGTCCGTAATTTCGTCAAGGAATTTAGACTAGAGGTGTGACAGATCTTGTCCGGTCTCGGCGACCGATCTAGAGTGCTTCGTGAATGACGACGCCGAACCTCGCGGAGATCATGGCGCGCACTCCGGGGCCACCGATCGCGTCTGTCGCATCTGCTTGACAGCCGTGTCGCCCCTGGTTGACACTGCTCCTCGTGCCCTCCGTCCCCGCCGCCCTCCGCTCCTGGCGCACCTCGCACCGCCTCTCCTGCGCCGCCGTCGGCCGGCTCGCGGGTGTGACCCGGCAAGCCGTCTGGAGCTGGGAGCGCGGCAGAGGCCACCCGAGCCCCGAGCAGCTCCTCTCGATGAACGACGCCCACCCGGGCCTCTGCGCGGCCCTGGGCCTGTGCGGGCCGAGGAGGGGCCGGTGAGCCGGTCCAAGGTGCTGGTTCACCCGAAGGCGCTCGCCTGGGCGCGGGAGTGCCTCGCTCGCGCTCAGCGCGAGGGCCGCGGGGTTGAGACCGACCAGCAGCGCGCCGACGTCTTGCAGCGGGAGATCCTGGCTCGGCTCCGGCCTGGGCGGCATCCGCCCGAGGCGCTGGGCGAGGACTGGTCCCGTCGGCGCGGGAGGGGCCGGTGACCCACGCCCACCCCGCCCCCGTCCCGCTCTCACCTGAGCAGCGCGAGAGGCTGCTCGGCTGGCTCGACGACGGCCTGACCTGGATGACCGCCGCGAAGCGCGCGGAGTTCCTCGCGCTGCTGCCGCCGGCCGTCGGCGCGCTCGCGGGCTTCCACGCCCTCGGGGTCCAGGACTATCCCGGCACGCAGGGCGAGGAGATCGTGCGGTTGACCGCTGACTGGATGCGCCGCAAGAGGGGATCATGACCGAGCGCCCCGCAGAACTGGGTCACTGGGAGTTCTCCGGTTGTGAGATTATCCCGGTGTCCTCGTGCACCCCCAGCTACAACGAAGCCGGCTGCTTCTGCGACGGCAGCGGTGACGTGCGTTGCACCGTGTGTGGTGGCGCGGGTGAGGTTGGCGAGAGCGACGGGGACGGCACGGTCGACACTTGGGTGAGTGCCTGCCCGGAATGCCGCGGGCGCGGCTTCTTGGTGTGCCCAGCACACGAGGGCGACTGATGAAGATCCTTCCCGACGAGTGCTTGAAGGCGATCCTCTGCGCCAAGGAGCGGGGCTGGGATCCGTGGCAGGTCGGGTTCGAGGACGTTCTCGGTCTCGTCGTGTGGAAGCCGCCGCACGAGGTGCTCCTGGCGGACACCGTCAGGAGCGTCGAGGAGATCGACGCGATTTCGGAAGGCTCCGGGTACCCGCTCTCAACAGAGATCCAGGCGGCGCTCAAGGATCTGCCGCGACGGCCGGGCGAGTTACGGGTCGTCGTCATCTGCCTCGGGCGCGAGCCGGCCGGCTACGTGACGGTGCTCACGAACCACGATGCTCCTGGTCAACAGTGATGGCCGCCTGCTACTACTGCCGGCGCGAGCTGCCGCGAACCCTGCTCACGAGGGAGCACCGCCGCCCGAGGAGCCGCCACGGCGGTGGGGGCAAGAACGTGGTGCTCGCGTGCGAGGCGTGCAACGCGAAGAAGGCGGACCGCACGGAGGCCGAGTTCCGCGCCGGCGTGATGAGCCCGCGGCAGGCGCGCGCCTCGCTGCGGCTCTGGTCGCGGGTGCGGGGCGCGTGATGGCCCACCTCGTGATCCACACCCCCGAGGGCCGCGCGACGGTCCGTCTTCAGGACCTGAATACGCTCGGGCGGCACCCGTCGAACACGATCCAGTTGCTCGACAAGATCGTCTCGAAGCAGCACTGCGTCGTCGAGCGCCGCCGGGACGGGTACGTGCTGCGCGACCTCGGCAGCATGAACGGTACGTGCGTCAACGGCCGGCGCCTGAGCGGCGAGCACCTGCTCAGGCACGCCGACGAGATCGTGATCGGCGGCTCGCGGGTCTTCTTCGAGGCGGAGCGGGTCGAGGCGGAGGAGGAACCGGACGAGCGCGTCGAGCTTGAAGACGGCTGCGTCGGGGCGGTGTCGCAGCGATGACACGGAGAACTGACCAATGAGCATGAACGTTTCCTGTGACGTCCCCGGCTGTGCGAGTCGTGCATCCGCCGAGATGGTGGCGTACGAGGGCGGGCAACTGCCCGAGGGCTGGCACTCGCTCGACGAGGATCGGTGCGCCTGCCCGGACCACGACAGCGATCTCATCCAGGTCCTGGCGGGCTTGTCGTACCTGCAGCTCGGGTTGCAGGACATCGAGCAGGGTGACTTCAGTTACCAGCGGCTGCTCTGGTCGTACGAGCACCTGCGCGCCGGGCGCGTGATCGCCTGGGAGTGCGCGATCCCGGGGTGCGCAACGCGGATGCTCGGCAGGCCGCAGGAGCCGCCGGAGGGCTGGACGTTGCTCGGCTTGCGCTACGGCTGCGCCGAGCACGCGCGTCTCATCGAGCTGCTGAACGGGATCCGGGATCTTTCGAGCGCGTTGTGGGTCCTGTGCAACGAGCCGCTTCCGGTGAAGAAGTCTCGGCGCTGCTGTCAGCAGCGTGACGAGACCCGGAACGACGCGCTCAGTCACTGGTTGCCGCGGGCGACGGCGCACCTGCGGGCGGCGGCAGCGTGACCGACCCCGTCGACGCCTTCGGCGCGGCCGCCGATCAGCTCGGCGACGCGCTCGACCAAGCTGAGGTGTTGTTTGAGAAGCGGTTCCGGGTCTCGGCGTCGGTGCAGCTACAGTTCCTTCCTGGCGCCAGTTTGCACTATCGTAGGACCGGCAGCGTTTGGGGGCTCTCCGTCGGGCCCGTCGAGTACACGGAGTTGCGCAAGGTTCCATTGATTACTCGGCAGATGGCCGCGCACAAGCTCGACGAGTTGTGGCAGGAGTGCGAGAGCATCGAGGCCGCGGTCTCGAAGGACGTGGTCGAGGCGCGGCAAGTGGTGCTCGCGTTCCTGGAGAGGCGAGGTTCGAAGTGAAGCCCTGCCCCGCGACCGCGGCCCGCGTCGACGGCCCCGTGCCCGGCACCTGCCGCTGCACGCTCCCGAGGGCCCACGCCGGCCCGCACCTGTGCGAGCACGGCTTCCGGTTCACGGACGCGGAGCGCACCGACCGGCCGAAGCTGCCCGTTCGGGACGCGCGCCTGCGCGAGATGGCGGGCGTGCCGGTCCCGGGCGTGAGGATCGTGGGCGAGGTGCGGCCGCACCGGAAGACGGAGACCTGATGGTCGCCGACTTCGCGCTCTCGATGCGGCTCTACAACAACCAGATCCGCAGTCGCCGGAACAAGATGAAGATCACTCAGGGCCAGCTAGCCGGCTTCGCTGACGTCAGCATCGGCACCGTGAACGGCTACGAGAGCCTGCGGGAGAGCCCCGTGACGCCGGACGGGCAGTGGCGAGAGCCGGCGAAGAAGCTCGCCGACTTCTTCGAGGTCGAGCCGGCGGTCCTGTGGCCCGAAGCCGTGCTTGCTGTGAAGAAGAGGCATGCCGAGTTCGAGATCACGGGCGAGCAGGCTCAGGCACTCGCGGGCCGGTCGTTCACGGCGCTGCCGGCGACGATTGACAGCCCCGAGGCCCTGCTGTCGGAGCGTCAGGGTCAGGAGTCGATCGATCGGGCTCTCTCGAAGCTGCCGAAGATGGAGCGGGACGTCATCGAGCGCGTGATCGGGTGGAAACGCGAGGAGGAGACCCTGGAGCAGATCGGGGAGTCGTACGGCCGATCGCGCGAAGCGATGCGGCAGCACTACGTGAAGGGCATCAAGAAGCTGGGCCGCAACGGTGCCTTCCTGCGCCGGCTCGGCGTGAAGGAGCCGCCGCAGCTCGTGCTCAAGAGCCCGGAGGCGGTCGCGCAGCGCTGCGTCGCGGAGTTGCGCGGGCGGCCCGAGACTCAGTACGAGGTGTCGCCGCCGTTATGGTTCCAGTGGGCCTCGCGCTTCGGCTTCGACAACGGTGACGATCGGGACGCGAAGAGTTTCTACGCCGAGCTGAGCCGGATCGGCGCGGGACTGTTCGGCCCCACCGCCTCGGACAAGATCGAGGTCGCTGCGAGGCACGGGAGATGGTGACCCTTACGACCCGTCTCTTCCGCTGGTGCTGTCCGCAGTGCGACACGACGCTCGCGCTCACGACAGGCGAGGAGCGCGACGACCGCGTGCGCGGCGTCGACGCCGAGGGCTGGACCTCGTTCGAGCCCCGGTGCCCGTTCTGCCAGACCTTCATGGTCGATGAGGACACGATCGCTGCCTGGTACATGCACGCGCACGACGTTCCGGCTGGCAAGGGGTTCACGCTCGGGGTGGCCGACTTCGCGGAGTGGCGCGCGGCGCAGCCCAAGGTCGCGCACGCGGAGAACTGCGACGTCTACGACCGCGAGGAGAAGCCCTGCGGGTGCGGCGCGGACAGTCGGCGGTGATCGTCGCGGCGATCCCCGAAAAGAAGTAGGATGGTCCTCGTGAACCGCTCCCCTCGCAAGAAGTGCCGCCAGCGCCGTCGGCGCCTCCCGCGCACCCACCGGCTCCCGCGCACTTTCACGTCCGCCGAGTTGCAGCGCGCCTACCGCGACGGCGTCGAGGACGGCCTGCGGCAGGCCGGCGCCCGCGCGCTCCGCGTCGCGACCAGCGAGGAGGCCTGCCCGCACTCCCGGCACGAGCTGCTGGGCCTGTCGGTCGAGCTGGCCGAGAGGGGCGGCGACGTCGAGCTGGCGGCCGCGGCGCGGCGCATGGCGGAGCCTGGGCCGGTGGTGCTGATGTCGAAGGGGGGGACGGCGTGACGGACTGGGGGCGATTCTCGAATCCGATGCGCGCCGCGAACCCCGACGGCTCTCTAGGCCGCACGTGGCGCTCGCCCTCGGGCCTCCGCGAAGTCAAGCAGGAGGGCACGCGCGACGGCGTCCTACTCTACGCGGTGAGCACTGGCGGCTCTCGGCAGATGCAACTGATCCGCGCATCCGAACTTGAGGCCGAGATCCGTCGGGACGAGCGGAACTACGAATCGCGGGCGGCCGGCGCTGCGAGCGCGCAAGTCGTTGCTACCGAAGCGCAGCAGCACAAGAGTTGGCTCGGCTTCACGGATGATATGAAGCCTACAGCAGCCGCGAGGGCAGACGAGGTTCTGTCTCGACAGGTGTACGTGCAGGGTCTGCCGGCGCAGCGCGGCGATCACATCATCCGGCTCGTGCGGGAGCACCGCATCGTGAAGATCCATCCACGGTACGGTCGCATCTTGGAGTCGCCGGACGGCTCGTTCTTGACCGAGAAGGACTTGACGAAGATCGGCTTGGACTTCGCGGGTTACTTGGCGAAGGGCGGGCAGGCGTGACGGACTGGGGGAGGTTCTCGAATCCGTTGCGTGCCGCGAACCCGACCGACGGCCTCGGCGGCTCGCTCGACCGCGCGATGACCGACCTGCTCTCCTCCTGGAGCCCGGCGAAGGCTCAGCAGGTCGGGGCGTGGTTCGAAGAAAACTTCCGCGTGAGGTCCCCGAAGACGCCGCGCAGGATGAAGGGCCTCAAGGACCAGGCGGAGAAGCTCCGGTGGTGGCTCACGGCCGGTCCCAGCTCCTACGCGAACCAGCCCGAGACGGTCGAGCGCGAGGTCAGCCGGATCTGGTCGGAGATCCGGCCGAGGCTCGACGACCTCGTGGCCGGCTTCACCGACGAGGGTGGCGTCGTCGTGCCGAGAGAGGTCGTGGTCGGCGGGAACACGTACGTCAATGAGGTAGGCGCGAGCGAGGCCGCGCTCCGGAAGTACGTCGCGCGCCTCGAAGCCATCTTCGGCGACCTGCGCGGCTGGCACCGGCGGGCGCTGGTCGGCGGCGTGACCGTGGTGCTCGCGAGCCCGCGGAACTTCCGCGGGACTGCCGGCGGCGTCTACAAGAGGAGCGAGGGCGGCAAGCTCTACGTCCGGGCGACGCCCGACGTGCTCAACCGCACCGGCGGCGCCTACGGGAGCTTCGAGTACATCCTGACGCACGAGATCGGACACCGCTACGAGGACAAGCACCGGCTGCCCGCGGACTTCGACAAGCCCGGGTGGTGGACGACGAAGTACAGCATGAACGAGGGCGAGAGCTTCGCCGAGCTGTTCGCGCTCAGCAACTTCGGGCTCCTGCCGCACCCGAGCCAGCGCCAGTGGGACCCGGCGGTCGTGGACCGGTTCGAGGCGCTGATGTCGAGGCAAGAAGGCGTCGCGAGGCCGGAGCTACCCGAGCACCTGCGACGGTTTCGCGAGGTAGTGAAGGGCGGGTAGGGCGCCGCCTTTTCGCCAGCAGTTCGGGGCTCACAAGCCCACCTCCCCGAACGGGATCCCAGGCAGCACCTTCCTCAGCGCTTCCCTGCACCGCTCGACGAGGTCCAGTTCCGCGCCCCAGCGCCGGCAGAGGCCCGAGGGGTGCGGCAGAAGCACGAGCGTGAGCGGCGCGTGCTTCATGCTCACGTACGGCGCGGGCGAGTGGTCGTGGATCTCGAAGGCGTCGGCTACCTTCCGGCCGAGCAGGATGATCGCCGGTCGCGTCTGGCGCAGAGGATCAGTGAGATCGCCCTCGTGCCTGAAGCGGATGGCGGCCGCTGCCTCGCGCGCCGCCGGCACCGACCACTTGCCGGCGAGCAGGTTCACGCGCTCGAAGCTCCCGAGGTACGTGACGTCGCGCAGCCCGAGCACCTCGTGGCAGAGGCGCCAGCCCGCGCAGCCGATCGGCGCCGGGTACAGGGCGTAGTGCGGGTCCGTGCCGTAAGGATTACTTTCACCGACGAGCAGGGGCTTCACTTGCCCCACTTCGACTTGCCGACGGGCAAGATCCAGTCGTTCGGCTTCTTCCTCAGCGCCCCGCACGTCACGCACCACTCGTGCTCGTCGCCCGCCGGGCCCGGCGATTCGTGTTCGCAGCGGTCGAGCGGGTGCTGCTGGTCGCGCTGGAACTTCGAAAAACTCGCCGTGAACCTGGCCTCTCCCGGGTGCCCGGCGACGTGCCACAGCCAGAGGCCCAGCCTCGCCGCGAGCAGGAGCGGCCACAGCGCCGCGAGGCCGACGAGCACCGCCGCGATGACGATCTTCATCATCCACGACGGCAGGGGCGTCCCCTCGACGTCGGGGTGCGACGTGACGATGAAGTACGTCGCCGCGCAGATCCAGCCGCTGAGGTAGATCCAGATCACAGGAGACCTCCGATCAGTTCCAGTTCCAGCTCGATCTCGTTCAGCGCCTTGCAGGTCTTGCGGTTCAGGCCCGGGATCAGCAGGACGTCCCGGCGAGGCCATTTCGCCATCGCGTGCCACTGATTCTGATGCGTCACACCGGCCCGACGCAGCGCACCGGAAATCGCCAGCCCTGCGTGGTCGCTGTGCGTAATCTTCGGACCCTCGGGGCGAGGCAGCGTGGCGAGCTTCTGGCGCAATTCTTCCTCGCGGTCGGCTCGCGCAGCGGCCACCTTCAGATCCTTCACCCGTTGGCGCAGTGGCCGAGCACGGCGCAGGATCTCCTCAGACCTCGCGTCGAGGGCGGCAACGCGAGCTTGCAGGCGTTCGAGCCGCGCTCTCAGGTGCTCTGATCGGGTCATGGCTCGAACACGCTCAGCCACTCGACGCTGTCCTTGGTCATGCTCCGCCGCGTCTGGCCCTTGCGGAGCTTCGTGATGTCGCGCGTGGAGTCGGCGTCGCAGATGCCGAACGGTAGCGAGACGACGACCCGGTGCCCGGCGGCGCGCCATCGCGTGGCGAGTGTCGTGGCGTCGTCGAGCACGTCACCGTAGCCGGTTCGATCTGGATACTGTGGGTCGCAGTACACGCGCGTGGGCGCGTACTTGCGCGGGTCCAGTGCATCTGCGTCTGCATGGAGCACCTCGACCTTGCCGGGCACGTCGAAGTTTCGAAGGCGCTCGGCGAGGCTCTTCCTGCTCGGGATGAAGCCGTCGACGCTCGGCCTGAGCTTGTGCCGGCCCTTGAAACCTCCGACTCCGCCCCGCGCGCCGGCGGTCCACAGGAACCATGCAGATGCCGAGGGCATCACACCGCGATATCGAGAAGCCTCCCACACTTTCTTGGCGTCGGGACGTTTGGCCGCATTTGAGATGTCGGCCGCCAGCATGCTGCGCCGGTCCCTGTTCAGCAGGGACTCCAGAGCGGCGCACAGGTGTCGGTCGCTGTCGACCATGAGCACGCGCTTCGTCGTCCCCGGCTCGATTCCCAAGGCTTCGAGGATCGGCCCCACGTACCCGCGCTTGCTCCCGATCCTCGACACCGGAGGCGGGGGCGCGCCGACCGCGGCCCACGTGACGGCGCCGAGGCCGCAGCACAACTCGATCAGGTCGTACTTCATTGCTTGGTGTTTTCTTCTATCAGATGCAGCAACGATCTTAGATCCTCGCCCACATCGATCCCGTGTTCTTCCAGGGCGACGACGCCGTTGTAGAATTTCATCACTAGGCTCTGATTATCTTTTTCCGACTCTTCGAGATTCAGCATCTTGATTGCGGCGGTCAGATTTGTAGCGGTGTCTTTGAGAGCGTGCAGGAGCTTTACTTTTTTGCTGCGTTCGTCTCGGTACTTCTTGTGGTCCAACTGGTCTGCGTGGCTCATCCAGTTCTCGATCTCGCCTATCTCACGAGATGTTTCGATCCTGGCGGCGACGAGCCCCTGCATTCTTTCACCGAGCTTACTGAAGTGCGCCGCTCGCTTCGCTGCTCCTTGGCTCATCGCAGCACCTCCACTCTCGCCCCGCGCTTCTCCACGTACTCCACGAACGCGCGCACGTTCCTCCCCACCGCCCGCAGGATCGGCCGGGCGTACGGCGCGCACTCGACGATGACGCCGCCCTCGAAGGCGACCGCGTAGGCGGCGCTCGGGGAGACGACGCGCAGCCAGCCGGAGGCGGGTAGGTTCATCGCTTCTCCAGGTACGCGGCGATCTGCTCCGCGTGTTCCTGCAGCACGTTCTCGACTTCCGCCGGCAGCTCGAACTCGCTGTCCCGGCCGATCGAGATCGTGAGCGAGACCTCTTCGTTGAGGGTCCAGTGTCGGCCCTGGACGGCGCGGACGATCGGCTCGCCTTTTTTCTTGGTCTTCTTGGTCACCAATCACCCGCCCTGTAGTGCTCTTGCGATGCGTACGCGATCCCGACGAAGCCGCAGCCCTTGGGGCACGCCCCGTTGAGCCGCGGCCAGCGCCGGCGGACCTCGCCGGCGGCAGGGTTTCCCACGATGAAGTCGACGTCGTCCCTCGGAACCCAGCCTGCGAGGATCTTCTCCGCCTCGACCGGGTCGAAGGCGACGCCGTGGTCGCAGGCCATCAGTCCTCCTCCTCCGGCTCGTAGAGCGTGACCACGACCTGCGTCAGGCCGCCCGCCCCGAACACCCACTCGACGCCGATCACGTCGTACGTCTGCCCGCCGATCGTGACGTCGTCGCTGACGCGGGGCACCATGGGCAGGTGCACCTCCAGGAGCAGCGTCGTCTCGCCCTCGTCGTCCTCGACCTCGAACCTGATCATGTTTCCTCCACCTTGTGCGAGCGCAGCAGCATCTTCGCCTCCTCCGACCCGCGGAAGTACGGCTTGATCCAAGTCGGCCGCCTGAGCGAGTGCCTCGGCCCCCAGGGCTGGCTCTTCCAGTGCCCGCGCGTCAGGGACTGCACCTTCATCGGGCCGCCGCCCTTCCCGGTCCTCGCCTCCCTCACCCGATCGCGCAGGTCGATCGTCACCGGCGCCGAGAGCAGGTAGCGGACCTGATCCGGCTCGCCGCGCCGGCGCTTCGACCCGTTCGACCCGCTCGACCCATTCCGGCCGCCAGCGCCCTCCTTCTTGAACTCGTCGGGGTTCGAGAGCGCCAGGCAGCTCCCGAGTGCGAGTGAGACCAGCATGTCGCGGTCGGCGTCCGTGAGCTTCGCGCTCGCCCACAGCTCGACCTGCCCGCCGGCCCGCACGAGGAACGCGGGCTCCGTCCCGACGAGCCAAACCCGCGCCGCGTCGCCGAGCAGTCCGTCCGGCACCACGAGCGACCACGCCTCCCACGGCGCGCGGACGTCGACGCCCTTCTCTTTCAGGTCGTGCACGTCGGTCAGGCACAGGGACGCGGCGAGCTTGTGGCCGACTTCGAGCCGCGCGAACGTGGAGCAGCGCCAGTGCCAGGTGAACTCGATGAAGCTGGTAGTAAATGCCCCTTCTTCTTTGGCGCGGGGTACGCCAGCGATGAAAGTCATGATCCTTTGCATGACGTTCGGGCATCGTTCGATCAGTAGTTCACACTCATTTTCTTTGTAGCCAATACCCTCTGGCGTGTTTCTGAGCAGGCCCACAGCGATGATGAACTCTGCGCTGGACATCACCGCGACCTCGACGTTGCGGGCGCTCGTCAGGCTCGGGGGCCAGATCAACTCGCGCGCGAGTTTCGTCGCCGCGTCGAGGTCCACACCTTCCGGTTCAACAGCGATCAGCAGTTCGCGTACGTCGATCAGCTTCACGATGGGTCCGCCGGGGACGTCCCGGACGCCGTGTTGCACAAGAGCGCGTCGGAATGAGTCGGTCCACCCACTTCCAGGGCCGCCGAGGGGCGCCATGGTATCGGTGAGGCTCTTCTCAGCATCGAAGCCGTCGGGGTGTGTGTTGCGGAGACTGTCGACGGTCTCGGTCAGCATGTCGGTGAACTTCGATTGTTTCGTGTGGTCGAGCGTGTACGCGAACCTTCGCGCCTCCGCTGGTCGCGCGATCGACCATGAGACCAGAAATGCTGCCGAGACGAATCCGGCGAGGTCACCCACGTCCCAGATCGACTGCCAGCGAGCCGCGTGCTCGGGAGTGATACTTACGCCAATAATCTTTTTTCCGTCCACGACGATCGCGGATTTGGTCCCCTCGAAGAAGTCCCGCAGGGCGTCGCGGCGCCTTTCCACGTCTGGGTCGTTGCACCTGACGTCCTTCGACGTGAACTTCTGCTGCACCTCGGCGAGTGCCTCCTCGAACGTGATGTCATTGCGCGACGGCGGGTCAATGGACAAGCCGACGTGCCGCCCGAGGTCGAAGGGCCAGGTGTCAGTGTTCGGCTCTTGGTCGATTGATTTGGCAAGGTCGACGACGGGTCCGCCGGGCGCGTCGGCGGTTCCGGTCTCGGCCGCGACGCGGCGCAACTCCTCCAGGATCACCCGGCGCATTTCACCGTCGGCGAGATGCTCGGCCTTCGTCCATAAGCCAGTGAGGCTCGCTTCGAGGTCCACGCCGCTCGGGTGCTCCCGCTGCGCGGCGGCGAGCTTGGGCGCCATCTCCTCGCGCAGCTTTTGCCGGAGGGCCTCGCGCGACTCGCCGATCCGGCGCTCGGACTTCTTGAACTGCCTCTCGGCGTCTGTCACTTTCACGGCTGCTTCTTTCTCCCTCTCCTGCAACATCCGCAGCCGAGCCCGCGCTCGTCGCATTTGTTCGTCGGGTTTCACAGCTTCTTGATCTCCGCGATCACGTTTCGGAGCTTCACCGTCGCCAGGTCCGTCGGGTGCGCCGCGGCCAGCAGTTCGAACACGCCGACGAGCCCCGCCACCCTCCGCGCCAGGGCCTCGACCACGAGCGGGTCCACGCCGCGCGCGGACTTGCGGACGAAGGTGACGGCCCAGTCGGGGACGGTGGGCCTCATGAACGGTCTATGGCCGCCCGGATGAACGTCGCGGCGACTTGCGGGACGATGGCGTTGCCGTTCACGGAGACACCTTGAGCCACGCAGCAACTACCGACCGCAGGGTCGCCTCGCCCCAATCACCCATCGCGGCGTTCATCAGGTGGCACACGATCCGCACGTTGCCGACGACGTAGCCGAGCTTCGGGTCGATCCGGTCAAGGCTAGGGCTGTTGAACTTCCGTCCGCCATCCAGGCCGAGCGCGATGCCGCTGACCGTGCATACGCCAGTATTGATTTGGAATTGAAGAGCGGCGACGTCCGCCGCGCCAAGTAAAAACGGCAGCCCCCGGCGCTTGGCTCTGATCCGCGCCGCCGCAACGAGGCACATCGCCCGCTTGAGCTTGCGTCGATGCGTGCTCTTCTCTGTGAGGTAGTCGTGGTTCTCCGCACGCCACTCCGCCGCTTTGGCCCGGATGCGGTTGCCGTGTAACGCCAACCGCTCTTTGGCGTAGCTTTTCTTTCGATCAACTGTTTGCGGCACAGATCGCCTCCATCGCCGCGCGCACAAACACAGCGGCTACGTGTGGCACAATCGCGTTTCCGTAGGCTCTCAACATCCCGACCCGCGACGTTTCTTGACGGGTGCCGTCTGGTCCCACTCGGGCGGGAGCCCCATGAGCCAGCGGGAATGTGCCGGGTTCAACTGGCCGGAGCTTTCCGTCGAGGCAGGGGAGCCAGTGGGCTCCGGCCCAGAAGCCACGTAGAGGGTCATCGCGTTTCCCAGCGTGAGGCCGAAGCCGTTGCCGTTCTTCGTTCGCTTCTTGCACTCGGCGCGGCGTTCCAGAAGTCGCTCGCGGTCGAGCGTTCGCATCTCTTGCGCGCTCGGGCTCGGCCAGTGCGCCAGCAGCACCGTGTCGTCGAGATTGCGCGGCGAACGTGGACGGAAGTGTCGCGCCGCTTGGCCGCCGCCCTCTCTCCCGTCGCGCCTCTGCGGTGTGGGCCACGAACCAGAGCCTTTGTCGGACATGCGGGGCACCGATGCCCGCAGCGCACAGATCCGCAGCCCCGAAAGCGTAGCCCTCTCCTTCCAAGTCAGCTTGAACAGCCCCGAGCCAAGCGAGGCCGTCGAAGCTCGCAACCTGCTCTCCAAAGACGATTGCAGGGCGGCACTCGCGGAGGAGCCGGAACCAGTCAGGCCAGAGGTGACGCTCGTCGCTGGCTCCGCGCTTTTGCCCTGCGTGCGAGAACGGCTGGCAGGGACAGGAGCCCGTCCAAACGGGAACGTCGTCTGGCCATCCGGCGAGCCGGAGCGCGTACGACCAGACCCCGACGCCGGCGAAGGCGTGGAACTGCGTAGCCCCGGCAACGTCGGCGGCTCGAAGCTCGCGGATGCTGCGGTGTTCGACGGCGCCCGGAGCGATGTGACCGGCCGCGACGAGGTTGCCGAGCCAAGTTGCGGCGTATGGTTCAATCTCATTGTAAAGAGCCCTCACAATTTGATCTCGCGTGTTCCTGCCACTCGAACCCAACCAGCGGGGCCGGCTTCCCAGCGCCCCACGAGCTTCTTGCGGCGGACGCCGTAAGAGCCGGGACGGTCCGCAGTCCACACCTCGACCGCTTTCGTGCCGGGCTCCGACGTTGCCTTGGCGACGAGTTCTGCGGCCGACGGAAGATCGTGGACGGTAGTGATGTTCGCGTCGCGTGATGGAGACACGCCAGAACGAAGTGCCTGATGCGTGTGCGGCCACGAGTACACCTCGAAGCTGCGGCCGCTGCCCATCGGATTCGAAAACATCTTCCAGTCGGTCATCGGGACCTCCGGCGCCAGTCTACACCCCTCGTCGACCGGCCCGGGGAGGCACTCGACCCGGACCGGTCCCGGGGCGGGATTTCGCCCCGGCGCCGCGGGGGAGCGGCTGACGAAGTTCTTCATTGGCCCGCGGCGGTTCACTTCGCGACGCTCCGACCTTCCATCACGTCCCTGAGTGTTCTGATCCCGCACTGAACGGCCTTTCCGTGCGCGAAGCAGAGCCGGGCGCCGTGGATCTCGACGCAGCTCTCTCGGTTGCAGCGATTCCCGTTGACCCTGATCTCCGCCTCGTTGATCGACCGCGCCTGGCAGCGCAGTTCGTCGCGCACGAGCCTGCCGGTGATCTTCTGGGATTTCAAGCGATCTGGTTTCATGTTGCACCTGCACGTCTGGTCACTGAATAGCCGGACACCGATGAACGTGTGCGCAGGGTCGTCATGACCAGTCCTCCAGGAGCTTTAGGATCCGGCGAGCACACGACTTAGACGTCTCGCGGTGTTCGTGGCTCGCGTTTGACCAGGCCATCTCGACGTCTTCCTGGGTCAGCCGGTGGAACGGGTGCCGCAGCGGGTTGTGGCAGAGCAAGATGCGAGCGAGCCGGGCGACGATCCGGCCGCGGCTCTGGGTGGTTCGTGCGGTCACTCGCCCGCCCCCCGCAGCCGCTCGCGCAGCCGCCCCAGCTCCGAGTCCGCGGCGACGTGCCGCAGCGCGCGGGCGGCCTCCGAGCAGAGGGTCTGGAGGGCCAGGAGCCGGTTCTCCGTGGGGCGCCCGGCCAGCCCCCGCGCGGCGAGCTTGCCCTCGGCCTCGCGCAGCTCCCGCCCGACGTCGGCGAGCATGACCGCCAGCCACACGACGGCGCAGGCGAGCAGGGACAGCTCCACGGGCGCCAGCCAGTCCGGCCCGCGTGCGGCCAGTAGGACGCAGAGGGCGGAGAAGACCGCGGACGAGAGCAGGACGGTGACGCCGCGGCGCCAGGCGGGGGCTTGGGTCACTTGAGTACTTCCCGCGCCCGGCGCAGGTCCCCGACCGTGACGCCGCACTCGTCGAGGCCCATGGTCGCGAGGTCGGTCGCGTCGGGCTCCGGTGCGTCGGCGACCATCGGCGGCGGGTCCGTCCGCGGCTCGAAGCGGCGGGCCTGGGCAGCGAACGGACCGAGGGCCGCGCGCAGCTTCGCGATCTCGGCGCGCCCCGCCATCGCCTCCGGCGAGACGCCCATCGCCCCGGTCTCGACGGCGTCGGAGACCATGTCCACGATCGTCAGGCCCTCCGTCGGGTGCCCGACGAGCCGCGCGACGCCGTTCAGGTCGAGCGTCAGCTCGGCGAGCTGGGCTCGTGCTCGCGTGACTTCCACGCGGGCGTCGTCCCGCTCCTCTCGCATCGTGTCCCAGTGCCGGACCGACTCGGGGTCGAGCTGCTCGCGCCGGGAGCGGATCTCCGTGACCAACCCGAGCAGCGTCCCCGGCTCCACGAGCACGGCCTCCCCTTTGGCGAGGTGGTACCGGGCGTGGGCTTCGAGTTCGGCGAGGTTCATGGGCATGGCTCCCTTGCACGCTGTTCGAGGGCGTCAGCAATCCGGTCCTTTTCGTCGGCCAAGGCTTCGAGGTAGCGCGCGGATCGTTCGGCGTGATCACGCTCCTCGCGCGCCCTCTGACGGAGGAGCAGGGCTTGCTCACGATGTTGGTGCACCTGCTTTGCCTCAAATTTCATGTGAGGCTTCCTGCTTCTGCGACCCGTACGCCTCCGCGATCTTGACAGCGACCGCGTGCTCCAGCGCGGCGCGCGGACAGCCATCGCGCTTCGCCAGCTTGATCGCGGTCGCGATCAAGATACCCGTGACCTGACCGGAGAACTCCGAGCGCGGCAGCATCTTGTACTTCTCGCGCAGCTTCTCGACTACCTCGCCGAGCGCCGTGTCGATCTCGTCGTGCATGTTGATCATCGTGTCTCCCACTTCTTCAGCATTTCTACCTGACCTCCCGTGCATTGCGGCGAATGATCTGCGCTCGACGGCGCAGCGATGGCAGTACCTTGCAGAGCAGATGCACGCGCACCGGATCGACCGC
>Ga0334722_10000111_pt1 | contig 119271 bp, 117 predicted proteins | sample C3_bottom_MG_FD_207210 | JGI IMG/M metagenome (GOLD analysis project Ga0334722, IMG submission 207210) | Sediment microbial communities from Yellowstone Lake, YNP, Wyoming, USA - C3_bottom | ecosystem: Environmental > Aquatic > Freshwater > Lake > Sediment | place: USA: Wyoming | collected...
CCATGCTGGAGGTGGTGCGCGGTTGCCTGCGCGCCGGCCGCATGGCGCAGGACGCCGAGTTCTTCTCCTTCGGCACCAACGATCTGACCCAGGCGACGTTCTCGTTCAGCCGAGAGGACGCGGAAAACAAATTCCTGCCGGCCTACAACGAAACCGGCATCCTGCAGGACAACCCGTTCGAGGTGCTGGACATCAAGGGTGTGGGCCAGCTGATGAAAATGGCGGTCGAGAGCGGCCGCGAGACGCGGCCGGATCTGAAAGTGGGCATCTGCGGCGAGCACGGCGGAGACCCGGCATCGATACATTTCTGCCACAGCATAGCGATCAACTACGTGTCCTGCTCGGGGCCGCGCGTGCCGATCGCGCGCCTGGCGGCGGCACAGGCCAAGCTGATGGAGGGGAGCTACAAGAACGGCCTGAAATGAGTGCCTAGGTACAATAGGCGCGCATGGCCTGGTATGTCTACCTCATCGAGTGCCGGGACGGGAGCATTTACACCGGCATCGCCGTCGATGTGGCTGCGCGCTACGCGGCGCACCTGAGCGGCAAGGGCGCGCGCTATACGCGTTCCCATCCGCCGCAGCGCCTGCTCGCGGCGATCGAATATGCCGATCGCTCCGCCGCATCCAAGGCGGAATACCAGATAAAGCGCTTGTCTCCCGATGACAAGCGCGCGCTGGGGCGGCGCCACGCGGCCCCGTGACGGCAGACATGATCCATATCTCCGGCAGCATCGCCATCCCGGTGAGGGAAATCGAGATCAGCGCGATCCGCGCCCAGGGGGCGGGCGGGCAGAACGTAAACAAGGTCTCCAGCGCGATCCACCTGCGCTTCGATATCGGCGCCTCGTCGCTTCCGCAATTGTATAAAGAACGGCTGCTTGGACTGCGCGATCAGCGCATCACCAAGGAAGGCGTGATCGTGATCAAGGCGCAGCAGCACCGCAGCCAGGAAATGAACAAGGAAGAAGCGCTGCAGCGGCTGCAGGAACTCGTCCGCAGCATTGCGGTGACCCGGAAAAAGCGCAAGCCGACCAAGCCGACGCGCAGCTCGCAACGGAAACGCCTCGACAGCAAGACCCGCCGCGGCGCGGTGAAACTGACGCGGTCCCGGGTCACGGACTGATCCCGGCGCGGTGGTCGCCGCTACGCGAACTGGCTGCGAAAGCGCGCCAGGCCCAGGGCGAACAGCGCGACGCCGATCGCCGCCATGGCGAGCACCGAATCCCACAACACGCCGATGCCCGCGCCGCGCAGCAGGATGCCATAGGCCACCTCGATGAAATGCCGCAGCGGCGAGAAGAACATCAGCGCGCGCAGCCATGCCGGCATGCTTTCCATCGGTGTCCAGGTGCCCGAGAGCATGACGATAGGCATCACCATGAGCAGCACCACCAGTCCGACCTGTGCCGAATTGCGGGCAAAGGTGGCCGCCGCCAGCCCGAGGCCGGCGTTGGTGAACGCATAGAGCGCGGTCAGCAGGAAGAACAAAGGCACGCTGCCGACGAAGGGCACGCTGTATAACGGCATCATGATGCCGAACACCGCCACCGCGGTGCCGCACAGCATCACCAGCATCATCGACAGCAGTTTGGACAGCATGATCTGCAGCGGCGTCAGGGGCGATACCAGCAACTGCTCCAGGGTGCCGCGTTCCTTTTCGCGGATCATCGCCGCCGCCGGCAGCAGGATGCAGGCTACGGTGACCATGGTCAGCAGCTCTGAAATGGTGTTGAACCACTTGTCGTTCAGGCCTGCGTTGTACCATACGCGCAGATCGTTCTTGATCGCCGGTAGGTGGCGCGGGTCGCCGCCGGCACGGATGATGTTGCGCTCGGCCCAGCCCTCCGAGTAGCGGGCGATGATGCGCGCGGCGTAGCTCGAGGCCAGATAGCCGGTATTGGCCTGGCTGGTGTCGATCAGCGCCTGCACGTGGGTCGGTTGCTGGCGCCACAGGGATGCGGAGAAATCCGCAGGGATATCGAGGACCATCTGCGCTTCGCCGCGGTCGAGCAGGCGCAAGGCCTCGGTTGGCGAATCGACCTCGCCCGCAAGCCGGAAGCGCGGCGGCTGGAAGCTGTAGATCAGGTCGCGCGATTCCGCGCTGCGGTCCGCGTCGTGCACGCGCACCGGCGAATCCCGGAGTTCATTGCTGGCGCCGCCGGCGGCGATGATGATATTGGCGGTGAATATGTAGACGGTATAGATGAACAGGGCGCGATCGCGCAGCAGCTGCTTGATTTCCTTCATCGACAGGACCGCGACTTGCTGCAGCCAGACGCGCGCCAGCGCCAGCGTGCGCTTGACGGACGGGTTCATGTGCGGGTCCGCTTGCGGAACAGCAGGTGGCAGAGGAAGAACACCGCGATCGCGTAAGCGGCGAACACCAGGAGCTGCGGCCACAGCACCTCGAACCCGATTGCCTTGAGGAACGCGCCTTTGACCACGGCGTTGTAGTACATCGCCGGAAACGCATGGGCGATGGCGTAATTGCCGCCGCTCAGGGCGCTCACCGGGGTGATCAGGCCGGAAAATTGTATCGCCACGATAATCGACATCACCAGCGAAATGATCATCGCTGCCTGCTGCGTGCGCACCAACAGCGAAATCAGCAGACCCAGGGCCGTGGTGCACAGGATATACAGCAGGGTCGCCACTGCGAAAAAGAGCAGGCTGCCCTTGAACAGCGTGCCGAAATACAGGGTCGCCAGCAGCCATAGGATGGCGGCGTTGACGCAGGAAATGCTCACGCTGGGGAGCAGCTTTCCGGCCAGGTACTCGGCGCGCGTGATGGTGGACGAGCACACGTTATATATGGCGCCGGTCTCTTTCTCGCGCACCACCGACAAGGCCATCAGCAGCGGCGGCACCAGCATCAGGATCAGCATGATCAGGCCGGGCGCCACCGACCAGATGCTGCGCACCTCCTGGTTGTAGAGGTAGCGCACTTCGAGCACCACCGGACGCATCAGTCTGGAGACCTGCTCCGGCGGCAGGCCCAGGCGGCGCGCGAGATAGCCGGTGCGGATGCCGGCGTTGGCCGCCTGGTTGATGGCTTCGACGTAGGCTTGGATGGTGCGGGTCGAGGTGGTGAAAGTGCCGTCGATCAAGGTCTGCACCTGGGCCGTGCGTCCGGTGCGCAACTGCTCGGCGAAGCGCGGCCCGATCACGATCACGACACGCAGCTTGCGCTGGGCCAGCAGGCGGTCCGCGGCATCGGCGTCGGGCAGGTAGCCCTTGAAGGCAAAGTAGCGCGACGCGATGAATTGGTGCGCATAGTCGCGGCTGGCCGGCGTGCGGTCTTCGTCGACCACGGCAAAGGCGATGTTCTCGATGTCCTGGCTCATGCCGTAGCCGAACACCAGCATCAGCATCACCGGCAGCAGGAACGCGAGCAGGAAATAGATGCGGTCGCGCAGGATCTCGCGCCACTCGCGCTGTGCCACCGCGAACACGCGCGCGAGATTCATCGCATCGCCTCGCCGCGTTCCAGCCGCGTCACGTAGTGCACAAACACGTCTTCCATCGACAGGGGCCGGCGGGCGATGCGCGCGACCGTCATGCCGGCCTGGGTCAGCAGCGAGTGCAACTGCGCGCCGGCGGCGTCGGGATCGGACGCCAGCAGGTGGATGTGTTCGCCGAACAGTGCGGCGTCGGCAAAGCCGGCGCCGCGCAGCAAGGCCAGCGCCGGCAGCATCGGGCTGGCGCTGATTTCGAGCAGGCCTCCGGCTTCCTCGGTCACGCGCCGCTTCAGCTCGGACGGGGCGGCATCCGCGACGATGCGGCCGGAATACATCAGGGCCAGGCGATCGCAGTGTTCGGCTTCGGTCATGTAGTGGGTGGTGATGAGTATCGCAACGCCCTCGACACGCGACAACTGAAACAGGATCTCCCAGAACTGCCGGCGGCCGACCGGATCGACGCCTGAGGTGGGTTCGTCGAGAAACAGCACCTGCGGGCGGTGGACCAGGGCGCAGCCCAGGGCCAGGCGCTGGCGCAAGCCCATCGGCAGGCTGCCGGCCGTGTCGTTTTCATGTCCGGCCAGGCCGCCGTTGTCCACGGTCCAGGCGAGCCGGTTTTCGGTCTCGCGCCGGCCGAGGCCGTAGATTCCGGCGAACAGGCGCACGTTTTCGATGACGGTGAGATCCGTATACAGGGAAAACGCCTGCGATACATAGCCGATGCGCTGTTTGATCGCGCGGCCGGCGCGGCGCATGTCGATGCCGCCGACGTTGCCCTCGCCTCCGGTCGGCGGAAGGATGCCGGTCAGCATTTTGATGCAGGTGGTCTTGCCCGCGCCGTTGGCGCCGAGCAGCCCGAAGATTTCTCCCGGGCGGACGCTGAAGCTGACGCGATCCACCGCGCGAAAGCCGTCGAAGTCGCGGGTCAGTTCGCGCGCTTCGATGGCGGTATCGGCGGCCGGTGCGGTCGGCATCGCGGCGCTGGACGGATGCGTCGCGGGCGCGCCGGCCGGCGCTGCGCCCGGCTGCGGCAGCGAGGCGATGAATACGTCCTCGAGTTCGGGCTCGGTGCTGTGTAGCTCATGCACCGGGCTGTCGGCGAGCGCCAGGCGGATTTCCGCTTCGGCCGCGCTCGCGCTGCGATCCTGCGCGAACACCTGGATCCATGCGCCCAGCGCCTGCACCTGCGGGAAGCGCGCGCGCAGCCGCGCCAGCGCCTCGGCCTGGCGAGCAGGGCGCAGTTGCACCACGACGCCGGGCACGCGCTGGCGCAGTTCCTGCGGCCGGCCTTCGGCAAGGACGCGGCCGTCGAACATCAGCGCGAGCCGGTGAAAGCGGCTGGCTTCGTCCATATACGCCGTGGAAACCAGGGCGGTGGCGCCGCGTTCGTGCAGGATTTCCGACAGGATCAGCCAGAAGTCGCGGCGCGATACCGGGTCGACGCCGGTAGTCGGTTCGTCGAGGATGATCAGTTCCGGTTCGTGGATCAGCGTGCAGGCGAGCGCCAGTTTTTGTTTCATGCCGCCGGACAGGTGTTTCATCGCCCGTCCGCGGAACTGGGCGAGACGGGTGATCGCGAGCAGCCGTTCCTTGCGCTCGGCCAGCGCGGCTGCAGGAACCAGCCGCAGCCGGGCGAAGAAATCGATGTTTTCCTCGATCGAGAGTTCGGCGTACAGGTTCAGGCCCAGCCCTTGCGGCATGAAGCCGAGGCGGTCTTTGACCCGTTCCGCTGCGGCCTCGGAATCCAGTCGCGTGCCGAACACCTCGAGCACGCCGCCATCGAAGGTGAGCACGCCGGCGACCGCTTTCATCAGGCTGGATTTGCCCGCGCCGTCCGGGCCGATCAGGCCGTAGATTTCACCGCGCCGCACGTCCAGTGAAACGCCGGACACCGCGCTGCGCTTGCCGTAGCGCTTGACGAATCCGTCCAGGTGCAGCAGCGGCGGTTCGACCGCGGCTACCAGCGCGGCCTGGCCCACGCCGCATCCTCCTTCCAGCGAATCATCGCATCGGCGGGCAGTCCCGGGGTGAGTCTGTGTCCGGGGTTGCGGTCAAGGTAGAGCCTGACTTCATACATCAGTTTCACGCGCTCATCCGGGGTCTGCACCTCCTTCGGCGTAAACTCCGCGCGCGAGCCGATGTAGCGTACCGTCGCGGCGAATGCCTGATCAGGAAACGCATCGCTGTAGATCTGCGCGGCAAGGCCGCGCCGCACCTTGCCGATTTCGCGCTCCGGGACGAACAGCTTGAGGTACAGCCGGTCCAGGTCGACGAGTTCGAAAATCGGCGCGCCCGCGGTGACCACTTCACCGCCGTTGGCAAACCGGCTGGTTATCACGCCGGCCGCCGGGCTGCTCAGGGTGAGGTCATCCAGGGCGCTTTGCGCCTCGGCGCTCCTGGCTTCGGCGGCGGCGAGCGCGGCCAGCGCCACGGCGAGTTCGGCCTCCCTGACGCGGATGCGCGCCGGGCCGAGGCGCGCATCGTTGAGCGCCTGGCGCGCGCGTTCCAGGCCGGCCAGCGCCGCGTCGCGCTGCTCCTGGTGCGTGGTCAGCGCGAGTTCCGCGCGCTCGACAAATTGCGGTCCGACGTATTTCTCCGCTTCCAGTTTTTTCGCGCGAACCAGGTCGCGCGCATCCTGCACGCGCGCCGCTTCGGCGCGGGCAAGCTCGGTCTGCCCCGAAACCACGCCCGCTTCGTTCGAGGCGATCGCGTGGGGGATTTCGCCGCGCAGCAGCGTCAGCGCGGCGCGTGCGGCCTGGGCGCGGGCCTGCGCTGCCTGGATGTCGGCCTGCGCCTGGTCGTAGCGGGCGCGCGCGATGCTGTCGTCGATGCGCACCAGCACCTGCTTTTGCTGCACGCTGTCGCCTTCGCGCACGCTCAACTCGAGTATGCGACCGGGCGTCTTGCCCGCGATGATGACGGTATCGCCCTCGATCCGGCCGTTGGCCTGGATCAGGCCCTCGGGGATCGCCCGACGCAGTTGCGCCTGCCACAGCAGCAGCCCGGCCGCGCACGCAAGGACGGCCGCCAGGGTGAAACGCACAGCGAATTTTCTGCCGATGTTCAAGGTATCCCTGCCCGCATTCTGAAGCGCGCGGCCGCAACCCTATTGCAGTCGAGTTTGGCATGGGCGATTCGGCCCTGTTTGACACAGATCAAAAGAGCTTGGCAAGCGCAGGGCTAAATGGTGAAATACGGCAGGCTTGAGTATCGATCACTGGTACGGACCGAAGTGCTGTCGACACGAGGTGGGTAGATGAGTATGGAAGAACGCATACAGATCCGGGATCAGGATGTCTACGCCGTCACCAACAAAGGCGATGAAGAACTGAAACGGGGCTCGACCGACCTGTCGCACCCGGCGCTGGAATTGTTGGTATTGCTGGACGGCAAGTCCAGCCTTGCCGAGATCGCGCAAGCCACCAAGGCGCTGTCGCTAGAGGAAATCCGGCAGACTGCGCAGCGGCTGGCACAGGAGGAGTACATCAAGCTGGCCACCCTGGAGCAGGAACTCAACATCGATTTCAGTTATTTTTTCGCCGGCACGGCGGTGGCCGAACCGTCGGCGGAGGATGCCGAGCGGGCGCGCGGCGAGGCCGAAAGCGGCGCGGCGGCGTTGAAACTGAACGGCTACTACGTGAGCATCGCGCGCCGGTCGGCGAACAAAATTGAACCCGCCAACGGCACCCGCTATTCGGTTCTGGTGGTGGAGGACGACCCTGACTTGCAGCGCTCGCTCAAGTTCCTGCTGACGATGGAGAAATTCGAGCCGCGGCTGGCCGCGAACCGCAATGAAATCCTGGAGGCGCTGCGCACGCCGCCTTTGCCCGACGTGGTCCTGCTCGATGTGGGCCTGCCCGATACCGATGGCTTCGATGTTCTGGCGCGGATGCGCCAGCATCCCCGGTTGAAGCCGATTCCGGTCATCATGCTCACCGGCAAGGCGCAGCGCGAGGATGTCATGCGCGGACTTGCGGGCAGGGCCGATGGCTACATTACCAAGCCGTTTGACCGCGACGTCCTGCTCACCGGCATCCGCGCTGTGCTCGGCCTGCGCTAGCGGCAGGCGCGTTCGGTAAAAATGGCCCGTTCACCATCCCGTGTGCTCGCTGCGCTGACCGCGTTCCTGGTGTTGTACGGTGCGTACGACGTGCAGGCCGGTGCGGACGCGGCGAGCGGCAAGCTGCTCTACGAGGCGCGCTGCAGCGCCTGCCACGAAAGCAGCGTGCACGACCGCAAGGCGCGCAAGGCAGCGAGTTATTCCGCGCTGCGTGCGCAGGTGCTGCGCTGGAGCGCCGAAGTCGGTGGTAGCTGGAGCGCAGATGAAATAAACAGTGTGGTGCTATACCTCAACCAGCGCCATTACCGTTTCCCGTGTCCACCGGACTTGTGCAAGATCGATCAGGCCTCACTCGTGCGCTGAACCGGGGCCGACCGGAGCGGCGCGATTGAATCCGCGTTCACTTTCCGATTCCGGTTTCACGCATGGTGCTATCCTTCGCCTTGGCTTTTTTTTGGAGAATGACGTGACGCGCGCTCTCGTGATTATGAAAACGTTAAAGCTGTTCGTTATGATGCTTGCGCTTGGCGCAGGCCTCGCCCCTTGCATAGCGCAGGCGCAAAGCGGGTACCCGAACAAGCCGGTCACCCTGGTATTGCCCTTTCCGCCGGGCGGCAGCACCGACATCGTCGCGCGCACCATCCAGCAAAGGCTGTCTGCGCTCCTGGGGCAGCCGGTACTGGTGGACAATCGCTCCGGCGCCGCCGGCGTGATCGCCACCAATTACGTCGCCAAGTCCGCGCCCGACGGCTACACCTTGTTCCTGTCCTTCGACACGCACGCGATCAATCCTATCGTGTACAAGGACATCCCCTACGACACCTTCAAGGATCTGGTTCCGGTGACGCTGCTGGTGCGCTTTCCGCTGGTGATGGGCGCTTACGGCGGTTTGCCGGCGGGCAATCTGAAGGAGTTCATCGCCCTGGCCAAAAGCCAGCCGGGCAAGCTCAATTACGCCTCCACCGGCCTGGGCAGCATGAACCATCTGCTGGCGGAGAACCTGAAAAGTCTGGCCGGCATCGACGTGCTGCACGTGCCCTACAAGGGCGGCGGGCCTGCGATTCAGGCCATGATCACCGGCGAGGTGGCATTCTGTTTCCTGAGCTATGCCGCGCAGAAGGGCCAGATGCAGGCAGGAAAACTCAGACCGCTGGCGGTGACCGGGGCCAAGCGCATGGCCGATCTGCCCGATGTGCCCACTGTAGCCGAAAGCGGTTTTCCCGGTTTCGAGGCGTATTCCTGGATCGGGATTTTTGCGCCGGCGGGCACACCCGATGCCGTGATCAAGCGCCTGCACCAGGACTTTGCCGCGGCGTTGCAGACCCCCGAGGTACATGCAAAGCTGGTGGCCGCCGGCTTCGAGCCCGTCGGAAGTACGCCGCAGGAACTGGGCAGTTTCGTGCGCCGGGAATATGACAAGTGGGCGAAATTCGTGAAAGACGCAAAGATTCGCTTTGAATAGAGGAAAAGAGTTCGCTATGACCCAGATCACCGGCGGCGAGGCGTTCGCGCGCATGCTGCAATTGCACGGGGTGAAGCATATTTTCGGCCTGTGCGGCGACACTTCGCTCCCTTTCTACGACGCCATGTACCGGCTGGAGCACGGCATGCAGCACATCCTCACCCGCGACGAGCGCTCCGCGGCGTATATGGCCGACGGCTATGCGCGCGTGTCCGGCCGGGTGGGCGTGTGCGAAGGGCCCAGCGGCGGCGGGGCGACTTACATCCTTCCGGGCATCGTCGAAGCGAACGAGTCCTCGATCCCGGTGTTGTGCTTCACCTCCGACATCTCGGTAACGGCGCGCGGCCGCTATGCGCTCACCGAGCTCGATCAAAAGGCCTTGTTCAAGCCCCTGACCAAGTGGAATACGGTGCTCGATGCGGGCGCCGATATCCCGCGCGTGTTGCGCAACGCGTTCAAGCAGATGACCACGGGCCGGCCGGGCGCGGTGCACATCGGCCTGCCCTACGACGTGCAGAAACAAATGGTCGATGAAGCCGAGCTCTGGGGCGATGCCAGCCTGAATCAATTTCCCGCGCGCCGCGCCTGCGCCGAGGCGGCAGCGATTACGGAAGCCGCAGGGCTGCTGGCGAAAGCGGAGCGCCCATTGTTCATCGTCGGCGGCGGCGTGGTGATTTCCGGCGCGGAACCCGAGCTGATCGCCTGCGCCGAGCTGCTGGGCGCGGTGGTGGCGACCACCATCAGCGGGCAGGGCAGCATCGGCGACGGCCATGCGCTTGCCCTGGGCGTGATCGGATCCAACGGCGGCACGCTGCCGACGCGGGCGGTAGTGCAGGCGGCCGACCTGATCGTGTTCGTGAGCTGCCGCGCCGGCTCGGTCACCACCGAACGCTGGCGCTATCCCGCCCCGGGCAAGGCGACGGTGATCCAGCTCGATATCGATCCGAACGTCATCGGCACCAATTATCCGGTGGCGGTCGGCCTGGTGGGCGATGCCAAGCTCACGCTCGCCGCTTTGCGCGATGCGCTCGAAGCGGCCGGGTGTCGTCCGCGCGCCTGGGGCAGCGCAGCGGTGGCGGCGGCGAAACGCGACAAGTTTGCCGCGTTCCGAGCGCTGGCCGAATCGAACGAACGCCCGATCAGGCCGGAGCGGGTGGTGGCCGAGCTCAATCGCGTGCTCGCCAGCGATGCCGTCGTGGTCGCCGATCCGGGCACGCCCTGCCCGTATTTTTCCGCGTACTACCAGAACGAGCGCACCGGGCGGCAGTTCATCAGCAACCGCGCACATGGGGCGCTGGGCTATTCCATGGCCGCCGCAGCCGGCGCCCATTTCGGGCGGCCGGGCGCGAAAATCGTGGCGGTGATGGGCGACGGCAGCTTCGGTTTCACCGTGGGCGAACTGGAGACCATCTGCCGGCTGAAAATCCCGCTCGCCATGATCGTCATTTCCAACTCCAGCTACGGCTGGATCAAGGCGGGGCAGAAATCGGGCTTCGGCGAACGCTATTTTTCGGTCGATTTCGCGCGCACCGACCACGCCGCCGTGGCGAGCGCCTTCGGCGTCAAGAGTTACCGCGTGGAAGACCCGGATAAGCTGGGTGCGACGCTCAGGCTGGCGGCGGAGGCGAACGAGCCGGTGCTGGTGGATGTGCTGTGCCAGCCCCTGGAGCAGGCGCGGGCGCCGGTCAGCGAATGGATCGCCTGAGGCGCGTCAGCGAAGTTCGGTGGAAAGCTGCGGAAACGCTTGCGGTGCGCCGGCGGCAACGCGATAATTCGAGGCGCAGCGCCTGATCCCGAGTAGCCGCGGCACATCGTTGATTTGCCGCGGTCCGAAGCAGGCGAGCACGGGGGGAGGAATCCCCTCGTTTTATTGCAGACTCTGAAGACAGACCCCATCATGAGCCATATTCCCGCTTCAACGGCGCTTTCGCGCTTTCGCGTCCTCGACTTGTCGCGCGTGCGTGCCGGACCGACCTGCGTCAAGCAACTCGCCGATTTCGGCGCGGACGTGATCAAGATCGAATCGCCGCCGGGCGTGGATGCGAACGAAGGCATGGGCGGGCCGCGCAATGGTCCCGATTTCCAGAATCTGCACCGCAACAAGCGTTCAATGACGCTCAACCTCAAGCTGCCCGAGGGCCGTGAGATCTTCGCCCGTCTGGCGAAGAAGGCGGACGTGGTGGTGGAGAATTATCGGCCCGACGTCAAATACCGCCTCGGCCTCGACTACGAGTCGCTCAAGGCGATCAACCCGCGCATCATCCTCGCCAGCATCTCCGGTTTCGGCCAGGACGGCCCTTACCTCGATCGGCCGGGTTTCGATCAGATCGCGCAGGGCATGAGCGGACTGATGTCGGTTACCGGCCGGCCGGGCGAGGGCCCGATGCGCACCGGCGCGGCGATCGCGGACGTCAGCGCCGGCCTGTACGCCGCGCTGGGCATCCTGACCGCATTGCTGGAACGCGAGGCTTCGGGCCAGGGCCAGTGGGTGCAGTCCTCGCTCCTGATGTCGGGCATTGCGCTGCTCGACTTCCAGGCGGCGCGCTATCTGATGGAGGGCGAGGTGCCGCCGCAGGTCGGCAACGACCATCCGACCAGCATGCCGACTTCGGCTTACACCACGGCCAATGGCTACATGAATGTCGCCGCGTCGGGGGAGGGCATGTGGAAGCGCCTGTGCCCGGCCATCGGGCGTCCGGAATTGCTTACGCGCGCAGAATTCGACGGCGCAGCCAATCGCGCCAAGAATCGCAAGGCGCTGAATGCCGAACTGAACGCGGCATTGAGCGCGAAAAAGAGCGAGGAATGGATCCCGGTTCTCAACGCGGCGGGCGTGCCCTGCGGTCCGATTTACAGCATGGATCAGGTGTTCGCCGATCCGCAGGTGCAGCATCTGCACGCGGCGGCGACGGTAAAACATCCCGTATTGGGCGATATTCGCGTGGTGAACCAGGCGGTCGGCCTGTCGCGCACGCCGGCGACGATGGCGAGCGCCACGCCCGAGATCGGCCAGCACACCGACGAGGTGCTGGCGGAGGCAGGCTACAGCGCCGCCGAAATCACCGCGCTGCGCAACAGCAAGGCTATTTGAAGTCGTTTTGGAGTTGTTCCTAAAGGAGTGTCATGGCTGAACTGATTACACGCAAGGCAAACGCTGTCGGCTGGGTGATTTTCTCCAACCCCGCCAAGTTCAACGCGGTCTCGCAGGACATGTGGACGGCGCTGCCCAAAGCGATCGCCGCGTTCGACGCCGATCCCGAGGTGCGCCTGATCGTGATCACCGGCGACGGCGACAAGGCGTTCATTTCCGGCGCGGATATTTCGCAGTTCGAAAAGGCGCGCGGCAGCGCCGAAGCGCAGGCGATCTACAACCAGGCCGTGGTCGACGCCTACGAGGCGCCGGTGCATTGCAGCAAGCCGGTGGTGGCGAAAATACGCGGCATCTGCATGGGCGGCGGACTGGGCCTGGCCGCAGCCTGCGACGTGCGCATCGCCGCCGCGGATGCGGTGTTCCGCATGCCCGCCGGCCGGCTCGGCCTGGGCTACAACTACACCGGCATCAAGCGCTTCGTGCAAGTCCTGGGGATGGCGAACACCGCCGACGTCTTCTTCTCGGCGCGCAAATTCGATGCGGCCGACGCGCTCGGCATGGGCTTCGTCAACCGCGTGGTGCCGGTGGCTGATTTCGACCGCGAGTTTGCAGTGTATGCCGAGATGATGGCGGAAAACGCGCCGCTCACCCTGGCTGCGGCCAAATTCGCCATCCGTCAGACCGGACTGGACCCGTCGGCGCGCGATCTGGAACAGCTCGCACGCATGATCGATACCTGTTTCAACAGCGACGACTACCGCGAAGGCCGGCGCGCGTTCATGGAGAAGCGCAAGCCCAATTTCCACGGGAAATAGCTCCGTTCCGCCGCGACTTGGATCGCGTCGCCGTTTTTGCTTTTATCCATAACCGTGTTTTCTGAACGGATGTGCTTTTCATCCGTTTGGAAAACACGGTTGGCGCGCGGAGCGCGCAATGGCAGAGCGTCGACATTGCACGGCATAGGAAGATACATCAGGCTGCCGCGTTAGAACTTGCGCGGACGGCGCCCCGTCCGCGCGGATCACCGCTTGTGCACGGATGAAAAGCACATCCGTGCACAAGCGGCGATCTCGTATAAGAACCCTAAGCTGCCACTAGCGGCAGACCAGCACCGGTATCTTGCTGTGTACCAATACCTTCTGCGTCTCGCTGCCCAGCACCAGCCCCGACAGGCCGCGCCTGCCGTGCGAGGCCATGACGATCAGGTCGCATTTCTTCTTCTTCGCGGCATCGATGATGGCTTCGTAGGGGCTGTCGCTCACCGTGTGGAAAACCTGGCAAGCCACTTTTTCCACCTCGGCTTCGACTTCGATCACGGACAGACACTTGCGCGCCAACTTCTCCGCGGATTCGGACTGCACCTTGGCCGAGGGGGCGCGCAGGATATAGCCGTCGCCGTAGTAGGTCGAGCTGAAGTCCGGCGCAGCGTAAAAACCGGTGATTCTGGCACCCAGCGACTTGGCCAGTTTGACCGCCTGTTTGGCGGCTTTGACCGAAAGCTTGGAGCCGTCGGTCGGAACGAGGATGTGTTTGAACATGCCGTCTCCTTTCGCGTTGGTGGAGGTTTTGTTGCGCAAGCGAATCGCACCACGGTTCGGCTGATTTGGCTTCTCTACCAGCTTAGGTCACCGGCCGCACCCGGGTTTGATCAATATCAATGCGAACCCCTACGCCGGGCCGGCGCGTCTAATCGTCCGTGCTGACGCTGCGCACGGTGACGCCGCCCGATTTCTCGTCGTGCTCGAGTTTGATCAGTTTGCGCGCTTCGGCTTCGTCCAGCAGCTTGCCGAATGAGCGAAAGCCGTAGAAGGTTTCGTTGAATCCGGGATTGCGCCGCTTCAGCGCCTGCTTCACCATCGAACCCCAGATCTTCTCCTCCGCGCCGCGCTCCGCGATCAAGGCCTCTATGGTCTCCATGACGATGTCCAGCGCCTCCTGCTTCTTGTCGCTTTCCTCCTGCGGCAGGCTCTTGGCGGCCGCGCCGGGGGCGGCTTTGGCGGCGGGCTTCTTGCGCGACTGCTTTTTCGCTTTTTCGCGCGCGAGGTCGTCGTAATAGATGAACTCGTCGCAGTTGGCGATCAGGAGGTCGGAGGTGGAATTCTTCACGCCGACGCCGATCACGGTCTTGTTGTTCTCGCGCAGCTTGGATACCAGCGGCGAGAAATCGGAGTCGCCGCTGATGATGACGAAAGTGTCGACGTGCGCCTTCGTATAGCACAGGTCGAGCGCGTCGACCACCATGCGGATGTCGGCCGAGTTCTTGCCCGACTGGCGCACATGCGGGATTTCGATCAGCTCGAATGCGGCCTCGTGCATCGGCGCCTTGAATTCGCGGTAGCGTTCCCAGTCGCAGTAGGCTTTCTTGACCACGATGCTGCCTTTGAGCAGCAGGCGCTCCAGCACCTTGTTGATGTCGAACTTGTCGTACTTGGACTCGCGCACGCCGAGGGCGACGTTTTCGAAATCGCAGAATAAGGCCATATTGATGTCGTCGGCAGCGCTCATGCTGATCTCCGGTGAAAGACTGGGTCTATGCTAGCGCGGAATCGGCGGCGGCGGGCGACTCCGGCACCAAATGAATTCTGCTAATATCGTTCGCATTGATACCGTGTCGACCAAGGAGGAGAGCCCATCATGTTGCGCAAAACCATAGCACTCGCGGCCGCGGCGCTGGTTTCCGGCCTGCCTGTTTCCGCCGTTGCCCAGCAGAAAGACAAGGTTTCCGACGGGGTGGTCAAGGTCGGGCTGGTTCTGGACATGTCCAGCCTGTACTCCGACATCACCGGCGAGGGCAGCGTCACCGCCGCGCGCATGGCGATCGAGGACTTCGGCGGCAAGGTGCTCGGCAAGCCGGTCGAACTCGTGTACGCCGATCACCAGAACAAGGCCGATATCGCCGCCAACAAGGCGCGCGAGTGGTTCGACACGGAAAAAGTGGATGCCATCCTGGACGTGGCCGCCTCGGCCACGGCGCTGGCGGTGGTCGAAGTGGCGAAACAGAAGAACAAGATCGCGGTGTTCAACGGCCCCGGCTCGACGCGGCTTACCAACGAGAACTGCTCGCCGGTGACGGTGCATTACACCTACGACACCTTTGCGCTTGCCAACGGCACCGGCAAGGCGGTGGTGAAGCAGGGGGGCGATACCTGGTTCTTCCTCACCGCCGATTATGCCTTCGGCCATTCGCTGGAAAAGGATACCTCCGGCGTGGTCAAGGCCGATGGCGGCAAGGTGCTGGGGCATGCGCTGCATCCGCTGAACGCCTCCGATATGTCTTCGTTCGTGCTGCAGGCGCAGGCCTCGGGCGCGAAAATCATCGGCCTCGCCAACGCCGGCGGCGACACCATCAGCTCGATCAAGACCGCGAACGAATTCGGCCTCACCAAAGGCGGCAAGCAGAAGATGGCCGGGCTCCTGGTCTACATCAACGACATCCACAGCCTGGGCCTGAAGCTCACCCAGGGACTGCTGCTCACCGAGGCGTTCTATTGGGACCAGAACGACGAGTCGCGCAAATGGTCGCGGCGCTTTTTCGAGCGCATGAAGAAAATGCCCAACATGAGCCAGGCCGGGGTGTACTCGACCACCATGCACTACCTGAAGGCGGTGAAGGCGGCCGGAACCGACGAGACCGGCGCGGTGATGAAAAAAATGCGCGAGCTGCCGATCAACGACTTCTTCGCCAAGAACGGGCGCATCCGCGAGGACGGGCGCATGGTGCACGACATGTACCTGTTCGAGGTGAAATCGCCGCAGGAGTCGAAATCCCCCTGGGACTACTACAAGCTGCGCGCCACCATCCCCGCCGCGGAAGCGTTCCAGCCGCTCGCGAAGAGCGCCTGCCCGCTGGTCAAGAAATAGGCCGGGCGTTTCGCGCCGAATCACCGAACGCGACTGGGCCGCGATCCGGGGCAGGTAACCTGTCCCGGTTTAAGCCTTGCGCACCCACACCGCGGTGTCGTGGAACACCGCGCCGCCATTGGGCCGTCCCGGCTCGGCGCTGACCAGGGCATTGATGCCGACGCCGCCCTCGAAATCGGAATTGGGCCAGACGCTTTCGACCACGATCACGCCGGGCTGCAAGCCGTCGAAGCTCTTGGCGTGCAGGCGGACTTCGCCGCGGCGGTTGCCGATTACGATGCGATCCCCCGCCGCGATGCCGAGTCTGGCGCAGTCTGCGGGATGAATCAGCGCCCCCGGGCGCTGCTCGCGCTGGCGCGAGCCCGGGGTCTCGGTGAAGGTGGTGTTGAGGAAGGACCGTGCCGGCGCTGCCACCATGCGAAACGGATGCTCGGCGTCGGCGTCATCGATAACCGCATGGTGATCGGGCAGGGCGGGCATGCCTGCGTAATCCGGCCCCAATTTCGACCAATCCGGCTTGAAATGAAAGCGATGGTCGGCCTGCGGGAAGGCGCGGATGAAATGCGAGGTGTCGAAGTCCGGCTGATGGTCTATCCAGTGGATTCGGTTGAACTCGTCAAATCCGGGATAGCCCGAAACTTTCAGCGTGTGCTCGATCACCTCCCGCGCGCTCATGGCAAACCCGGGATGTTCGGCGCCCAGTCGGCGTGCCAGCGCGCAGATCACTTCGTGGTTGGAACGCGTCCCCGGCAGGGGTTCGATGAGTTTCGCACCGAGCTGCAGGTGGGAATGGCCGCTCGCCTGGTACAAGTCGTCGTGCTCGACGAACATGGTGGCGGGCAGCACGATGTCGGCCAGCCTGGCGGTGTCGGTCATGAACTGCTCATGCACGCAGACGAACAGATCGGACCGCCTGAAGCCCTGCTGCACTTTCAGCACCTCTGGCGACACCACCACGGGATTGGTGTTCTGGATCAGCATCGCGGTCACCGGCGGGCCGTCGCCCAGGGCGTGTTTGTCGCCGCACAGAATGGCGCCGACGCGCGACTGGTCGAGGATACGGATTGAGGTGTCGCAGCGGTCCAGACCTTTGATCAGCGTACGGTCGATTTTGTATAAATCGGCGTTGCTGTAGAAGGTGCCGCCGCCGCGTGTTTTCCATTTTCCGGCGACGGTGGCGAGGCAGGACACGGCGTGTACATTGGCGGCGCCGTTGCGGCTGCGCGACATGCCGAAACCGAGGCGGATGAAGGCGCGTTCGGTGAGCGCGTAGCGCTTCGCCAGGTGTTCGATTTGCGCGGCGCCGAGGCCGGTGATCCCCGCCGCCCACTGCGGCGTGCGCGTCGCCAAATGCGCCTCCAGTTCCTGCGGCGCGTCGGCGTGGCTGCGCATGTACTCGCGGTCGGCATGGCCGTCGCGGAACAGCACGTGCATGATGGCGCAGGCGAGCGCGCCGTCGGTGCCGGGGCGCAGGCAGATATGCTCGTCAGCCACTTTGGCGGTGGCGCTGCGGTAGGGATCCACCACGATCAGTTTCGCGCCGCGCTCGCGCCGCGCGCGCGCGATATGCGTCATGACGTTGACTTGGGTCGCCGCCGGATTGGTGCCCCAGACGATGATCAGGTCGGACTCGCCCATTTCGCGCGGGTCGGGGCCCATCTTCGCGCCGACGCCGGCGCGCCAGCCAGCATCGACCAGGGTGTTGCAAATGGTCGAGTGCTGGCGCGACCAGCGCATGACATGGCGCAGGCGCTCGATGCCGTCGCGCTGCACCAGACCCATGGTGCCGGCGTAATACAGCGGCCAGACTGCTTCGCTGCCGTCGCGCTGCGCGGCGCGCGCGAACGCCTCGGCGGTTTCGTCCAGCGCGGCATCCCAGCTTATCGCTTCGAACTCGCCGCTCGCCTTCGCGCCTTTGCGCCGCAGCGGTTGTCGGAGCCGGTCAGGGTGATGCACGCGTTCGGCATAGCGCGACACTTTCTCGCAAATCACCCCGGCCGTGTAGGAGTTGGCCGCGGCGCCGCGGACTTTGCCGATGTGGAACTCATCGAGCCGCTCCACCTCCAGCGCGCAGGTGCTGGGGCAATCGTGCGGGCAGGCGCTGGGAAAAACGGCGGGCATGTCATTCGGCGATCGCATGGCACGGAATTATAGGCCTGCGCCGAGCATGTTCGCGCGAGCGGGCTTGGCATATAATACGGGGCGCAATTTTCTCAATCTGTCCTTCAGGAGCAGCAAACCATGAATTTCAAACGCAAGGCCATTGTTTCCTTGATGGGTTTGGCCCTGGCGGTGGCGGCAGGGGCGGCCGGCGCCAAACAGACGGTGAAACTCGTATTCATCGGCCCGCTCACCGGCGGGGTCTCCGCCAACGGCATCGGCGGGCGCAATTCCGCGGATCTGGCGGTACGCCTCAGAAACGAGGATCCGAAGGCCAAATACAGCTACGAGCTGGTCAGCTACGACGACGAGTGCAAGCCCAATATCGCGGTCCAGGTGGCGACCAAGGCGGCAGCCGACAACTCGATCATTGCCGGCGTGACCCACTATTGTTCGGTCACTGCGGTGGCGACGGTGGATACCTACCACAAGTTCGGCCTGCCGGTGGTGGTCTGGGGCGCGGTGCTGCCTTCCATCACCTACGCCAACAAATTCGCCGAAATCCATCGCGTCAATGGCACCATGATCAATCAGAACGAGGTCGCGGCGAAGTTCATGACCGGCCTGAAGTACAAGAAATGGGTGGTCATCCATGACACCACGGACTACGGCAAGGGCCATAACCAGTACTTCAGCGAGTACCTGAAGAAAGCCGGCGGCCAGATCGTCGGCACGTTCGGCGTTACCGCCGACCAGCAGGACTTCACCACCGAACTCACCAAGGCGAAGGAACTCAAACCCGATGTCATCTACTTCGGCGGACTGACCCCGCTGGGGGTGCGCATCCGCTCGCAGATGGAAAAACTGGGGATCAAGGCGGTATTCGAAGGCACCTCGGGCATCAAATCGGATGCGTTCGTCGAAGGCCTGGGCAAGCCGCTCGCCGAAGGCTCGCTGTCGTTCATCGAGGGCGCGCCGTGGGAGAAACTGGCCGGCGGTCTGTATTTCACCGGCAAGTATTCGCTGCAGAAATACAACGAACCGCCCGAGGCCTACGGCCCGTTCGCCTTCGCCGCCGCCAACCTGATACTCGACGCCATCGAAAAAGTCGGACCGAACCGTAAGAAAGTCACGGCGGAACTTGGCAAGACCAAGGATAAGGACACCATCGTCGGCAAGGTCACGTTCGACGACCACGGCCAGAACATCGTGCCGCTGATCACCAAGTACGTGGTGCAGGACGGCAAATGGGTGGTGTGGGAGGACAGCGAGTACGGTTCCGGCAAGCGCAAGCTGAAAGGGCAGTAACGACGATTATTATTTGCGCGGACGAAAGGCCGTCCGCGCGGATCGTCGATTGCGTACGGACGGTGACCCTGTCCGCACGCAATCGGCGATCTTGGATAAAATCAACCCCAAGCCGCTCTTGCTTTTAACCATAACCGTGTTTTCTGCACGGACGCGCTTTTTGTCCGTGCAGAAAACACGGTTGGCGCGCGCAGCGCGCAAGGTTTTTTTAAAATACTTCCATGACTCTAGGTCTACTTAGCCAGTACGTCTTCAACGGCTTGATGCTGGGCATGATCTACGCCATGGTCGCGGTCGGGTTCACGCTGTTTTTCGGCGTGCTCGACGTGATCAAGTTCTCCCACGGCGACGTGCTGATGGTGGGCGCGTTCACCGGGCTGGCGACTTACCTCGGCCTCGAGGCGCTGGGCGTCGATTCGGCGGTGGTGCAGGTGCTGGTGATGACCCTGGTCGCGACGCTGTCGATGGCGCTCCTCGGCGCGCTGATCGCGAAATACCTGGTGCTGCCGCTGCGCCTGGCGCCACCGTTGAATACCCTGTTGATCACCCTGATGCTGGGCACGGTGCTGCGCGAGGCGGTGCGCCTGTTCTATCCGCAGGGCTCCAACCCGAAGCCGTTCCCGCGCCTGCTGCCCGCGGATGCACTGAGCTTCGGCAGCTTCACCCTGCGCGCCGACAGCGTGATCCTGCTGCTCGCCGGGCTGGCGGCCATTGTCGCGGTGCATCTGGTGATCAACCGCACCAAACTCGGCCTGGCGATACGCGCGGTGGCGCAGGATGCCGAGACCGCGCGCATCATGGGCATCAATTTCGAATTCATCGTGCTGCTCACGTTCGCCATCGGCTCGGGCATGGCGGCATTGGGCGGGCTGATGAACGGCCTGTACTACAACGAAATCAACTTCGGCATCGGCCTCCTGCTCGGCGTGATCGGCTTTTCCGCCGCAGTGGTCGGCGGCCTGGGCAATATCTACGGCGCCATCCTCGGCGGGTTTCTGTTTTCGGCGCTGCAAAGCGTCGGGGCGGTGGCGCTGCCGGCCTTGTTTCCCGGCACGTCCACCGCCTACAAGGACGTATTCGCCTTCGCCGTGGTGATCATTTTCATGGCCTGGCGGCCGACCGGCCTGATCGCCGAGAAAAAAAGTGAACGCGTATGAAACGCCTGCTCGCGCCCGCTTCGGCCTTTCCCGCGCTCGCGAGCATGGCCGGCATCACCCTGTTCTGCGTGCTGTTCCTGCACGCCGAATCGCAGGAAGCGGTCATGGGCCTCACGGTGGGCGCGGTGGTCGCGCTGTTCCTGCTCGCGCGTTTCGGCTGGAACGCGCGCGCGGCGGCCTCGTTCGCGGGCAACAGCGGCGCGGGGCAGGCCTCGGTTCTGGTCGGAGTGCTGATCGTCGCCGCAGCGTTCTACGACCAGCATTTTCCGCTGCTGATGCTGACGACGGTGCTGCTCTACATCGTGGTCTGCCTCGGCCTGAACCTGCAGTTCGGCTATGCGGGGGTGGTCAATTTCGCCGGCGCGGCCTTCTTCGGCATCGGCTGCTACACCGCGGCGGTGCTGACCGAGCATACGGCGCTGCCGCATCTGCTGGTGGTGCTCGCCGGCGGCGTCATGGCCGCGGCGATAGGCTCGCTGCTGATCCTGCCGGTGCTGCGCACCTACGGCCACTACGCCGCGCTGGTCACCATCGCCTTCGGCATCCTGTTCCGCGTGTTCATCGAGGTGAACGACGCGCTGGGCGGGCCGCAGGGGATGAAGCTGCCGGGGATGGAAATTTTCGGCTGGAAGCTCAACGAAGGCTACGCGTTCGGCGATAGCGAGCTTTCCTTCTACGCCAACTACCTGCTGCTCGCCCTGGTCATGGCCGCGGTCGCGTTCATGCTGGTGCGGCGCCTCGAACGCTCCTGGATCGGCCTTGCCCTCGACGCGGTGCGGCTGGACGAGACCGCCTGCGCCGCGTTCGGCATCGACGTCGCGCGCTGGAAAATCACCGCCTTCACCCTGGGCAATTTTCTCATCGGCCTCGCCGGTTCGGTGTACGCGATGATGACCGGCTTCGTCGCGCCGAACGCCTTCACCTTCGGCGACTCGCTGATCCTGGTGTCCATCGTGATCCTCGGCGGCATCGGCAATCCCTGGGGGCTGACGGTGGCGGCCGCCATCGTGCTGATGCTGCCGGAAAAGCTGCAGTTCATCCAGGAATACCGCCTGCTGCTGTATTCGGGGCTGGTGATCCTGATCCTGCTGTTCCGGCCGGGTGGGCTGATGCCGCGCCAGGTGCGCAACTATCTTCCGGGGTGGAAGCCATGAGCGGCACGCTCCTGGCGTGCGATGGCCTGTCGATGCGCTTCGGCGGCCTGGTGGCGCTGAATCAGCTCAGCCTGTCGGTGAACCAGGGCGAGATCCTCGGCCTGATCGGACCCAACGGCTCGGGCAAGACCACGTTCTTCAATGTGATCACCGGCATCTACCAGGCCAGCGAAGGCCGGGTCGACTACCGCGGCCACGATCTGGCCAAGATGAGCGCGCAGGAGATTTACCGCGCCGGGGTGACGCGCACCTTCCAGCGCTCGCGCCTGTGCCTGCCGCTGTCGATTTTCGACAATCTCATGATCGGCAACCATCGCCGGCTCGATCACGGCCTGTGGTTCAACCTCATCCGGCGCGACGCTTTCCGCCGCCAGTTCGACGAGCAATACGCCGAAGCGCTAGCACTGGTGCGGACCTTCAGCAAGCCGCTCGCCGAGCGGCTGTTCGAGGCGGCGGGCAACGTCAACATGATAGACCGGCGCCGCATCGAAATCTGCCGCGCCCTGATCAGCCAGCCGACCCTGCTGCTGCTGGACGAACCGTCGGCGGGCATGACGCACGAAGAGACGCGCGAACTGATGGACGACATCCTGATCGTGCGCGAGCATATGCCCGGTCTCTCGGTCATCATCATCGAGCACGAGATGAACGTGATCGAGCGCATCACCGAGCGCTGCATCGTGCTCAACTTCGGCCAGAAGATCTGCGAAGGCCCCTACGCCGCGGTCGCCGCCGACCCGCAGGTGCAGGAAGCCTACCTGGGGACCGAATGACCATGGCCGCGCTCCTTTCCGTCGAAAACGTGTTTTCCGGCTACGACAAGGCCGACGTGCTGCAGGACGTGTCGCTGTCCGTGGCGGCGGGCAGCATCACCTGCATCCTCGGCTCCAACGGCTCGGGCAAGAGCACGCTGATCCGCGCCATCCTCCGGCTCACGCCGCCGCGCCGCGGCCGCGTGGTGTTCGACGGCAATGACCTCGCCGGCCTGCCCACGCACCGCGTGATCAGTACCGGCATCGCCTGCATCCCCGAAGGGCGCAAGGTGTTTCCCAAGCTCTCGGTGGTCGAAAACCTGCGTCTGGGCGCCTATCAGCAGGACGACGCCGCCAAGATCGCCGGCCGGTTGGAGCAGGTGTTCGGGATCTTTCCGCGCCTGGAAGAGCGCGCGGCGCAGCTCGCCGGCACCATGTCCGGCGGCGAGCAGGCGATGCTGTCGATCGGCCGCGGCATGATGGGCGAACCGAAGCTGCTGCTGATCGACGAGCCCTCGCTCGGATTGTCGCCGCGGCTGGTGAAAGAGAATTTCCACGTCATCCGCCGCATCAACGAACTCGGCATCACCGTGCTGCTGGTGGAGCAGAACGTGCACCAGACCCTCGCGATCGCGCACCACGGCTACGTCCTGTCGCAGGGCAGGGTAGTGGCTTCGGGGACGGCCAAGGAACTCGCCGAAAACGCCGAAGTGCGCGCGGCGTACTTCGGCTGAGAGCGGGTTTCCTCGCCACACTCGCTGAGAGCGTCCTAGCGAAAGAACGTTCCCTCGCCCCGCTTGCGGGGAGAGGGCAAGGGTGAGGGGAAAACCTGTCATGCACCTTCCATGAAAATCCATTCTGCAACAGGCTCAAAGACATCTCCGCGTCCCACCGTCATCTTCGATCTTGGCGGCGTCCTCGTCAGCGTCGACTTCATGCGCGCCTGCAAGCGCCTCGAGGCCGCAGGAGGCGCAGCGGCAGCAGTCATACACGAGGCCATCGCTAGCGGCGAGGACAAGCACGCCTTCGACACCGGCCGCCTGAGCCCGCAGCAAGCTGCCGCGCGCTTTTGTGCCGCCATCGGCGCGCGCATTCCTTACGCCGAGTTCGCCGAAATCTGGTGCGACATTTTCGCCGAGCAGCGCGAGGTCACGAGCCTGCTGGACCGGATCGCAGCTAAAGCCGACCTGGTGCTGCTGTCGAACACCGATCCTCTGCATCTCGATTACGTGCGCAGCCATTACCGCTTCCTGGAAAAGTTTGGACGGCTGGTGCTTTCCTATGAAGTCGGCCATGCCAAGCCGGCGCGCGAAATCTTCGAACGCGCAGTCGGCCTGTGCGCCCCGGGAACCCGGATGATCTACTTCGACGATGTGTCCGAGTACGTCTCGGCCGCGCGCGCCTGCGGTTTGCCGGCGGAGCAGTTCGTCGATGCGGCCAAGCTCAGGCTCGATCTCAAGGAATTTGGGGTGCCGTAAGCGCTGTACTCGGTTCGTGAGATATCGCTGATGTCTTCACCCGGTCGAGCAAGCGTGGTAACTGCATGACAACCATCGGTGGGGTCTATATCGAGCGAGTGTGCAGGTGTCTATCCCGGTTGACGAGATTGAGGAATCAACGACATGGGCGTAATCTGACCGTGTTAGACCCCGCTTTTGGGGTCTTATGATGCCCCACTTTAGGGGCCGACTTCTTGTTAGGCGGCGCAGGAACGCACTTTGGTACGCTGGGCACCGAGAGATTCACATGGCACACCAACGTGTCAATCTTGACATCAACGTCAACTCGATTCATGAGAAGCGTGCTTGTCATCTCAGCCTGGCAGTCACTGATACTCGGTGACGTCGTTAGTCTGCGCCTTGGTGGCGCACTTTGAATTGTGAAGGAGCTATTGATGGAAGAGTGCTCGAATTTGAGGTGCGGGGAAATGACCGACAGCGTTTGCGATGAGTGTGGCAAACCTTGCTGTGATGGCTGCTTGAAAGTTTTCACGGGCAATCTTCGCTACTGCCCTGAATGCACGACGATATACGGAGATAGCTCAGAAGACACGGACTCGGAGCAACAAACATACACCGCAGCAGATAACTTGAACCGCGCAAGTGTGCCAACGACCGGCGGCATCGTTAGTGTTGCAGACGTAGCAGTAAACGCCGCAAAGTGGGGATTAGTCGGTCTTGTTGCGCTTGTTGTTTTGGGCGCATTGACGAAAGGTAAGAAGGATTAGACGCTTTGTCGTCTACGCCCATTGGATTTGAACTTGGAGAGCATGTGCGCGGCGCCGCCTAACCCCTCGCTCAAGCGGAGCGCCAACGGCAGGCCACCAGGCCCGAGCCGGTGGTACGCGGTACATTTTCACCGGCCCGGGCCTGGCGTCCCGCCGCTGGCGCCCGCTTAGCTCAAACGTTGAAGCTGTAGAAAAAGTCTTCTCTGTCGTCCTCGTTCTCCGTGTTCGCGCGTTACTCAATGACAACGCCCCGAATGGAGAACAAGAAAATGGCGCGCTTCAAGTTGGTCGACCGCAGTCCCCGTTTTCTCCCGATTGTCCTCGAATCGCAACTTATCCCCGGCAGCTTCGAGCACGCGCTGGACATTCTCGTTGACACCGAGATTGACCTCTCCCGACTGGCGAAGCGCTTCTGTAACGATGAAACCGGCGCGCCGGCCTACGATCCGGCGGTGATGCTCAAGATCGTGCTCCTCGCCTACAGTCGCGGCGTCATCTCCAGCCGGCAGATCGAGCGCCTGTGCCGCGAGAACGTGCTCTTCATGGCGATCTCGGGCGACAGCGCTCCGCAATTCTCGACGATAGCAACGTTCGTGCGCGAGTTGGGCGAGGAGGCTTCGGCGATCTTCACCCGTGTGCTTCTCACCTGCGATCGCGAGGGCCTGATCGGCCGGCAGATGTTTGCCATCGACGGCGTAAAGCTCCCGAGCAACGCCGACAAACAAAGGAGCGGCACCCACGCCGAGCTCCTGCACGAGGCTGAGCGCATGGAGGGGGTCGTGATGAAGATGGTGAAGGCCCACAAGGTGCGGGACGCGGCGAAAGAGCCGCCAGATGATTCGGTGAAGGTGCGCGCCCGGATCGACCGGCTGCTGACCGAGGCACGCCGGATTCGGGAATTCCTTGCGACGCACGAAGAACGGCGTTCCGAGAAGGGTGCCATCCGAAAGAGCAATATCACCGACAACGACAGCGCCAAGATGGCGACATCGAAGGGCGTGATCCAGGGCTATACGGCGGTGGCAGCGGTGGATGCGAAGGCACAGATCATCGTCGCTGCCCGGGCCCATGGTTCGGGCAGTGAGCAGAGCGTGCTCCTGCCTATGGTGGAGAGCACTGTGGCCGTGCGCACCGGACAGACGCTCATCACCGCCGATGCCGGCTACCACAGCGAAGCGAACCTGAAGGGATTGTACGAGCTGGGCGTTCCGGCCCTCATTGCCGACGGACTCATGCGCCGACGCGACGAGCGATTTGCGGATCAGGCGAAGCACAAGGCGCTGCCCGACCCGCTCTGGGACAAAACGGCCGCCGCAAAGACAGCGACCGCACAATTCAAGCCGACGGACTTCCGCTACGACCCGGCGACGAACACCTGTATCTGCCCGGCGGGAAAGAAGCTATATTCCGCTGGCAGCCACTGCACGACGAACGGCCGAGTGCACCACAAGTTCCAGGGTCCAAAGCGTGATTGTGTGCCGTGCCACCTGAGAGACAGATGTCTGCGCCACCCGGAGCGCACTGAGACGCGGCAGGTGGCGTTCTTCGCCAAGAATCAGAACTCGCCGCTCGAATTCACCGAGCGGATGAAGGCGGCAATCGACAGCGGGCGCGGACGAAAACTCTACGCAGCGCGAATGGCGACGGTGGAGCCTGTCTTCGCGAACCTTCGGCACAACAAGCGGCTCGACCGCTTCACGTTACGAACGCGCCCGAAGGTGAATACCCAGTGGACGCTGTACTGCCTGGTTCACAACATCGAGAAGTTGGCGCATCATGGATATAGGGGATAGAAAGGAGGCGACGGTAATGACGCTGCCAGATGCAGGGGAGCATCGATGAACACGACAATCTCGGCACCGCTCACTCCATCGCACAACTTCGCTTCGTGCGTCGGGCAAGATCGCCTTTTTCTACACCCTCGTTAGGCTCCCTCATCAACTATTGTCTCAAAGCCATCATGTCGAACATCGATAACGCACTGACCAAACTCGCGGAAGAAAGATTGCAGCACTATGACTATCACGGCACGCGAATGTGGGTTTGGCACGGCTGGCTAGTTGGGTGGACCCACATAGCAAACGTTCTTGTCCCGTTTGGGTTAGCAGCGCTTCTCTATATACCAGATGACTATCGGAGCACGGTAACGCTTGAGCTACTCGCAATCTCTGGACTTTCATTAGCCCTTCAACTCTTAACCACGGTTCAGCAATTTCGGAACAGGTCTCTCCAACTGAGAGCACTTCACGCTGAATTGCAGCCAGCTCTTGCCGAATACCGCGTTGGGCTTAAGACAGACGCTGAGTTCTCAGAGATTCTCGAAAAGGTTATGAAAAAACACACTGAGGAGTCCGCACCTTGACGGCACGGGAGCCTAACAACCCGCTGCAGGCGACGCGCTGGAGCGGCCATCTTGTTTTCAACCACCGTGCTCGGCGCGCGCCTGAGCGGGAACGTTGAAGCTGTAGAAAAAGTCTTCTCTGTCGTCCTCGTTCTCCGTGTTCGCGCGTTACTCAATGACAACGCCCCGAATGGAGAACAAGAAAATGGCGCGCTTCAAGTTGGTCGACCGCAGTCCCCGTTTTCTCCCGATTGTCCTCGAATCGCAACTTATCCCCGGCAGCTTCGAGCACGCGCTGGACATTCTCGTTGACACCGAGATTGACCTCTCCCGACTGGCGAAGCGCTTCTGTAACGATGAAACCGGCGCGCCGGCCTACGATCCGGCGGTGATGCTCAAGATCGTGCTCCTCGCCTACAGTCGCGGCGTCATCTCCAGCCGGCAGATCGAGCGCCTGTGCCGCGAGAACGTGCTCTTCATGGCGATCTCGGGCGACAGCGCTCCGCAATTCTCGACGATAGCAACGTTCGTGCGCGAGTTGGGCGAGGAGGCTTCGGCGATCTTCACCCGTGTGCTTCTCACCTGCGATCGCGAGGGCCTGATCGGCCGGCAGATGTTTGCCATCGACGGCGTAAAGCTCCCGAGCAACGCCGACAAACAAAGGAGCGGCACCCACGCCGAGCTCCTGCACGAGGCTGAGCGCATGGAGGGGGTCGTGATGAAGATGGTGAAGGCCCACAAGGTGCGGGACGCGGCGAAAGAGCCGCCAGATGATTCGGTGAAGGTGCGCGCCCGGATCGACCGGCTGCTGACCGAGGCACGCCGGATTCGGGAATTCCTTGCGACGCACGAAGAACGGCGTTCCGAGAAGGGTGCCATCCGAAAGAGCAATATCACCGACAACGACAGCGCCAAGATGGCGACATCGAAGGGCGTGATCCAGGGCTATACGGCGGTGGCAGCGGTGGATGCGAAGGCACAGATCATCGTCGCTGCCCGGGCCCATGGTTCGGGCAGTGAGCAGAGCGTGCTCCTGCCTATGGTGGAGAGCACTGTGGCCGTGCGCACCGGACAGACGCTCATCACCGCCGATGCCGGCTACCACAGCGAAGCGAACCTGAAGGGATTGTACGAGCTGGGCGTTCCGGCCCTCATTGCCGACGGACTCATGCGCCGACGCGACGAGCGATTTGCGGATCAGGCGAAGCACAAGGCGCTGCCCGACCCGCTCTGGGACAAAACGGCCGCCGCAAAGACAGCGACCGCACAATTCAAGCCGACGGACTTCCGCTACGACCCGGCGACGAACACCTGTATCTGCCCGGCGGGAAAGAAGCTATATTCCGCTGGCAGCCACTGCACGACGAACGGCCGAGTGCACCACAAGTTCCAGGGTCCAAAGCGTGATTGTGTGCCGTGCCACCTGAGAGACAGATGTCTGCGCCACCCGGAGCGCACTGAGACGCGGCAGGTGGCGTTCTTCGCCAAGAATCAGAACTCGCCGCTCGAATTCACCGAGCGGATGAAGGCGGCAATCGACAGCGGGCGCGGACGAAAACTCTACGCAGCGCGAATGGCGACGGTGGAGCCTGTCTTCGCGAACCTTCGGCACAACAAGCGGCTCGACCGCTTCACGTTACGAACGCGCCCGAAGGTGAATACCCAGTGGACGCTGTACTGCCTGGTTCACAACATCGAGAAGTTGGCGCATCATGGATATAGGGGATAGAAAGGAGGCGACGGTAATGACGCTGCCAGATGCAGGGGAGCATCGATGAACACGACAATCTCGGCACCGCTCACTCCATCGCACAACTTCGCTTCGTGCGTCGGGCAAGATCGCCTTTTTCTACACCCTCGTTGGGCCTTTCGGAGCAGCGCGGAGGAAATTCGCTAATGTTGGTAAACGTTGACCAAGCTCTCTATGCCAGATTCAAGAGGGAAGGCTACAGGATAAAGAAGTGCGCGGAACATCCTGTCACGACCATTCCGCAAATTGTGCAGCTGGCCTATTTGGACGTCAATCGCACTATCAGGGGTATTGGGTCTGAGCAAAGCGACTCCTTCAGGCGGACCGTCGTCTCGTTCATCGAAAACCTGCTGACCTCTCCGCCAGCGAATCAGGCGGCGTTCGATGAATTACACCATCAATGCTGCCAGCGGTGCCTGGCCTATAGTTCGCCAAGTGGGGCACGTATCCACTATGGCCAAGCGCAAAAGCTTCTCAACATGTCTTTGAAGTATCTCTACAACGAGTATGCCGCCTACAAGGGAACGCTGAACCAATTCGGATTTCCAAGCAACAACGTCGAGCACCTTTTCCATCTGCCGATCGACAGTCAGATTCGAGAGTTCTTGGTCGGTAATTGCCGCTTCAGTGACCCAACTCATCTGCCGTGGTCACAGTGGACCTACGATCACTACATTTCGTTTCAACATCAACTCCGAAAACGACTAAACGTTGAACATAGTCCGCTGGAAATCGACTACATGCTGTGGAACACAAAGGGAGCGTCGGTGGGTAATGCAATTTCCATCCACTAGGCCCAACTACAGTTGGTGCGGAGGGGTCGGAAGCAGCGTAGCATTTCTTGGCGCTGCGACAGCCCGCCGCATAACAAAACGTTCGGCGTCTTCAGCGGGGGACGGTTAACTTGCCAAATCGAATGAACGTGCCCGGACAACAAGCTGCTTATCGATCGGTTCAAAAAACATGTCGCACTTGTCGGCATTTCGAAGCTTTCGGTTGATGCTCCACGCTACAGCATCGGCGACTTGGAGAATGCTGCTTTCATTCTTTTCCGAAAACAACGGAGATTCAACGATTCGTGAAAGTGGCAAGTATGAGATCCACTGTGCCCCGAGAACATCGTCGGAAAGGTGGACGGTAAAGTCCGGATCTTTTAGCATCCGTTGCGTATTTCTGATCAATCCTCTTGCGTCGTCGTTATTCTCATAAATCAATGCCGCGATTTCACTTCCGTCAGTTTGGCGCATGTACCTCTCGACAGCGATAAGGCAGCATGTTGAGGCCAACACCTGCGCTCCTACGGCCAGCTTCTTGTCGTTCCAGTTACTACGGAATGCGGTGGACTTATACTTATCTCGCGGGACAAAACCCATTACCACCGGTAGATCAAATTTCCTTGGTATCTCGCATAGCTCATGCAGTATTTTCCAACGCAATTCTCGCGGGTAGGTCTGCCGATTAAACGTCTTGCCGCCGTTGAATAGTTCGTTTGCGTGGAAATTGGTAAATTTTCGTAACTGCGGATGAATATAGTCACTAGCCATGTCACGAAGATATTGCTCTATCGACCTTATCTGGACGTCAGCATTAACAATGACTCCCGCAACGACTACGAACGGTTCCGTCTTGGCATCGCCGATACCAGATTCATCGAGGTACGCAAATCTCACGGGCTTCCTCTCTTGCAAGTCTTGCCCTTGTTCGGGGCGCGCAGCGCCATCTTACGCTCAGAGTGCAAGACGCCGAACCCCTTGGTCCATCCGACGCGCATGAAGCCGCGCGCGGCTGACCAAGCACGTCAGGCGTTAGCAATGATGATGATGCAAAAGAGGCTGCAAAGAAGTAAATTCATGGCGTAGCGTTGCTGGAACACCTATCAACCTAGGAGGTTGCAATGCGAAATTTGGCGGCATTGTGTTTTTCCATCGGTTTGCTTACCGGATGCGCGGGACTTGAAATGACTACACTTAGGCCCGATCAGGTGACTAACGCACGGTTAGCGACTGGTACTCCGCTTGAGGGTTATGTCGTGTACGAGCCCATCGTGACAGTGGAGGTGTCTATTAAGGATGTTTGTCTCGCCGGAAAGGACGACAACGGAAAGTGCAAGGCGCAGACGGTCACTCAATGTGCGGCTAGCACACCCTTCTTGTTGCCGGATTATTCAAGACCGTATCTGATAAAGAGTAAGAGCGGGCTTGGAAAGGCTGGGATAGATATTGCGATAACCGATGGCTGGCGACTGGCGAATATTAAAGACAACAGCGACAATACAGCTATTCTCGGAACCTTCGAAAAGCTTCTTGGTCTCAAGTCTGGTGTCCCTGATGCCGGGGGGACGAAGTGTAAGGCGCCGGGTCTCTATCGAGTGACGCTTGAAGAGGGAAAACCCGCCCTCACACCGTTGAGGCTTTACTGATGCCTGCCAGGCCGCTCAACCGGACGCTATACGGCACGCGAGCGTTTGGGCCGCCATTTCATTCTGGCCCAAACACCCGCACACGGATCCGCGCCGGTTAGCTTCGACGAGATCACGCACAACCACCGAAAGGTATTTATGAAACGTTGGCTAAAACAAAACCAAGGCTTCCTGGTCTTCCTGCTTTGCTTTGCGTTCTTCCGATCCGCTGTGGCCGACTGGAATCCCATACCGTCCGGCTCTATGCGCCCGACTCTCTTGGAGGGAGACGTCGTCCTCGTCAACCGGCTGGCATATGACCTCAAGCTTCCGCTGAGCGACATCGCGGTGCTCACACTTGGAAATCCGCAGCGCGGCGACGTCGTTACATTCACTTCGCCTGCTGATGGGGTTCGTCTGATCAAGCGGCTCGTCGGCGTGCCCGGCGACGTCATCGAACTGCGAGACGAAATACTCTTCATCAACGGCTCGGCTGCAAACTACGATAAGCCACAGATCGTCGGCGAGCCCATGGAATACGGTAGTGTGGTCTCGGCAATTCGAATGACGGAACGAATCGAAGGTAACGAACGCAGCGTTCAGTTCTTGCCTGCCGTTCCAGCAAAACGCAAATTCGGCCCGGTCGTCGTTCCGAAAGACAGCTATTTCTTCCTCGGCGATAACCGAGACAACAGCGCTGACTCTCGCTATATCGGCTTTGTGCCTCGTCGACTGCTCATCGGGCGTGCCCACCATATCCTCGTTTCGGCGAATATCATGGGAAATTGGCTGCCTCGTCTGGAGCGCGTCGGCGAGCGGATTCAATAGGCGGAGCAGTGTGATCTAAGCTTTCCATCGAGCCGACTGGCCTTCGGCCCGCCGCAGCGCAACTTATTAGGTGTCACACTAGCAAGGTATGGCGACCAAGGCAGAGATAGTCGAATTCCTCGCCAGGGAGTTCCCGCAGACCAAATGCACCGTCGAGGCAGTCGGGGGCAGGGCGGCGACGGTCAAACATCAGGTTGGCACCGATGAGCTGCGCCCAGGCGGAACCGTGTCGGGTCCTGTGCTCATGGCGGTTGCCGACGTTGCGCTCTACGTCGCCATTCTGGGGGAAATCGGCATCGTTCCTCTTACGGTAACGACCAGTCTCAGCATCAACTTCCTTCGAAGGCCTTCGGCCGACAGAGCCGTCGTCGGTGTGTGCAAGCTCATGAAGGTGGGCCGGTCATTGGCGGTGGGCGAGGTTGCCCTGTACTCCGAAGGAATCGAAGAGCCTGTGGCCCACGTCGTCGGCACCTACTCGATTCCGCCGGAGGGTGCGCGGTGAACGGCGATTGACGGTTCAGTCTCGGAGGCTATCCGAACCCGAACCCATACGTGCACCCGGCCCACGGAAGCGGCCAGCCCGACGGCCAAGCAGTAGAAGGCAGGCTGGCCGCGGCGTTCGGGTTCCCTGCGTAGCCTAGCGCCGGGCGAACCAGTTGATGCGCCGCTCCTTCTGCCCGCCGGCAAAGGATGCGAGCGAGCCGAAAATCATCCCGGCCAGGCTCATGGCGAGGCCGGCGAGCTGCGGCGGCACCAGGCCGTTCGGATTGATGATCTCGAGGTTGATCCAGGTGGCGAGCCCGAGCACGATCGCCAGCGTCGCGCCCAGGCTGGTGGCGCGGTGCCAGTACAGCCCGAAGGCGAGCGGGACGATGGCCGCGACCAGGGTCACCTTGTAGGCGTTCTCGACCATTTTGTAGATGCTCGCGTCGGTGTTGAGCGCGAACAAGGTCACCATGGCGGTGAAGCAGAGCACCACGGTGCGCATGGCGAACAGGAACTGGCGGTCGGTCCAATGCTTGAACGCGCCGCGCAGGATGTTCTCGGTGAAGGTGACCGAAGGCGCGAGCAGGGTCGCGCTGGCGCAGCTCTTGATCGCCGACAGCAGCGCGCCGAAGAACATCACCTGCGCGAATACCGGCACGTGCTGCATGATCAGCGTCGGCAGGATCAGTTGCGGGTCGGTGCCGATCAGGCCGGCGACCATGTTCGGGTCGATCAGCGTCGCCGAATAGGCGAGGAACATCGGGATGAAGGCGAAACAGAAGTACAGTATGCCTCCGGTGATCGAGGCGCTGCCCGCGATGCGCTCGTTCTTGGACGAGGCGACGCGCTGGAACACGTCCTGCTGCGGGATCGAGCCGAACATCATGGTGATCCACGCGGCAAGGAACCAGAGCATCTCCTTCAGGTCCGGTGCGGGCAGCAGGTTGAACTTGCCGGCCTCGGACGCGTGGCTGAGCACCGTGCCGACGCCGCCGACCATGCCGCTTACTTCGAAGGCGATGTACACCATGCCCACCAGGATCACGATCATCTGCAGGAAGTCGGTGACGGCGACCGACCACATGCCGCCCCACATGGTGTAGATCAGCACCGTCGCGGCGCCGACGATCATCCCCGTTTGCTGCGACATCGCGCCCTCGGAGACCACGTTGAATACCAGGCCCAGCGCCTTGATCTGCGCCGCTACCCAGCCGAGGTAGGACACGACGATGCACAGCGTGGTCAGCACTTCGACCGTGCGGTTGAAGCGCTTGCGGTAGAAGTCCCCTATGGTCAAGAGGTTCATGCGGTACAGCGGGCGCGCGAAAAACAGCCCCACGAGGATCAGGCACATGCTGGAGCCGAACGGATCGGCGACCACGCCCGAGAGGCCGTCCTTGAGGAAAGACGCCGGGATGCCGAGCACGGTCTCGGAGCCGAACCAGGTGGCGAATACGGTGGCGGTGACGATGTAGAACGGCAGCGCGCGCCCGGCGACCGCGTAGTCCTTGGAGTTTTTCACCAGCGTGCCGGCCCACAGGCCGATGCCTATGGAAACGATCCAGTAGGTGATGACGAACCAGAGCAGCATGGCGGTACGGCGTCCAGTCTTGCAAAAGGCGCGCCGATTATATCCTGCGGCCTGGCGTTGGCGAAGCGCGCGGTGAGTGCAAACGATACGCGGGGACACTTCCCCTCGTGCTCCCCTGAGTCATGCGCCTAACGGCAATCCGTCAGGCGCTGTAAATTAGAGCGTGAGGTAGATCTGCCAGGCAAGCAGGGCCGCGAGCAGCAGGCCCAGCGTCAGGATGCTGCGGTGGCTGCGGCGCTGCTCGTCGGCGAGTTGCTCCAGCACCCGCTCTATCCCGGCCCCGTGGTCGGCGTAGAGGGCGCGGTGCATCAGCCGCGGCATTTGCGGCAGCATGTTGGCCCAGCGCGGTGCTTCGGTCAGCACGTTGCGCACGAAGCCGCGCCAGCCCATCTGCTCGCTCATCCAGCGCTCGAGGAAGGGTTTGGCGGTTTTCCACAGGTCGAGTTCCGGGTCGAGCTGCCGCCCCAGGCCCTCGATGTTGAGCAGGGTCTTTTGCAGCATCACCAGCTGCGGCTGGATTTCGACATGGAAACGGCGCGAGGTCTGGAACAGGCGCAGCAGCACCCGGCCGAAGGAAATATCCTTCAGCGGCCGGTCGAACACCGGCTCGCATACGGCGCGGATGGCATTTTCGAACTCGTCCACGCGCGTGTCGGGCGGCACCCAGCCGGCTTCCAGGTGCGCCTGCGCCACGCGCTTGTAATCGCGCTGGAAGAAAGCGAGAAAATTCTGCGCCAGGTAGTTCTTGTCGACGTCGGTGAGCGTGCCCATGATGCCGAAATCGACGGCGACATATTGGCCGCGCGCGTCGGTGTCGGTGGACACGAAGATATTGCCCGGATGCATGTCGGCATGGAAAAAACCGTCGCGGAACACCTGGGTGAAGAAGATTTCCACGCCGGCGCGGGCAAGGCGCGGGATGTCGACGCCGGCGGCGCGTAACTCGTCCACATGGCTGATCGGAATGCCGCTGATGCGCTGCATTACCATCACCGACGCCGAGCAGTAGTCCCAATAGATTTCCGGAATCACCAGCAGCGCCGAGCCGGCGAAGTTGCGCCGCAACTGGCTTGCGTTCGACGCTTCGCGCATCAGGTCGAGTTCGTCGTTGAGGTGCATGGCGAATTCGGCCACGACTTCGCGCGGTTTCAGGCGCCTGCCGTCCACCCACAGCATCTCGATCAGGCCGGCCGCGCTGTCGAGCAGGGCGACGTCTTTTTCGATGGCCTGCTGCATGTTGGGGCGCAGGATCTTGACCGCGCATTCGCGCCCGCCGGGCAGCACGGCGAAGTGCACTTGCGCGATGGAGGCGCTGGCGACCGGCAGGGCCTCGAACTGCTCGAATACCTCCGTCACCGGCCGGCCGAAGGAGCGCTCCAGCTGGGCATGGGCGAGCGCGGTCGAGAACGGCGGCACCTGGTCCTGCAGCCGCGCCAGTTCGTCCGCGATATCGGTGGGCAGCAGGTCGCGCCGGGTGGACAGCACCTGGCCGAACTTGACGAAAATGGGCCCCAGGGTTTCCAGCGCCATGCGCAAGCGCACCGCGCGCGGTTCGGTGAGCCTGCGCCAGAACAGCACGCGCTGCACCACCAGCAGCAGGACACGCGTGCGCGCATGGGCGAGGACGAATTCATCCAGGCCGAAGCGGATGCCGACGAAGATGATACGGGCGAGGCGCAGTAGGCGCTGCAATTTAGGGTCTTACCGAAAGGGAAAAGGGGATTTTAACCGCAGAGGGCGGCAAACGCGCGGCTCGTTGTCATCCGGCGTCCTTGCTGCGCGCCCCCGGCGGGGCGGTTCAGGTCTTCCTGGTGAGGATATCGACGCGTTTCTCGAGCCGCGCCAGGTCGTCGCGCAACTGGTCCGCATCGGCCAGGAACCGGCGCACCTCGGCCGGGCGGGCCAGCAGCGGCTGCTCCTCGGTCCAGTATTCGGCAAAGTTCTGCGCCAGCTTTTCCGTGGTTTCGCGGTTCCATGCGGCGAAACGCCTGCCTTCGCTCACCATGCGCTCGGCGAGTGCGTCGCCGAACACCTTGGACAGGTCTTCGGCAACGTCCCAGCGCAAATGGCGGAACAGGTACTGCACCGTGCCGGCCAGGTCGGCGTTGCCCTCGATGCCGATTTCGCGCAGCAGAGCGTCTTCGCCGCGCAGCAACGCCGGCAGTGCCCCTGCGCCTATAGTGACGACCAGGTTAGTCGCGGCGTCCTCGGCGGCGCTGCCGAGCAGTCCGGTGTCGAGGATGTCGAGGCGCAGCGCGGGCAGCGGCGGGGAACGAAATTCCACACACTGCCCGGCATAGGGCTTGAGCTTGTCGCGTGCCCAGGCTTCCGCTTCGAGCAGATGGTTGAGCGCGAGTATCCCCGGGTGCGGCAGCACTGAAGCGAACGCAGGCCGGTTACTGGATCTGCTGTATGCCCGCCAGCACCCAGCCGGTGGTGCCGGACACCGGCTTCGCCAGGTTCCAGATTTCCTGGAAGGCTTCAGGCTGGGCATCGGCGCTCTCGCGGATCATGCCTGAGAAGCGCACGCTGGCCCAGTGGGTGTCGCCTTCGGTGAGCGCTTCCAGCAGTTCGGCATCGAGCGTGACCACGTCGGTTTGTTGCGCGACGCCGCCGTGCTGCAGCAGATCCTTCTTGATCGACTCGAACATGGCGTCGGTGGTGAATTCGCGCAATTCGCCCAGCTTGCCGCTGTCGTGCACGACCTGCAGCTTGACGAAATTGAGCTTGGCCTGGCGCAGGAAGCCTTCGGTGTCGAATCCGGCGGGAATGTTGGGCTGCGACTGGCCGCCGAAGGCCGGCTCTGCGGCGCCCATGCCGGATGCGAGCGAGGGTGGCGGCGCGGAAACGGGTTCACTGCCCATGCCGGCATATTGCAGGTTGCCCGCGGTCTTGGGCCGGTTGAACAGGCGCATCACAAAGACCACGGCGAAACCGATCAGGGCCATCATCAGCAGCGTGCTCATCATGCTCCCCAGGCCTCCCAGGCCGCCGTGGCCGAACAGGTAACCCAGGCCCAGGCCGGCGGCCAGACCGGCGACCGGGCCCAGCCAGCGGTTGCCCGCGGGCTGAGGTGCGGCAGCCGGGGCAGGGGCCGCGGCGGGTGCTGCGGCCTGAGACGGCGGGGTCGACTGGACGCTCCTGCTCGGTGCCACGCTGCGCTGCGCGCCCAGGCTCCTGCCGCCACCCAGACGTGCGGCCTCGGCGTCCTCAACCATCAAACCCAGGGCCAGGAATGCGGCAACAGCGATCGATAACAGATGTTTCAAGTTTTTCTCCTTACAGCGTGAACGTGCAGCGCATTATGCGCTAATACGATTAATACTTGTAAGCCCGATGCAACGCCACCACGCCGGCGCTCAAGTTGAAGTATTCGACCCGTTCCAGGCCGGCTTGTTCCATCAGGGTTTTCAATTGTTCCTGGTCGGGGTGCATGCGTATGGACTCGGCCAGATAGCGGTAGCTGTCGGCGTCGCCGGCAAACTTGGAACCCAGCCAGGGCAGCACTGTGAACGAATACCAGTCGTAGGCGCGGGTCAAAGGCTGCCAAATGCGGGAGAATTCGAGCACCAGCAGGCGCCCGCCCGGCTTGAGCACGCGCCGCATCTCGGCCAGGGCCGCGCCCTTGTGGGTCATGTTGCGCAGGCCGAAAGCGACGCTGACGCAATCGAAATAATCGGCGGGGAAGGGCAGGTGCTCGGCGTCGCACTGGGCCAGCGGCAGCGCGCGACCTTCGTCCAGCAGGCGGTCGCGCCCGCGCGCGAGCATGGCGCGATTGATGTCGGTGAGCCATACCTCGCCCTCGGGGCCTGCGCGGCGCGCGAACGCGCTTGCCAGGTCGCCGCTGCCCGAGGCGACGTCGAGCACGCGCTCGCCCGTCCTGATGCCGGCAATGGCGATGGTGAAAGCCTTCCACGCGCGGTGCATCCCGGCCGACATCAGGTCGTTCATCAGGTCGTAGCTGGGGGCGACCGAGTCGAATACGCCCGCCACTTTGCGCGCCTTTTCGGTCTCGTCTACCTGTTCGTAGCCAAAATGGGTCTTGCCGTTCATCGTGTCTTCCGTCTAGAGTCGGGTCCCGGTCCCGGGACGCACGCCGCGCCCGGGAGCGTCTATGATACCGCGGCGGGCGCCGGTTGCGGCTGTAACCAAAGTGTCATGCAGGCGACGTACTATCAAGCCCCGGACAAGACCCAGACCATGCCGCTCAATATTTTGATCGTGGAAGACGAAGCCGCCATCCAGGAACTGATCGCCGTCAACCTGGAGGCCGCCGGTCACCTGGCGCTGCGCGCCGCGGACGCGGAACAGGCGTTCGCCATCATACGCCAGACCCTGCCCGATCTGGTGCTGCTCGACTGGATGCTGCCGGGGCAATCGGGCCTGGCGATCGCGCGCCATCTGCGCGGTGATGCGCGCACCCGCGGCATTCCGCTCATCATGCTCACCGCGAAATCGGCGGAGCAGGACAAGATCATGGGCCTGGAGTCCGGTGCGGACGATTACATCACCAAGCCGTTTTCGCCGCGGGAACTGCTGGCGCGGATCAAGGCGGTGCTGCGCCGACGCGCGCCGCAAATGACGGACGACGTGATCGAGGTCCGGGGGCTGCGGCTGGATCCGGCCGTGCATCGGGTCAGCGGCAACGGCCTGGCGCTGGACCTGGGACCGACCGAATTCCGCCTGTTGCATTTTTTCATGACCCATGCGGAGCGCGTCTACACCCGCGCGCAGCTGCTCGACCAAGTATGGGGCGATCACGTGTTCCTCGAGGAGCGCACCGTGGACGTGCACATCCGCCGGCTGCGCCAGGCGCTGGAGGCGAGCGGCCACGATGCGCTGGTCGAGACAGTGCGCGGCACGGGCTATCGTTTCGTCGCCGCGGCCTGAGTTTTCCCGGCCACAGGGAAGCCGGGCCGGGCATGCGATAATTGCCGGCCCCGTCACCATAGGTCCAAGATTCCTCAATTGAATTCTGTCTGGATGCGCAGCGCGTGGGCGCTGGCCGGCATAGCCATGGCCGGGCTGATTGCCTGGCCGCTGGCGGGTTCGGAGTGGGCGCTTGCATTCGTCTGCCTCGGCCTGCTGCTGCTGTTGGCGCACCACGTGGCCAACCTGGCCGCGCTGGCCGGCTGGCTGCGCGACCCCTTGGCCAGGCCGGTGCCGCAGGGGAGCGGCGCCTGGGAAGAAGTGCTGGTCGGGCTCTACCGTTTCGTGCGTGCCCGCACCCGGCAGGAGCAGCAGCTCAGCGGCGACCTGGCGCGCTTTCGCAACGCGGGCCTGGCCCTGCCCGACGGTGTCGTGCTGCTCGATGCGCATGGGCACATCGAGTGGTGCAACCCGATCGCGAGCCAGTACCTCGGTCTGGACGAGCAGCGCGATCTGGGCCAGCCGCTGGTCAACCTGGTGCGGCACCCGGATCTCGCCGCCTATCTGCAGCACGGCGATTACGCCGAACCGCTCACGCTGCGCCTGGCGCGGGACGGGGGCCGGGTGCTGTCGCTCGCCATCATTGCCTATGGCGAGGCGCAAAAGCTTCTGCTCGCAAGCGACATCACGCTGGCCGAGAAAGTCGAAACCATGCGGCGCGATTTCGTCGCCAACGTGTCGCACGAACTCAAGAGCCCGCTTACCGTGGTGGCCGGATTTCTGGAGACGCTCACCGACAGCGAAATCCGCCTGGACGAGGAGCGCCGGCAAGGCTATCTGGCGATGATGCGCGAGCACACGCAGCGCATGCAGCGCCTGGTGGAAGACCTGCTCACCTTGTCGGCGCTGGAGAGCAGCCGCGGTTTGAGCGATGAAGTTCTGGTCGACGTTCCGCAGCTGCTCGCCAGCGTGCGCGACGAAGCCCTGGCGCTGAGCGCCGGGCGGCATCGGATCGAGCTCCGCGTCGAAGATGCCGTGTCGCTGCTCGCCAACGCGCAGGAATTGCGCAGCGCATTCGGCAATCTGGTGAGCAATGCCGTGCATTACACGCCGGCCGGCGGCGATATCCGGCTCAGTTGGGGGCGCAAGGGCACGCAGGCCGCGTTCAGCGTCAGCGACAGCGGCCCGGGTATCGAGCCGCGCCATCTCCCGCGCCTGACGGAGCGCTTTTACCGTGTCGATCACAGCCGCTCGCGTGAAACCGGCGGCACCGGACTCGGTTTGGCCATCGTCAAGCACGTGCTGACCCGGCACCAGGCGGTGCTGGAGATCGAAAGCGAGCCGGGCAAGGGCAGCTGCTTTGCCGCGGTGTTCCCGGCGCGGCGCGTCAGGACCGCGGACGAAGCGGCGCCGGCTGCGGGGTAGGTCGAACTGCAGTGCCAGATCTTGGATAACACCCAACCCCAGGTGGTTGCTGCTTTTATCCATAACTGTGTTTTCTGTACGGATGAAAAGCGCATCCGTACAGAAAACACAGTTGGCGCGCAGAGTGCGCAATGTATGCTATGTCGGCATCTGTCCACTTAGGACAACACATCGAGCTGCAGCGATTGAGATCGATCTTGTACAAGAACAAGCTAGCGCGCCGGCTCGATCGCAACGCGCTCGAAGTCGCTGCCGCGCTCGATTACGCCGCTGAGCAGGAACAACTCGGCGCTGTCGCTGTAGACTTCCAGCACGCGTTTGGGCCGGTACCAGCCCGGAGGGAGTATCAGGGAGGCCGGCGAGGACAGCGCAGGCAGCGCCGGGCAATATAGTCCGGGCACGTACTTTTCCTTCTGCGCATTGATCCCGGTGGGTCGCACCGCCACGGCGCGCGGCACTCCCGGGACGATGCGCACCCCCGCGTGAAGATCGTTCTTCTCGTCGGTCCGGAGCCAGCGCACCATGCCCACGAGGAAATTGCCCGCGTCGGCCGGCCGCACCGCGATCAGTTGCGTGTTGACATAGCGCCCGCCTACGGATTCCGCCGGCCGCATGATGCGCAGGCCCGACAGGCTTTCCTCCTGCAGCAGCCAGTCCTCGGTGGCGTAGCCGCCGGCTTCGACAAGGGCGTCCTCCAGGCGCGTGCTGGTGTGGCCGAAGGTGGCGATTTCGTCGCGTTCGCGCCGCGTCAGCTGGGTCGCATGTCCCGGTTGGCGGAACGCCTTGCTGCCCGAGATATGGAAATGCATGGAGACGAGCGTGCTGCACACCTTCGCCTTGGCGTTGACGCTGCGGCGCGCCTGCACCCGCGCGTTCTTGCCCTCGCACCACAGGCGAAACAGCAGCACCAGCAGTTGCTCGACACTGGGCATGCTGCAATCCTCGCCCAGCCCGAGACTGGCGGGCGTCTCGCCCTTGCGCAGCAGCACCACGCACTTTTTCAGGGTGCGCGCCAGGTCGCTGATATCGAGCCAGGCGGAGGGGGCGCGCCCGCTGGCGCCGGCGTCGCGGTAGGCTCCCGTGGCGGCGGAAAAATCCAGCAGCAGCGGCGGCAGGCTCTGGTCCGCCGGCGGGGTGCGCCGGACCGGGGCGTGCTGGGCCCAGAGCTCCAGCCAGCGTTGAATCTGCGCCAGCTGCCTTTGCGCCTGCTCGTTGGGGTCCGCCAGCATGAACAGTAGCGCGCGCACATAGACCTCGGCGCAGCATACATCCATCTTTTTCACCGAATCCGCGACCGGCGTGGCGGTCTCGCTCGCCTCGTCGGCGCTGCGGTAGAGACGGTGCAGATCCAGCCAGTAGGCGTCGGGAAAGCTATGATAGACGCGGCAGTGATCGAACATGCTCGAGGCCAGGCAGTCCAGTCCGCGCTGGCAGATGAGCGCCGTCTGGCTTTCGCGCTTGCCCGCAGCGGCACTTCCTAGGCAGCGCTGGTAGCCTGCCAGCAGCTCCTGCCATAGCGCCGCCACATACCCGAAAATATCGCGCTCGACATGGGTGAGCGGCAACGGTTTGCTGGCCAGTCTCTTGAGTTGCTCCGCCTGCACGAAATAGACCGGTTCGCGCAAAGCTTCGAGTATCTTGAGCCGCTCGTCGTCGGGCAGGTTGTAGCGGTTCAACTCCCGCAACTGGTCCAGCAGCCGGACTTGCGAAGGCGTCACGTTGACCAGCGGCAGTTCGGCCAGCCACGCGATGCAGGAGGTCTGGTCGGTGAACTCCGGCTGCGCATCCGCGGAGAATTCGGGCAGCTTGAATTCGGACATGGATTTTATCGGGCCAAGGGTTTGCGCAAAAAAGCCGCTCTATCCGTCCGAACTCTTGCAGCCGGACAAGGTGCGACCGAATTCGACCGGGTTCCGCAGTGTCGCCATGCCGCTCATTCTGCCACCGCTTGCAGCAATTTGTGCAAGCTTCGCTGCAGGTCGGCGCGGTCTACCGGCCGCGGCATGCCCGGACGGCGGGCGGCGCCCCATACGGAGCCCGGAAAGTGCTTGTCGTCGCCGAATCGCGGGATCACGTGCCAGTGCAGGTGCGCCACCATGTTACCCAGGCTCGCCAGGTTGATCTTCTCCGGCCGCAGCAGCTGCCGCAAAGCCTGCTCGGCGGCAAACACCACGCGCATCAATCGCTGCCGTGTCGCCGCATCCAGATCGGTCATTTCGCTCACATGCCGGTTGAGGATGACGCGGCAGAATCCCGGATAGTCGTGGTCGCCGACCAGGACCACGCGGCATAGTTCGTCCTGCCATAGCGTGTCGCCGCCGGCAGAATCGCACAGTTCGCAGGGGGAGGGTGTCAATTTGTTCACGTTTCGGCGGGGGCTTTATCCCTGAATGTGAAGTAATTCACGCACTAGAGCAACACGCGCTCAATGCCGCCCTGGTTCGCCTTGGCCACGTATTCGGCCATCCAGTCCGGGCCGAGCAGGTGCCTGGCCATTTCCACGACGATGTAGTCGGCCTCGGTGCCGGCATCGTCGTTGTAGCGCGCCAGGCCCTGCAGGCAGGAGGGGCAGGAGGTGAGGATCTTGATCTCGCCTTGGAACTTGCCGTCGTCTTCGCTGCGCATCGCCGCCGCGCCCTTGCGCATTTCCTCTTCCTTGCGAAACCGCACCTGGGTCGAGATGTCGGGGCGGGTCATGGCAAGCGTGCCCGATTCGCCGCAGCAGCGTTCGTTAAGCGCAACCTCGCTGCCCATCAATTCGTTCACCACCTTGAGCGGCTGGTAGGTCTTCATCGGCGTGTGGCAGGGGTCGTGGTAGAGGTAGCGCACGCCCGCGACCCCATCGAGCTTCACGCCTTGCTCGAGCAGATATTCATGGATGTCGAGCAGGCGGCAGCCGGGGAAGATCTTGTCGAATTCGTATTTCTGCAGTTGGTCCATGCAGGTGCCGCAGGACACGATCACGGTCTTGATGTCGAGGTAGTTGAGGGTGTTGGCGACGCGGTGGAACAGCACCCGGTTGTCGGTGATGATGCGCCGGCCCTCTTCCTCCTCGCCCGCCGCGGTCTGCGGGTAGCCGCAGCACAGATAGCCCGGCGGCAGCACGCACTGCGCGCCGATCGCATACAGCATCGCTTGCGTCGCCAGCCCCACCTGGCTGAACAGCCGCTCCGAGCCGCAGCCGGGAAAATAGAACACCGCATCCGACTCCTCGGTCACCCGCGCCGGATCGCGGATGATGGGCACGATGTGCCGGTCTTCGAGCTCGAGCAGCGCGCGTGCGGTGCGCTTGGGCAGCTTGCCGGGCATCGGTTTGTTGATGAAATGGATCACCTGCGCGCGCAGCGCGGGCCGCCCGACAGTCGCCGGCGGCCGCCGCGTCTGGCGCTGCGCCAGGCCCAGCAGTTTCGCCGCGCGCCAGGCGAGCCGCTGCGCGCGGTAGCCCCATTCGATCATCGCGGTGCGTGCGATCTTGATGGTGTTCGGGTTGGTGGCGTTGAGAAACAGCATCGAGGCTGCGGTGCCGGGATTGAACTTCTTCTTGCCCTGTTTGCGCAGCATGTTGCGCATCGCGATCGAGACGTCGCCGAAATCGATGTCCACCGGACAGGGGTTGGCGCACTTGTGGCAGATGGTGCAGTGGTCGGCCACGTCGCCGAATTCGTCGAAATGCGCCAGCGAAATGCCGCGCCGCGTCTGCTCCTCGTAAAGAAAGGCTTCGATCAGGAGCGAAGTGGCGAGGATCTTGTTCCTCGGGCTGTAGAGCAAATTCGCGCGCGGCACGTGGGTCGAGCACACCGGTTTGCACTTGCCGCAGCGCAGGCAATCCTTGATCGAATCGGCGATGCTGCCGGTCTCCGACTGTTCCATGATCAGCGATTCGGCGCCTAACAGGCTGAAGCTGGGGGTGTAGGCGTTGCGGAGATCGCCGCCCGCGAGCAGCTTGCCGGCGTTGAAGCGGCCCTGCGGGTCGCACTTCTGCTTGTAGCTGCGGAAGGCTTCGATTTCATGCGCGTCGAGATACTCGAGCTTGGTGATGCCGATGCCGTGCTCGCCCGAGATCACGCCGTCCAGGGATTTCGCCAGGCGCATGATGCGCGCCACCGCCGCATTGGCGGCTAGCAGCATGTCGTAATTGTCCGAGTTGACCGGGATGTTGGTGTGCACATTGCCGTCGCCGGCGTGCATGTGCAGCGCCACGAACACGCGCGCCTTGAGCACGCGCTGGTGTATCGCGGTGCAGCCCTCGAGTATGCGGTGGAACACCAGGCCGTCGAACAATTGCTGCAATTCGCTGCGCACTTCGTCCTTCCAGGAAACGCGCAGGCTGTGGTCCTGCAGCAGCGAGAATAGGCTGCGCCCCGAATGGGTCACGGCCGCAAGCCCGGGCACCATGTCGGCGCTGGCCTCGGCCACCGGCAGGTCGAGGTTGTCGAGGAAATAGCGCCAGCGCGCGCGCGTCCTGGCGACGAGTTCGCGTGCGGCCTCGCGCCGGTCGCCCAGGAGTTCTGGCGCAGGCAGCGTTTCGCCGTGCTGGGCGAGGGGCAGCTCGCCCTGGAAATATTCGTCCAGCGCATCGAGCAGGGCGAGCTTGTTCGAGATCGACAACTCGATGTTGATGCGCTCGATACCGTCGGAATAGTCGCCCAGGCGCGCTAGCGGAATGACCACGTCTTCGTTGATCTTGAATGCGTTGGTGTGCTTGGCGATGGCCGCGGTGCGGGCGCGGTCGAGCCAGAACTTGCGCCGCGTCTCTGCCGAGACGGCGATGAAGCCTTCGCCGCCGCGGGCATTGGCGATGCGCACCACCTGCGCCGCCGCCGCCGCCACCGCGTCGTCGTCCTCGCCGACGATGTCGCCGATCAACACCATTTTCGGCCGACCCGCGCCGCCCGCCTTGCGCTTGGCTTTGGTGGCGTAGCCCACCGCCTTCAGATAGCGTTCGTCCATGTGCTCCAGGCCGGCGAGCATCACCGCTCGCGGGCCGCGCCCGCCCGGGGCAAGTGCGTTGCCGCGGGCATCGAGAAAGTCCTTGATCTCGACGATGGCGGGGACCGAGTCGCGCACCTGGCCGAAAAATTCCAGGCACACGGTGCGGATCGCCGCCGGCATCTTGTGCAGGATGAAGCGCGCCGAGGTGATGATGCCGTCGCAACCTTCTTTCTGGATGCCGGGCAGCCCGGAGAGGAATTTGTCGGTGACGTCCTTGCCCAGCCCCGCCTTGCGAAAACGCGCGCCCGGTATCTCCAGCACTTCAGGCTCGCCCCGGGGGGTGCTGCCGTCGCGCTGATAGTGCCGTATCTGGAAACGCGTCACGCCGGCGTCGTGGATCTTGCCGAGGTTGTGCTCGAGGCGCGTGACTTCCAGAAAGAAGCCGTTGGCATCGACCATGCGCCAGGAGGCGAGATTGTCCAGTGCCGTGCCCCACAGCACCGCCTTCTTGCCGCCGGCGTTCATCGCGACGTTGCCGCCGATACACGAGGCGTCGGCCGAGGTCGGATCCACCGCGAATACATGTCCCGCTGCCTCGGCCGCCTCCATCACGCGTTTGGTCACCACGCCGGCACCGCAGCGTATGGTCGCGACCGGCCGCGCCACGCCCGGCAGCCAGCTTTGCTCGATCTCGCCCAGCGCATCGAGTTTCTCGGTGTTGATCACCGCAGACAGCGCGGTGAGCGGCACGGCGCCGCCGGTGTAGCCGGTGCCGCCGCCGCGCGGAATGATGGTCAGCCCCAGTTCGATGCAGTCGCGTACCGCGGCGGCGGTTTCGTCCTCGCTGTCGGGGTGGATGACCACGAAGGGATATTCGACGCGCCAGTCGGTGGCGTCGGTGACGTGGGAGACGCGCGTCAGGCCGTCGAAGCGGATATTGTCCTTGCGCGTGCTGCGGCCGAGTTTTTTCAGCGCGAGTCGTCGCAGTGTCGCAACTTCGGCGAACCCGGCGCCGAAGGCGTCCACCGCATCGCGCCCGCGCTCGAGCAGAAACGTCACCTTCTGCGCGCGCGCGGCCTGCTGTGCCTTGGTTTCCGGCTCCGCTTCCGCCTCGGTCTGGTGCGCCAGGCGGCGCTTTTCGATTTCATCCAGACGGTGGTGCATGGCCCCGATCAGCGCGGTGCGCCGGCCGGGGTTGTCCAGCAGGTCGTCCTGCAGGTAGGGATTGCGTGACACCACCCAGATGTCGCCCAGCACTTCGTACAGCATGCGCGCCGAGCGCCCGGTCACGCGTTCCAGGCGCAGTTCGCGCAGCGCTTCCCACGCTTTCTCGCCGAGCAGGCGCAGCACGATCTCGCGGTCGGAAAACGAGGTGTAGTTGTACGGAATCTCGCGCAGCCGGGCGGTCATCGTCGTCCCTCCATGCTCACTGCGTCCCGGAGTCGGCCTCGGGCTCGGCGCCGGCTCCGCTCGCGGCCTCAGGCGGCGGAAACACATCGCGGTAGCTGGCGTAGAAGCTCGCGAACAGGGTGGGAACGTAGGTCAGCATGACCGGCAGCATCACCAGCACGAACACGCTCTGTGACTTGTCGCCGAGCAGTCCGCGCGCGAGCAGGGCGAGCACGAACAGCGCAATACTGCAAATCAGGCTGAGCAGCGCCAGGGCGAGGCTGTAGGCGAGAAACGCCCGCCAATTGCGCAGGGCGGCAAAAAAACTATAGAACAGCGCTTGAAAGGCAGGCAGATTGCGCCACGCCGACAATGCCGGGGCGAACCAGAATGCGGCCAGCATCGGCAGGTAAAGGCAGGTGGCCAGCAGCGTCGCCCTGGCCAAGCTGCCGTCCTCAAACGCAGCCGGAGGCGGACGGGTGCCCAGCACCATCAACTGCAGCAGCAGGCCGCCGTCAATCAGCGCCGACGAACCGAGGATGGCGAGGCCGCTGGCGAGGTAAAGGCCCCCCTGCCGCAGCAGCGCCGGAAAATTTGACTTGAATCCGGAGAACAGCAGGTCGACGCGCAGCTTTCGCCCCTGGTCGAGCTCCCGGCTTGCGATCATGAAGCTGGCCGAGAAAGCCGGAATCAGCACGGTTGCTGCAAACCAGCCGACGACCGGGATCATGCCCAGCATCTGCATCAGCAGAATGTAAGACAAGGTCAGGAACGCCCACATCGCCGGACTCTTGCGAAATAGCGCAAAACCGGTCAGCACCCAGTTCCAGCCGTAGCTTGCGGGAATGGTGTTCACGGTCGGCGTGCCGGTGAGTTGGGCATCAGATCCAAAGCGCATCGCCGGCATGGGCGATGCGCAGCTCCAGGATACGACGAAAGTGCTCCGGATCGTGCGCGTGCACCAGTTCGCCTGGGCGCGGCAGATAGAAGTCGTACAGCCGCGACAGCCAAAACCTCAGCGCGGCCGCGCGCAGCATCACCGGCCAGGCTGCGCGCTCCGGCGCGGTCAGCGCTCGCCGCGCATGGTAGGCGGCGAGCAGTGCACGCGCCCTGGGGGCGTCGATCTCTCCGCCGGCCTGCACGCACCAGTCATTGAGCGTCACCGCGAGGTCAAACAGCAGGCAATCGATGCCGGCGAAGTAGAAATCGATCACGCCACCGATGCGGGGGCCGGCGAACAACACGTTATCCCGGAACAAGTCCGCGTGGATGGCCCCGCGCGGCAGGTCTTCGCGGCGGTTCCTTGCCTGGAATTCGAGCTCGGCGCGCAGCAGCGCCGCGCGCGCCGCGTCGAGAAATGGGCTCACCTGGGGCGCGGCCTCGCTCCACCAGCGTGGCCCGCGCGGATTGTCCAGTTTTCCCGCATAGGACTGACCGGCGAGATGTATCGCGGCGAGCGTTTCGCCGAGCTCGCCGCAGTGCGCCGGGGTGGGCGCGGTGATGACCTCTCCCTGCAGCCGCGACATCAGGGCCGCCGGCTTGCCGTTCAGCTCGGAAAACATCTGGCCACGATTGTCGATCGCCGGTGCCGGGCTGGGTATCGCGTGCTGCGCCAAGTGTGCCATCAAGCCGAGATAGAAGGGCAGCTCCACCGGCGTGAGTTTCTCGAACAAGGTCAGCACGTAGCGTCCGCCAGTTGTGGTCACGAAATAGTTGGTGTTCTCGATGCCGGCGGCGATGCCCTGCATCTCGACCAATGCGCCCAGACGATAGCGTTCCAGCCAGACGGATAACTGCGCGGGCGTGACCGGGGTAAAGACAGACATGCGGGCAATGGGTGATAAGCCGGGGGCAACGGGGGGCGCGGGCCTATCCCCCTAGCGTTACCTTAGACCTGCCACCTGGTTCAGAAAGAATGGATCACCCATTGCGGCACGCGCAGGCCGGAGTCGAGCGAATCGCGTCTTACCATCGAACCGTCGCCCCTTTCGTCGACCAGAAAATATGGCACGCCGTGCGGGGGTGTCACTTTGATCGCATAGAGTTTGCCGTTGACGCGGTACTCTTCCACCTTGTCTTCGCCGCGCCGCATGATCGTCACCTGCGGTTCAAGCGCCGGGTCGGGCACGTAGCCGGGCGGCGCAGGGGGCGGCTCGGGCAAAGGTTCGAGCTTGGGCGGTTGTTGCGCAGCGAGCGGAAGCGCAATTCCGAGTAAGGCTATTCCTAGCAAACGGCGCATGATGGGCTTCCGGTTGGGGGTTGTCGGGTGGGAATTTTAGCAGATTCGGGCCCTGTCTCAGAGGTTGAGCAGATTCTCGCGTTCTGCGGGTAATGGCGCAAACCCCCGCTTTTCGTAATACTTGAATATCGCTTCCACGATCGCCGCCGGATCGTCGATGGTTTGCACCAGATCCAAGTCTGTTGGATCGATCATGTGCTCGGTTCGCAACTGGTCGCGAAACCAGTCCAGCAGCCCCTGCCAGAACGGCGAGTGCACCAGGATGATGGGCATTTTGCGTGTCTTGCCGGTCTGCACCAGGGTCAGCGCCTCGGACAGTTCGTCCAGCGTGCCGAAGCCCCCGGGCAGCACCACATAGGCGGTGGCGAACTTGACGAAACTGACCTTGCGCGCGAAAAAATGGTGAAAGGTGAGGCTGATATCCTGGAAACGGTTGCTGAGCTGCTCGTTCGGCAATTGGATGTTCAGGCCCACCGAAGGTGACTTGCCGAAGAAAGCGCCCTTGTTGGCCGCTTCCATTACGCCCGGTCCGCCGCCGGAAACGACCGAGAAGCCGGCGTCGGAGAGGCGCCGTGCGATGTCCTCCGCCAGCAGATAGTAGGGCGAGTCAGCCGGGACGCGCGCGCTGCCGAAAATACTCACCGCGGGGCGGATCTGCGCCAAGCGTTCAGTGGCTTCGACAAATTCTGACATAATCCCGAATATCCGCCAGGACTCGCGCGCGTTGTGGGCCATGTCTGCTGCGCCGGCATCGGCCGGCCGCGGAAGTTTTCCGTTCATACAGACCCTCTATGAAAACCCTGCTGTTGGTGGATGGATCGTCGTACCTGTACCGCGCGTTTCACGCGCTGCCGGACCTGCGCAATGCGCGCGGCGAGCCAACGGGCGCGATCTACGGCGTGCTCAACATGCTACGACGGCTCGCCGCGGACTACAAGCCGGACTATCTCGCCTGCGTGTTCGACGCCAAGGGCAAGACTTTCCGCGACGACTGGTACCCCGAGTACAAAGCGCACCGACCGCCCATGCCCGATGATCTCGCGCGCCAGATCGAGCCGCTGCACCAGGCCGTCGCGGCGCTGGGATGGCCGCTGTTGATGATCGACGGCGTCGAGGCCGACGACGTCATCGGCACGCTCGCGAGCCAGGCCGCCGCGGCCGGCATGCGCTGCGTCGTCTCCACCGGCGACAAGGACCTGACGCAGCTCGTGAACGCGCGCGTCAGCTTGATCAATACCATGAACAACGAACGCCTGGACGAAGCCGGCGTGGAAGCCAAATTCGGCGTGCCGCCGAAACTGATGCTCGACTATCTGACGCTGGTCGGCGACAGCGTGGACAATGTTCCCGGCGTGGACAAAGTCGGCCCCAAGACCGCGGTCAAGTGGCTCTCCAAGTACGGCTCGCTAGACGCGGTGGTCGCGCACGCCGAGGACATCGGCGGCGTGGTGGGGGAGAACCTGCGCCGCGCGCTGCCCTGGCTGCCGCAGGCGAAAAAGCTGCTTACGGTCTACTGCGACGTGCCGCTGCCGGTCAAACCGGAGGAACTGGTGCCGCAGCCGCGCGGCGAGACCGAACTCGCCGGGCTGTTCCAGCGCTTCGGCTTCAAGAGCTGGCTGAAGGATGCGGAGCCGGCGGATGCCGCGACCTCCGCGCCTGCGCCGGCGCCGGCGCAAAGCGCGCCCGACCCGGTGGTGCGCAGCTACGACACCATACTCGACGAGCAGAAAATGGCCGAGTGGCTGAACCTGCTCGATAGTGCCGCCCTGGTCGCGTTCGATACTGAAACGACCGGCCTGGACCCCCTGAGCGCGCAGTTGGTGGGCATGTCGTTCTGCGCCGAACCGGGCAGGGCTGCGTATCTGCCGCTGGCGCACAATTATGCGGGCGCGCCGCGGCAACTGGGCATAGAGCGCGCGCTGATTCTGCTGCGACCCTGGCTCGAGGACGCGGCCAAACCCAAGCTCGGCCAGAACCTCAAGTACGACCAGCACGTGCTCGCCAATCACGGCGTTGCCTTGCGCGGCGTGGCGCACGACACGCTGCTCGAGTCCTACGTGCTCGAATCGCATTTGCGCCACGACATGGGTACGCTCGCGGAGCGCCATCTGCGCCTGCCCACCATCAGCTACGACGATGTCACCGGCAAGGGCGCGCAACGCATCGGTTTCGAACAGGTGAGCGTGGAGCGCGCCACCGAGTATGCGGCCGAGGACGCCGACGTGACCCTGCGCCTGCACCAGTGCCTGTATCCCAAGGTGCAGGCCGAGCCCGGGCTGGAATACGTATATCGGCATATCGAACTGCCGGCGCGCGAAGCGCTGTTCCGCATGGAGCGCAACGGCGTGCTGATCGACGCAGCGCTGCTCGAGGCGCAAAGCCGCGAACTGGGGCAGAAGATGATGGAGCTCGAGCAACAAGCCCATCGCGAAGCCGGCCAGCCGTTCAATCTGAATTCGCCGAAGCAAATTGGCGAGATCTTTTTCGAGCGCCTGCAGTTGCCGGTGCTGAAGAAGACCCCGAGCGGGGCGCCCTCCACCGACGAGGAGGTGCTGGAGCGGCTCGCCGCGGATTACCCCCTGCCCAAGACCCTGCTCGAATACCGCGGGCTCAGCAAGCTGAAATCCACCTACACCGACAAGCTGCCGCGCATGGTCAATCCGGCTACCGGGCGCGTGCACACCAATTACGCGCAGGCGACGGCGGTGACCGGGCGCCTCGCCAGCACCGATCCCAATCTGCAGAACATTCCGGTGCGAACCATCGAGGGCCGGCGCATTCGCGAGGCTTTCATTGCGCCGGCCGGCAGCGTTATCGTTTCGGCCGACTACTCGCAAATCGAGCTGCGCATCATGGCGCACATCTCGCGCGACGAGAACCTGCTGCGCGCGTTCGCCGCGGGCGAGGACGTGCACCGCGCCACCGCCGCGGAGATTTTCAACCGGGCGCTGCACGAGGTCACGTCCGAAGAGCGCCGCTACGCCAAGGTGATCAACTTCGGCCTGATCTACGGCATGTCGGCCTTCGGTGTGGCGCAGGCCCTGGGGCTGGAACGCGCCACTGCCCAGACCTATATCGACAGCTACTTCATGCGCTACCCCGGCGTGGCGCGCTACATGCAGGAGACGCGCGAGCAGGCGCGCGAGCGCGGTTATGTCGAAACGGTGTTCGGCCGGCGCCTGTGGCTAACCGAAATCCGCGCCGCCAACGCCGGCCGGCGACAGGGTGCGGAGCGCGCCGCCATCAATGCGCCGATGCAGGGGACGGCGGCGGACCTGATCAAGCTGTCGATGATCGCGGTGCAGAACTGGCTGGATGCCGAACGGTTGTCCGCGAAGCAGGTGATGCAAGTGCACGACGAACTGGTGCTGGAAGTGCCGCAGGCGGAGCTCGCGCAAGTGCGCGAAACGCTGCCGGCGCTGATGACCGGGGTGGCCCAGCTGGCAGTACCGCTTGTCGTGGATGTCGGTGTGGGTGCAAACTGGGAACAGGCGCACTAACCTTATTCGCGGACGAAATGAAACAGCTTTCCAGACCGAAGCCTTCTGCCGCGTCAGCTTCCAGGCGCAAACAGTCGAGGCATGTCGTGCTGCTCGGGGATGCCTTGATCGATGCCTACAGCAGCATCGACAAGACCCCGGGAGAATTCGAGGATGCCCTCCTTCCCGGGACGCGCGATCAGTGGAAAATCAGCGTCGTCTCCGCGGCCGAAGTCGAGCGCGCTGGGTCGTCCCCCGTTTTGCCCAGGGACGCCACCCACGCGATCATTTTCATCGAAGGCAATCACGCGATCGAGCAGAGCGGGCTGCTGCACAGCCGGCCGGATGCCTACGGGCAGACGCTGGAGCAGCTTGCGCTCGCCGCGGACGAGTTCGAACGCACGCTCGATCGGCTGATCCACGTCGCACAGGCGGCTCAACTGGTAATTATGGTGTGCACCATGTTTCAGCCCAATTACAAGGACCCGGTGCGTCAGCGCACCGCTTGCGCGGCCTTGGCCGTGTTCAACGACCGCGTCACCAAGCGCGCCGTCGCGGCGCGCGTTGCCCTGATCGATCTGCGCCTGATCTGCAACGAGCCCGAAGACTATGACCAGCCGACGCGCTTGTCGAAGAGCGGTCTGCAAAAGACGGCCAACGTCATCCGCTTTGCCATGTTCGAATTGGACGCCGGCGCACGCCGCAGCGAAGTGTTCTTCTAACAGGCTGTTGAAAAACGCTTCCCTGACACGAAAGTGCTCGTCAGCATAACGATCTCTCAGAGGGAAGCGTTTTTCAATTGCCCCGATTTGGGGGATCAAAAAGGGGGCGTCGCCCCCTTTTTCAATACCCTTCTAGCGCGCCCGCCGCGGGCTAGACCCCTGCGGCGTGCGCCTGTTTGTCGGCGTGATAGCTCGAGCGCACCATCGGTCCGATCGCCGCGTGCAGAAAGCCCATTTCCCGGGCAGCCTGCTCGAACACCGCAAAGCCGTCCGGGTGGACGTAGCGCAGCACCGGCAGGTGGTGCGCGGTCGGCTGCAGGTACTGGCCTATGGTGAGCATGTCCACGCCGTGCGCGCGCAGGTCGCGCATCACAGCGAGTATCTCCTCATCGGTCTCGCCCAGGCCCAGCATCAGGCCCGACTTGGTCGGGATGCCGGGCCGCAGCGCCTTGAATTCCTGCAGCAGCTTGAGCGAATGGCCGTAGTCCGAGCCGGGGCGGGCCTGGCGGTACAGCCTGGGCACGGTCTCGAGGTTGTGGTTCATCACGTCGGGCGGGTCGGCGGCGAGGATCTCGAGTGCGATTTCCAGACGGCCGCGAAAATCGGGCACCAGCACTTCGATGCGCGTGCGCGGCGCAAGTTCGCGCACCGCGCGGATGCAGTCGGCGAAATGCCGCGCGCCACCGTCGCGCAGGTCGTCGCGGTCGACACTGGTGATGACCACGTAATTGAGCGCGAGCGCGGCGATGGTCTGCGCGAGGTGCCGCGGCTCGCCCGTGTCGGGCGCTACCGGCCGCCCGTGGGCGACATCGCAGAACGGGCAGCGCCGCGTGCACAGATCCCCCAGGATCATGAAGGTCGCAGTGCCCTTGCCGAAGCACTCGCCGATATTCGGGCAGGAGGCTTCCTCGCATACGGTGTGCAGCTTCGCACCGCGCAGCAGCAGCTTGATTTCACCGAAGCGCGTGCTGTCGGATCCGGCCTTGACCCGGATCCACTCGGGCTTCTTCAGGCGCTCTTGCGGCACGATCTTGATCGGAATGCGCGCCGTCTTGGCGCGGCCTGTTTCAGCGCCTGCGCTCATGTTGTTCCAGGAGTCGGGTCAATTCGGCGGCGAGCTGTTCGCCCAGCTCGCCGGGGGAGGCCATGATGCCCAGGTCGCGCGCCTGGGTCACCGCCAGTCCGGGGTAGCCGCAGGGATCGATCGCCAGGAAAGGAGCGAGGTCCATGTCCACGTTCAGCGCGACTCCGTGATAGCAGCCGCGGCTGCGCACACGCAGCCCCAGCGCCGCGATCTTTGCGCCGTCCACGTAGATGCCGGGCGCGCCGCGCTTGCGCTGCGCCAAGACATCGTGATGGGCCAGCGTATCGATCACGGCCTGCTCGAGCAGGCTGACGAAGGGCCTGATTTTCAGGTTGCGCCGCGCGAGATCGAGCAGCGTATACATCACCACCTGGCCCGGACCGTGATAAGTGATCTGGCCGCCGCGATCGATGCGCGCAAGCGCAATGCCGGGTTCGCGCGGCAGGTGTTCGGGGCGGCAGGCGAGGCCCGCGGTGTATACCGGCGAGTGCTCGAGCAGCCAGATTTCGTCCGGCGTGTCATCCGCGCGCGAGCTGGTGAACTGGCGCATCGCGGCATAGGTCGGCTGATACTCGGTGAGGCCGAGCTGCCTGAGGTGCGGCGCGGGAACCGGCGCGCGCAGCGCGGGTCCGGGCGCGGGCCCGTTTGCCCGCGCCGCTTCGGCCAAATGCCGTTGGCTTTCGCGGTGCATGCCTACAGCACCATCTTGACCATCGGATGGTCGCACAGGTCGCGGTACAGATCATCCAGCTGTTCGCGCGAGGTGGCGCGCACGGTGACTGTCAGCGACAGGTATTTTCCCAAGCGGCTCTTGCGCATCTCCATGGTGGCGGCGTCGAAATCCGGCGCGTGGCGCAGGACCACCGCCATCACCTCCTGCGCAAACCCCGGCTGGGTCTCGCCCATGACCTTGATCGGGAAGTCGCAGGGAAAGGCGAGCAGCGACTCGGGTTCAGGCTTGGGGTTCATGGCAAAATGAGGGGATACTCCCCCTCATCCTCCCCTATAGTTGCTGTTGCAAAATTCATATTGCAGCAGGTCTTCAGACATTGTCCGGCGCACGCATCACCGTGCGCTTGTAGTCCTGGTAGAGCTGATACATGCGCGCGGCCACCGGTCCGGGTTTGCCCGCGCTTGTTCCGTGGCCAACCGGCTTGCCGTCCAGGGTCGAAATCGGCAGCACTTCCTTGGTCGAGGAGGTGAGCCAGAGTTCGTCCGCATCGCGCACCTCGGCTTCGCTCACCTGGCGGATCTTCAGCGGCATCCGGTTGGCGCGCGCGAGTTCGATGACCACGTCGTAGGTGATGCCGGGAAGGATGAAATTGGACTTGGGTGGGGTGATGATGACGCCGCTCCTGACCGCAAAAATATTGCTCGCCGATCCCTCCGTGAGCATGCCGTCGCGCAGCAGCACCGATTCGGCGGCGCCGGCGTCGACTGCCGTCTGGCGCAGCAGGCAATTGGCGAGCAGCGACACCGACTTGACGTCGCAGCGCAGCCAGCGGTTGTCGGTGACGGTGACCGCGGCCACGCCGCGCTCGCGCTGTTCCTGCGGCGGCGTGGTGAGCGGGTTGGACATCATGAACACGGTCGGCTTCACGCCCTTGGGGAAAGCATGGTCGCGCGGTGCCACGCCGCGCGTCACCTGCAGGTAGACGTATTGATCGGCCATCGGATTTTTCACCACTATCTCGCGCACCAGCTCGTCCCAGCGCTCCGGGCTGTAGGGGTTGGCTATGCGCACGCCGTCGAGGCTGGACTGCAGGCGCGCGAGATGTTCGCGCAACCGGAATGGGTGGCCGGAATAGCAGGGAATCACTTCATAAACGCCGTCGCCAAAAATGAAACCCCGGTCGAGTACCGGAATCCTGGCCTGCTCGATCGGCATCCATTCGCCATTCAGATAAATCATCTGCATCTCCTGATAAGTGATTCCGAAGGCGATGCCGGAAGAATCTGCTGTTTCCAGAGGCACAAAAGCAGATCCCTCGTCGCTCTCGCTCCTCGGGATGACCGCCGCTCCGCGGCGGTCACTTGAACCAAAGCCGCATGCTGTCCCAGGCGCGGCCGAAAAATCCGGCAATCGCCACGTTCTCCAGCGCCACCACCGGGTACTCCCCCAGCGGTTTGTTCTGCAGCGTAACTTTGACCATGCCTACCCTTTGTCCGATGCCTATCGGCGCGACCAGCGGCTGCATGCTTACCAGGTCCGCCTTCAATTGATCGGCGAGCCCGCGCGGTACGCTGACATAGAAGTCGGACAGGAACCCGGCCTTGAGTCGTCTCTCGGCGCCTTTCCAGACCTCCAGTGTGCTTACCGCCCGTCCCTTCTCGTACAGTTTCACCGCATCGTAATACTGGAACCCGTAGTTCAGCAGTTTCAGGCTTTCCTGCGCCCGGGCGCTGTCGGAACTCGCGCCCAGCACCACCGAGAGCAGGCGCCGCGTCCCGCGCTTGGCCGACGCAATCAGACAGAATCCGGCGTTTTCAGTATAGCCCGTCTTCATGCCGTCCACGTTCGGGTCCAGCCACAGCAGGCGGTTGCGGTTGGTTTGGGAAATGTTGTTGTAACGGTACTCGCGCAGGGAATACAGCGGATAGTATTCCGGAAAATCACGGATCAGCGCCGAGGCGAGCAGGCCCAGGTCGTAGGCGGTCGAGTAGTGTTTGGGGTCGGGCAGCCCGCTCGCGTTGGTGAAGCTCGTATCCTTCATGCCCAGGCGCTGCGCTTCGCGGTTCATCATCTGCACGAACACGTCTTCGGATCCGGCAATGACTTCGGCGAGCGCGATGCAGGCGTCGTTGCCCGATTGGGTGATCATGCCGTGCAGCAACTCCTCCACCTTCACCGGCTTGTTCGGTTCGATGAACATGCGCGAACCGGGTGTTTTCTGGGCGCGTTCCGATACCGGCACGATCTGCTCCGGCGTCAAGGTCTTTTGTTTCAGCGCCGAGAACGCGAGATAGGCTGTCATCAGCTTGGTCAGCGAAGCGGGCTCTACGCGCTCGCGCTCATTCGCGCTGGTGATGGCCTGAGCGCTGGTCAAGTCGTAGAGCAGCCAGGCTTTGGCGGCAATCGGGGGCGGGGGCGGGGCGTCCGCAATCGCGAGGGCGGGCAGCAGCAGCAGGCAGGCCAGCAGGTGTTTCAGTGTCATGTAGGGGCCGCAAAAGCATCAATTATACCAGTCGCATATTGCGACCAAAGGCGCATTCAGCAGCGCTGAAGCGGTCCCGCGTTCGCGGTTGAAACCCGCTGCAAATTGAAATGAACTCTTATTGCTTGTTGACCAGCAAGGGCTTGAAATCGAGTTCCGCGCGGATTTTCTCCGCAATCGCGTTGGCCTCGCCGCGACTCGGATAGGGCCCCAGGTGCAGGCGGAACAGCCTGCCGCGTTCCTGGATCAGGATCGATTGTTTGATCCAGGATAGCTGCTTGCGCAGGCTGTCGCGGAAGCTTTCGGCATTCGCCTGCGACGAAAACGCGCCCAGTTGCAGATAGATGCCAGCGGTCTCGGTGCTGACCGGAATGCTGCCGGCGTCGCCAACGGCTGCCGCACGCGGCGGCGGCGGCGCTGCTTCGAGCACGATGCTTTCCACTTCCACTGCGGCGATGCCGGCGTCGGCGAAGCCGAGCTTGTAGGCTACCGCGAACGACAGGTCCATCATGCGGCCGGAGGAAAATGGACCGCGGTCGTTGATGCGCACCACCACCGATTTTCCGTTTTGCAGATTGGTGACGCGGGCGTAGCTCGGGACCGGCAGCGTCGGATGGGCGGCGGTCATGGCGTACATGTCGTAAATTTCGCCGCTCCAGGTGCGTTGACCGTGGAATTTGCGGCCGTACCACGAGGCCGTGCCTTGTTTTCTGTGCGCGGAAAACCCCGTCTCCGGCGCGTATTCCTTGCCGAACACCACGTAGGGGTTGTTGGCGTGAACGTTCAGGGGCTCCGGTTTTGGCACGGCGTCGGCGATGGCGTCCAGATCGACCGGAGGCGCGCCGTCGGGCCCGTCGTCCTTGTAGTAGCCGCCAGGGCGGCGCAGCAGTTGCGCCAGCGGCAGGCTCGCGGGTTTGGCCGGCGCCGCCTGCGGCGCCGGCGGCGCCGCGCGCTGCAACTCGGCGCAGCCGCACAGCGGCAGGACGAGGCAAAGCGCATATAAGGCGGGTTTCATCCTGTTTGCCTGAGCGCTAACGCACGACGACAAGCGGCTTGAATTGCAGCGCTTCGCGGATTCTTTCCGCCATGCCGGCAGCTTCGTCGCGGTTGCGGTAAGGGCCCAGATCCAGGCGGTACATGCCGTCACGCGCGAAAATCCGGATCGCGTCGTTGAGCCAGCTGAGCTGCTGATAGACGCGGGCGCGGAAATTCTCCGCGTTGTCGCGCGCCGAAAATGCGCCGAGCTGCAGGTAAATGCCGCCGGCCCCGACATCGACCGGAATGGGTGGCAGGGATGCCGGCGGCTCGGCCTGCAACGGGGTGGCTGCCGCCAGGATCACCGGCGCTATCGGCTGGGCAGCGGCAACCGGCTGCTGCGCCTCCGGCGGTGGCGCGGCGACCGCGGCCGGAGGTTGCGGCCGCGCGGCGATCAGCGGCATCGCGTCCGCGGTAATCGATTCGACTTCCACGGACGCACTGCCGGCGCCGGCGTAACCGAGTTTGTACGCGGCGGCGTAGGACAAATCGATGACGCGCCCGGAATGAAACGGTCCGCGATCGTTGATGCGCACGATCACCCTGCGGCCGTTGGCAAGGTTGGTCACGCGCGCGTAGCTCGGAATCGGCAGCGTCGTGTGCGCCGCGCTCATGGCGTACATGTCATAGGGCTCGCCACTGGAGGTGCGCTGGCCGTGGAACTTGCGCCCGTACCAGCTGCCTATGCCGCGCTGCCGGTAGGGCGCGAGCGTCCTATATGGCACGTACTGCTGGCCGAACACGGTATAAGGATTGTTGGCGGCGCGTGCGAGCGGCTCCGGTCTGGGTTCGGCATCCGGAATCTGATCCAGGTTAGGCGGAGGGCTGTCGCCCGGGCCATCGTCCTGGTAATAAGCGCCGCCGCGGCGGCCGGGCGGCGCCGGCATGGGTGTCGCGGGTTTTCTCGCGGCGACGTTTTCGTCCCGGAGTACCGCCCCGCGTTTGGGCGCGCTGCCGCATCCGCCAAGCAGGGTGGCCATGGCCAGGGCAAGCGCGATCAAGACCGCGGGCGCAAGGGAACCTGGGCCGGTTATCGCCCGTCCCGGGGGGGGCGGCCAAATTGTGATCCTCGCGCTCAAGTCTGAACCAGCTTGCGGTGCCTGTGGATGCTCATCAGTATGCCGATGCCGAGGAACAGTGTCACCAGCGCGGTGCCGCCGAAGGACACCAGCGGCAGGGGCACGCCGACTACCGGGAGGATGCCGCTCACCATGCCCATGTTGACGAAGGCGTAGGTGAAAAAACTCAGCGTCACCGCGCCGGCCAGCAGGCGCGCGAAAAAAGTGGGGGCGTTGGCGGCAATCGCCAGACCGCGGCCGATCAGCAGCAGGTACAGCAGCAGCAACAGGCAATTGCCGATCAGCCCGAACTCCTCGGAGTACACGGCAAAAATGAAGTCGGTGGACCGCTCCGGGATGAACTCCAGATGCGCCTGCGTACCCCTGAGCCAGCCTTTGCCGGCCAGCCCGCCCGAGCCCACGGCGATCACCGACTGGATGATGTGATAGCCGGCACCGAGCGGATCCGAAGCCGGGTCGAGCAGGGTCAGGATGCGGCGGCGCTGGTAGTCGTGCATCAGCGACCACAGGAACGGCAGGCAGGCGCCGCCGGCGAGCACCAGGCCGAGCAGCAGTTTCCACGACAGGCCGGCGAGGAAAATCACATAGAAGCCGGCCGCGGTCACCAGCAGAGCGGTACCGAGGTCGGGCTGGCGCGCGATCAGCATCACCGGCACCAGCAGCAGCAGGCTGGCGACAAAATACTCGCGCAGCTTCAAACTCGCCTCATACTTGTGGAAATACCAGGCGAGCATCAGCGGCATGGCGATTTTCATGATTTCCGAAGGCTGGATGCGGGTGACGCCCAGGTTCAGCCAGCGGCGCGCGCCGTTGACGACATCGCCGAACAGCGCCACCGCGACCAGCAGCGCGAGCCCGAGCGCGTAGGCGGGAAGCGCAAAGCGCATCAGCGTCTGCGGCTGGAACTGCGCCACCGACCACATCACCGCGAGGGCCACCAGAATGCTGACCACCTGGCCGCTGATGCGCGACGGCGTATCGTGCGCGGCGCTCGCCAGGGTGACGAGTCCGAGCGCGAGCAGGGCGAAAGCGAGCGCGAACAGCGGCGGATCGATCTTGTCGATAAAACGCAGCCAGAGCGCCCTAATCATCGCCTTCTTCCCCGGGAACCTCGGCCGCTGGCGCTTCGACGCGCTTGCCAAGCAGATAGTAGTCCAGTACCTGGCGCGCGATCGGCGCCGCGGCGCGCGCGCCGAAGCCGGCGTTTTCCACCACGACCGCGAGCGCGATCTTGGGACTCTCCAGTGGGGCGAACGCAATGAACAGCGCATGATCGCGGTGGCGCTCGGCCACGTTTTTCTCGTTGTATTTTTCGTTCTGCTTCATCGCGACCACCTGTGCCGTGCCGGTCTTGCCGGCACTGGTGTACTCGGCCTTGGCGAAGGCGCGCGCGCCCGTGCCTTCGATGTTCACCCCGGCCAGGGCGCGCTGAATGAACTCGATGTTGGCCGGCTTCAGCTCTATCGCGCTATTGAGTTTGGGCTCGATCAGGGTGCGCTCGCCGCTGCGGATGTTCTCGATGTAATTCACCAGGTGCGGACGGTACATGACGCCGTTGTTGGCGAGCGCCGCCATCGCCTGGGCCATCTGCAGCGGCGTGTACGCGTTGTAGCCCTGGCCGATGCCGACGCTGATGGTCTCGCCGGCGTACCATTTCTGCTGCTCGGTCTTCTTGAAGCGCTTGCGCTTCCACTCCTGCGACGGCAGCACGCCGGTGGCTTCGCCTTCGACGTCGATGCCGGTTTTCGCGCCGAAACCGAAGCGGCCGATGAAGCGCGCGATATTGTCTATGCCGAGATCGTTGCTGAGCATGTAGTAATAAGTGTCGCAGGAGGCGACCAGGGACTTGTACATGTCGACCGAGCCGTGGCCGCCGGGCTTGTCGTCGCGGAAGCGGTGATTGCCGAACTGGAAAAAACCCGGATCGCTGATCGTCTGTTGCGGCGTGCGTTTCCCCAACTCGAGCGCGGCCAGCGCCATATAGGGCTTGAAGGTGGAGCCCGGCGGATAGGTTCCGGCCAGGGCGCGGTTCACCATCGGGCGGTCCGGCGAATTATTGAGCAGGCCCCAACTGGCCGGATCGATGCCGTCGACGAACAGGTTGGGGTCGAAGCCGGGTTTGGAAACGAAGGCGAGGATGCCGCCGGTGGACGGCTCTATCGCCACCAGCGCGCCGCGGTTTTCGCCGAAAGCCTGCTCGGCAACCTGCTGCAGTTTGATGTCCAGGGTCAGCGCCAGATTGTTGCCCGGGGTGGGGGAGGTGCGCGACAGCGTCCTCACGCCGCGGCCGGCCGAATCCACCTCGACCTGCTCGTAGCCGGTAATGCCGTGCAGCTCGCTTTCGTAGCTTTGCTCCAGCCCGGTCTTGCCGATGTGATCCGTGCCCTTGTAGTTGGCGGCGAGGCCCGCATCCGCTATGCGCTCGACGTCGCGGTCGTTGATGCGGCCGATGTAGCCGGTCACATGCGACGCCAGCTCGCTCAGGGGATATTGGCGGAACAGGCGCGCCTGGATGTCGACGCCGGGAAAGCGGTAACGGTTGACGGCAAACCTGGCCACCTCCTCGTCGGTCAGGCGCGTGCGGATCGGCAGGCTGTCCGCCCCCTTGGCTTCGATCATCAGGCGCTTGAAGCGGGCGCGATCGCTAGGGCGGATCTCGACGACGGACTCCAGTTGGTTGATGGTCTTTTCGAGGTCCCCGGCTTTGCCCGGCGAGATTTCCAGCGTGTAAGCCGAATAGTTGCGCGCCATCACGGCGCCATTGCGGTCGAGAATGAGCCCGCGGTTGGGCATGATCGGCACGATGGAGATGCGGTTGTCCTCCGCCTTGGTGCGATAGTAGTCGTACTGCACCACCTGCAGGTAGATGAAACGCACGAGCAGCAGCGAGAACGCGGCAAAGACGAACACCCCGGCGATGCCGATGCGCAGTTGAAAGTGATACAACTCGCGCTGATGGTCCTTGAATTCGGCTAGACGCATCGTCTAAATCGGCCGGTTCTCGTCCAGGACTTCCGCCCGCCGCTGCGGCAGCAGCAGCAGAAAGCTCAGCGCCGGCCACAGCGCCGCGCAGATGAAACTGCCGGCGAAATAGGTCCAGCCCGGAAAATCGGCGCCGGCGGCGATGCGTATCACCAGTGTCAGAAGCTGCGTCGACAGCAACAGCAGCAGCACATGCAGCGCCTGCTGCCACTGCGGAAACCAGAGGATGCGCCGGTGCACCGCAAACGCGAGAAACGCGAGCACCGAATAGCCGAACGCATGCTGGCCGAGCAGCGCGCCGTTGCCGACGTCGAGCACCAGGCCCAGCGTCCAGGCGATGCCGATGCCGACCCGGCGCGGCTGGTGGATGCACCAGAACGCGAGCACCGCCGCGGTGAGGTCCGGCACGCCCGCCAGGTTGCGCCAGGGCAGCAGGTCGAACAGCAGCCCCAGCGCCAAAGTGAGTACGATGAAGCTGACTTGGGCCGGCAGCAGGATGGGTTGCGCGTGTGCTTGCAGTTGCATGTCATTCGGCCTTGCGCTGGCGCTTCGGTCTGGGCGGCTTGCGCGCCGGAGGCTCGGCGACCGGCGGCGCCGGTTTGTCTATGTTCGACAGCACCAGAACCTGGCGATATCGGTCGGTGCCCGCGGTCGGCGCGAGCGTGATCTTGGCGAACGCATAGGCCGCATCGCGCTCGATGCGCGCCACCGTGGCCACCGGCAGTCCCGGCGGGTAGGTGCCGTCTATGCCCGAGGTGACCAGAGTGTCCCCGTTCTTGATATCGGCGTTCGCCGCCATGAAGCGCAGATCGAGCATGCCGCCCTCGGCGCCGCCGTACGCGACCGCGCGCAGTCCGTTTCTGAGCACCTGCAGCGGGATCGCCTGGTCCTTGTCCGAGAGCAGCGTCACTTCGCTCATCAGCAGATACACGCGCGTCACCTGGCCGATCACGCCGACGTCGTCGATCACCGGCTGGCCCGCGGCGATGCCGCTCTGCGCGCCCTTGTCGATTACCACCTTGCGCGAGAACGGGTCGCGCGCGGCGTAGAGGATCTCGGCGAACACCGATTTGCGCGGCAGCCTTTCCTGCGCTTCGAGCAGGCGGCGCAACTGGTTGTTTTCCTCTTTCAGCGCCTCCAGCTGCAGCAGATCGGGCGCCGCGCGCAACTGTTTCGTCTTGAGCGCGGTGTTCTCCTCGCGCAGCGTCGTGGTAGTGCTGAAGTAATTCGCCACGCCAAGGAACAAGTCCACCGGCGCCATCGCGACGCGCTGTATCGGATAGGCGGCGAGCGCCACCACCTGGCGCACGCTCTCGGCGTAGCGAAAGCGCGCGTCCAGAACCATCAGCAGGATCGCAAGCGAAACGAAGAAGGTGAGGCGGACCAGAGGCGCCGGGCCGCGATTGAAGAACGGTGGCGGCTGGTGTTCCATGTCGGCGCTATCCGGCGACGGGCGCGCGGCGATGAGTCGGGTGGCCCGTCGCGCCTGCGCTCATCGCCCCTTACCCATTGCCGGGTTCAGTCATTGGTGAAGATCGAGGCGAGCTTGTCCATTTTTTCCAGCGCCATCCCCGAGCCGCGCACCACGCAGGTGAGCGGATCGTCGGCCACGATCACCGGCAGCCCGGTTTCCTCCATCAGCAGGCGGTCGATGTCGCGCAACAGCGCGCCGCCGCCGGTGAGCACCATGCCCTTCTCGGCGATGTCCGCGCCGAGTTCGGGCGGGGTGTGCTCGAGCGCGGATTTCACCGCGCTGACGATGCTGTTCAGCGGATCGGTGAGCGCTTCCAGGATTTCGTTCGAGGAAATGGTGAAGCTACGCGGTATGCCTTCGGCGAGATTGCGCCCTTTCACTTCCATTTCGCGCACTTCCGAACCGGGGAAGGCGGAACCGATTTCCTTCTTGATTTTTTCGGCGGTGGCCTCGCCGATCAGCATGCCGTAGTTGCGGCGGATATAGTTGATGATGGCCTCGTCGAACTTGTCGCCGCCGACGCGCACGCTGCCCGCGTACACCATGCCACCGAGTGAAATTACGCCCACCTCGGTGGTGCCGCCGCCGATGTCGACCACCATCGAACCGGTCGCTTCCGCCACCGGAAGATCGGCGCCGATCGCCGCGGCCATCGGTTCCTCGATCAGGAAAACCTGCGACGCCCCTGCGCCGATCGCCGACTCGCGGATCGCGCGCCGCTCGACCTGGGTCGAGCCGCAGGGCACGCAGATGATGATGCGCGGGCTGGGCGAGAGCAGGCGCGAAACGTGCACCTTCTTGATGAACAGTTTCAGCATCTGCTCGGTCACGGTGAAATCGGCGATCACGCCGTCCTTCATCGGACGAATGGCGACGATGTTGCCCGGCGTCTTGCCGAGCATCTGCTTCGCTTCCTTGCCCACTGCCTGAATTGTCTTCTTGCCGCTGGGGCCGCCTTCCTGTCTGATAGCGACGACCGAAGGTTCGTCTAGCACGATGCCCTTGCCACGCACATAGATCAATGTGTTGGCGGTGCCCAGGTCAATGGCCAGGTCATCGGAAAAATAACCGCGTAAAAATCCAAACATTTGCTAGTGTTCCAATTCGAATTGGGGCTGGTAAATACGTTATAATACCGCACTTTAACGCACCATTTAAGCGCAAATTCCATGTCCTTGACATTACCCGAGGTGAAACGGGTTGCCTGGCTCGCCCGCATCGAAATTACCGATGCCGAGGCCGCCGCCGCCCAAGGCCACCTGAACGGCATTTTCAAGCTGATCGAGCAGATGCAGTCGGTCGACACCGAAGGCGTGGAGCCCATGGCGCATGGCCAGGACGTGGTGCAGCGCCTGCGCGAGGACCGAGTCACCGAGACCGACCGGCACGTAATCTACCAGGCAATCGCGCCGCAGGTGGAGGATGGGCTGTACCTGGTGCCGAGAGTGATCGAATAAGACCGGGGACGCCGGACCCGGTCTGCCCGCGCAGCGGGTCGTGCGCCCTGCCCACAAATGCTCAATTCCACCCTCAAACAGCTTTCCGTATTGCTCGCGCAGAAGAAACTGTCCAGCGTCGAGCTGACGCAGTCTTGTCTGGACCGCGTTGCGCGACTCGATCCCGGGCTCAACGCATTTGTGACCATCGATGCCGAGCGCAGCCTGGCGCAGGCGCGCGCGGCCGATGCGTCGATCGCCTCGGGCAAGGCGCAGCCGCTAACCGGCATCCCCTTGGCGCACAAGGATATTTTCTGTGCCGCAGGCTGGCGCACCACCTGCGGCTCGAAAATGCTGGCCAATTTCGTCAGTCCCTACGACGCGCACGTGGTGGAACAGCTCAACGCGGCAGGCGCGGTGATTCTGGGCAAGACCAACATGGACGAGTTTGCCATGGGCTCGTCCAGCGAGACCTGCTTCTGGGGTCCGGTGAAGAATCCCTGGGACCGGGGCCGGGTTCCGGGCGGTTCCAGCGGCGGTTCGGCCGTGGCGGTGGCGGCGCGCATGGCGCCGGCGGCGATAGGCACCGATACCGGCGGCTCGATCCGGCAGCCCGCGGCGTTCTCCGGCATCTGCGGCCTCAAACCGACTTACGGCGTGGTTTCGCGCTACGGCATGATCGCTTTCGCTTCCAGCCTGGACCAGGGCGGGCCGATGGCGAAAAGCGCCGAGGATCTGGCCTTGATGCTGAATGTGATGGCGGGTTTCGACGCGCGCGATTCGACCAGCCTCGCGCGGCCGACCGAGGACTATACGCGTATGCTCGACGCGCCAACCGAAGCTGACCGCGCCAAGCCCCTGGCCGGACTGCGCATCGGTGTGCCGAAGGAATATTTCGGCGATGGCCTCGGCAGCGACGTCGCGGCGGCGGTGGAAGCGGCGCTGGTTCAATTCGAGAAACTGGGGGCGAAGCGCGTCGCCGTCAACCTGCCCAACTCGGGGCTGTCCGTGCCCGCGTATTACGTGATCGCGCCGGCCGAGGCATCAAGCAACCTGTCGCGTTTCGACGGCGTGCGCTATGGCTACCGCGCCGCCGAATACAGCGACCTCGCCGACATGTACGCGAAGAGCCGCGCCCAGGGTTTCGGCGCCGAAGTGAAGCGGCGCATACTCATCGGCACCTACGTGCTGTCGCACGGCTATTACGACGCCTACTACCTCAAGGCGCAGAAAATCCGCCGGCTGATTGCGCAGGATTTCGTCGAAGCCTTCAAACGCTGCGACCTGATCATGGGGCCGACCGCGCCCAGCGTGGCGTTCGGGCTGGGGTCCATGTCTGCGGATCCGGTGCAGATGTACCTCAACGACATCTACACCACAGCCGCCAACCTCGCCGGCCTGCCGGCGATGTCGATTCCCTGCGGTTTCGGCGAAGGCAGCATGCCGGTGGGGCTGCATCTGGCCGGGAACTACTTCGCCGAGGCGCGCATGCTGCAGGTCGCGCACCAGTATCAACTGGCGACCGACTGGCATCTGCGGCAGCCGGCGGGGGTGGCGTAGGCCATGGCCTGGGAAACCGTCATCGGGATCGAGACCCACGCGCAGTTGTCTACGGTGTCGAAGATATTTTCCGGCGCGGCGACGCAGTTCGGCGCGCCGCCCAACGTGCAGGCCTGCGCGGTGGACATCGCGCTGCCCGGGGTGCTGCCGGTACTGAACCGGGGGGCGGTGGAAAGAGCCATTCGGTTCGGTCTGGCCGTAGGTTCGAACATCAACCGCCGTTCGGTATTCGCGCGCAAGAATTACTTTTATCCGGACCTGCCAAAAGGTTATCAGATCAGCCAGTACGAACTGCCGGTGGTGCTGGGCGGGTCGCTGTCGATGCCGGTGGGCGACGGCGAGAAGACCGTGCGGCTTACGCGCGCCCACCTGGAAGAGGACGCGGGAAAATCCCTGCATGAAGATTTCCATGGCATGAGCGGCATCGACCTCAACCGCGCCGGCACGCCGCTGCTGGAAATCGTGACCGAACCCGACATGGGTAGCGCGGAAGAGGCGGTGGCCTACGCCAAGGCACTGCACGCGCTGGTGCGCTGGATCGGTATCTGCGACGGCAATATGCAGGAAGGGTCGTTCCGCTGCGACGCCAACGTTTCGGTGCGCCGCCCGGGCGCGCCGCTCGGCACGCGCTGCGAAATCAAGAACCTCAATTCCTTCCGCTTCCTGGAAGAGGCGATCAACTACGAAGTGCGGCGCCAGATCGAATTGCTGGAGGATGGCGGCACGGTGGTGCAGGAAACCCGGCTCTACGATCCGGACCGGAAACAAACCCGCTCGATGCGCTCCAAGGAAGACGCGCACGACTATCGCTATTTCCCCGATCCCGATCTGCTGCCGCTGGTCATCAGCGCCGAAACGATCGAACAGATACGGTCCGAACTGCCGGAGTTGCCGCAAGCGAAGCGTGCACGTTACATGCGCGAGTTCGAGCTTTCCGCCTACGACGCAGGCGTGCTGACCTCAGCGCGGGAAGTGGCGGATTTTTACGAAGACCTGATCGCAGCGCTCGGCGGTGGCTACAAGCTCGCTGCAAGCTGGATTACGGGCGAACTGTTTGGCGCGCTCAAGCGCGCAGGACTGGAAATTTCGCAATCGCCGGTTGGCAGCCGGCAGCTTGCCGGCCTGCTGCAGCAGATTCAGAAACAGGTCATCTCCGGGAAGACCGCCAAAGACGTGTTCGACGCGATGTGGAATGGCGAAGGCGAGGCCGCGGCCATCATCGCCGCCAAAGGGCTGACACAAATCTCCGACGCGGGGGCACTGGAGCAAATCATCGACGGCGTGCTCGCGGCCAATCCGAAGTCGGTCGAGGAATACCGGGCGGGCAAGGAGAAGGCCTTCAACGCGCTCGTCGGCCAGGCGATGAAAGCGACCAGGGGCAAGGGTAATCCGGCCCAGATCAACGAAATCCTGAAGAAGAAACTGGCGGGCTGACTATTTTTTTGAGGATCCGCTGCTGGTTGGTGCCGCTGGGCTCTTCGGCTTCGCCCCCGGTAAGCTGCAGATATTTGAGCCTAGTGGCTACGGCCGCTGCTACGCAGCTTAACTTTCGCTGCGCGAAAGTTAGCCTCCGCCGCAAGTCGCGCTATTTCTTTACCGGTGCCGAAACCTTCGGTTTCGCCCCCGTAAGCTGCAGATAGCGCCGCTTGTCTTCATCATACTTGGCGTTGATTTCGCCCAGTTCTTTTTGCTTCGCCGCCAGCGCGTCCTGCTGTACCTTGGCTTCGATCTCGTTGTTCTTGATGTCGTCCTGCAGCTTCTTCGGCATCGGCTTCTTGAGGTAGAACTCCTTCTCCGCCGCCAGCGCCTGGGTGCGCTTTTGCGCCTCCGCAATGCGTTTCTCGATTTCCTTGGCCGCCAGTTCGGCCTGCTTCAAAGCGCGCTGCCGGCCGTCCTCTATATCTTTTTCGCTCGCATAGGTATTGAGCAGCGCCTGGTTCTTGCGGCTCTCTTCCTTTGCCGCGAGCTCCTCCTCCTTCTTGCGCTTTTCCTCGGCTTCGCGCGCGGCGAGCTGTTCCGGCGTCAGCGCAGCCTCCCGCTTCTTTACCACCGTGCCCTGTTTGGACAACTCCTCCATTTCCTTGCCCAGGCATTCGGCAGGAGGCGTCTGGGTGTAGTAGGTCTTCCCCTTGCCGTCCTTGCACTTGTATAAGCGCGACTGTGCGGACGCGGGCGCAACCGCGAGCGCGAGTAGGGTCAGGGCAATCAGAATTCGCAGCTTAAGCATGTGCGTCCGCTCCGTAGAGTTGGCGGTAATGTTCGATATCGATGAGTTGTTGTTCCAGCTCGGGTTTGGCGTCCAGAAATTGCAGCAGATCGTCAAGGTCAGCGATGGCGATGACTGGCAGCCCGAGACCGTCACGCACTTCCTGCACCGCGGAGCGCGTGCCGGAACCACGCTCCAGCCGGTCGAGTGCAATGGCGACGCCGCAGGGCGTAGCGCCTTCGGCGCGGATCAGTTCGACCGATTCGCGCACCGAGGTGCCGGCGGAGATGACGTCGTCTACGATCAACACGCGCCCGGTGAGCGGCGCCCCTATGGTGCGTCCGCCTTCACCGTGGTCCTTGGTTTCCTTGCGATTGAAGCCATACGGTACGTTGCGCCCATCCTGGGCCAGCGCGATGGCCACGCTCGCGGCCAGGGGAATCCCCTTGTATGCGGGACCGAACAGCATGTCGAACGGCTCGCCCGCGGCGAGAATGGCTTTCGCGTAAAATTGACCCAGACGCCCGAGCTTTGCGCCGTCGTTGAACAGCCCGGCGTTAAAAAAATACGGTGACATGCGCCCTGCCTTGGTCTTGAACTGGCCGAAGCGCAGCACGCCGCAATCAATGCAGAAGGCGATGAACTCTTTTCTAAAATCGGACATTTGCCAGTCTTGGTTCACGCCGCTTGGCGCCTGAGATCCAGTCATGTTACGCATTATCTCTCTCAATCTCAACGGTATACGCTCGGCGGCGAACAAAGGCTTGTTCGACTGGCTCGCTGTGCAGAAGGCCGACGTGGTCTGCCTGCAGGAATTGAAGGCGCAGTTGCCCGATCTCACGCCGGCGATACGCGATCCCCATCCCTATTCCGGGCACTTCAGCTGCGCCGAAAAGAAGGGCTATAGCGGCGTGGGACTGTATTGCCGCAAGCCGCCGGACAAGGTCATCGCGGGTTTCGGGTCCAGGGAATTCGACGCCGAAGGGCGCTACCTGCGCGCCGATTTCGGTCCTCTCAGCGTGATCTCGGTCTACCAACCTTCCGGGTCGAGTTCCGACGAGCGTCAGCAGGCGAAGTTCCGCTTCATGCGCGCGTTCATGCCGCATCTGGCAAAGCTCAAGGCGAGCGGTCGTGAAATCCTGATCTGCGGCGATTGGAATATTGCCCACAAGGAAATCGACCTGAAGAACTGGCGCGGCAATCAGAAGAATTCCGGCTTTCTGCCCGAGGAGCGCGCCTGGTTGGGCGAAGTGATCGAACGGCTAGGCTGGGTCGACGTGTTCCGGCGCCTGGATCCGCGGCCGGAGCAGTACACCTGGTGGTCCAACCGCGGCCAGGCCTGGGCCAAGAACGTGGGGTGGCGCATCGACTATCAATTTGCCACGCCGGGGATCGCGGCCACCGCAAAATCCGTCGCCATCTTCAAGGACCGGCGCTTCAGCGACCACGCGCCGCTGACGATCGACTACGACTTCTGAAAATTTGCGGCGACCTGTGACCAAGCCACCGCGCTCGGCAGGGCTGTCGTCTTTCGCCGCGAGGCAGTCATTACTTGACGCCGAGAATGCTCATCGCTTCGGCGCGGGCATCGACCGGCTCCCGATGTTCGAGCATGCGTGGCGCACCACAGGTAAACCAGCGACGCCTCCCCCGCATCGTGGGGTATTTTGCCTCTGCGGTTGACAGGAGACCCCGAGCAGCGTGAAATGGCAGCACAATCCGGTGCAACGGTCTACTGAAATGCTTTCAAAGGAGGAATTTCATGTTGAATATAGGATCGGGCTGTAAGGTCGCGCTATCTGCGGCGGCCATAGCAGCGGTTTTCGCGGTCGCGGCAGTCGAGCCGGCCAATGCGCAGGAGCGCAAATCGATCCGCTGGGCCACCTCCAGCGTCGATTCCTACGGCTACAAGGTTGCAGCCTCGATGGTGAAAATCGCCGAGGACGCGCTCGGCGGGCAATACACCATCACGGTCAATCCCTATCCTTCCACCACCGGCGCGATGAAGGCGACGATGGATGGCGACGGGGAGATCGGCTACACGGCCGATGTCGGCATGACGCAGATCTATAACGGCGAGGGCGGATTCAAGAACTACACGCCGGCGAAGGGGAAGCTGGTGCATGGTTGGTATTCCTACCCGATGGAGTCGTTCATGGCCGTCTCCGCCAAGGACGCCGGCAAGTACAAATGCTGGGGCGACTTCAGCGGCAAGCCGGTGTTTTTCACCACCGCCGGCTTCATGAACTGGCTGAACTTCCAGCGCATCTACAAGGTGCTCGGCTACCAGTTCAAGCACGTCCAGATCGACGCCAAGAGCAACAGCGATGCAATGCAGGCCGGCACCATCGCCGGCTCGGTCGCCTACACCACCGCCGGCCGCTCGCTCGCGAGCTACTGGAAGGAGACCGACGTGCGCATGGACGTGAAAGTGATCAATCCGTGCCCCGAAGAGATCACCAAGCTGAAAGCCGCCGGCCTCGCCGTCGTCGACGTCGATCCGAAGGAGGCGTTCAGCAAGGACGTCGGCGTCAAGACGATCCATGGCGTTCCCATCCTGTTCGCCTACAACATGCGGGCGGACATGCCCGAGGATGTGGTCTACAAGCTGGTCAGCGCGTTCTACAAGAACCGCGAAAGCCTGGCCAAATCCGATCCGGGCTTTACGCCCATGGCCAAGGATTTCGTCGGCATGCAGGTGCAGGGGATCGCCGCCAACCCGGATATTCCGGTGCATGCGGGACTGGCCAAGTTCCTGAAAGAGCAAAAGGCCTGGAACGACAAGTGGAAGATCGCGAAGTAACAGCGTAAGTACACCGAAGGCGAGAAGCCCGCCGTCCGTGCAGGCACTCGTCCCGGCGCGGAAGGCGAAGACCGCCTTCAATCATTAGGGGGGATCCATGCAGAACGATTGGCTCAAGCGCCACGTCACCCTGAAAAACCTGACCTTTGTATTGTCAGTGGTCATGTTCGTCTGGGTGATCTGGTACTGCTACACCGGCTCCGGCGGCGGACAGGAACTGGTGTCCCGGCTGTTGCCGATCGCGCTGATGCTGCAGATCCTGTTCATGTACCAGAAGGAATTTCTGTACAAGGCGCTGCCCGCGGCCGCAAATCACGCACTGGTGGCGTTCTACATCGGCATTTGCATCTATGCTTTCGTCTACTTCCTGTATGAATACGAGGATATTTCAATCTATCGGCAAGGGTCGTACACGCGGCAGGATTTCGTCGTCGGCCTGCTCATGTTTCTGCTGGTGATGGAGTTGTCGCGGCTCGCCCATGCCACGCTGTTCTGGGTCAACTTCGTGCTCATCATCTACACGATGTACGGCTATTTGAGTCCGCTCGACTTCTTCTGGCATCCGGGTACGAGTTTTTATCGCGTGGTCACCTCCAGCACCGTTGAAATGTCGAACGGCATCTACGGCATCTACGGCCAGATTGCATTGACCCTGATCGCGGCCTTCCTGCTGCTTGCTTCCGTCGCCAACGGCTTCGGGGCGCAGGGCGCGATGATCCGGGTGATGCAGAGGATTGCCGGCAAGAACCGGCAGATGGTGCCGCAGGCGGCGGTGCTCGGGTCCTTGTCCATCGGCATGGTGAGCGGCAGCGGTTCGGCCAACGCGGTGGTGGTCGGCAGCATCACCATTCCACTGATGAAGCGCTACGGCGTGCCCGGATATTTCGCCGCCGCGACCGAAACCGCGGCCTCGATGGGCGGCCTGATCATGCCGCCGATGATGGGGGTGGGCGCATTCCTGATGTCGGAATTCCTCGGCGTGCCCTACTGGGACGTGGTGACGCGCGGCTTCGCCCTCGCATTCATCTATTACTCGTCGCTGGCTTTTGCCGTCTATCTCATTTGCGTGCGCCTGTTGCCGCGCGACCCGATCGTGGTGCCCGGCGTGTCGGCGTACGAGCAGATCAAGACCTCTATTTTCTTTCTCGGCGTGCTGTTTCTCATGGCGATGATGGGCGCGATCGGCATGGGCGAGCTGCTCGCCGCGCTCTATACCACGGCCTTTATGTTCGTGCTCCTGCTCCTCAACTTCCTGTACTTCAAGTACGCGCTGAAGGATCCGGCGGCCGCGCAGGAGACTTTCCTCGGCAACGTGCGCTTGAGCATAGAGACCCATGCCGACATGACCTCCTATCTGACGCTGCTGCTGGCGACCCTCGGGATCATGATCGGCCTGTTCACCGTCACCGGCTTCATCAACCGCATGGGGGGCATGCTGCTCGAGCTCGGCTCGTGGAACATCATGGCGATGATCGGCATGTCCTTTATTTTCGGCTGGCTGGTCGGCATGGGCCTGCCGCCGACGGCGACCTACATCATCGGCGCGGTGGTCATCGTCGGGCCCATGACCAAGCTCGGCGTCAATCCGTGGGTCGCGCATTTCTTCGTGTTCCTGCTGTCGGTCTGGGGCGAACTGTCGCCGCCGACCTCGCTCACCGCCGCCATCTCCGCGAAGATCGCCGAGGCTCCGTTCATGAAGACCATGTGGGAAGCGCTGCGCATCTGCCTGCCGATCACGCTCATGACTTTCGCCATATTCTCGCGCTCCGAAATCGTGGTGCACCCCGGCTGGACGCAGATCGGCAGTACGATCGTCGTGACGATAGGCACTTTCGGGACCGCCCTCGCGATGTTCGGGCGGCTGATCAATAATAAGGTCTGGGACTTCCTGCTGCGAACCGTGCTCATGCTGGTGGCCTTTGTTGCCTTGTTCCACCCGGACGATACGGTTTCGGCGATCACCGCCGCTTTCGTTCTGGTGGCGATCGTCTTCGGCGTCATGCGCCACCGGCGGATCGGGCCCAAGGAACTGCAGGCGCAGCCGGCGGGCTAGGTAGCCGCGCCGCGTTCCAGCCCGATGCGCCACAGGAAAGTGAAACCAGAACGGAGCGTCGCCTAGCTTCTCCTGCCGGAACAACTTCGCGGCGGACTGACCGTACTCTATAATCGTCGCCATCTCGACGAAATCCTGGCGCGCGGATCCGCCAAACCATGACCAATATTGAGGCCACTGCGGCACAGCCGTGGGTGTTAATGTCCGACCAGCAGAAATGATCATGCGCGCCGCATTGCGTGTGTTGCTGAACGGCTACGACTACCTGGTGCTGTATTTCGGCCTGGCCTGGCTGGGGATACTGTGCCTGGCGTGGACGCCGGTTGCGATGATGATTTACCCGCTACTGTCGGAACGCCGGGGGCGGGCGCTGGGGCGTTACGCCATCATGGTGGTGTTTCGGTTTTACCTCGCCAGTCTTAGCGCGTCGCGCCGGTGCCGCTTCGACCTGGAGGCGCTGGATGTCCTGCGCGATGAGCCGTCGCTGATTATCGCGCCCAATCACCCGTGCCTGCTGGATGCGGTGATGGTGATTTCGCGCTTGCCGAATGTCGCCTGCGTGCTTAAAGCCGATCTGATGAACAATATTTTTCTCGGCGCGGGCAGTCGACTGGCGCGCTACATCCGCAATGAACCGGTGCGGCGCATGGTGCAGCTGGCAACCCAGGATTTTGACTGCGGCAGCCATCTGTTGCTTTTTCCAGAAGGGACCCGCACCACCTCGAACCCGATCAATCCGCTCAAGGGCAGTATCGGCCTGATCTCGAATCATGCACAGGTGCCGGTGCAGACGATACTGATAGAAACCGATTCGGCGTATCTGCGCAAAGGCTGGTCGCTGTTTCGCAAACCGCCGATGCCGATCCATTATCGGGTGCGCCTGGGGCGGCGCTTTGATCCACCGCAGCATACCCGGCGCTTCATGGCCGAGCTGGAACGCTACTTTGCGCATGAGCTGGTGCAAGGTTCGGCGTTTTACCCGACCGGTTCCCTGCCCATGCAGGCTGAGCGTAGGCCAGAAGTCGTTTCCCGTTCGCCTTCATGAATGCGGCCTCGACCACGCATCTCGTCCTCATCCCGAGCTATGACCCGGGCGCCAAAGTCTATGAGACCGTGCGTGCAGCGCGCCAATGCTGGACCCCGGTGTGGGTGGTGGTGGATGGCAGCACCGACGGCAGTGCTGAGGGCTTGCTGGCGATGGCGGCGCAAGACGCCGGCCTGCGCGTGATCGTGTTGCCGCGCAACCAGGGTAAGGGCGCGGCGGTGCTGCACGGCCTGGAGGCGGCGGCCGCGGCGGGATTCAGCCACGTATTGACCATGGACTCGGATGGCCAGCATCCAGCCGACCGCATCCCGGCGTTCATGGCGGAATCCTCCAGACAGCCGGCTGCAATGATATTGGGCGTGCCGGTATTCGATGCCAGTGCGCCGGGCCTGCGCGTGAAAGGGCGGCGCGTATCCAACTGGTGGGCCAATCTGGAAACGCTGTGGGCCGGGATCGGCGACTCCCTGTTCGGATTCCGCGTCTATCCGGTGGAAGCGTTGCGGCGGGTGATGCGCGAGCAGCCGTGGATGCGCCACTTCGATTTCGACCCGGAGGCCGTGGTGCGCCTGTGTTGGTGCGGGGTCAGGCCGGTCAATCTGCCGGCTCCGGTGCGCTACTACAGCGCGGAAGAGGGCGGCGTGTCGCATTTCCGCTACCTGCGCGACAACACGCTATTGACCTGGATGCACACGCGGCTGTTTGCCGGCTTTGTGCTGCGCTTACCCGTCTTGCTGCTAAGGCGTGCGCGCGGACAATCTTAGGTCCGTGCGGAATCGGCCTTGATCGCCTGATATTCCGAAAACACGCCGAGTTCCAGATGCCGCCTGACCTGCGTCAGTCCCGCAGCGCTCAGCGTCGCCAGCACTTGTTCGGCGGGTACGCAGGCTTCTATGCTATCCCAGTGATAGCGCCAGATCGTCGCGGTGTCTTTTTGCCGGGAAATGAATCGCGTCAGGAACGGTAGCACGCCGCGCATATAGGTTTTCAGCAGCCATCGCCCGAAACGGTTTTGCGCCGGGGTGATTTCAAGCAGGCATAAACGGCCGCCGGGCTTCAACACCCGTTCAAATTCCGCAAAGGCCACGCCCAGATCGCTGATGTGGCGCAGCGCATAACCCATGCTCAAGAAATCAAAATGATTGTCTGGAAAAGGCAAAGACTCGGCGCGACCTTCGATTAATACCATCGCCTCAGGCAGCTTGCTCGCGGCCATCATGCCGGGGCTGGGGTCGACCCCGGTGACCAGGGCGGCATCGCCGGTCAAAATGCAGGCTTGCGCTGCGACCAGGCCGGTGCCCACGCCGACGTCCAGCACCTTCATGCCGGTCTTCAAGCCGGCCCGAACGAGCGCTTCGCGCCGATAGCGGGAACCGGATCCCCAGGCGAATATCGCCTCGATATGGTCGTAATCCGCCGCGGTGTCGTCAAACATCTGGCGCAAATATGCCTGCCGATCCTGCTCTGTTTGGTAGTAATCGGTCAGCGGGCGGTGCGGTGCATGCACCGGAGTCGGTCTCGTGGGGGTCATGTTGTCGTTCACCGTTAGATGATGCCGCCGTTGATGGAAATGATCTGCCCGGTGATATAGCCAGCTTGCATCGAGGCGAGAAACCCGATCAGGTCGGCAACTTCGGTGGGGGTGCCGGCGCGTTTCATCGGCACCAGGCGCGCGACAGCCTGGGCGTCGAACGCAGACCCGCTCATGGGAGTGTCGATAATGCCGGGCGCAACGGCGTTCACGGTGATGCCCCGGCTGGCGACTTCCTGCGCCAGCGACTTGCTGGCCGAATTGAGCGCGCCCTTGGCGGCGGAATAATTGACCTGGCCGCGATTGCCGGTCAGGGCGGCGATGGAGGATACATTGATGATGCGCCCCCAGCGGCTGCGTATCATCGGCATCATCAGCGGCTGGGTGACGTTGAAAAAGCCGTTAAGGGATACGTCTATCACCCGGTGCCACTGCTCGGCGCGCATGCCCGGGAATACGACATCGTCATGGATGCCGGCATTGTTGACCAGAATCTGGATCGCCTGGTGTTCGACGAGAGGGGTCAGCACAGCGGCTGCCGCCGTGCCGTCGGTCACATCGAATGCCAGCGCCTCGGCACTGCCGCCGTCCGCGCAGATGGCATCGGCCAGCGCCTGTGCGGCTTGCAGGCCGCGATTGGCGTGAATGTAGACATGGCAGCCATCGGCAGCAAGACGGCGGCAGATGGCTGTGCCTATGCCGCCGCTGCCGCCGGTAACCAGCGCATGTTTCATGTTGCCTCTCCCGAAATAGATGTGAGTGCGCCAGCGTCGAGCACGACCGCGGCGCGCCCATCCAGCAGCACGCGACCGGCTGCGCTGACGCTGAACTGATAAAGGATATTGCTCTCGCTGCGCGTGATGCAGCTGGCTTCCACCAGCAGATCGTCGGCGATGTCGTCCAGCCGCGGCACCCGCAGCTGCGTGCCGCGCACGCTGACCAGATAACCGAAGCGGGCGCTGCTGCTGTCCGCTGGCGCCAGCAGGGCACCGTGCACGGCCATGGCCTGTGCCGCGTATTCGATGCCGCAGGCGGCACCAAGCCGGCCGTGCGAGCGCAAGGGATTGTCGGCGGAGCGGTGGCTGCTCGCGCGACAGCGGATGCGCTCGGGATCCCAGGCCTCGACACAATCCAGCAGGCACATGCTGCCCTGATGCGGGATGTGGCGGGCGATCCAGGCGTGATCCGGTCCGGTTTGATTCAGCACGGCGCGATCGCCACGCAGAGGCGCGTGCTGTCCAGGTAATCCAGCACCACGCGTTGGTTTTGCCGCAGTGCGATCCCGCGCAACAGCGGCAAGCCGCGCGCGGCGGGGATGGCTGTTCGAAGGTTTTCCAGCGCGGCATCGTCGAGTGGGTCGGCGCTGGCGTCGGTCAGGCTGACGCTGATTTGCGCCAGCGCTTTTGCGCTGCGTTGCGGCGCCAGTACCAGTGCAATGCCAAACGCATCCGGGATGGGGCGGGCGCTGTAGAGCGGCTCCGGATAAACGGTGTCGCATGCCAGAAGAACGGTGCGCGTGTCATCTACCACGACCTGGGTCAGCGCTTCCAGCAGGCCTGCGCCGAAGCTGGCGTCGAAGGCACTCAACACCGACGATGTAGTCATCGCGCCGGTGGCGATGCTCCAGTACCCGGCGGCAACGTTATGCACAGAATTGTGAAAGCGGGTCGGGGAGATTTGCCGGTCATCCGAGGCGAGCATTGCACAAATGATGTGGCAGTTTTCCCCGTCGCCGCCGGACGCTGAAAACACGCTGGGCAAACCGGCAGCGTCGAGTCCGGCCGCAGCGATGGCTTCCAGCCCGGTCGCCAGGGTGAGTTTGACAATCGCGCCACTGCGCCGGCGTTCTGCCGCCGGCAACAACGCGGGTGACGGCAGGACGGTCTGGTGCGGCTGATACGGCTCGCGCCCGCCGAGGACGGCCTGGCCGGCCGGCCAGCCGGTCAAACCAGGGCCGAGCAGGCCGATGCCTTCGATGTATGCGCTGAGCGTGTTCATGGGTTTAGTTGGCGCGGCCAAAAACCAGGCTGCAATTGGTGCCGCCGAATCCAAACGAATTGCTGAGCGTGCGCGCCACCGGCTGTTCGCGATTGTCCAGCACATAGTCCAGGCCCAGCGCCGGGTCGAGTTGCCGGGTGTTCAGCCCCGCGGGCAGCAAGCCGTGTTGCAACCCCAGCGCGCAAATTACGGCCCCCAAGCCGCCGGCAGCACCCAGGGTGTGGCCAGTCGCGCCTTTGGTGGAGCTGCACGGCGTTCCGGAGCCGAATACAGAATGAATCGCCTTGGCCTCCGCCGCATCGTTGTTTTGCGTTGCGGTTCCGTGCAGGTGGATATAGTCGATTTCAGACGGCTTCAAACCCGCCATGTTCAGCGCATCCTGCATCGCCATGCGCGCACCCAGGCCATCCGGATGCGGCGACGACATGTGATAGGCGTCGCTGGATTCACCGATGCCGAGCAGCAGCACCGCATCGGCATCCAGGTGTTCCGGGGTGCGTTCCAGCAGCGCGAAGGCAGCCGCTTCACCGATCGAGATGCCGTCGCGTTGTGCGTCGAACGGGCGGCATGCCCGTTCTGAAGTCAGGCCGAGCGAATTGAAGCCGTACAGCGTCGTCAGGCACAGCGAATCCACGCCGCCCACCACGGCTGCGTCGATCAGTCCCGCCGCCATCATGCGCCGCGCCGAAGCAAATACCTTGGCGCTGGACGAGCATGCCGATGACACCACGACCGCCGGGCCGGTCAGTCCAAAATAATGGCGCGTGAAATCCGCGACGGAGAAAGTATTGTGCGTGGTGCGGTAATTGAAATCCGCGGGGAGTGCGCCGGTCACCGGGTCGCGTCGCCGGTAGGCCAGTTCAGTCTGCAGAATGCCTGAAGTGCTGGTGCCGAGAAATACACCAACGCGCTGCGCACCGTAGGTTGTGATCGCGGCGCGCACTGCCTCGGCAAAACCGTCCTGAGTCAATCCCAGCAAAGCGAGCCGGTTGTTGCGGCAATCGAAGTCGGCCAGGTGCGCAGGCAACTGCACTGCATCCACCCCCGCCACCTCGCCAATGAAAGTCGCCAGGTCCACCGTATCAAACGCGCACGGCGCCAAGCCGGCGCGACGCTGGCGCAGCGCGCCGAGAGTCTGGTCGAGGCCGCGACCGATGCTGCTGGTTGCGGTGAAATGGGAGAGCCAGAGCGGGTTCAAAGTAAGGCAGGCCGATCGCAGGCAAAAGAGGAGTTTAGCAAGTTCCGCTGCCTGGTTTGGATCAAATGGAGGAGCGGTGGGCTGTGCTGATTACGCCGGTGTCCAGGCGATGCCGTACCGACAGATATGCGGCCGGCGCCCCGAGCACCAGACCGGCCAGCACATCCACGGCGACATGCTGGCGTGTGGCCAGGGCGGAATATACGATGCCGATACACCATACCCAGTTGACCATGAGTATCCACTGCGGCGCGCCAAAGCGGCGCAGCAGATGATGTAACCAGATACCGGAAAAAGCGGCGGTGGCGACGTGAAGCGAAGGACAGGCATTGCCCGAGGCATCCATGCTCTTGAGGAAAGCCACGTCGGGATACAGCGCCCAGTCGATATCGGCCGGAGGGACTGCCGTGGGCCAGAAGTAAAACACGATCAGCCCTGCAAGGCAGGTCGCGGCCATGACCAGGCCATAACCATACAGTTCGCGCCGCGTCGCGAGCAAAGCCGGGGGAAGGGAAACATAGACCCACAGCGACAGGTACATGGGCAAAGCCAGAGGCTGAAAGCCGATCAGGCGATCGAGCAAGGTGATGGGCATCACCGTGGGCAGGTAGGCCGGCTGTTTGAGCAAATAGAAGTAGGCGCCGAAAAACAGGCCGATGAAAAGCATCGTTCCGACGCTTTTCAGAGGCATATGCATGGGCACTACCGCTGCAACCTGACGGTACCAGGGCGTCTGCGGTCCGTTTTCATTCAAGGTTTGCTCTCCACGGGATGCAGCAATACTGCCACGATTCATGCAAGGGCTAGCCGCAAGCTGACAAAACGCAGACCGGCTGCTCTGGCTGCGGCCAGAACAGCAGGGAGCACTTCGACAATGACGGGGACGCCATCGGGCGTGCGTGCGGCATTGCCATCGTGCAACAGCAGAATGGCGCCCGCGCGCAAGCCGCGCAACAGCTTTATTCTGACGCGCTCGGCGTCGCCGACCCGGGTGTCGAAACCGCGCGCCGACCAGCTCGCAAGCCGCAGCCCCAGTCGCGCGAGCACCGGATCGAGAAACGGATTGCGCAAGCCGGCGGGGGCGCGAAAGAACAAGGGACGTTGGCCGGATATCGCGGTGAGCGTGTCCTGGGCGGCCTGCAATTCACGCAGGATGCCGGTATATCCCAGCAGCGCAAAATGATGGCGGTGATGCTGGCTGTGGTTTTCCACGGCATGGCCGCGACGCACGATTTCCCGGCATAAGTCCGGGTAACGCGCGGCTTTTTCACCGACGCAGAAAAAGGTGGCCTGGGCAGCGTAACGATCCAGCACATCCAGTACCTGCGGAGTGACGCTTGGGTCGGGGCCGTCGTCGATGGTCAGGGCAATTTCATTCCTGGCGGCGGCAGCAGCGGGCAGCCGTGTCCAGTTCGGCCCCAACCAGTGGCTGCGCGGCCACAGTCCGATGAGCGTGAACAAGGCGTGATTGGCAAGCACCGCGCCGAGCGCCCAGCGCCACTGCCCAGGTTCAGCAATGGCGATAACCAAGGCGAGCAGATGCAGCACGATCGATGCGCGGATAAACGGTGTGGGTCGCCAGCCTGAATTACGCATCGGCTTGAGTGGCGAAGATCGCAGAATAAATCAGCGCGAGGATGACGCCCGGCGCCACGGTTACGCCCAATGCCTGCAATATCGACAGATCGGAAAAGGAAAGCAGGCCGAAACCTGCGACGGTGGTGAGGTTGGCAAACAGCATCGAGGCCAGGGTGCGGGGCGAAATGGCGTGGTCGAGAGGGTTGGTGATGGGGTGATCGGGCCGATCGAAAAACAGGGCGTAATTGGAGCCGACCGCGACCACCAGCAGCAAGCCCACCAGATGCAGAATGATCAATTGCTGGCCGAACACGGCCAATCCCGCCGTGACGGTGATGACCGCCGCCGCCAGCGGTGCGATGATACGCACTACGCGCATGGGCGAGCGCAAAGCTAATAGCAGCAATCCGATAATCGCCGCCAGCCCGCCCAGCGACAACAGGATGGCTTCGTGCAAGTAGCCGGAATACAGTTGATCGGACTCGGCTTTCATGTCCACAAACAGGACGTCGGGCAATCCGGTGGCGCCCAAGGCAGCGCGAATGCGGCTGGCGTTGATGCCGGCCCCTTTGGGTGCGGTAAGCGGCAACAGGGCGCTCCAGTGCGTGCCTTGCTGGATCAGCAGCCCATCCAGCGCCATCGCCATCGAGGTGTGTTCAAGATCGGCAGCTTGCAGCAAGGGCCGGCTGCGCGCGGCTGCGACGTCGGCAAGAAACGGCGCAAACAATTGCGCGCGCACCGGCAAGCCCTGAACGGCTTGCGCCAGCCGCGTCTCCAGCTCGTCGGGGGAGGGCAGGCGGGACTGGCGGGCGCGCTGTGTCGCGGCGCTGGGAAGATAACGGCTGGGACTCTCGAACCTGCCGAGTTCGCCTGCATCGACTTGCGCCTGCAGTATCGCGGAAACCTGTTCGGAAGACCCCAATACGGCCTCCCGGCTCGCGCCGGATACCACCACCAGATAACGCACATCGGGCGCACCGATGTCGGCGCGCAGACTTGCATCCAGGGCCACGTCGGCTTGCGATACCGGACTCAACGAGGATATCTTGTCATTCCACAAATCGTCGCGGTGCAAGGCGAGGATGGCGCAAGCGGCCAACACCAGCATCACGGCCGCCCATCGCAGTACCGGGGCGCGCCGTACCAGACGCGACAGGACGAGCCCGATAGCCGACACATCATGAATGCGAAAGTTCGCCGGCAGCAGGTGCGGCAGGACAAAGCGGGTCACCGCTGCGGCGGACATCAGACCGGCAATCGAATACAGGCCGAGTTGCGCCAGCCCGGGAAAGCCCGAAAGCAGCAGGGAAGCAAAGCCGAATATCGAGGTCAGCACACCCAGGCGGATGGTGGGCCAGAAGCGCTTGATCCAGATCTGCTGGTCTGAACCGCCCTGTTCTGATTGCACAAACAGGTAGATCGAATAATCCACCGCCTCGCCGATCAGCGCAGTGCCAAATCCCAGGGTGATGCCATGTACCACCCCAAAGCCCAGGCTGACGGCCGCGACGCCTGCGAGCGCGCCGCTGATCACGGGCAGAAAACCCAATGCCAGCGCGGCGAAGGAACGATAGACAAGTAATAACAGGGTCGCGATGATCGCGACGCCGATGATGGACAGGCGGCTGACCTGGGCTTCGATCGTGTCGCGTGAAGTCACCGTAAACACACCGGGGCCGGCCATCACCAGTTTGGCGGAAGGGCTTGCGCCGGGGGCCGTGGCAAACGCCAGGCGGATGGCGGCCATGGCGCGTTTCTGCGCGTCGGTATCGGTGCCCGACGCGCGCGTCTGCATCAGCAGCAAGGCGCGTGCGCCGTCACGGGACGCCCATGCGCCATCAACCATTTTCGGGCGGGCGCCGCTGTTGAGCTGCTCAAGCAATTGCACCATTTCGCCGGTCGGGTCGCGCGGCAGCAGCGATTTGACCAGCAGGCCGGCGGGCGAGGCGAGCAGGTCGATGCTGTCGCTCAAGGCGGCATGCAGGCCTTCTGCGCTGAATCGCGCAGGCGTCACTGCCGGGCTCAGCAGGTAGCGATGGTTGAAGAGATATGCGCGGTCGCGTTCGGCGCTGACGGGTTCGCCATTATTGACGCTGACAAAAGCCGGATCGGCGCGCAGGCGCTGGGCGATTTGTTTGGAAAGCCTGGCACGGGTGGACGCGTCGGCGCCCTCGATGCCCACCAGGATCAGGCGCGAAGCCAGGCCGTCCCGTATCTGCTCCAGGAGCAACTGCTGTGCCGGCGTGGGACTGCGCGGCAAAAAAGCCGACAAATCCGCGGTGAACTGGCTGCGGCTGATGATGATGCCGCAGGCGAGGATAGACGCCAGCCACAAGACGATCGCAGTCCGGGCTAGCGCCGTCGGGCCGCGCCGCGCCGGCGCTTGCTTCACGGCGTGGCCAACTTTTCGATGAGCATGAGCGAGCTGTCGCCGTCGGCCTGGGTGATTTCGACGCTGCGCACTGCGTCTCGCGCCCCCGCAATACGGATGCGCTTTACCACGGCCTGCATTTTTTCATCCAGCGGCAGTAGCTGCAGTGTCCAGCGCTCGGCTGTGCCCTCCAGACTCATGCGGTAATTGCGTTCCAGCGCCTTGCGGTCACCCGCCAGGGTGCCGCGGATGCTGTCGATGAAAGCCGCCAGTTCCGGGTGATCCTGCAATTGCAGGCGATGTACCTGGCGGCCACGCTCGATCACCAGGGTGTCGGCATCCACCGTCATGGATTCGGGTTTGGGTTTGAGGGTGCGCTTTTCCAGGCGGTCAGGTGCGGTGTAGAACAACTCTCCGGAGGATTCCACCGGCTTGTCGAGCATGGCGATGAATTTCTTCTCGACAAAGCCGGCATGGTCGGAACGGGTTTGCGCCAGGCCGCGCATGAGCTGGTCTATATCCCACCCGGCGGCGTGCCCGATGAGGGGTACCAGCATCAGCGCCAATGCAAGGAGCATGCGCCGCATGAGGTGCAGCGATAACACAGGGGAGGAGGAAAGTGCCATCATGAATTCGGAGGCCTTGCAGTGGGCGCGGATTGCCAGAAATCGAAAAAATTAAACCAGTTGTAGGGCGCCTTGCGGCAGTATTGATCCAGCAGTGCGGCATAACGGGCGATGGCCGCTGCCACGGCGGCATCGCGCTGATCGCGCGCAACGGCAGAAAAATCCGCCAGGGGATCGAAATGGATGGCGTAGCGCTTGTCGCCCAGATACAGCCCGGTCATGAATACCACCGGACGTCGCAGCAATGCGGCTATGCGGAACGGCCCGCTGGGCAAGTTTGCGTCGGCGCCGAGGATATGCGCAGGGTAGAGGGTGTCGCCGCCCGGGGTGCGATCCGCCAACATGCCGACGGCGCCGCCTTCATCCAGGCACTCGCGCAGCCTGAGCATGGAATCACTTTGCCCCAGGCCAATGATGTCCTGCACCGCCTCTGGATTGATGGCAGCCAGCATGGCGTTGATTCTTTGTGCGTTATCCTGGTGCATGACCATGGCGACGCGCAAATCCGTGTCTCTCCGGCCAATCGCGCGGATCACTTCAAAGCTGCCCAGGTGCGCGCCCATCAGAAACAGGCCTTTGCCGCCGGCTAGCAGGCGGCGCAGCGTATCCTCGCCGTGCACTTCCACATCGAACAGTTCGAAGCGGTGGTTGATCAGATAGACACGGTCATGAATGGTCGCGGCAAAAGTGAAAAAATGCCGGTACAGATCGCGCCAGCGGGGAGGGCGAGCTAAGACACGCCGGAGATAATCCCGCGAAGCACGACGGCTGGCCGGTGCAAACAGCAGGAAATAAGCGGCGATCGGGTGCAGCACAACGCGCCCCGCGCGCCGTCCCAAGCGCAGTGAAATCCACGTCATGACGCGCAACATGAACATGTTGCTGCGCTCCGGGGTATGCGCCCAGTCGGCGTGGCGGGCTGTCGGGTGCGGTGTCAGACCGGCGATCCTGGCACGATACTGCCGCTGGCAATCTTGCGCGCACCAGCCACGACGTCGAAACGTATCGTGCCGCTGGCCGCGAGAACGTGCCGGATAAGCAGTTCGTCGCCCGGACTTGCCGGGCTCAGGAACTTGACCGAGCTGATCTCGCAGACATCCAGCGCTAATCCAGTGGCAGCGGCAATGGCGTGCAGCACGGTGTCCAGCAGCAGTACACCGGGGAGAATGGGGGTGCCGGGAAAATGTCCGGCAAACGCCGGATGATCCAGCGGAACAGTCCAGTGTGTGGCGTTGTTCATGCGGATTTGCGTGCGCGGTGCGTCTGAAACAGGGCTTGCAGCACTGTGCGCGGAAGTTTTCCCGTGCGGTTGCGCGGCAGTGCATCGACAAGCAGCAGGGGGCGCGGCAGGAAGACCGGGTCGATACGTTCGCGCAGCGCCGCCAGCAGCCCGGGCGCATCCATGCCCGGCGCCACCACGCACGCTGCAAGCCGCGTAATGTGATCATCGCCGGTTTCGTCGGGCATGTAAAAAGCCCCGTCCACCACGCCGGGAATGGCATTGAGCAGGTGGTTGAGACTCGCCAGCGAATGTCGTTTGCCTGCGATATTGACCAGATCGGCGATGCGCCCGTGCAGCAGGAAATGCGCGTCGCCAACAGGTTCAATCATGTCGTTCATGGTGATCGATGTCTCGACGTGACCGCCGCAAGCGCTCACGCAATCGCCCTCCACGATGAATTTTACCCCGGGAAACAGCTGCCATTCCGCGGTTTGCGTGGAGCGGCGGCTGGCAATCTGGCCGGTTTCGGTGCTGCCATAAATTTCGATCAGTGGAGCATGGCAACGTGCCTCGATCTCCTGGGCGAGTTGGGCGGACAGCGGCGCGGTGGCGGATACCACCTGCGTGAGCTCTGGCAGCGCCAGCCCCGCATCCAGCCAGGCGCGCAAATGCACCGGCGAAGACACCAATATTCGCGGCATGGGCACGGCCGCCAGTGCCTGACAAATGTCGGCCGGATAAAACGGCTGCGCATGGCTGAGTGCGTTGCCACTGTGCCAGGGCATCAGCACCGTGGATTCGAACCCGTACATGTGTTGCGGCGGCACGGTGCCGACGATGGTGCAGGGTGTGTCGTGCAACAGCCCCAGGCGCAAGGCTTCGGCCTGCACGCAACGGACCAGCGCAGCCCAGGTCTTTGGATGCGGTTGCGGGATGCCGGTCGAGCCTGAAGTAAATACCACCGCGACGCGCTGCCTGCCGTCAATTTGCGGAACTGCAACTGCGCCCTCCCGGCTAAGGCCCATGACCGGGTATTGCAGTTGGGGCAGATCCACCGTGCATGAAGCGCTGTCAGTCAGACAAAACACGTCCGGCGCGAAAACCTTGATCTGGCGCACCACCTCCGGTGTGGGCGTAGGCGGCAGCAGGCTGACTTTTCCGGCCACAATGGCGGCCGCAAGACCCACGCTGAAACGGTAACGGTCGCCGCACATATTGAGCAGCTGACTGCCTGCGGGAAACAGGGCGACAAGCTGCCTGACCTCGGCCAGGAACTGGCGCAGCGTGACGGCGCCATCGGCGCGCCAGGCGACGATGCTGTCCGGGGAGGCGTGTGCTACCAGCGGCAGTGAAGACATGATCAGGGATGCAACGGCTAGCGTGGACGCGCGTTCCTGAACGCCCGCACCGCATCGAGGATGTGCGTAGGCTGCAAATCGGGCAGTACCCATCTGCGCACCCAATATTCGGCAATGAACATCAAGGCGACCAAAGGCAGCGTCAGAAAGTTGGCGAAGACCGACCACGTGGCCAAGGGCGCCAGAAAGAAAAGCAGGGTGGACGCCAAGGCCATCGCGACAAAAAACAAGGTCCAGGCGATCGTCACCTGACGTGCGTAAATTTCATGCCGCGGCGTGACATGCGCATGCACCACCGCGGCGAAGCGAGCGCACAGCGGTTGCCGCCCGGCGATCAAGGTGCGACCGAAAGTCATGAACAGTATCAACTGCAGGCCGACATGTTGCAGCCAGTAGACCAGCCCGAAATGCTGCTCGAGCGCCGACCATCCGGCCCACAGCGCAACACACAGCAGCGCGAGCACACCGAGCATGATAAAGCGCCGCGATGAGCGCCAGGCCAGCGCCAGCGCAATCAATACCACGGGCGCAATGGCCACCAACGCGCCCAGGTTGCCGCTGTGCGCCGATTCATTGGTGTAATGCGCCAGTAGCGGATAGCCGATCACCAGCGCAGCAATGCCCAGCCAGGGCACGATGCGACGTACCATTAGCGGGTTCTCTGGGTCGCGATATAGTCGGAGAGGCTGCGCAGCGAACCGAAGATCTGCTTGTTGTCTTCGCTGTCGCTGCGCAGTTGCAGACCATAACGCTTGGAGACCTCCAACGCGACTTCCAGCACATCGATCGAGTCCAGACCCAGGCCTTCGCCATACAACGGGGCGTCAGGGATGATTTCGTCCGCGGTGACCTCGAGGTTCAGACACTCGACCATCAATTCCGCCACTTCACGCTGCAAATCTGCAGTACTGGAGACCGGGGGTTTCTGATTATCTTGCATGCTGTTCATGGGGAAGCTCTGGGCAAGTGAGTAATAAATGCGCGTTGCGGTTCTGCGGCGATGAATTTGGCCGGTGAACCGGCTTTTGGTCCGCCGGCCGGCTCTGGCTCAAATTGTATCGTTTTACCGTTCATCGGGCGCATCTATCCGGTCCAGCTCAGGGGGCTCTCCAAACGCGGCAAACAAGGGCCAGGCGCGGACCTTCGCAAATCCGGCAGGGGTGTCCCCTAGCGCGGCGCTTCGACCCTCGTCTTCGATTCGCCGAGTATCCAGGCGATGGAAAATCCCGCCGCCATGCCCTGCTTGTCCCTGACCAGCGGGCTGTCCGCGAATGCCGCGCCGTGCACGGAGTCCCATTTGACGAAGGCGCCGACCCAGAATTCGCGGTAGCGCTTGCTCAGCGCGGCAATCACCTGGACGCCGCCATAGCCTCCGCTGGCGCTGTAGGTCGGCCGCGCTGCCGTGGCGAAGGCTGGCGCCACGGAGTAGAAATAGCGGTTATAGCGCTGGTCGGAATAGACCGGCCCCGCGAGCAGCCCGAGTTTCCAGCCCGGGTTTCCGAGCGGGTCGCGGATGTCGATGTTGACCTGCGGCTGAAACATCCAGCCCACGTGCCGAACGTAGGAAAAATCGGAAGCGAACACGGCTCTCAGCGGCAGCCGCAGTTCCATGCGCGTCTTGCGATCGCCGGTCTCCATCAGTTTGAGGTTCACACCGGGCCCGAGTTCCAGGGTGGCATCGAGGTTGGGCATGTCCCGCCGGGCGTCGTTTTTGCCGCTGTCCACCGGCACCGAGCCGTTGATGCTGACGTCGATCTCGACCCGGTCGGTGTTGTAGAACAGGCCACGCATCCGGCGCTCGTCTGCCTGCAGAAATTCGCCGCGATAAATGATGTAGGGGACGGGCAGCAACCAGGATTGCCGCTGGTTCGAGCCGCGGTAAGCCGGGAAGCTGAGCGCGGCGGCGCCCGCGCCGGCCTCCCATAAGGGTAGCTGCTCGGCCCGTGCGCCGGCCGCGGCAAGGCCGAGCATGATCGCAATGGCCGGTATCAGCCCAGTGATCGGCTTGGCGCGTGCGTCCGGTTTCACCGACCGAGGCAGCAGGTGCAGAAGAAGTTCCGAAATGCGCATAGCGGACCTTATGTTCATGCTTGCTTCTCCCCTCGGGAGTGGACCGCGCTCCGAGGGCGCACTTCACTCCGTGGCCAGCGGAGCTTCATGTTGCATCGTTGAACGCGGCCGCTGACGATAGCCTGCGACGCTTAAGCGGGGCTGCTCCCCGGAGGCAGGTTCTTGCGCAGGTTATTCTGCCGGCGCCGGTCGAGCCACCAGGCGAGCGCCGGCAGCACGACGAAGGATCCGGGCATCACCATCACTGCGAGATAGGGGCTGACCATCGACAGGCGGCGCAGGTGGTTGACGATCTGGCGTCTGTCTTCCGGCGTCCATTTCTGTTTGTTGCGCGGTTTCATCAACAGCGGCATCAGACCGGTTATTTGCACGACTTCGCCGAGAACGTACTTTCGCTCCCGGTCCATCATTTCCATCACGGTCCGGACAATGACTGGTTTATTCATCGGCTAGGGCGTAACTTTCTGCGTCAGCCAGCGATAGCCCTGCCACAAACCCCAGGCGCGCCGCGCCCATCTGAGCGTGCGGCGTGGCCGCAGCAACGCCAATACGAACACGGCGCCGGCAACCAGGGGCGGTCGGGAGATGACAAAGCGCACCGCCTCCACGCAGCGGTCGACGAAGCCGAGCGGTTGCGCCCACGCCTGCAGCGTTTGCGCCACGACCTCGCGCTCGCGCGCGGCGCGCTCGATCAGGTGCGCGCGCTTGGATTCGATTGCGGCGATGCGCCGGTTCACTCCTGCGGTTCCCGCAGCATGGAACGATCCTTCGCCAGTTCGCCCCGCGTTACCGCGAAGGGCTTGGGCCGCGCTTTCACCCTGGCGCGCAGAATCCAGGCCAGCACCGCGGCCACCGCCAGAAATCCCAGGGCGAGCAGTCCAACCGCGAGCAGCCGGTGCGTGTCCCAGAAATAGATCACCACAAACGCGACACCGAGGACCAGGGCCATGCCGGCGCAAAATGCGGCGGTGAGCGCCAGCAGCAACAGTTGCTCCAGCCGCACCCGCTCTTCTTCAAGTTCCGTGGCGAGAATTTCGAGACGCGTCTGCGCCGCGCCGAGCAGGGTGCGTCCCAGATGTTTGATCGACTGCAGAAGGCCGCCGTGCGCGGCGGCGCCCTCCCGTTCCGCCATGACTAGCGGCGGCTTATCAGCATGCCCATGACCAGGCCGACGGCGGCGGCGATGCCTACCGCGCCCCAGGGATGATCGTGCACGTAGTCGTCGGTGGCGCGCGCTGCGGCCTTGGTCTTGTCGATCACCACTTCCTCCGCACGGGCCAGTTTGTCTTTGGCTACGCGCAGGCTCTCCTGGATGCGCTCGCGCGCGACGACTGCTTTCTCGCCCATCTGGCCGGCGGTCGCGCGCAACAATTCTTCCGCATCGGCGATCACGATCCGCATGTCGGTTGCGAGTTTTTCGCGGGATACTTCGGTGTCGTTGCTCATGATTCTTGCCTCTCTGATTGGAAAATCCCGCCCGGGCAGACGCCGCTGCGGAAGTCACCTAGGCTACCGGCTTTCTCCCGCCAAATCAACCTTATCCGCGTACAACCCGGGTAGAATCGGCGATATGCCGTCGCCCTACCTGGAGATCCTGCGCAGCCCGCGCATCGCCGCCGTACTGCTGCTCGGGTTTTCCTCGGGCCTGCCGCTGGCGCTGACCGGGAGCACGCTGCAAGCCTGGCTCACCGTGTCCGGCGCCGACATCATGACCATCGCCTGGTTTTCCTGGATCGGCATTCCCTACCTGCTCAAGTTCCTCTGGTCGCCCTTGATGGACCGCTATGTCCCGCCGTTCCTCGGCCGTCGCCGCGGCTGGATGCTGTTGATGCAACTCGCGCTGGTTGCAGGCATCTGCGGCATGGCGGTGTCGTCGCCGCAGGCGAACCTGTGGCTGCTCGGCTGCCTGGCGCTATGGGTGGCGTTTGCGTCGGCGTCGCAGGACATCGTCATCGATGCCTATCGCACCGACCTGCTGCCCGCGGCCGAGCGCGGCATGGGCGCCGCGGTGAGCGTGTTCGGCTATCGCATGGCGATGCTGGCTTCGGGCGGGCTCGCGCTGATCCTTGCCGACCAGATCGGCTGGCGCCTGACTTTTTTCGCCATGGCCGCGATGATGGGCGTGGGTTTGCTGACCAGTCTTGCGGCGCCCGAGCCCGCCGTGCGCGGAACGCCTCCGCGCAGCCTGCGCGAGGCGGTGGTCGATCCGCTCAAGGATATTCTGTCGCGGCCCGCGGCGCTGCAACTGCTCGCCCTGATCGTGTTGTATAAATTCGGCGACGCGCTCGCCGGCACTCTGACCACCGCATTTCTGATCCGCGGCGTCGGTTTTTCGCTTACCGACGTCGGCGCCATCAACAAGGCCCTGGGGCTCGCTTCGCTGCTGCTCGGGGGCCTCGCCGGCGGCCTGCTGCTGGTGAAGATGAGCCTGACCCGGGCGCTGCTCTTGTTCGGCGTGCTGCAGGCGATATCCAATTTATCGTTTGCGCTGCTCGCCTGGGCCGGCAAGAGCTACCCGCTGCTGGTGTTCGCGGTCGGTTTCGAAAATCTCGCCAGCGGCATGGGCACGGCGGCGTTCGTCGCCCTTGCCATGGCCTTATGCAACCACAGCTTCAGCGCGACGCAGTACGCGCTGCTTTCGGCGCTGGCTTCGCTCGGGCGCATCCTGTTCGGACCGGTCACCGGCGGCCTGGTCGAGGCCGTCGGCTGGGCGAATTTCTTCGTGCTCACCTTCGTTGCCGCGCTCCCCGGGCTGTGGCTGGTGTGGCGCATGCGCGCGCAGATCGCCGCGGTGGACGGTTCAAGAAATATCGAGCAGTAGCGTTCGCGCTTGCGCGCACGGCGTCCCGTCCGCGCGGATCACCGATTGCGCGCGGACGATGAGGCTGTCCGCACACAATCGGCGATCTTGAATTAAGACCAACCCCGAATCGATTTTGTTTTTATCAATAATCGTATTTCCGGCCAAGCAAGGTCGCAGATACGATTCAAGCCTTCTCGAACCGGTAGACCGCCACGCTGCCGCGCAGATTGGGCGCGAAACGGATCCGGCGGTCTTCCTGCATCACGATGCGCTCGAGGATGCGCACGCCGTGGGTGGCGCAAAAATCCTCGAAGTCCGTCAGCGTGCACAGGTGCACGTTGGGCGTGTTGTACCAGAGGTAGGGCAGCACGTCGGACAGCGGCATGCGCCCGCGCAGGACCTGCAGGCGCTGCGGCCAGTAGCCGAAATTGGGGAAGGAGACGATGCCCTGGCGCCCGACGCGCAGCATCTCCATGATGATTTCCTCGGTATGGTGCATCGCCTGCAGCGTCTGCGACAGGATGACGTAGTCGAACGACCCGGCGTCGAAGCCCGCCAGGCCCGCTTCCAGATCGCTCTGGATCACATTGACCGAGTTCTTCACGCAGGCGAGCACATTGGCGTCGCTGATTTCAATGCCGTAGCCGCGCACGTCGCGGCTCTGCTTCAGGTAATTGAGCAGCAGGCCTTCGCCGCAGCCCAGGTCGAGCACGCTCGCCCCCGGCGCTACCCAGGCGGCGATGGCGTCGAGATCGGCGCGGCCGGCGATCGCGGGGACGGCGAGCGAGGCGTTCATGCCGAGCTTGTCTCCGTTCCGATTTCGCGCGCCACGTTGTCGAAATACGCCCGAACCAGCGCATGGTAGCGCGCATCGTCGAGCAGAAAGGCGTCGTGCCCGTGGGGCGCGTCGATCTCCGCATAGCAAACGTCGGCGCGGTTGTCGAGCAGGGCCTTGACGATTTCGCGCGACCGCTCCGGCGCAAAACGCCAGTCGGAAGTAAACGAAGCCACGAGGAAGCGCGCCTTCGCCGGCGCCAGTGCGCGTGCGAGGTCGTCGCCGCAGGCGCCGGCCGGGTCGAAATAGTCCAGCGCACGGGTGATCAGCAGATAGGTGTTGGCGTCGAAGTATTCGGAAAACTTGTCGCCCTGATAGCGCAGATAGGACTCGACCTCGAAGTCGACGTCGAAATGGAAGTTGATCGCGCCCGAGCGCAGGCTGCGGCCGAATTTCTCCATCATCGCATCGTCCGACAGGTAGGTGATGTGGCCGATCATGCGCGCCAGGCGCAGGCCGCGGCGCGGCACCACGTTGTGGGCGTAGTAATCGCCGCCGTGGAAATCCGGATCGGTGGTGATCGCCTGGCGCGCCACCTCGTTGAAAGCGATGTTCTGCGCCGACAGCTTGGGCGCGGCAGCGACGACGACGGCGTTCGCGATCCGCTCCGGATAGGCGATCGCCCATTGCAGCGCCTGCATCGCGCCGAGGCTGCCGCCCATGACGGCGGCGAAGCGCGCGATGCCGAGGCGGTCCGCGAGCCGCGCCTGCGCGTCGACCCAGTCTTCTACCGTGACGATGGGGAAACTGGAGCCGTAGGCTTTGCCGGTCCCGGGGTTGATCGATGCCGGCCCGGTTGATCCGAAGCAGCCGCCCGGGTTGTTTACGCCAATGACAAAGAACCTGTCGGTGTCCAGCGGCTTGCCGGGGCCGATCATGTTGTCCCACCAGCCCACGTCTTTCGGGTCTGCGGCGTAATAGCCCGCCACGTGGTGCGAGGCATTGAGCGCGTGGCACACCAGCACCGCGTTGGACCGGGCGGCGTTCAGCGTGCCGTAGGTTTCGTACATCAAATCGTAGGCACCCAGCACCGCGCCGCTCCTGCAGGCGAGCGGTGTATCGAAGTGCATGGTCTGCGGCCGGACTGCGCCTACTGAATTGCTCATCTTCCTTCGCCAACAAGACAAAATCTTCGGAACCGTGCACGGTAGCGCCTACTGCGCCCAGTCCCGGGCATCCGGTGCATCGCCAGGCACGAGCCCTTAAACAGCCCGCGCTAGGGTTACGCGCGGGCGGTCCATATTTCCGGCGCATCGCCAGGCACGAGCCTCTAAACAGCCCGCGCCAGCTTTACGCGCGGGCGGTCCATAATCCCGCGGTCCATAAATGCAAAAACCCGTTCAGCTTGCTCGCTAAACGGGTTTCCCGCGCTTTAGCCGTATTTGTTTATCGCTCGGTCGTGCATCTGACCGGCGGCGCCCGCAAGCTGACCATCAAATCGGCGCTGGTGATGGAAGATACCCGCGAAGCCCGGGTGCTGTCAATCCGGGCCCTCAGGCGTTGAGTTTCTCCAGCAGGCGCCGCGCCTTTTCCGAATCGTCGGCGCGCAGGATGCTGTTGGCGAGCCGGGTCAGATCGCCGAGGTCGCTCTTCAGGACCTGCTGCTTGATGGCGAGCACGTTCGCCGGATGCATGGAAAACTGGCGCAAGCCGAAACCAAGCAGCAGCCGCGTCAGCGTCACGTCGCCCGCCATCTCCCCGCATACCGCCACCGGAACCCGCATGCGGTTGCCGGTCCTGATGGTGTGGGCGAGCAGATGCAGCACCGCCGGGTGCAGCGGGTTGTACAGGTGCGACACGCTGTCGTCGGTGCGGTCGATCGCGAGCGTGTACTGGATCAGGTCGTTGGTGCCGATCGACAGGAAATCGAGCTTGCGCACGAACACGCCGAGCGCGAGCGCCGCCGCCGGTACCTCTATCATGCCGCCGACCTGGATGCCGCGGTCGTAGGGCAGGTTTTGCTCGTCGAGGAACTGCTTCGCCTGCGCGATCATCGCGAGCGCCTGCTCGATCTCGTGCGCGTGCGCGAGCATCGGGATCAGCAGCCGGATGCTGCCGTAGTGCGAGGCGCGCAGGATCGCGCGCAGCTGCGTCAGGAACATCTGCGGCTCCGCCAGGCACAGGCGTATCGCGCGCAAGCCCATCGCCGGGTTGGGTCCGCCGCGGGCGGCGCCGTTGACGGTCTTGTCCGCGCCGAGGTCGAGCGTGCGTATGGTCACCGGCATGCCGTGCATCGCCTGGGCCACATGCCGGTAGGCCTCGAACTGCTCGTCCTCGCAGGGCAGATCGTCGCGATTGAGGAACAGGAACTCGCTGCGGAACAGGCCGACGCCGGTGGCGCCGGATTCGCGCACCTGCTCGATGTCCTGCGGCAGCTCGATATTGGCGTGCAGGTCCACCGCAGTGCCGTCCCGGGTGGCGGCGGGCGTGCCGCGGATGCGCTTGAGCCGTTGCCGCCGCAACTCGATATCGCGCTGGCGCCGCTGGTATTGCGCGAGCACCAGTTCATCCGGGTCTACGATCAGCACGCCGTTCACGCCGTCGACGATCACCCGTTCGCCTTCGCGCACCATTTGCCGCGCCGTATGCGCGCCGACTATCGCCGGGATGTCGAGGCTGCGCGCGAGGATCGCGGTGTGCGAAGTCACGCCGCCCAAGTCGGTGACGAAGCCGGCGTATTGGTGCTGCTTGAACAGGATCATGTCCGCGGGCGACAGGTCGTGCGCCACCACGATCAGTCGCTCCTCGTGCTCAGGCGCGGCGTCGGCGCGCCCGGGCTGCTCCTGCATCGCCTTCAACACGCGTTCCACCACCTGCATTACGTCGGTCTTTCTTTCGCGCAGATAGGGGTCCTCGATCTTGTCGAATTGCGCCACGAGGTAGTCCATCTGCTGCACCACGGCCCATTCGGCGTTGCAGCGCAGGCTGCGGATCAGATCGCGCGGCGTGTGCGACAGTGTCGAGTCATCGAGGATCATCAGGTGCAGGGTGAGGAAAGCGGCGAGTTCGGACGGCGCGCCGGCGGGCACGCTGCGGCGCAGCCCCTGCAGTTCCGCGCGCACCTTGTCGACCGCCGTCGAAAAGCGCATCACCTCCAGCTCGAGATGCTCGGGCGCGATCGCATAGTGCGCCACCTCCAGCCGCGCGCTGGAAATCAGGTGCACCTGGCCGATCGCGATGCCCCCGCCTACTCCCGAGCCGTGGAGGGTGAAGCTCACTCGTCTTCTCCGAATTTTTCCATGATCAATTTCAACAGGGCCTGCAACGCTGCGTCGGCGTCGCTGCCCTCGGTTTCTATGCCTATCGTCGCGCCCTTGCCGGCGGCGAGCATCATCACGCCCATGATGCTCTTGGCATTCACGCGGCGCCCGTTGCGCGTGAGCCAGATCTCGCTCTGAAACCCGCTCGCAAGCTGGGTCAGCTTGGCCGACGCGCGCGCGTGCAGCCCGAGCTTGTTGACGATTTCAGCGTCGGTTTGCAGCATTGCAGGCATCGGTATTCAGGTGGATCACGCCGGCCACCCCGCCACTGATGGCTTTCTCCGCCACGCAGGCAAGCGCCTCCTCGCGGTAGGTCAGGGCGCGGATCAGCATCGGCAGGTTGACGCCGGAAATGCCTTCGACCTTGCCCGGCACGAGCAGGCGCGTGGCGATGTTGGAGGGCGTGGCGCCGAGTATGTCGCTGAACACCAGCACGCCCTGGCCCTGGTCGAGCTGCTTCACCAGCTCCCGCGCCTGCGGCAGGATGGCCTCGGGATCGTCGTGGATGGTGACGCCGAGCTGAAGCACCTGCGGCGGGCGCTTGCCGAGCACGTGGCTGGCGCAATGGATCAGGGCTTCGCCGAAGGCCCCGTGGGCGACAATCAGGATTCCGACCATGGTATGCACTCTGATAGGTTAGCGATTGAAAACAGAAGCTGCCCGCCGGCTTTTCCCCCGCGCCATTGCCCGCTCAAGCCGCGCACGCTTTCTCCAGCGCGTCGATGAACAGAGCGGCGACGTTGCAGCCGGTCTGCTCGCGGATTTCCTGAAAACAGGTCGGGCTGGTGACGTTGATTTCGGTGAGGTACTTGCCGATCACGTCCAGTCCCACCAGCAGCAGCCCGCGCCGCGCCAGCTCGGATCCTAGCGCCGTCGCGATCTCCAGATCGCGCTCGGACAGCGGCTGCGCCACGCCGCTGCCGCCGGCGGCCAGGTTGCCGCGCGTCTCCCCCGCTTTGGGGATGCGCGCGAGGCTGAACGGCACCGGCTCGCCCGCGATCAGGAGGATGCGCTTGTCGCCCTCGCGTATTTCCGGGATGTAGCGCTGCGCCATGATCGAGCGCGTGCCGTGCCAGGTGAGCGTCTCGACGATGACGTTGCGGTTGGGGTCCGCGTCGGTGACGCGAAACACCTGCGCCCCGCCCATGCCGTCCAGGGGTTTCACCACCACGTCGGCGTGGGCGTCGATGAAATCGTGGATCTGCTTTTCCATGCGCGTCACCAGGGTGGGTGCGGTGAAGCGCGGGAATTCCGCGATGGCGAGTTTCTCGCTGTGGTCGCGCAGCGCGCGCGGATCGTTGAACACCCGTGCGCCCTCGCGGCCCGCGAGCTCGAGCAGCCAGGTGGCGGTCACGTATTCCATGTCGAACGGCGGGTCCTTGCGCATCAGCACCGCGTCGAAGTCCGCCAGCGCGTCTTCGCGCGGCAGGTCGATGCGGTACCAGCGCTCCTGGTCGCCGGTCAGCTCGAGGCGGCAGGATACACCGATCACGCGGCCGTGCTTCCACATGATGCCGTCTTGCATCAGTACGTGCAGCTCGTGGCCGCGCCCGGCCGCCTCCACCATCATCGCGTAGGTGGTGTCCTTGTAGGTCTTGATGCCGTCCAGCGGATCGAGAATGATCGCAATTTTCATGGAGCGAAGCGCAGCGCGGGAAGCCGGTTAAGCCGAGACGGTGATTCTAACAGCGACTCGGGGCGGTTGCGGACCGGGGCTGCGCATGAAACACCGCCCCGCCCCGCGCATGGCGGCAAAAAAACGGAAAAAAGGCGGACCCGCCGCCGCTGCCCAGCGTCGGCGCTTACTTGGCCAGGCCTGCGAGGTAGTCGACTGCCGCGTTGACCTCGGCGTCGGCGAGCGCGGCATTGCCGCCCTTGGCGGGCATCGCATTCTTGCCCTTGAGCGCATTCGCGTACAGCGCGTTCATGCCGGTCTTGAGGCGGGGCGCCCAGGCGGCTTTGTCTCCCGCTTTGGGTGCGCCGGCCACGCCGGCGCCATGGCAGGCGACGCAGGTGGTATCGTAAATCTTCTTGCCGTCGGGCTTGCCGGCCGTGGCCGCGGCTTTTTCCGGCGCTGGCGCCGCGGGTTCCGTGAATTTGGCGCCGGCTTTGTTCGCCATGTACACCACCACGCGCTCCACATCCAGGTCGCTCAAATCGGCGCCGCCGCCGCGCGCGGGCATCGCGTTCTTGCCCTTGATCGCCGAAGTGAGCAGCGCTTTCTGGCCCTGCTTGAGGCGCGCGCTCCAGTCGGCCTGGTCGCCGAACTTGGGCGCGCCGGCCGCACCGCTCGCGTGGCAGGCACTGCACACCGCCTTATAGATGTCCTCGGCGCTTCGGGGACCGGCGGTCGCGCTGCCGCCCGCATCGGTGAACGCCAGATCGCCCACCGGTTTCAGACGCCTGGCCACCGCGTCGGGAGACATCGCCTCGCTCTTCAGGTCGACGCTGCGGATGTTGGCCACAAACTGGGACAGCAGCACGATAATCAGGATGGGCCCCAGGAACGCGAGCGCAATCGCGGTGATCAGCTGTTTCGGCGTCTTGATCGGGCTTTCGTGCTCCGTATCGTGCTCTTTCTGGCTCATTGAATTCCTTGATCACTAAATGTCGGTCGCGACATGAGAGGATGTTCTCCCGCATATTCTTCCAAATCCGGGGCTGTTTCAAATATTTGTGAACAGCTTCTAAGTCGTTGCAAACGCGCGCATTATAGTCGCAATTCCCCCCTGCTTAAAAGCATGGCTGCATGGAGCGACCGGGCAAAAGCCGGTATACTTTGGGTCAGGCGCCCGTAGCTCAGCTGGATAGAGTGTTGGTTTCCGAAACCAAAGGTCACAGGTTCGACTCCTGTCGGGCGCGCCATTACTTCAAGCACTTACGGCGGCTGCGTTTGCGATTGTTCCCGCCGAACGTAGCTCTAACGTAGATGCTTCGCGCGCCACAACACGAAGCGGCGAAAACTGCTCGACGTATTGCGCGAGATGCTCACTTGAAAGGTGAGCGTACCGACGCACCATCTCCGCTGTTTCCCAACCGCCTAGTTCCTGCAATACGTGCAAGGGGGTTCCGGACTGCACATGCCAGCTCGCCCACGTATGCCGCAGATCGTGCCAGCGGAAATCCGCTATTCCCACCCGCTTTAACGCCGCCCGCCACGCCTTGGTGTTGACCTGCCGAATCGACTTGCCGCGATAGCTGAATACATGCGTCTCGCACTTGCCGATCTGCTGCCTAATGACCACCACGGCCGCAGCGGTTAGCGGTACTGCAATCGCCTTCCGTGCCTTCGCCTGGTCCGAATGTATCCACGCACAGCGCCGCGACAAATCAACTTGCGACCACCGCAGGCCCGATACATTCGCCTGACGAAGCCCTGTTTCCAAGCTAAAACGGGCCATTGCGACCAAGTGAGCCGGAAGCGCAGCGAGCAACCGCTCCGCCTCGTTCATTGTCAGGAAGCGTACCCGGCGCTTGGGTTCCTTCAATATCCGGAACCGCGGCACCTTGTCCAGCCACTCCCAGTCAAAGGCTGCTTTGCGAACAATAGCCCTTACCAACTGCAAGATGCGATTGACGGTCGCAGGTTTCGCCCCTTCCTTGACCTTCGCCGCGATAATTCTTTCCAAAAGATCGCGGTTGATGTCCGAAAGAGCTTTGTCCCGCAGGAACTCATCCAACCACCGCAGCCGAGATTGATCCTCAGCCGATGAACCCCTTGCGACTTCCTGCACGAACCGAATTACCGCCTCTTGCCAAAGATGGCACGGCTTGATGCCGAGCCTCTCTTGGTCCCACAGCGACGCCTTTAGCTTGTCGTGGTATTCCCGGGCTTTCGTCTTGTCGGAAGTGCCAGCGCTTTGCTGTATTCGTCGTCCACTGTGGACAAAGACGACCCACCAATTAGGCGAGTCCTTGCGTTTGTAGAGTGACATTGCATTACCTCCGCATGTTCACCCTGCAACGCCCGCCGCCGATATTGTGACCGTATGTAGTCGATCAGGTCAATTTCGACGAAAACCCAGCACTTGCCGATCTTTGCCCCCGGTATGTCACCGGCACGGGCTTTCTCAAGCAAGGTTACTCGATGAATCTTGAGCAGGGCAGCGGCCTGTTGCAGGGTGAGCGTGTTCATTTCATTAGCTCCAGGAGCAGGCCCAACCCATTAGTCCGCTGTCGTCGTTCCAGACATGGCCCAGCGATCCAGCACGGGCGCGCAACACGTCCAGGGCGTACTGAGGGACATCATCGGCAAACTCGGGCAGCAGTTCGATGGTCTTACAGGGCACCTGGATGCCGAGGGACGCGCGGTAGCGATGGCCGTTGAGCACCCGGTTTCCGTCCTCGAATCCCTTGGCCAGGTATTTGCCCAGGTATTTGACGAGCGCAAGCCGCTGGTTTGCGATGCGGCTCTTCGGCTTCTGAACATCGATGTTCCCCTCGCCGACCACATGCTGCCAGGAGGCCCGCAGAAGCTCCACATCCTGCCGACCGATAACCGCCAGGTGCCAGTGCCAGGCGCCGCGCTGTTGGCGCTCAGGGACCGCGATATAGACCCACTCGGGCAGAGATTGCTTAACGCGACGAATGAAGCGGGCCAGGTCCGCGCTGGCCTGGTCGAAATCGGTAATGTTGTCGCGGTAAGTGAGGGTTAGCAGATGATCGGCATTAGCCGATAGCACCAAGCGCCGCAGGTGCGAGCGTGCGCGACGGATGGCCCGCAATTCATGGGCATCCCGGTTATCTGATTTTCCCCGCTCCGCTTTGCTGCCCCCTGGTGGCCGAATGTACGACCATCCAATTTCGCAAAGCCCTTCCCCGTAGTCATATCCCTTGATGCTCCAGCGCCTGTGTATTTGGTTGAAATATGTCCTCTTGTCAAGTCTAGGGTCGGCTGCGCCGTCCCGTCCGTCCCCGCGCTGCGCGCGGGGGGCGGGCGGGGCGCCTTGCCCGACCTCGCCCTGTTCCAACGATTGCATTTCGGTACCCATTTCCGTGACTCCTGGTAATTGAAGGAGTCAATAGAATGAATACCGGAACGCGCTATAAAAATAGCTCGCCGGTCACAACAATTAGGGTTCGACCGAAACCCGAATTTCGGCCTATTGGAATCAGCGCCTTAGCTGTTACTGCGGATCGTCGGGAGGGGAATTGTTCTTGCGCTTCCGCCCTCTTTTCTTGGACGGATCGCGGGTATCGACCGCGCTAATCCAATCGTGCAAGGTCTCGGGTTCGTATTCCGAACCCCCGCCCAGCTCCTGCACTTCGCGTCGATTCACAATCTCTTTGATGGTGAGCGTCGGCTCCTTAGCCCAGATGGCAAGGGCGATTTGCTGGCAGGCCATGTGAATACGGTGGCGCTTATCGACCCGATGCATGCGCTCGTCGGTCGATTCCTCGGTAACGGAGTTGTCTGCCTTCGGAGGTGCTACCTGGTCCTCCGCAGGATCGTCATCCGGCCATTCATATTCGAGCTTCCAGCCTGGCGGGAACCAAAACTCGGGAAGCGGAACCCCCCGGCGCTCGCACCATTGCTGCATAGCCCAGCGCTCGATCCGCGCCCATTTGAGCAGCTTCCGATCAAATCTATGCCCCCAGGCGCAATTCTCTACTGCGTCCAAGTGGGAGCGAATAAAAAACGGCTTCGTAAATTCCTCATCGACGCCCGGTTTCCATTTATTCAGAGATAGCGTAGAGCAGTCCAGATGGCCGTTAAGGATCGCGTCCATTAGCATGCGGAAATTGTCCCGGACCGGGAGCGGGAAGCGAAGCCAAATGCGATCCGGGTCACGTCCCGCCCAGCGGAACGCGATTTCCCAAACTGATAGTTCGTCGGTTAGAACTGGCATCCCTGTCTCCGCCGCAGAACCCCACAGGCCCCTCCCTCTGCCCTGGCTATAGAGGGCCGTCAGCGGGAGGGGTCTGTGGATTTCTGCTCCACTTTGGTTTATCGAATTGATTATCTTGGGGCATTGTAATAGGCTTCTCGCCCAGCAAGAGTGTTCGCAGGCACGTTACGCCAGTGCGGTAGTGCCGTCCGCTCGTCCAAGTGGAAGCATCAAAGGGTAGCCATGTTTGAAAAGATAAAGAAGAAGGGCTTCCAGGTTCTCGCTTTGCACCACGCAGAGGCTATTTTGAAATACGATATGGCCGACGCAGTAACGGAACTCGAAAAGGTCCTCCTGGACCTAACGATCCCCGCCGAAGAGCTCGTCCGAGGTGGAGGCGGCGAAGGCGAAATGACACAGCGTACGCGCCGAGCCCTAGCAGACCAGTACGGCTGGAACAAGCATGTCTTCGAGATTAAGAAGATCGTCGATGGCGAGGAGAAGGAATCGATTTCGCACGAAATCGACCACGTGAAGCGCTTTAAGACGGGCACATTTGCGCTTGAAATCGAATGGAACAACAAGGACCCGTTCTTTGATCGAGACCTAGAGAACTTTAAGCGACTCCATGCCGATGGCGTCATTTCAATTGGCGCAATTATTACTCGAGGTTCGTCTCTTCAAGATTCCCTTCGTGACTTGATTGCGCAGTTCGCGCGCAAAAACGGTATTAGTGGGAAGGCTGCACTCTCGAACTATTACTCGCCCACAGCGCGCCAGCTTGAAATTATCGAGCGAGCGGCCAAGTCAAAGAAATCATTCGAGGAAGGATGGGCGCACGCGTTCGTCTCGGACAAGTTCGGTGAAGCAACCACGCACTGGCGCAAGCTGGAAGACCGTGTTCATCGAGGCGTCGGTAACCCGTGTCCCCTTCTACTCGTCGGTATTCCCAAGCAAGTCGTGGTAATGTAAAGATTAGGGAGGCGCAAATGTCCGCCAAGGTTTACAACATTGCAGAGCCAAATCCGTCGGAAGACCTGTTGTCCAAGTTGACGAATCAATATTCGACAATCTTGGCTGATCCTCCATGGCAGTTTCAGAACAGAACCGGCAAGATGGCACCCGAACACCGCCGATTGCTTCGATATCCCACGATGGAATTGAAGGAGATACTTGAACTCCCCGTCTCACGGCTGGCCGCCGCCAAGTCTCACCTCTACCTGTGGGTCCCCAATGCGTTGCTGCAGGAAGGACTGCGAGTCATGGAGGCATGGGGTTTCACATACAAATCAAATATGGTCTGGTACAAAGTCAGAAAGGATGGCGGTCCCGACGGACGCGGCGTCGGATTCTATTTTCGCAATGTGACCGAGCTAATCCTTTTCGGCGTACGCGGAAGCATGCGCACCCTCCCACCTGGCCGGACGCAGGTCAATATTCTATCCACCAGAAAGCGGGAGCACTCGCGCAAGCCCGATGAAATTTACGACATTATTGAGGCGTGCTCCCCCGGTCCGTATCTGGAAGTCTTCGCGCGATTCAAGCGGCCAGGGTGGAAACAGTGGGGTAATGAAAATGTCGAAGAGAATTCCCTCTACGGTGTAGCTCGGCGCAAAGGTCACGTTGACCCTCAACTCCGCCTTCTCCAAACCCCACGGGGATACGCTGGCAAGTTCTGACGACACCGCCGTTCAGGCTGGTGGCCAGGCCGCTCCGTCAACCGCAACAATCGCTGCCTTTACCGTGTAGCTGAATCGGAGGGCAAGGGACAGAACCGTAGGAGCAGTAGACGCAGCAATCACCCGGTTTAGGCTTGAGCACCGTGTGGCATTGCTCGCACTCGTAAAACCATTGGCAGGCATCGGTCGGCATCGTTTGAATCTTGACGTGACCGCACTCTGGGCAGGTCAAGGCCGACTCCATGATCACCGCCGTCATTTCGCGCTCGCCGCCAAAGTCGATGGATAGCCCGCGTCTTCCGTTGCGCGGGTCAGATCCTTGACGCTCGTCTTGGCATCGTCGAAGGTGACTGTGGCTTGGCGCTTCTCGAAATCGACTTTGGCTTGGCTGACGCCCGGCACCTTGCTGAGCGCCTTCTTCACCGTTATCGGGCAGACCTCGCAATACATTGTCGGCACCAACAAGGTGACCGTCTTTGGGGCCGCCCAGACCGGGGTGGCGAACACAAATAACGCAGAAATCGCGAGGAACTTTCTCATGGAGCTCTCCTTTCAATAGAACCAGCGGGCGGCGTAGGGAAATCCGAACGCAATCGTTACCAGTACGACGACGACTCCGAACAAGAACTTGTAGGAGCGCTTTACTTGTGGAACGGCACAAACTTCCCCCGCCGCGCACGCAACAGCAGGCCGCCAGATGCGCCGCCAAGCAAAGTACAGCGCCACCACGGCCACACTCATGAATATGGGTCGATAGGGTTCGAGTACCGCCAGATTGCCAATCCACGCCCCGGAGACGCCAAGCGTGATCAGCACCAGCGGCCCAAGGCAGCATGTCGAGGCGAGGATGGCCGCAAGCCCACCTGCCAGTAGTGCGCCACGCCCGGCAGCATTGTTCATTTCGTTCGGGGTTTTCGGGTTCATGGTGTAAGCTTACTTCCGTACTGAAGTACGGAGTCAAACGGAATGAAAACCTCACTTGAAAGCCACACCATTGGTGCATTGGCGAACGCGGCAGGAGTCAATGTTGAGACGATCCGCTTTTATCAACGCAAGCGCTTAATCACTGAGCCGGAACGGCCTCTAGGCAGCATTCGTCGCTATGATAAAGCGGACTTGGCGCGGGTACGCTTCATCAAGGCGGCACAGCGGCTGGGCTTCAGTCTGGATGAAGTAGCAGAACTGCTGACGCTGGAAGACGGCACGCAATGCGGCAAGGCGCGCAAGCTTGCAGAGCGTAAACTCGAGGGCGTGCGCGAGAAGCTCGCGGATTTGCGCCGCATCGAGTCGGCGCTCGGCCAGCTCGTGGCGCACTGCGAATCCGCGCGAGGCGCCGTCAAATGCCCCTTGATTTCATCTCTCCAGCAGATCTGAGCACGTGTAAAGCCCACTTTTGCGCTGGTCGGGGAACCGTTCAGAGCACAAAACCATTCCTGCCTGGGCGTAGCTCCTGCGTAGCTTTCCAAGATGCATCTGATCCTTTGCGTAGCTACTTTCCGCTACAATCAGCGATGGCGGGCGCTGTAGGGTATTGATTTAAATGCCTGTGAATCTGGCTACGAAGATTCCGAAACCAAAGGTCACAGGTTCGACTCCTGTCGGGCGCGCCACTCCCCTAGAATGGAAACACCGGGTTACACCCATCGCCGGAAGCGGCGATGGGCGACCAGCGTTGCGCTCCGATGCCTGGCTACAAATCCATCCAGGCGCGCAGGGAAGCGCCAATCTGATCCAATTCGTCGGCGGTCACCGCGCCGATCCGGTTCGACAGCTTGTCGAGCGGCAGCGTCATCACCTTGTCGATCATGACCTGCGAGGGTTTCTCCAGGCCGTTTCCCTTGGATGGCTGCAGCGTCACCCGAAGCCGTGAATCCACCAAGGTCGAGGTCAGCAAGCACAGCGTGACCGAAGGTGGATTGCGGTTGAACACGTTGGACTGGACGATAACGGCCGGTCGTACCTTGCCCACAAAGCTGGGCGGATTGACGTAGTAGAGGTCGCCCCGCTTCACGCGGGCCAGGCGATGAAGTCTGCCCAGTCGTCGCCTTGGTCGGCCTTGCGAATGGCGGCGAGTTCCGCGGCGGGACTAAAACGCGGGCGCAGCGGAAGCGCTCGCAGCGCGGCGATCGCCTTACCCTCTCGGGTCAGTTTCACGGGCCGGCCGGCCTGCAGATCGCGCAGCGCGGCGCGTGTGATTCGGGATGCGTCTACGGTAGCCATAGATTCCATTATAGCCCCGGCAAGGGGACTGAGCGATTTCGAAGATCGCCGGGCTTGGACGCGACCACACGCGCTCTGCCCAGGGCTGTGGATTGTTTGTGACACGGCCAGTGACACAGACCGCAAAAAGCCTCAAAATCGCGCCGTTGTTAGCGCCTGACGCCCGGGAAGCGAATACGAGACTTCGCGCCTTTTCGCCGTTGAGCCGGTTCGACTCCTGTCGGGCGCGCCAATACTTCAATTTCGAATCCCTTTCGCTGCCGCAGCGGGCATTTGATGTGGATCAATCACGCCGCCGTCGCCCGCGCTAGCATCTGCGCACCCTAAACGAGGAGAGGAAGCATGACCCCGAAACAGATCTTGCGCATCGCCCTGCTGGCTCTGCTGGCGAGCGGTGCGCAGGCGCAGAACTACCCGACCAAGCCGATCACCATGGTCGTGCCTTTTTCCGCCGGCGGACCGACCGACACGCTCGGGCGCACCATTGCCCAGGCGATGACCGTGGCGCTCAAGCAGACGGTGATGATCGAGAACGTGGGCGGTGCGGGCGGCAATATAGGGGTAGACAGAGTCGCCAAGGCGCGACCCGACGGCTACACCGTACTGCTGCATCACATCGGCATGTCCACCAGTCCGGCGCTGTATCGCAAGCTCAACTACAACCCGCTTAACGACTTCGAGTACATCGGCATGGTGGCCGACGTGCCGATGACGCTGATCGCGAGGGAAACATTCCCGGCCAAGGATTTCAAGGAGCTTCTGACCTATGTGAAAGCGAACAAGGACAAGGTCACGCTGGCCAACGCCGGCCTGGGCGCGGCCTCTCATCTGTGCGGCCTGCTGTTCATGACCGCGATCGAAACCGACCTGACCACCGTGCCGTACAAGGGCACGGCCCCGGCGATGAACGACATTCTGGGCGGCCAGGTGGATCTGTTGTGCGACCAGACCACCAACACCACGGGCCAGATCAAGAACGGCAAGGTCAAGGTATACGGCGTGACCACCAAGGTTCGCGTGCCTTCGCTGAAGGATATTCCCACACTGCAGGAACAGGGTCTGAAGGGGTTCGAGGTGGCGGTGTGGCACGGCATTTATGCGCCGAAAGGCACGCCCAAGCCGGCGCTTGATGCGCTGGTCGCGGGACTGCAGGCCGCGCTCAAGGATGCCAACGTCAAGCTGCGGCTCGCCGAACTGGGCACCGAGCCGGTGGCGCAGAATCGCGCCACCCCGGAGGCACTCAAGGCGCATCTCAAGGCCGAGATCGAAAAATGGGGTCCGGTGATCAAGAAAGCCGGGCAGTACGCCGACTGAAAACCGGCGGCGCGCTGCGCCAGCTCAGTCGCGCAGCGCCGTGTCTACGATGTCCTGCGCCTGCCGCACGATTTCCCCAAGGTGCGCGGCGCTGGTGAAGCTCTCGGCGTACAGCTTGTAAATATCTTCGGTGCCGGAGGGCCGCGCGGCGAACCAGCCCGCCGCCGTGGTCACTTTCAGGCCGCCGATGGGTGCATTGTTGCCGGGGGCGCGGATGAGCCTGGCGGTGATCGCGTCGCCGGCGAGTTCCGCCGCCTGGATGCTGTCGGCGCTGAGCCGCTTGAACGCGGCTTTCTGCGCCGGCGTGGCGGGCGCGTCCACGCGTACGTAATGCGGACTGCCGTACTGCGCTGCCAGATCGAGGTAATAGCGTCCCGGGTCCTTGCCGGTCGTTGCGGTGATCTCCGCGGCGAGCAGGCCGAGGATGATGCCGTCCTTGTCGGTGGTCCAGGCCGAGCCGTCGCGGCGCAGAAAACTCGCGCCGGCGCTTTCCTCTCCGCCAAAACAGAGTCCGCCGTCCAGCAGCCCCGCCGAAAACCACTTGAAGCCCACTGGCACTTCGACCAGGCGTCGCGCGAGGCCAGCGACCACGCGATCGATCAGCGCGCTCGACACCAGCGTCTTGCCCACCGCCACCGTCGCCGGCCATTGCGGGCGATGGGTCAGCAGATAATGGATGGCGACCGCCAGGTAATGGTTGGGGTTCATCAGCCCCGTGGAGGGCGTGACGATGCCGTGGCGGTCGACGTCGGCGTCGTTGGCCCAGGCGATGTCGAAGCGCTGCCTGAGCCCGACCAGGCTGGCCATGGCGTAGGGGCTGGAGCAGTCCATGCGGATCTTGCCGTCGTGGTCCAGGGTCATGAAACCGAAAGCGGGATCGACCCGGGGATTGACCACTTCTATGTCGAAGCCGTAATGCGCCGCGATCGGTTTCCAGTAGTCCACCGCCGCGCCGCCCAGCGGATCGACGCCGATTTTCAGCTTCGCTGCCCGTATGGCTTCCATGTCGATCACGCTGCCCAGGTCGGCAATATAGGGCGCGGCGAAATCCTCCTCGTAGGTGCTGGCGGCGGCCAGCGCCTCGGCATAAGGCAAACGTTTCACCGCGCGGGCGCCCTGCGCGAGCAGGGCGTTCGCGCGCTGCTCGATCCAGCCGGTAACGTCGGTGTCCGCGGGGCCGCCGTTGGGCGGGTTGTATTTGATTCCGCCGTCCTCCGGCGGATTGTGCGAAGGGGTGATTACCAAGCCGTCCGCGCGCGCCGCGCCATGCTCCCGGTTGTGCACCAGGATTGCGCGTGAGATCACCGGGGTAGGCGTATAGCCGCGATCAAGCTGAATGTGAGTGCGTACTCCATTGGCTGCCAGCACCGCCAGCGCGGTATCCTGGGCCGGTCCGGACAAGGCGTGCGTGTCCATGCCGAGGAACAGCGGGCCGGCGATCCCGTTCCGGCTGCGGTATTCGCACACCGCCTGCACGATGGCGAGGATGTGGGCCTCGTTGAAGCTGCGCTTGAGCGCGCTGCCGCGGTGCCCGCTGGTGCCGAAAGCGACGCGCTGCGCGGGATCGTTCGCGTCGGGCAGGTCGCGATAAGCGCGCAGCAGCGCCGGCACGTCGATCAGCGCATCAGCAGGGGCCGGCTTGCCGGCCAGTGGGTGGGCCATGACTTGGGCTGCCTTGGATGGAAAGAAAATTGAACGCTCGCACTATTGTCGCCATTTGCGTGGCCCGGCGCCAGCTGTTCACACGTGCGCCGTTGACATGGATCAAGCGCGGTGCGGCGGGCTGGGCTAGCATTTGCGCTGCTACACTAAGCGCAGCGCCCCTTCCTGATTTCAATCCGGTCGCAATCCCAGGGTTGCCGCTATTTTCAAGCCCGCCGTGACGCGCGGGGCTACAACAGGAGCAAGACATGAGCGCCATCAGCCGTTTCCCCGTACCCAAGCTCGAAGACCTGCCGCAGGACATCCGCGAGCGCATCGTCGCCGTGCAGGAAAAATCCGGTTTCGTGCCCAATGTGTTCCTCGCGCTCGCGCACCGGCCGGACGAATTCCGCGCGTTCTTTGCGTATCACGACGCGCTGATGGAAAAGCAAAGCGGCATCTCCAAGGCCGAGCGCGAAATGATCGTGGTCGCGACCTCCGGCGCCAACCAGTGCCAGTACTGCGTGGTCGCGCACGGCGCGATCCTGCGTATCCGCGCCAAGAACCCGCTGATCGCCGACCAGGTGGCGGTCAACTACCGCAAGGCCGACATCACTCCGCGCCAGCGCGCCATGCTCGACTTCGCCATGAAGACCGCGGTCGAGCCCTGGACCATAGGCGATGCCGACTTCGACACCCTGCGCGGTCATGGCTACACTGACGAGGACATCTGGGACATAGGCGGCGTCGCCTCGTTTTTCGCGCTGTCCAACCGCATGGCCAACCTGACCAACATGCGGCCCAACGACGAGTTCTACACCCTGGGCCGCGAGAAGCGCTAGCCGCGCGCGCCGCAGATGCGCATCCTGCTTGTCTGGCTGATCAACGCCCTGTCCCTGCTCGCGGTGCCCTATCTGCTGCCTTCGGTCAGCGTCGACAGCTTCACCATCGCGCTGGTGACGGCGTTGCTGCTCGGACTGGTCAATACCCTGATCCGGCCGCTGCTGGTGATCGTCACCCTGCCCATCACCGTCCTTACCCTGGGGCTGTTTACCCTGGTGATCAACGGCCTGCTGTTCTGGCTCGTTGCATCGTTCGTGGAAGGGTTTCGCGTCGGCGGCTTCTGGTCGGCGTTCTGGGGGGCGATCGCCTACAGCGTGATTTCGTCCGTGGCGAGCTGGCTGCTGCTACCGCGGCCGTCCCCGCCGCCACCGCCGCCGCCCGACTACATCGATTCGACGTCGCGCCGGCTGTAGCAGGCCGGCCTTACAGCAGCACGATGTCGAACTGCTCCTGGCTGTAGCTCGATTCGGCCTGCATCGACACCGGCTTGCCGATGAAGTCCTCGAGCATCGCCAGCGACTGCGACTCGTCCTCGAGGAACAGGTCGATCACCACCTGCGCGGCGAGAATGCGGAACTCGCGCGCGCTGAACTGGCGCGATTCGCGCAGAATCTCGCGCAGGATCTCGTAGCACACGGTGCGCGCGGCCTTGACCTGGCCCCTGCCGCCGCAGGTGGGGCAGGATTCGCACAGCACGTGCGCCAGCGATTCGCGCGTGCGTTTGCGCGTCATCTCCACCAGGCCGAGCTGGGTGAAGCCGGAGAGGGTGATGCGCGTGCGGTCGCGCGCGAGCGCCTTGTTGAACTCGGCCAGCACCGCGTTGCGGTGCTCCACGTTCTCCATGTCGATGAAGTCGAGAATGATGATGCCGCCGAGGTTCCGGAGGCGCAGCTGGCGCGCGATCACCTGCGCCGCCTCCAGGTTGGTCTTGAAGATGGTGTCGTCGAAATTGCGCAGGCCGACGAAGCCGCCGGTGTTGACGTCGATGGTGGTCATCGCCTCGGTCTGGTCGATGATCAGGTAGCCGCCCGATTTCAGGTTGACGCGGCGCGCCAGCGCCTTCTCGATTTCATCCTCCACGCCGTACAGGTCGAACAGCGGCCGCTCGCCGGTATAGTGGTCCAGCCGGGCGAGCACATTGTGCATGTAGTCGCGCGCGAACGCCTGCAGTTTGAGGAAATTCTCGCGCGAGTCGATCAGGATGCGGGTGGTGTTCTCGTTGACGAAATCGCGCAGCACGCGCTGCGCCAGCGACAGGTCCTGGTACAGCAGCGAGGGCGCCGGCGCGGACAGGCTTTTCTCGCGCAGGTCCTGCCACAGCTTGCGCAGGTACTGCAGGTCGTTCGCGAGTTCGGCGTCGGTCGCGGTCTCGGCCATGGTGCGGATGATGTAGCCGCCTTTTTCCTCGGCGGGCAGGAGCTGCTTCACCCGCTCGAGCAGCTGCGCGCGCCCGCTTTCGTCCTCGATGCGCTGCGAAATGCCGATGTGCGAGTCCTGCGGCAGGTGCACCAGCATCCTGCCGGCGATGCTGATCTGGGTCGACAGGCGCGCCCCTTTGGTTCCGATCGGGTCTTTCACCACCTGCACCAGCAGCGGCTGGCCCTCGGAGAGGATTTTTTCAATCGGCTTTTGCGCCGCTTTGCCGGGTTCCGCGCCGCCGTGGCCGTTCTGGCGCTCCTCCCAGATGTCGGCGACGTGCAAAAACGCTGCGCGCTCCAGGCCGATCTCGACGAAGGCCGACTGCATCCCGGGAAGCACCCGCGCCACCTTGCCCATGTAGATATTGCCCAGCAGGCCGCGGCTGGCGGCGCGCTCGATGTGCAATTCCTGCGCCACGCCGCTGTACATCACGGCGACCCGCGTTTCCTGCGGCGTCACGTTGATCAGAATGTCTTCGTTCATGCGGCCATTCTACTGGATGAAAACGGCGGCGGCCCTGATTCGCTGCGCTTTTTCGGTCAGGCCGGGCCAATCCCGAAACGCCGCAACAGCAGCGCGGTCTCGTGCAGCGGCAGGCCCATCACGCCGGAATAGCTGCCGCGGATCTCACTCACGAAAGCGCCGGCCCGGCCCTGGATGCCGTAGGCGCCGGCCTTGTCCATGGGCTCGCCGCTGGCGACGTAACGCGCGATCTCGGCGCGTTCGAGCGTGCGAAAGCGCACCGCGGTCACCGACAGGTCCTCTTCCATGCGCTCGCCGAGCTTGAATGCGATCGCGGTGAGCACTTCGTGCTCGTGCCCCGACAGGCGCGCCAGAAAGTCCGCGGCTTCGGCCGCGTTGGCCGGGGTGCCGAGGATTTCGCCGCCGATGCATACCGTGGTGTCCGCCGCAAGCACGCCGCGCAAGGGTAGTTTCCTCTGGATCACGCGCAGCCAGCCGTTCTCGACCTTGGCGCGGCACACGCGCATGACGTAGTCGCGCGGTTCTTCCCCGGGCCGCGGATCCTCGTTCACGTCCGGGCCGCGCTCGAACTTGATGCGCTGGGTCAGCACCTGGTGCTCGATGCCGATCTGGTCGAGCAATTCGCGCCGGCGCGGGCTGCGCGAAGCGAGGTAAATGGAGGTGGGGTCGGCCAATATGCTCACTCCCGGTGGTAGGGGTGGCCGCCGATGATGGACAGCGCGCGATACAGCTGTTCCGCCAGCAGCACCCGCGCCAGCCCGTGCGGCAGGGTCAGGCCCGACAGCCGCAACTGCATCGCGGCGGATTTTTTCAACGCGTCGTCCAATCCGTCGGGCCCGCCGATCAGGAACGCCAGCGCGCCGCGCTCCTGCATCCAGGCTTCGAGCTGCACCGCGAGGCCGCAGGTGGAGAGGTCCTTGCCGCGCTCGTCGAGCGCGATCACGCGGGCGCCCTTGGGCAGCGCCGCGCGAATGCGCACGGCTTCCGCGGCGAGCATCTGCGCCACGGTCTTTCCGCCGCTGCGCGCGTCTGCCTTGACCTCGATGAGCTCCAGCGAAGTGCCCGGCGGCATGCGCTTGGCGTAGGTGCGGTAGCCGTCGGTCACCCAGGAAGGCATGCGTGTTCCGACGGCGATGATGAGGAGTTTCATGAAATTGGAGAGGGTGGCACAGGGGACAATGTTAGGCCGGTGTTGACGCTGCCGGGGGCCCTGCCGTCCTGCGCCTTAGTGCGCGGCCGCTCGCGACCCAGCCGCTTTCTTGCGCGCGCGCGGTTTTTTCGGTTCGGGCTGGTCCCACAACTCTTCGAGGTTGTAGTACTGGCGGATGGTGGGCTGCATCACGTGCACCACGATGGCGCCGAGGTCGACCAGGACCCACTCGCCGCTGGCTTCGCCTTCGGTCGAGATCACGCTGGCGCCGAACGCCTTGAGCTTCTCCCTCACGTTGTCGGCGAGCGCCTTGACCTGGCGCGTCGAGTCGGCGCTGGCGATAATCACGCGCTCGAACAAAGGTGAGAGATGGGCGACTTTGAGCACGACGATGTCGCGGGCCTTGATGTCTTCGAGAGCGGCGACCACCGCTTTTTCCATTTTGCGGATATCCATTAGTTCCTGCGTTTCTCCTTTCGTGTGGCCCTGATTTTGGGGCATCGCCCCCTTGTTCAAGCGGATTTAGTGTAAAGATGCTGCGCCTCAATATAAGCGAGAACCGCGGCGGGAAGCAAATCCCGCATGTCGCGCCCCGCGGCAAGGCCCGCGCGCACGGCCGAAGCCGAAATGTCCGTCGGCGGCATGTCGAAATACGCGATCCGGCCCGCCGCGCTCGCGGCTAGCTGGGCGGGGGGCACTTTGCGGCGCTCGATCTCGACCGCGAGTTCGGCCGTCGGTCCGACCGCGCCCGGCAGATGGCCAGGGCGGCCGGCGACGGCGAGATGCGCCAGGTCGAACAGCTCGCGCCAGCGCAACCAGGTCGGCAGGCTCAGAAACGAATCGCTGCCGAGCAGCAGCAGCAGCGGCTGCTGCCGGCCCAGCTGCGCGCGCAGCCGCGTGAGGGTGTGCACGGTATACGTGGCTTCGCCGCGATCGAGTTCGCTCTCGTCGACGCGATAGCGCGCGTCGCCGGCGGTGGCCAGACGCAGCATCGCCAGGCGGTCGCGCGCGCCCGCGACCGGCGCGGCGCGATGCCCGGGGCTGCCCGAGGGCAGCCACAGCACTTCGGTGATCGGCAGTCCGGCAAGCGCCGCGCGGGCCAGCGCGACATGGCCCAGGTGCACCGGATCGAACGTGCCGCCGAGGATGCCGCTGACTTTCATCGGCAGGCGTCCGATGCGGAGCGGTCTAATCCGCGGGCGCTCGGGCTGGTCGCGCTCAAGACTTCCGCGCCGCGCCGACGGGCAGGTTGGCGACGCGCTGCATCTCCGGATCGTCGAACACGCCGGGGTCTTCGAGATAATCGAGCAGCATGTCGGTGGCATCGAGCCCCCAGAACAACTCTTTGCCCGTATCGAACGTCGGCACGCCGTACACGCCGCGATCGATCGCCTGGCGGCCGTTCGCGGCGAGTGCGTCCTTGACCCGCTGCGCGGCGATCATCGCATCGGCGGCGGCGACCGTCAGGCCGAGCTTGCCGACCAAGGCCGGCCACTCGTCCGCCACCGAGCGGCCTTCCTTCCAGATGAATTCGAATACGGTCCGGATCGCGTCGTAATCGTTGTCGAGCGCGACGGCGAGACGCAGCACCGGTATCGAGTTGAACGGGTGCGCCGGCGGATAGTTCATGGTGATGCCGTGCTGGCCCGCCTGCCAGTAGGTGAAACGATAAGTCTGCAGGCGCTTTGCCGGGATCTCCGCCGGGCCCTTGCCGCCCCAGTGGTTGAGCAGGCCCGCGAACAGCACCGGGCGCAGCTCGGCGGTCTGCACCAGTTCCGGATAAGCCTCGAACTGCAGGTAGGAGTAGGGCGAAATGAAATCGAAATACCAGACGAGCTTGATCATGTCCTGATCTGCCCGTCGCCGAGCACCACGTATTTCTGCGAGGTGAGCCCTTCCAGCCCGACCGGCCCGCGCGCGTGCAGCTTGTCGGTGGAAATGCCCACTTCCGCGCCCAGGCCGTATTCGAAGCCGTCGGCGAAGCGCGTCGAGGCGTTGACCATTACCGAACTCGAATCAACCTCGCGCAGGAATCTTTGCGCTTTTGCCTGATCTTCGGTGACGATGGCATCGGTGTGCGCCGAGCCGTATTTGGCGATGTGCTCCATCGCCTCATCGATGTCCTTCACCACGCGCACGGCCAGGATGGGCGCGAGATATTCGGCGTACCAGTCGTCCTCGCTCGCGGGTTTGATCGCGGGCACGAGCTTGCGCGACTGCTCGTCACCGCGCAGTTCCACGCCCTTGTCGAAATAAATCTTCGCCAGCGGCGGCAGCACCCGCGCCGCCACGCTTTGCGCCACCAGCAGCGTTTCCATGGTGTTGCAGGTGCCGTAGCGCTGGGTTTTGGCGTTGTCGGCGATGCGTATCGCCTTGTCCGGGTCCGCGGCACCGTCGATATACACGTGGCACACGCCGTCGAGATGCTTGATCATCGGGATGCGCGACTCCTGCATCACGCGCTCGATCAGCCCCTTGCCACCGCGCGGCACGATGATGTCGACGTACTGGTTCATCGTCAGCAGCTCGCCCACTGCGGCGCGGTCGGCGGTCGCGATCACCTGGATCGCCGTGCGCGGCAGTCCGGCCGCGTCCAGCCCCTCGTGCATGCACGCGGCGATGGCGCGGTTCGCGCGCAGCGCCTCGCTGCCGCCGCGCAGGATGGCGGCGTTGCCCGACTTCAGGCACAGGCCGGCCGCATCGGCGGTGACGTTGGGGCGCGACTCGTAAATAATGCCGATCACGCCCAGCGGCACGCGCATGCGGCCGACGCGGATGCCGCTGGGGCGCTCGCGCAGCTCGGTGATGGCGCCGATCGGATCGGCCAGGCGCGCGATCTGCTCCAGGCCCTCGGCCATGTCTTCGATGCCGGCGGGGGTGAGCGCGAGACGGTCGAGCAGCGCCGGCGCAAGGCTCCGCTCGCGCGCTTCGGCCAGGTCCTGGGCATTGGCGTCGAGCAGCCGGGCCGCGTCGCGCCGTATCGCGGCGGCGGCGGCGGCGAGCGCGCGGTCCTTGGTCGCGCTGTCGGCGCGCGCGAGCACGCGCGAGGCCGTGCGCGCCTGCTCGCCCACCTGGCGCATATAGGCCTTGATGTTCCGGATTTCGGCGACTGCGTTCATGGGTGCGATTTTACCCTTCCGCGCTGCTCAAGTCCCGGACCGGGCAGCGTTCCCGCACCAGGCGTGCTTTTCATGCTCAAGAATCGCCGTAGATTGCCGATAAACGTTAACGGCGCAAATCCGGGTTGGAAGCGGCCGCTTGCTCCCCGGGGCCGGTATGTAATTGCCGGGGACGCCGCCGCCGAAGGAATTCAGGGGCTTCGGGCGCATCCCGCCGCAACCGGCGCAATCGGGCTATGTAAGGCAAATGGAGCGGGCAACTTGTCCAAACCGCATAAAGAGCAACCCAAAATCGGGCGGTTTATCGTCAGGCGCTGGCTCGGCGGTGGCCTTCAGGGGAAAGTTTTTCAGGCCCTCGACCCGGTTCTGGAACGGCAGGTTGCGATCAAGTGGCTGAATTCCACCGGTGGCGACAAAGCGCTGGCGGCCCACGGAGCCTACCCGGGCGAAGCGCGCATCGTCGCCAAACTGGAACACCCCAACATCGTGCCCCTGTACGAGGCCGGCGAACACCTGGGGTCGCCCTATCTTGTATTCGCCTATGTCGACGGAACGACCCTGCGCGACAAGCTCAAGCAGGAGGGTGCCATGCCGACGCAGCGGGCCCTGCCTCTGTTCAGGGCGATCCTGGACGGTGTTGCCTGCGCGCACGCGCGCGGGATCCTTCACCTGGATCTGTCGCCGGGCAATATCATGATCGATCCGGGTGGCCTGCCCCGCATCATGGACTTCGGGCTGGCCAAGCTCGCCGGCGCGGCCGCAGCCTGTATCGAGGACGGCAGCGTGGCCGGCTCGCCGCGGTACATGTCGCCGGAACATTTCAACGGCGGCCCCCTGACCGCGCGCTCGGACGTGTTCGCGCTGGGCCTGATCCTCTACGAAATGGTTACCGGCAAGTCGCCGGTGCCAGCGCAGGACCTGGACGCCCTGATTGAGGCGATCGCGGAGCGAGACCTGGCCTTGGGAGACATGGATCGCCTGGGCCTGGATGCGAAACTGCAGGCCGTGATCCGGCGCGCGCTGAGCCACGACCCCGCCATGCGCTTTGCCGAAGCGGCCGAGATGAAGCTCGGCTTCGACGAGATGCTGTGGCAGAATGACCGCGGCCGCGACCACAGTACCGTCGACTTTCTGCTCAACCGCATGCAGCGCAAGGCGAACTTTCCGGCCCTATCGAACAATCTGCTGGAGATCAACCGCCTCACCGACGAGAACAGCAGGTCGAGTGTCGACGCCCTGGCCAAAGTAGTGTTGCGCGATTACGCCATCACCAACAAGGTTCTCAAGCTGGCGAATTCCTCCTTCTACGGCCGCGCGAGCCTCGGCGTGAAGACGGTGTCGGATGCGATCCGCCTGCTGGGCATGGGCGTCATCCGCATGACCTGCAACGGCCTGGAATATTTCAGCGCGATGAAAGGGGGGGATGGCAACCTCGAGGACGCGCTGGTCAGCTCCTTCGTCAGCGCGCTCATCGGCCGCCATTTCGCCATCCGTCTCAAGCGCCGGGAACTGGCCGAGGAGGCATTCATCTGCTGCATGTTCCACCGCTTGGGCAAGAGCCTCACCATTTTCTATTTCGGCGAGGAATTCCACGAAATCGAGCGCCTGATCGAAGAACACGACTTGGCCGAGGAAGCGGCCTCGGCCCAAGTCCTCGGCATCGGCTACGGCGATCTGGGCATGGCCGTCGCGGCACGCTGGAAATTTCCGGAAACCATCTGCGGCAGCATCAGGAATCTGGGCCCGGGCGAATTGCCGAAACCCACGGCCTTGGTCGAGATCCAGCAGCAAATCGCGGCCTTCGCCAACGAGTTATGCGACCTCGCGGCGCGCGTTCCCGCGGAACAGGGAAGGGTGCGGCTGGAAGAGTTTTCGACGCGCTTCGCCAGGCTGATTCCAATTTCGCCGACGGAACTGGTCGAGCTGCTGCAGTCGGCGTTCGAAAAACTGACGGAATTCGCCCCGGTGCTCGGCTTCAGACTCGCCGGCAGCCGGTTCGTCGCCAAAGTCAGCGAGTTCCTCGCGGCGATGCAGGCGCCGGCCGGGACCGAAGGAACGTAGCGCTCGGATCCGGCGCGATCAGCCTACGACCGTCACCACCACGCGCCGCAATTGCGCGCCGGTGCGGTGCTCCCATAGATAGATCCCCTGCCAAGTGCCGAGCAGCAGTTCGCCGTTCCCGACCGGCACGCTCACCGAAGTTCCGGCGAGCAGGCTGCGCGCATGCGCGGCCATGTCGTCATCGCCTTCGGTGTCATGCCGGTAATCCGGGTCGGCATCCGGCGCCCAGCGCGCGGCCAGCGTCTCGAGATCGCGGCGCACCGCCGGGTCGGCGTTCTCGGTGATCATCACCGCGCAGCTGGTGTGCTGCACGAACACCTGCGCGATGCCGGTCGCGATCCCCGCCTCGTGCACAATGCGCGCGACTTCCTGCGTGATCTCCGTCGTGCCGCGGCCGCGGGTGCGTATCTCGAAAGTCTGCTGGTGGCTCATGTGCGTCGCGGTTTCCGTTTCAACAGGCGCTCGATTATCTTAGAGGCCATTTCAGAATTACCGAAGTGGCCCCCGATTTAGGGGAGTATGAGGGGAGGTATCCCCTCATATTGTAATAGGCTCTTAGACCAGCTCTGCTGTTAAGATAAGCGCGCTAAACAGCGTCGACCCCATGGAGGCCAAATTGGCACAGGCAACAGCGACAGTTCAAATCGACAACGAGCGGGTTTCGGTGACCGAGTGGAAATTCGCGCCGGGCGCCGAAACCGGCTGGCATCGCCATCAATACGACTATGTGGTGGTGCCGCAGACCACTGGCAAGCTGACGCTAAAAACCAAGGACGGCGACAGCGTGAGCGAACTCACCAGCGGGAAATCCTACTTCCGCAAGGCCGGGGTCGAGCACAACGTGATCAACGCCAGCGGCGGCGAATTCGTGTTCATTGAGATCGAAATAAAGACCTGAGTGCCTGCGGCTCTTTCCCCTCACCCCAACCCTCTCCACCTCGCGCCGGAGTCACTCGGATTCGGCAGGCACGCGACCGTACGCAGGTACGGTCGCTTGTCCAGCCTCATCCCCCCCGCGCGGGGAGCACGGGCCGCACTGTATGACCGGGTCGCAGGAGCGGCCCTGAGCGCGCCTTACTTCCGCTGGGCGAAAGCTGGCACCGGATAGACCGGCTTGGCCGTGGCCACGGGCGGCGGATACACCACCTCCAGGCCGTTCGGCAGGGTCTGGATCACCGCGAACTCGTTCTTGAGTTGCTTGCCGGTCTCGTCGATCTGGTATTCGCCGGTGACGGTGACGATCTTGCCGCTGAGCTTGACCGCCGCCTCCTTCAGCTTGGCCGCATCGAGGGACTGCGCGTTATTGATGATCGCTTCGGTGATCACGCCGGCGCCGTAGGCGAGCGCGGTCTGGAAATCGGCCGGGAATTTCGCGTTGGGGAAGAGCTTGTTATAGCGCTCGATCATCTGCGCCCGGTTCAATCCCTGCGTCACCTTCCAGTTGATCTTGTCGTGCAGCAGCGTCTCGCTGAAAACGTAGTGGCCGTCCTTGCCCGCCTGCTGCAGGAATTGCGGCTGCGAGCCATAGAACAGCACCACCGCCTTGAAGTCCGCGTTGGACTCGCGGATCTGGCGCGCGATGGTCATCTGGTCGCCCTCGTACGCGGTCGGATAGAACGCTTCCGCGCCGCTCGCCTTGGCCTTCTGGATCAGAATGTTGAAATCCTTGGTGCC
>Ga0334722_10000112_pt1 | contig 119261 bp, 103 predicted proteins | sample C3_bottom_MG_FD_207210 | JGI IMG/M metagenome (GOLD analysis project Ga0334722, IMG submission 207210) | Sediment microbial communities from Yellowstone Lake, YNP, Wyoming, USA - C3_bottom | ecosystem: Environmental > Aquatic > Freshwater > Lake > Sediment | place: USA: Wyoming | collected...
CTGTATGCGAAAGCTACTGACCATCATGAATGCCATGGTGAAAAATAATGCCCAATGGGCTCCAAAAACAGCTTGACTACGAACACGGTTGCTTGTGCTCCCCTAGATCAGAGGCCATTTCGGTAATTCTGAAATGGCCTCTTAGCCTTCCCGCCGCCCCCACTTCGATGACGGCCGGAGCGACTCGGGAAGCGCCGGTGGAATTCGCACCAAGTGGCCATGCACAAGCCTATGGCTTATAGGATTAGAATCGTCACCTCGAAATCAGACAAGAATCGACATGACACCCGCGACCGCCAAGACCCCGACCCGGAAGTCGCCGCGCAAACCCGCGACCGCCAAACCGTCGAACCGGAAATCGACGCGCAAACCCGCGATCGCCAAGGCTTCGACCAGGAAGATGGGAAATAAACGCTTGACCAAAGCCGCGCGCAATCGCCCGGCTGCCAGTCGCATCACGCGAAAGCTCGCGCCGGTTTCAACCGAGACGGTCGCATCGCAGCTTGCGTGCATTAGCGCTGTCGATACCGCTGCAGCAAAAATGAAGTTCGAGCAGGGAATTCTTGCACGAGGCGAGGCAGTGCGAGCAGGCAAACCGCTTCCTGCAGGCGCGACTCACGTGATTATTGAAGAAACGCCCGACGGATCGCTGATTCTAAAGCGCAAGCGATTCTCGATGACGTAGTCGAGTTCGTCATTCGACGCAGTCGGTTATCTCCGCACTTCGAGAGCTTGGAATTGTGCTGTCCGCTGGGTGCAACATGAAACGGGGGTCCGCTCGTTTAGCGTCGTGAAGGGTAGAGTCCTTACCGAGCAGAATTTTGCATGACGCCTTGTCCTTTACTGCCTATTTCGGCAAGTACGAACTGCGCCTAGTCGTCTCCTTGCGCTGCTGCAAGTCGATACCATTTGCGTGCCTCTGCATAGTCCTGCGCCACGCCTCGCCCGAGACAATGCATCCAGCCAAGATAGAACTGCGCTGCCGCACACCTCCTGGATGCAGCGCGTCGAAACCACTTTATTGCTTCTGAATAGTCCTGCTCGTCATCTGGCCCGTCTAGGTACATCGTTCCGAGTTTGAGTTCGGCATCTACAAATCCCTGCGCCGCTGCCTGCCGAAGCCACCTGAAGGATTCTCCTTGGTTTTGCGCGACACCTCGTCCTTCGTCATACATCAAACCTAGATTGAATTGCGCCTGGGCATCACCGCACGCCGCTGCCTGTCGAAGCAAACGAAGCGCGTCCGCATGGTCACGCGGACTACCTTGCCGTTCACATCCGCAGGCATCAATCCAAGTCTTGATTGTGCCTTCACCTGCCGTTGCGCCGCCGCGAGTCGATACCATTTCTGCCCTCCTATGCAATCTTCCGCGACATTTCTCCCATCTTCATGCATCAAGCCCAGATCGAATCGCGCCTGCGCAGTCCCGTGCGCTGCCAGGCGCTATGGTTCCGCATCTTCCTGACTGACGCCTCGCAAATACCATGCCAATCTTGACAATTCGGTACCGCCCAGATTTTTAGCCACTATTTTTATTCGAAACTGGACGACAATAAAATTGAATCCATACTTTGGGTTAAATGACCCACAACGGGCGGGGCATAAAGCCACCAGCAAAGATGACACGAAGAACGCGAACATGAAACTCATCAGAGCGACATTTCTACTGTCGGTACTGGCGCGGCCGGCGCGCGTGCCGCCAGCGCAGACTCGTGGCGTGCTACCGAGACAACAAATCATCCAGTGCAGACAGCAGCGGGCCCAGCTTGGGCGGGCTGGCCTCCAGCGTGACCCTGATCCCGAGCATCGTGAGCGCGGCGGTGCACACCGGACCGATCGAAACAACCCGTGTTGCGTTCAGTCCGACAGTTAGTGAATCCTTTCTACCGAGATTTGCCGCCACAGCGAACAGGTTTTTGGCCTGCGCCGCACTGGTGAATACGGCGGCATCGATTTCGCGGCGATCGAGCGCATCCATCAATCGCACCAGCGGTTTCGTATCCTCGGGCAGCGCCCAACGGTAGGTCGGAATTTCAATTACCTCGGCTCCGCGTGCGTGCAACGCTTGTTGCAGTTTTGTATTGGTCTCGCCGTAGCGCTGCACGATGACGCGCTCGCCATCGATCGGCACCTGTTGCAGCGCCGCGACAACCTCGGCCGTAGTAAATGGCTCCTTGGCGCTGACATCGATGCGCACGCCACGGGAGCGCAATGCGCTCGTCGGTTTGGGTCCGCGCGCGACGACCACCGCAGCGGCCAGCGCGCCAATCAGCGTTTCGCTCAAGCCCAGCGCATCGGTGGTTCTGAACAGCGCTTGCGTGCCGACGCCCGTCTGAAAAATCGCGACCTTTGCCGGAGCCGACCCCAGTCTGGCGACAAACCCAGCGATTTGATCAGGGTCCGCGTCCGGCGCTTCGGCCAGCGCCGGCGCAAGCAAAGGCCGCCCTCCACGCTTGCTGATGAGTTCGGCCAGCTGGCTGCCCAATCGGCTTTCGAGAATCGCTACCGTTTTCGCTTTCATCGGTTCTAAGTGCCCTGCCGTCACGTCAACGAAGTGTAGACACAGGCGCTTATATGGTTATTCGCCCTTATACGTGTCGACGTAAACATCAGTTGCCGGGTTCTCAATTATCGAGCCCATAGGGCGGCAAGGTGGTCAACCGCGGGTCCTCGACAGGCCCTCCGGTCGTGAAGTGATAGAGGGACTGAAACGTTGCGTCGTTGAACCCGAGCACCTGATGGACCGGGTCATCGAAGAAGCAGCCGATTCCTGTCGCACGGACGCCGCTCGCCTCCGCCTCTAGGTAAAGCACTTGGCCGATCACCCCGGCCTCCCAAAACAGCCTGCGGTAAAACCAGGGTCCGTAGCGCCGCAGGCTTGGTTCGAATTCCGCGATCATTCCCAAGGAAAACGCGCTGTCGCCGGCGATTTCCTGGCCGCAACTGACCTGGGCAGCCAACTGCCGCGCATCGCCCGCTTCAAGCAGGAACAAAGGCCAGTCCTCCGGACAGCCAGGCGGCACGGTCCAGGCGAATCGTCGATGCGTCGCCCGTCTGAGCGGGTCCACCTTCGCCGGGTCCCGAACCAGCATATAAAGACCCGGAGCAATGCCATCCACCCGATGCACGAACAAAACGAGGTGAATCGTCGGCTCCCAGGGCAGGACGTCCCAAGGCACCGGACGGCGGCACGGTTCACGCTCGACCCGTGGCATGACGCGGGCCAACATCGTCGACAAGCTGCCGGCTGAAATCGAGGTCTTGCCGTCGAACGCAAGCGCGCTTCGACGCTGTCGGATCACCTGTGCGGCCCGCGGCTGACCGGGGTAAGTGCCCGGCGCATCGGTACTCGGTTCAGTCGGAGTCTGCGCTGAAGGACCGTTCTGACTCAATTCGACGAACCTCTGTTCCGCGCTCGACTTCCACGATGCGGCTTCCACTTGGTCGATGATCTGCCACGTCACCGGATCGTCGTGGCTCAGCCGGTTGGCCTTGCCGTGCCAGTTTCGCTGCGCCAAGTCGCGAACCGCATCGGTCGAAACAAACAGCGGCAGCGAGATCGACTTCCCGGTAGATCGACCGGCTTCGCGATCGGCCGGCCAGATGACCACGAGGCAATCCGGGTGCTCCCGCTCTGCGCCTTCGAAATCTTCGGGTCGATCTGTACCCAACAAGACGGCCAGCGTGTCGTCCGTCAGGCCGCCCAACAGCAGCGCGCGCCAGCCCAGGGTCTGCGCCGCGACGCGCGCGCTGCCGATTGCGTGCCCCACGTCGTGCTGGCAGTAACGAAAAGCTCGCTCTCCGTACTTCCAGGTCTCGCGCCAGTTCACCGAGGTGAAGCCGACCAAAAACGCGTTTGGGGGGAACCCCTGCAGGAGCGAATCGAAACCTGCCGAGGGCAGCTCTGAGCGCAACTCCAGCGCATGCTCTAAAGCCGTGTAATGGTAAAGACCTGGGACTGGCGAAAGACCCGGTACTTTACCGATGAGCAAATAGCCTTCCGTGGGATGCAGGTTGCCGCTCGAGGGGTTGGTTCGAAGAGCCCAGCGCACTTCGCCGGCCTGCTTCCAAGCGGAAATCGCCAGCGACAGCTCGAGAAAACGCGAAACGGTGCGGATCGTGACCGGAGCGCTCGCGATCATTCCAGGGCGAAACAGGTGTTCATAGAAAGGCGAGAGCGGAGCGTCCTCGGGTCCCAGAACCGGCAAGCGAATGACGGGAGATCCCGCGTATCGTCGAAACGGATCCGGCTGATTCGCCCAGTCCAGGTAACCGAGCGCGCGCGCATAGCGCGAAAAATGGTGTTTCGTCTCCTGGTGGTAGCGCATGACCACTCGCAGAGAGTCGCGTGCTTCCGCAGCGCTGGCAGGGTCGTCTGTGGTCATGCATCGCCCCACATCGGCTTGCTAAGCGCTGCCGTGAACGCGGAAAACATCAGGTTGAAACTCACGCTCACGCGGTGCTCGCCGCTGCCGTTGGCATCCACCGAGTGATGCAAATACGAAGGGAAAACGAGTAGCGTGCCGTTTCCGACCCGCGCCACGACCTGATCGGTGTTGGCCGCGGTGAGCTCGGTGACCGGAGGTCTGATGACCGCCGTCTGGCTGCGCGGGTCATGAAAATTGATGGTGTCCGCGCCGGGCCAGGTGCGCACGTAGTACACGGCGCTCAGGTAATTGTTGGGATGACTGTGCGCCCGGTGCGCGGCGCCCGGCGCATACAGGTTCGCCCAGCAGCCGGTGATTTGGATTTCTCGTTCACCAATTTTCAGGAACTGCAGCACGCTTGCCGCCGCCCGGCTGACGCAGTCGCAAAGCTCGTGCAATTCCTCGCGTAGGTGCAGCTCATGGCCCGACTGCCATGCTTCACCCGGCTTCAGCTCGGGCAGTCCCTGCCGTAGCGAGTGCAGCAGTCCGAGTAGGCTCGCGTCGATCCGTTCGTGCACCTCGCTTGCAAGCTCGATTTTCCACACCAGGGTGGGAAAAAGTGAAAGGACGTCCGAAGTCTCAATCCACGAGTGCTTGCCCGATATCGCCATGGCACCCCGCGCGCGAGTGTGACCTGTCCGGTGTACTCTGAAAGGATAGAAAATTCAATAGCACGCCCGAGAATATTCTTGAGCCCGGGGGCTGCAATCGATCAGGTCGTTCGCGCCGAGCGCCACTGAGCAATGGCCGCAATCGCGACGCAGTCATTGCCAGCGGCCACACGGCTGGCCGCAGCGAACCGGGTGCCGCCATATCCGAAAACACGATCAGCGAACGGTCAATTAGACCCTAATGCATTCATGGTTGAATAAGCCAAGCTGCTGAACTACGCTCAATCGTCGGATCGCAAGTTCCGGCCCACGATTGGCGGGAATAACGCGCAAGCGTAGTGCCGTCGTCGCGGGTGCGGCGACGATGATTTCAGCTTCTGCCGTCGCATTCGCGCGCTACGATTACCAAATCTCTCCAGTCGGTTAATTGGTGTGGGAATCATTGTTCTACCTGTTGACCTGTCCGGGCGACTCAACCGGATTCACAACGGGGGTGAATAACCTGAAAGGAGAGCATATGAATCAATCTGCATCATCAATCAAACTGTTTCACACGAATTCGGCAACTGCGGGGAACGTGCCATATCGTGCCAAGCACAAGCCGATTATTGCTGCGCTGGTGCTTGCAGGCATCGCCGCGGCGCCGTTGGCCGCGTTGGCCGACGCATCCAATCCCGTGTGCCCGGTCGAGACCGTATTCTATGATCCGGGGAATGGCGAAGACATCGTGGTGCCGCCAGGCTACAAAGTCGAGGTATTTGCCAAGGACTTGAATTTCCCGACCGACATCGCGTTTGTCGGCGAGCGCAACAACTTCCGGGCGGTGGTTCTGGAATCGGGAACCGGCCTGCCCAGCCGCTGCAATGACAATACCCAGGTTCCCGGTATTGGCAAGTTCGAAGCAAAGAATCCGTTCACCTCGGATCTGCTGGTATTCGACGCCACCGGCCATCGAATCGCCGGGCCCCTGGCCAAAGCCACGATAACCGGCGGCGGTCTGCAGCCTGATGGCCCGGCCATCGGCCTTTCGTTCGAACGTGGAACGGAGGGTGGGAGACTGTTCGCCACGGACTCCAATCAGAGCCTGCGCGGCAGTCCTGGCGGACAGAACAATTCTTCGCGGATCGTATCGATCGATCTGCTGACCGGCATGGTTGTACCTGTAATCACCGGCCTTCCGACCGGAGATCATCCGACTGAACAAGTCCTGGTAAAGGACGGTTGGCTGTACTGGTCGCAGGGGTCCGCCACCAATTCCGGCGTGACCGGGCACGACAACGGCGGCGGCACCAACCAGCATGACATCGCCTGTCAGACGGTGACGCTGAGCGATGCGGTGTTCGAATCGGGTGATGGCCATTCCACCAGCGGCTATTCGCCGCACGGGGTCGCCCGTCCCGGTGCGGTAGTGCCCGCCTTTGAGAATGCCACACGTCCCGGTATGTGCACGGGCGCCATCCTGCGCGCGAAGATCAAGGATCCGGTGAACACCATAGAGCCGGTCGCATGGGGCTACCGCAATCCTTACGGCATTCGTTTCTCGTCGGAGGACCATCCGCTCAAGGGCGCGCTGATGGTTACGGAGAACGGTGAAGACGAGCGCGGTGCGCGGCCGACCAACAACGCGCCTGACCGCCTGTCGATCGCGCGCCAGAATGCGGATGGCACGCCCGAATACCACGGCTGGCCCGATCGATTTGGCTTCCTCGACAGCACGCAGGCGGTATTCAACCCGATCGGCGGACCGGGGGATGACCTGTTTCCGAATGTCGCCGCGATCCTGGCCAAGGATGTTCCGGTGCGCCATGTGTTCGCGTTTCCGCCGCAGCCGCCCATCGCGCCGCTGGCGATCGAGCCAGCCGATGTCGCGGTCGTCGGACTGGACTTTGCGCCGCGTTCCTTCCAGCACGGGGTCGTCAAACGCGATGCCGTACTCATCGCCCGCGAAGGCGATTTTGGATTTTCGCCCGAAAACGGCAATCCGGCCGCAGGGCATGATATCGAACTGGTGAATTTCACCAATCGAGGCAATCCGCATGAAATGCAGATGTCGCGCTTCGCCTTCAATTGCCCACGGAACTCTCAAGGGCATGACGCGATCGGCAACCCCACCTGCGCGGTCAATGTCGACCAGGCATTTGTCGACAAACTGAGCGGTATCAATCGGCCGACGACGCTGCGCTTCGGCCCGGATGGCGCGCTCTATCTCGTCGATTACGGCGCGGTGCGAGACGCCGGCGGTTCCGATCCGAATTCGCGCTTCCGGGATCCGCGAGACGCACCGCTGGTGCAGATCCCCGGCACCGGCGTAATCTGGAAGATCTCACGCCAGTAGCGCGTCTAAGCACGGCGGCCGGCGTCCAGAGGCGGCCGCCGTCGCGTTCGGCCATGGGCATCGAATGCGACGCCTTCGTCGATGCCCGATAGCCGGCAATTCACTAAGTCCGCGGTCGGGGTGCCTAGAAGACGGTCGAGAGTAAGTGCTGGACTCGCAATCCCGCAGCCCGAATCCGGCTACTGCGGTGCCAAGTCACTTCGCTGAATTCGGTTGTTTTCTTTCGTCGACTCCAGAATGTCGCCGCCTTTGCGAGCCAGGGGTTTCGGCTGCACTGTCGTATTCGGCGCGAAGTCGCATGACGAGTTGCGCTACGGTCGGTACATCGTGGATGCTGCCGACGCCCTGGCCGGCGCTCCAGACGTCGCGCCATGCCTTGGCGTCGACGTTTAGCTCTTTGCTGACGTCGAGCGCGTTCTTCTCCGGCAAGTTGTCCGGATCGACCCCGTACTGGCGGATGCTGGCTTTCAGCATGTTTGCGGGAATTCCGGAAAATACGTCGGTGTAGACCAAGTCAGTCGCTTCGGATTCAAGCAGCATTTTCTTGTATCGCTCCGTCGCATTCGCTTCGGCCGTCGCGATAAAACGGGTGCCCATATAAATCAAGTCTGCCCCGAGGACTTGGGCCGCCCGGACGGCGCGTCCGTCGGAGATTGCGCCCGCCAGGACTATAGTCCGATCGAAGAATTCTCGAACCTGCGGCAACAATGCAAACGGATTCATAATCCCCGCGTGACCCCCGGCGCCAGCACAGACCAGGATGAGGCCATCGACGTCCGCCGCGGCGGCCTTGCGCGCCCACTTCAAATCGGTGACGTCGGCAAGCACTACACCGCCGTATGCGTGCACACGATCGACGATCGGCCGCGGATCGCCGCCGCTGGTGATGACCACGGGCACGCGATGTGCTACCGCGATGTCAGTGTCCACGGACAATCGTTGATTGGTGCGGTGGCAGATCAGGTTAACGCCAAAGGACGCCGGCCTCGGCGTGCCGTTTTCCGTCTCGGCCAATGCGGCTTCAATCTGATGCAATCGAGCGCGGAGCTCCTCGGGCGTGCGGGCATTGAGGCTTGGAAACGTTCCGATCACTCCGGCACGGCAGGATGCGATGACCAGTTCCGGTCCGGACACGATGAACAGCGGCGCTGCGATGACCGGCAATGACAGGTTATGGAACTGACTGGGAAGTGCCATGCCGAGGAGTCCTCAAGTGTCGAATGTTGGGTGGCTGCTATCTGCCGAGAAATATCGGAGCTCGCCGCTCGTCGAATGCAACCAACCCCTCCTGCAGATCGTGGGACGCGAAGTGGGCCTCGCTCGCGACGATCTCGAGGTGCAGGGCAGTCTCCTTCGACTGTTCAATGCCGACGTCCACGAGCGGCTTCGGCCGACGCAGCGCCAGCGGACTCTACGTGGGAGTTCCCCCCCGCCCGCTGGATCGCATGGTCGAGCGCTGCGCTCATCGACGGGGTGAGCGCGTTCATGGCGGCTGGCCGGTTAAATGTCAACCACAAGGCTGCGCCTCGTTCGTCAACCAAAAGCGATTCATCCATGGCGATCTGCCTCTGCGAACAGCGGCGCCTTCGGTCCACGCTTCAATCCGATCACACGGCCCTCCAATGTCCTTCCCAATATTTCTTGCGGATTTCGCGCTTCAGGATCTTGCCCACCGGACTCCTTGGGAGCTCGCTGCGGAACTCCACCGACCGTGGCACCTTGAAGCTGCCCAGCTTCGGCTTGCAGTAATCGATGACCGCGCTTTCCTGCAGCGTCCGCCCGGGCTTGAGTTGGATTACGGCCTTGACGCTCTCGCCCCATTTCTCGTCCGGCACCCCGATCACTGAGCAATCGAGCACCTCGTCCATTTCGCTGATGACGTACTCGATCTCAGACGGGTAGATATTCAAGCCGCCGCTGATGATCACATCCCGCAACCGATCGATGATCGTAATGTAGCCGCGTTCGTCCCGAATTCCGACATCGCCGGTATGATGCCAGCCGAAACGCGAAACGTCTTCCGTTTCCTTCGGCATCTTGTAATAACCTTGCATCGTCATCGAGCTCAGTAGCGCGATTTCGCCCGGCTGGCCATCCGCAAGGGGCTGGCCGTTCTCATCCATAATTTCGGCGCGCACGAACGGCGCCGCTCTTCCGGTGGCGCGCACTACATCCTCATCCAGGCTACCGTCTTCACGGACATAATCGCCGGGACGCTTGAGAGTGATCATCATCGACTCGGTCTGGCCATACATCTCGTAGAGGATCGGTCCGAACGCCTGCACTGCCTGCTTGAACCTTACCGGCGCAATTGGCGAGCCGCCGACCAAGATGCACCGCAGAGAGCTCAAGTCCGCATTGCGCAGCGCGGGATGGTCCAGCATCGCGTACACCGCGGTCGAAGGCAGATATACGTGAGTGATCCGCTCCTTCTCGATGACCGCGAGGACGCGTTGCAGATCGAAGCCGGGCAGGATTACATTGGCACCGCCGTTCAAGATGAGCGACAACGCGAAGATTCCCGCAGCGTGGGTGAGCGGCGCTACCACCAGATGCCGCGAGTCGGATGTCATGGACAACATGTTGCTCACCAGGAATACGCCAATCTCCGCCGAGCGATGAGTTTGCACCACCGTCTTGTTCGGCCCGGTGGTCCCGCCGGTAGGCGCGATGTACGCAAAAGCGAGCGGGTCTTCCCGACTTGCCGGGAACGGCTTCCAACAACCCTCGAGCCAGGTGTTGAGAAAGGGGGCGAACTTGGATTCGCGATCCATGCAAACCCATTTGGTAGTGGCCGGGAGGCTCGCCCGGATCACCTCGATCGCAGGTTCGAAAGCGCTGTGGAAGAAGATCAGCTTGGTGTCCGCGAACGCCAGCACTTTGGCATTCGTCTCGGGAGTGTTGCGCGTATGCACCAGCACCCAAACGCAATCGGCACGGTTGATGCCGAGCTGGAGCATCGAAACGGTTGCGCAATTCGGACTGTAGACGCCGACATGGGCGCCGGGCCCCAATTCCGGGTCGCGCACCAGACCGTGCGCGACCGCGTGGACCAGCTTCTGGGCCGTCCCGTAGTCGATTCTCTCCTTCTCATCGATGAAAAGCTCTCTTTGCGGCGACAGTGCTGCCGTCACGTCCAAATAGTCGGCGATCCTCATGATTCCTCCTTCTCGTTAGTCGGCGATCTTCATGCTTGTTCCGCCCCGTACTGTCCCGGTCTCGTAGCCGGGTCTGAAATCCGCCCCGGTCGTCACCCGGAAGGTCGCAGGATCAATCCGGCGTCCAGCCTGTAGGTGCGGCCGTTGTGCATCGGGTTGCGGACGAGTTCCTCGGCAAGCATGGCGAACTCGTCGGGCCTGCCCATGCGTTTCGGAAATATCGTCTGCTCAATGAGGCTCGGCTTCAGTCCGGTTGGCGCGTCGTCGTAGATCGGCGTGTCGAACAATCCGGGCGCGATCGTGGTCACCCGAATGCCGTACTCGGCCAGTTCACGCATCAGCGGCATCGTCAAACCGACGATCGCCGCCTTGGAGGCGCTGTAGCCGATTTGTCCGATCTGGCCTTCCCAGGCGGCACCCGAAGAGACGTTGATGATCACGCCGCGTTCTCCGTCCTCGTTCGGGTGGTTCTTGATCATTTCCGGCACCGCCGCGCGCAGGACGTGAATCGCGCCATATAGATTGATCTTGATGACCTTGTCGAAGCTTGCCATCGGCATTGCGCCCCGTCTCGACACGAGTTTTGCCGGCCCTCCGATCGCCGCTGCGTTGACGACCAGATGTACGGCGCCGAAGCGCGCGATCGTTGCGCTGAGCGCGGCGTCGACCGCAGCCGCGTCACTGACGTCGGTCTGCAGGTAGAGGATCCGATCTGGATGTTCCGCTTCGAAGCTGCGGCCCTTCTGTGTATTCGTGTCAATGATGGCGATGCCGCTCGCCCCGCCCGCGAGCAGCCGTCTCGCAGTCGCCTCGCCCAGACCCGAAGCGCCGCCGGTAATCACGGCAACGATATTCTTGACGTTCATCGGCTAGATCCTCTTCGCTCACTTCGCCAATACGTGGACGCTGGAGGCAACCATTTCGAGTCCCTTCACGTTGCCGCCCAGCATTTGCGCGAGGCCGCTCCGAGCCCCTTGCGGTTGCCGCGCACCTGCCTCGCCTCGCAATTGTTGCACGATGTCAATGATGACGCGCTCGCCCGACGCGCTGAGCGGGTGCCCGAGGGCAGGAGCCCACCACTTGGATTCACGGGAACGCGGCCGCCAAGCAAGGTCCGCCGGACCATTAGCACCGAGCGCCACGATGCGCTTACCAAAGAGCGGCCCTCCGGACATGGTCTTCGGCATCGGCTCGAGTTGCAAAATGTCAGTATTCCCTGACATTCTTGGAATGTCAAGCGCAACGTCGAAGCGCCGCACTTCGTGTTTCAGTTAGGCAGACTGCCCGCCCTGGTTCACCAGGGCATTGCAAGAATTCGCTTCAACGCATTGACGTTCGTCACGCCGATTCGCCGAGTGAGGTCGCGTTCCAAAAGGAGATCAACAGCGACCACCGTCCGAGACATCCGTTTGCCGGCCTTCGTAAAGCGAACTATCCGGATTCGCTGATTCCGTGGATCGCTTACAAGCTCGACCAGTCCGCACTTGCAGGCTGTCGACACCGTTTCGTGCAGCGATTGGCGGCTAATGGCGAGCCGACGCGCCAATTCCGATACGCTCATCGGTCCTCTCGCGACCTGAATGAAGAGGCGCGCCATCGCCGGAGTGACAAATCCGTATCCGTGGCGCTCGGCCGCGGCCAGCGCTCGATCATAGAGCCATTCGTGACGCTGCATCAATAGCTGGCGCAAGGTTGGCGCCGCGCGGCGTTTCGGCCACGTCTTTGTCTCGGAAACACTCTTGGGGTCGGATTGCTGTGGCATCTTTGTGCTTGCTTGAACTAAGTTGGTCGATGATCGATGATGTCCCAGGTGCGTTAGACATTCTGTGCAAATTACATTCTTTGCGCTGAACATGTCGCGGCGTGCGCACCAACAACCGAATCGGAACCTCAGAATGGCGAGAGTATCGAGATCCAGGGGAACGCGCAACATCCTCGGCGGCCATCACGCTGGACAACGTGGCGCGTTCCGGCGGCGATGCGTTTGTGGTCAAACCGATTGATTTGAATATGGACAATGCCGAATCGACTCGGCAAGGTGAAGAAATAGCTTCGTTCCGGTGCCCGGATTTGACCGGGTCGAGGGGCCGAGCCGGGCTCGAACTCCCACCAGTTAGACGCGAATCGCCGTGCCGTGTAACATGCGCCAATCCGCGCTCTTGCTTGATGCCATGCTCCAACGATCCGCATTCTTTTGACCGCATGCTTACGGTGGATCGCCGCGTTCAATTCCGAAAGTTCGATCTGTTCACGATCGGCTCACGCTAGATCAAGTCACCAGTGTTCATGTCTGACCGCGTGGTCGAAAATGATGCGCGACACGGGCTACCGCGGCAATCCATTTTCCCCTGGAGAAATAACGATGAAACTAAAAATCAGCCGCACGTATACCTATGTCGAAAACCGCACCGCCGAAGGTGACAAAGCAGCCGGCGTTCCGCTGCGCAAAGTAGCCGCGGTGGTGGTGGTGGAAAATCCGTATGCGGGCCGCTACGTCAAGGACTTGAAGCCGCTGATCAAGGCCAGCGCGGCGCTGGGCCGCGAACTCGCCAACATCGCCGCCGCGGCCCTGGCGCCATACCAGGCGCAAAGCCTGGGCAAGGGGGCGCTGGTCGGCATAGCGGGCGAACAGGAACACGCGAATGCGCTGCTCACCAACGTATTCGCCGAACCGCTGCGCGAAGTGCTGGGCGGCGGCAAGGCCTGGATCTCGTCGATGACCAAGCTTGCCGCGGCCGGAACCATGATCGACATCCCGATGAACTGCAAGGACGCGCTCTACGTGCGCTCGCATTACGACGGCATGACTCTGATGTTGCCCGACGCACCGATGCCAGATGAAATCGCGCTCATCCTGTGCCTGGCAAATCGCGGCCGCATGAATGCGCGCGTCGGCGGGCTGCGCCATGACCAGATCAAGGGCGAAAACGGCCTCGTCTGATTTGCGAACACGAGCATGATGGTGAAACTATCCATGGCGACAATCGAGCGCATCCGGCAGGCCATGGCGCGATTGCGCGATGGCAAAGCGCAGGCGGACAAAGCCGCCTGAGCCGGCCTTCAGTTCGCCCGCTTCAATCGCCGAGCAGCGAACTGCCTTCGCCCAGCGCCGGATAGGCGAGCGTGGCTTCTGCACTGCGAAACGAGGAATCGATCGGCACCGGCAAGGCCGCGATCTCGCGTCCATCGGCAGCGAGCCGTCGCGCGAACAGCCCGCGCGCGCGGAACTGCGGATCGGCGAGCGCTTCTTCGACGCTGGCGACGATGGCGCAGCAGACGTCCTTGCCGGCAAACACTTCGCGCCATGCCTGAGACGTACGCGACGCGATGCATAGGGCGATCGCATCGCGCGTGCCGCGGGGGTCGCGCGCGTCTTCGCGCCACTGCGAATCCAGCCCGATGGCATCGCAGAAGTTCTCCCAGAATTTTTGCTCCAGCGGCGCCGCGGCGAGAAACCTGCCGTCCCGCGTGCGGTAGATCTGATAGCGCGGCGAACCGCCGGTGACCAGTTCGCTGCCGGGCCGCGGCCATTTGCCCGCGGCCAGACCGTTGCCGAGCGCCCAGTACATGAAGGTGAACAAATTGTCGGCCATGGCGACGTCCAGTTTGCATCCGCGCCCGCTGGCGTCGCGCGCGCGCAGCGCCAGCAGGATGTTGATCATCGCCGGATAGGCGCCGCCGGCAATATCGGCGATCAGCGCCGGCGGCACCATGGGTGCGCCATCCGCGCCGGCCGCAAGTCCGAGCAGCCCGGATTCGGCGAGATAATTGAGATCGTGCGCCGCCACCTGCGCCTTCGGACCGGTCTGGCCATAGCCGGTGATGGCGCAGTAGACGATGCGCGGATTGATTGCGGCCAGCGCTTCATAACCCAAGCCCAGGCGATCCATGACGCCCGGCCGGAATTGCTCGACCACGACATCCGCGCGCGCGATCAGCGGCCGCAGGCGCGCCACCGCATCGGGCGCCTTGAGGTCGATCGCAAGCGAGCGCTTGCCGCGATTGAGGAGCGCGAAATTCACGCTGGAATCGCCGAATTTCGGCAAGTAGGAGCGCATCTCATCGCCGGCGCCCGGGCGCTCGATCTTGATGATTTCAGCCCCCGCCTCCGCGAGCAGCAAGGTCGCCAGGGGCCCGGGCAGCAGCGTGCTGAAGTCGAGCACGCACACGCCTGCGAGCGGCTGGCTCATTGCTTCACCGGTTTCGTCCGCACGCTGCCGACGCGCAGGCGCTCTGCCTGCGACAGGGTGGGCCAGGAGTCCAGTCGTTCAAGGGTGTTCATTCAGGCTCGTGGCTGCGCGATGCCTAGCGCGCCGGCGATGGCAACTGTCCGTTTCAATGCGGGCATGATGCGGTCAGCGATCCTGGAACTTGGGTTTGCGCTTTTCCATGAACGCGCTCATGCCTTCCATTGCATCCAGCGTCTGGAATGCGAGCGTATTCAAGTCCGCCTCGATGTTGAGACCCTCGTGCAGCGGAACCTCCAGCGCGCGCTTGACCGCGTCACGCGCGAGGCGCAGCGCCGGCAGGCCGAAGCCGGAAAATCCGCGTGCGAACGCGACCGCCGCCTCGAGCGGATCGCCGTCGGCGATGCGGTGTATCAGGCCGATGCGCAGCGCCTCCTCGGCATCGACCGCGCGCCCGGTCAAAATCATTTCCAGGGCGCGCGCTTCGCCCACCGCGCGGGGCAAACGTTGCGTTCCGCCATAACCCGGGACCAGCCCGAGTTTGATTTCCGGCAGCCCCATTTTCGCGGCAGACACCGCAATGCGAAACGTGCAGGCGAGCGCGAGTTCGAGCCCGCCGCCGAAGGCGTAACCGTTGATGGCAGCGACCGACGGCATCGGCAGCGCGTCCAGCCGCGCCAGCACCGATTGTCCAAACGCCGCATCGCGCCTTTGTTCGGTGAGGCTGCGGCCGGTCAGCTCCTTGATGTCCGCACCGGCACAAAACGCCTTCGCGCCGGCGCCGGTCACGATCAGCGCGCGCGCGTCGCTGGCCGCAACCTGATCGAACGCCTGCGCGAGTTCGCGCAGCACGGCAGCGGACAGCGCGTTGAGCGCTTCCTGCCGGTTCAGCGTGATTACCGCAAATTCTTCCCGCCACGCAATGTGAACGCTCATCTGGTCCTCCGACCTAGTTGGTGGGCGCCGCCGGCGCGACGCGAAATGGGCTGGATTAGCGACCGAACTTCTCCGCATCGGGCTTGCGTCGCTCGCCAAACGACTGCGACAACTCCTTCGATTCTTCGCTATCCAGATAATCGCGCAACAACAGGTCGTGCGCCATGCGCGCGAGTCCCGACACCCCACCGTGGCGCGCGTTGAATGCCGCCTTGACCGAGGCCAGGGCAAACGCGCCGCGATCGGCAATCTCCAGCGCCATGGCGCGCGTCGCAGTCTTCAATTCGGCGTCGGGGACGACCTTGTTGATCAATCCCATCTGCAGCGCTTCGGCCGCGCTGAATTTCGGATTGAGATACCACATTTCTTTGGCGCGCTTCTTGCCGATCAGGTCTTCAAGGTACCAGGTGCCGTAGCCGGCATCGAAGCTGCCCATCATCGGCCCCACCTGGCGAAATACAGCGCTCTCCTTGGCGATGGTGAGATCGCACACCATCTGCAGCACGTTGCCGCCGCCGACGGCGAAGCCGTTGACCGAGGCGATCACCGGTTTCTGCAGCCGGTCGATGCTCTCGTACAGATCCAGGGTCGGCAGCGTGCCAGCGTAGAGCTTGGTGTCTTCCATCCCTTCCTTGCGTCCGCCGATGCAAAAAAAGCGCTCGCCCGAGCCGGTGAGCACGATCACCCTGGTGCGGGTCTCGCGACGGATGTCGTTGATGCAGTCGCGTATCTCATGGCACATGCGCGGCGTGAACATGTTGCCGTCGTCCGGGCGATTCAGCGTGATCGTTCCAACAGGACCGTCTTCTGCGTATAGAATTTCCTGGAATTCCATGTTTCCCCCAGATAAACGCGCGCGGATACAGGCGCGCCTGTCCTCCGGCGCCGTAGCACCAACGGTCGGCGTGCGTCCCGCTGTCGGTATCCTACTTGAACGGGTGCCTTACGACGATGGTCTCGTTGCGGTCCGCACCGGTCGAGATCATGGCCACCGGCACGCCGCAAATCTGCTCCAGCCGCGTCAGATAAGCGCGCGCGTTGGCCGGCAGCGATTCCAGCCGATTCAACCCTACGGTGCTCTCGGACCAGCCCGGCATTTCCTCGTAGATCGGCACGCAATCATAGGCCGCATCGGCCCCCGCCGGGAAGATGTCCAGGACCTTGCCGCCGACGCGGTAGCCTACGCCCAGCTTGATTCTCTCCATGCCGTCGAGCACATCGAGCTTGGTGATGCACAATCCGGACACGCCGCTGATCTGGATCGAACGCTTGAGCACCGCGGCATCGAACCAGCCGCAGCGACGCGGCCGGCCGGTGACCGAGCCGAATTCATTGCCCTTCTGGCGCAGACGTTCTCCCGTTGCATCCTCCAGCTCGGTCGGGAACGGCCCGCCACCGACCCGCGTCGAATATGCCTTGGCGATGCCCAGCACATAGTGCAGCATCTGCGGACCCACTCCGGCGCCGCCGGAGGCGGCACCCGCGACGCAGCTGCTGGAAGTAACGAACGGATAGGTGCCATGATCGACATCGAGCAAAGACCCCTGCGCACCCTCGAACAGCAAGTTGTTTCCGGCAGCCGCCGCGCGGTACAGCTCCGACGAAACATCGGCCACCATCGGCGCCAGACGGGATGCAAATTCCAGGGTTTCGTCGTGCGTCTTTTGGAAATCGACCGGCTGCGCCTTGAGATAATGCTGCAGCACGAAGTTCTGGAAATCGAGCACTTCGCGCAATTTCTCGGCGAAACGCTTCGGATTGAACAGATCCTGAAGGCGAATGGCGCGCCGCGCGGCCTTATCCTCGTAGGCCGGGCCAATGCCGCGTCCGGTGGTGCCGATCTTATCGGCGCCCTTGGCCGCTTCGCGCGCCTGGTCGATCGCCACGTGATACGGCAGGATCAGCACGCAGGCGCCGGAGATGCGCAGCCGGCTGGCGACCGCGACGCCGGCGGATTCCAACTCGTCGATTTCCTGCAACACGGCCGCTGGCGACAGCACCACGCCGTTGCCGATGTAGCACGCAATGCCCTCGCGCAGAATGCCCGATGGAATCAGCCGCAGGATGGTCTTTTTGCCGTTGATGACCAAGGTGTGGCCGGCATTGTGTCCGCCCTGGAAACGCACCACGCCCTTGGCATGGTCGGTCAACCAATCGACGACCTTGCCTTTGCCCTCGTCACCCCACTGGGTACCGATCACTACCACGTTCTTTGCCATGCTCAACCCGATCAGTTAGTGTTCACAACAAAATTCAGATTCAAATCCCTGTTACCTGCCACTTGCCTTTCTGCTTGACCAGCACCCGCGTGCAGCGTCCCTCATCCCTATCGTCCTCGTGCCCGGGCAGTTCCTGAATCACCACCTCTCCGGCCTGGCGCAAAGCCGCGATCGCGGCCTCCAGCGCCTGGTCGCTCGCACGCGGTGCGCGGATGCAGCCAGGCGCCGGCTCCGCGGGCGCCAGGCGCGCCAACTGTAGCAGGTACAGGGTGAATCCGGTGGCCGGCCTGGCGCGGCCGAATGCTTTGCCGACGCCATCGTAGCGGCCGCCGAGCGCAATGGCATTGGGCAGCCTGGCGCAGTATGCAGCGAAGGCGACGCCGCTGTGATAATGATAGCCGCGCAGGTCGGCCAGATCGATGCTGACGGGAATGTCTTCCATTGCGGTGAGGCGCTCGAGGTCTGCGAGCGCGCGCGTGATCTGCGCGTGCTTGGGCAGCGCACGTCGCGCCCGCGCGATCACTTCGCGGCCGCCGTAGAGTTCAGGCAACAACAGGATCGCGCGCGCGCTCGCCTTGTCCAGCCCCTTGGTGAGAACCCGCAAAGCGGAAACATCCTTGGCCTGGAGACCCGCAAACAAATCCGCCTCCAGCTCGGAACCGATACCGGCGCGCTGGGCGAGCGCACGAAACACCGCCACGTGGCCAATGTCCAGGCGCACGTCGGGCAGTTTGCACAGCCGCAGCGCCTGCGTCAGCAGCTTTTGTATCTCCAGATCGCTGTCGATGCCGCCGTGGCCATAGATCTCGGCGCCGATCTGCAGCGGCTCGCGCGTCGAGGTCAGCCCCGCCGGAAGCGTGTGCAGCACCGGACCGCAGTAGCAAAGCCGGGTCACGCCTTCGCGGTTGAGCAGGTGCGCATCGATGCGTGCCACCTGCGGCGTGATATCCGCCCGCAGGCCCATGGTGCGCCCGGATAGCTGGTCGACCAGCTTGAACGTGCGCAGGTCCATGTCGTGGCCGGTGCCGGTGAGCAAAGATTCGAGGTACTCCAGCAGCGGCGGCATGACCAGTTCGTAACCGTGCACGCGGAACAATTCCAGCAGCCGCGCGCGCAGCGATTCGATGCCGCGCGCCTCGGGCGGCAGTATGTCTTCGATATATTCGGGCAGAACCCAGTTACGCATGAATGCGGGGAGGAAACGGCCGGCAGCAGACGCGGATGGCAGCATGACGATGGCGGCATCGCGTCATCGCAGACTCCGTCCGGCGCCGTCGTCGGTCCTCATCTTGAAATAAGCAGCAGCAGCAAGCCGACGAGCATCGACGACAGGCCGAAGAATCGTATCTGTCCGTCGCTGAACTCGGTGATACGGCGAAAGGTCTCGCGCCACTGCGCCGGAAACAAAAACGGCAGGATGCCCTCGATGACCAGCATCAGGGCGAACGCCATCAGGAAAGTGGTTCCCATCCCCGGCTCATCCGCGCGCGCTACTTGCTGCCCTTGCCGGGGCCTTTGAGGTACTTGAAGAAATCCGAATTCGGTTCCAGCACCAGCACGTCGCTGCGGCTCTTGAAACTCGAGCGATACGCTTCGAGGCTGCGGTAGAAGGCGTAAAACTCGGCGTTCTGGCCAAACGCCTGGGCGTATGCCGCCGCCGCCTTCGCATCCCCCTCACCCTTGACGCGCTGCGCCTCCTTGTAGGCGTTGGCGATGATCACTTCGCGCTCCTTGTCCGCCTCGGCGCGAATGCGCTCGGCTGCGGCCGACCCCTCCGAGCGCAGCTGATTGGCTACGCTCTTGCGTTCCGCATCCATGCGCTTGTACACCGATTCGCTCACCTCCTGCGGCAGGTCCACGCGCTTCAGGCGCACGTCGATGATTTCCACGCCGATCTTCTTCGCATCCTGATTGGCGCGCTCGCGCACGATCTTCATGATTTCGTTGCGGTCCTCGGAAACCACCTCGTGCACCGTGTGCTTGCCGAACTCCTCGCGCAGCGTGGCATTCACCGTCTGCGAAATGCGCGTTTGCGCCTGCGCTTCGTCGCCGATGCTGATGTAGAACTGGCGCGCGTCGTTGATTTTCCATTTCACGAACGTATCCACCAGCAGGTTCTTCTTCTCCGAGGTGATGTAGCGCTCGGCGTCGGGAGTATCCAGGGTAAGGATGCGCGCGTCGAAGTAGCGCACGTTCTGGATCAGCGGCCACTTCAAGTGCAAGCCGGGCGTCGTAATGACTTCCTTCACCTCGCCCAGCTGGAACACGATGGCGCGCTCGCGCTGGTCCACGGTGAACAGCGCCATGCTCGCCAGCAGCAATATGGCCAACGCGGCGGCGAGCGCGATGCCAAAACGATTGTTCATCATGGCCGGCTCTCTCTTTCTCTGGCGCGCAGCGCGTCACGCGTGCGCGCGGCCGGATCCGGATTCGGTGTCGGCTCAACCAGCGTCTGCTTCGAGGCGGACGCCGAGGTTTCGGGCAGGACCCCCGCGGACATCTGCATGATCTTGTCCAGCGGCAGGTAGAGCAGGTTGCCGCCGCCCTTGGCATCGAGCAGGATCTTGCTGCTGCTGGTGAGGATCTGCTGCATGGTCTCGATATACATGCGGTCGCGCATCACCTGCGGCGCCTTGTTGTATTCGGCCAGCACCTGCTTGAAACGGCTCGCCTCGCCTTCGGCGTTGGCCGCCACGCGCTGGCGATAGCCTTGCGCCTCTTCCTGCAGACGCGAGGCCGCGCCGCGCGCTTTGGGCACCACGTCGTTGAAATAGGCCTGGCCTTCGCTCTTCTGCCGCTCCAGATCCTGTTTCGCCTTGACCGCGTCGTCGAATGCGGCCTGCACCTGCTCCGGCGGCTGCGCGTTCTGCATGGTCACGCGGCTGATCGCGATTCCGGTCTTGTAGCGATCGAGTATTTCCTGTATCCGTTTCTGTGCCAAGGCCGCCACCTGCTCGCGTCCCTCGTACAGGACGAAGTCCATCTTGCTCGATCCCACCACCTCGCGAAACGCAGTCTCTGCCGCCTGCAACACGGTCTCATCCGGCTTCTTGTTGTTGAACAGGTAGTCGAGCGGATCCTTCAGCGTGTACTGCACCGCGAACTGGATATCGATGATGTTCTCGTCGTCGGTAAGCATCAACGATTCCTTCAGCACCTTGGTCTTGACCGTATTGCGGTAGCCGACCTCGACCGTGCGCACTGTGGACAGGTTGACGATCTCATGCGACTGGATCGGGAACGGCAGGCGCCAGCGCAGGCCCGGGCTGGTGAGGTCGGTTTGTTTGCCGAAAGTGAACACGGCGCCGCGCTGCTTTTCATCGACGATATAAAAGCCGCTTGCCAGCCACACCACCAGCACCAGTGCTGCCAGCATGCCGACGCCGCCGCCGATCTGGCGCATGCTGGGCGGCGGCGACGAAGGCGTATCGCCCCCTCCCCGCTTGCCGAACATGCCGTTCAGTTTCTGGTTGAAGTTGCGCCACAGTTCTTCCAGGTCAGGCGGCCCCTGATTGCCGCCGCCTTTCTTGCCCCACTGTGGGTCATTAAGTGACATACGTATCCCTATCATGCTGCGTGGTTTCCGGGCTGATTGCTGCGGACTTCTTCGAGGCTGCTACTTCGGTCAGGGCGTCCCTGAGAAAATCGAGGCCGGTGCCGGTCTTCGCGCTCAAACAGACACGGCATATTTTACCATACTCGTCGCGGTCCAAACCCGGCGGCACGCTGGTAAGGTCAATCTTGTTCCACACCAGTATCTGCGGAATCGCGTCCGCGCCGATTTCGGCAAGCACCTTGTTGACGGCGACGATTTGCGGCTCGCGCACGCCGCTCGAGGCATCGACTACGTGCAGCAGCAGATCGGCCTGAATGGTTTCCTCCAGCGTGGCGCGAAACGACGCCACCAGCCCGTGCGGCAGATCGCGGATGAAGCCGACGGTGTCCGACAACACGAGGTTGCCGGTTCCGGCCAGATACATGCGCCGCGTGGTCGTGTCCAGCGTCGCGAACAGCTGGTCGGCGGCGTAACTGCCGGCATGGGTGAGCGCATTGAACAGCGTTGATTTCCCGGCATTGGTGTAACCCACCAGCGACACCGAAAGCACCTCGGCGCGCGCCCGCGCGCGGCGCTGTACGTCGCGGCGGCGCTTGAACTGAACCAGTTTGTCCTTCAGCACCTTGACGCGGTTGCCGATCAGACGCCGATCGACCTCGATCTGGGTCTCGCCCATGCCGCCGAGAAATCCGCGCCCGCCGCGCTGGCGCTCAAGGTGGGTCCAGCCGCGCACCAGGCGCGTGGACGCGTACTCCAGCTGCGCCAATTCCACCTGCAGCTTGCCCTCGTTACTGCGCGCGCGCCGGGCGAAGATGCCGAGAATCAAGCCGGTGCGATCCAGCACCGGGCAGTCCAGTTCTTGCTCCAGGTTGCGCTGCTGCGCCGGGGATAGTTCGTGATTGAACACCACGACCACGGCGCCGTGCTCGCGCACTGCCGCCGCGATCTCCGCCACCTTGCCTCTGCCTGCATACAAAGCGGTATCGGGGCGCTGGCGCTTGCCGATGACCGACGCCCGCGGCCGCAGGCCGGCGCTTTCTGCAAGCAGCCGCAATTCCTCCAGACTCTCGGCGTAGCCGTCGTCGCCAAAATCCAGGCCGACCAGAACGGCGGCATTCGCGCGCTCGGGGCGCTCAGACATCGCGCGCGCCGGCGGCAGCGCGCCGGCCGGAATCAGTTGTCGGAAGCAGAATGTTCGTAGGATATTGTCACTGCGCGCGCCGGCACCACCGTAGAGATCGCGTGCTTGTAAACCATCTGGGTGACGGTGTTCTTCAGCAGCACCACGTACTGGTCGAAGGATTCGACCTGGCCCTGGAGCTTGATGCCGTTGACGAGGTAAATCGAGACCGGCACGTGCTCTTTGCGCAGCGTGTTCAGAAACGGGTCTTGTAGCAACTGCCCTTTAGTACTCATGGTGCCCCCACGCTTTGTTGTTGAATTAGCACTCTAATTGATTTCTCTGGCTTTTTCCACACTCGCATGAACATGGGGCCGGCCTAGGTTTTTTTCAAGTAGGGATTGGTCGATGTCTTGAATTGGACCTTCAGCGGCGTGCCCTGCAGCGAGAATTCATCGCGAAAACGCCCCTCCAGATAGCGGCGGTAGCCCTCCGGCACCGCGTCGAGCGCATTGCCGTGAATAATGATCAGCGGCGGATTCATGCCGCCCTGATGGGCGTAGCGCAGCTTCGGCCGCGTCAACCCCTTGCGCGGCGGCTGTTGGCGCTCGACCGCGTCGATCAGGATGCGCGTGAGGCGCGGCGTCGGCAGTTTCATCATGGCGGCGCGGTAGGCCTCGTCGATCGAAGGCAGCAAGCCGGACATGCCTGATCCGTCCAGGGCCGAAATGAAATGAAAGCGGGCAAAACCGAGGAAAGCGAGCTTGCGGCTGAGGTCGCGCTTGACGCACTCGCGCCGGTAGTCGTCCAGGCCATCCCATTTGTTGACCGCTACCACCAGGGCACGGCCTTTTTCCACGACGTAGCCGGCGATGTGCGAGTCCTGGTCGGAGATCTCCGCTTGCGCATCCAGTAGCAGCACCACGACGTTGGACTGATCCACCGCCTGCAACGTCTTGATCACCGAGAATTTTTCAACCGACTCGAACACTTGGCCGCGCCGGCGCAGACCGGCCGTATCGACCAGAGTGTAGCGCCGCCCGCCGCGTTCGAACGGAACATCGATGCTGTCCCGGGTGGTGCCCGGCTGGTCGAAGGCGATGACCCGGTTTTCGCCCAGCAGGCTGTTGATCAAGGTCGATTTTCCGACATTGGGCCGGCCGATGATGGCGATGCGCGGGTGGTCCGGCAACGCCGGCTCTGCCTCGCTCTCCGGCGCAAATCCGGCCAGCGCCAGATCGACGAGATCGTTCACGCCGTCTCCGTGCGCCGCAGAAATCGCATGCGGCTCGCCCAGCCCGAGTTCGTGAAATTCGGCCGTGACCACGCCGATATTCATGCCCTCGGCCTTGTTCACCGTGAGCAACACCCGGCGGCCGGTCTTGCGCAGCATGTCGGCGATGTTGCGGTCCTGCCCGGCGACGCCCTGGCGCACGTCGACCATGAACAGGATTACGTCGGCCTCGGCGATGGCCTGCAGCGTCTGCTTCGCCATCTCGTGCAGGATGCCGTCCTTAGCCACCGGCTCGAAGCCGCCGGTATCGACCACGAAGAACGGCCTGTCCCCCACCCGGCCTTCGCCGTAATGGCGATCCCGTGTAAGTCCGGGCATGTCCGCGACCAGCGCGTCGCGACTGCGCGTAAGCCGGTTGAACAGCGTGGACTTGCCGACATTGGGCCGGCCGACGATGACGATGGTCGGCTTCATCTCGCCGCGGCGCGCCGCAGGCCGCTGCTACGGCGTGCTGAACGCATACAGCCCGCCCTTACGGGTCTGGATCAAGAAACCGCCGTCGGGCAGCGCCAGCGGATTGGTGCTGACGGGGCTGCCGTCGGTCGCGACGCGGCCGATAAAGGCGCCGGAATCGCGGGCCAGAAGATGCACGTAGCCTTGAATGTCGGCGGTCACGATCTCCCGCCCCAAGGGCAGGGGGGCGGACAGATTGCGCAGGCGCAGCTTGTCCTGCTTCCACAGACTGGTACCGCCGGTGCGATCGAGCGCATGCACGGCGCCCAGATCGTCGCTGGCGAAGACGTAGCGCGCATCCAGGGACAACCCCGAAGTGCTGGACATCTCACGGGTCCATATCGTCTGACCGTTGGCGAGGTCGAAGCAGCCGATGCGCCCCTGATAGGCGATCGCGCAGACTTCGCGCTGGGTGACGACCGGCAAGCCGATCACATCGGTGACCCGCTCGAGTTCGGTGGTGCCGCGCGGCAACGCGACGGTTGCCTCCCAGCGCACGGAACCGCTGTCTAGGTTGATCGCGACCAGCTTGCCGCCGGCGAATCCGGCGTAGACCACTTTCCTGGCGATGCTGATCCCGGCAGGCGAGCGCACCGTGAGCGCCGGGGTGGCACGCTGGTAGTACCATTTGCGTTTGCCGTCCTTCGCATCCAGGCCGAAGATGCGGCCGTCGGCACTGCGCACCACGACCACGTCGTCCGCCACCTGGGGCGCAGCGAGCACTTCGCTGTTGATCTGCGCCTTCCACAGCGCCGCACCGTTGGCGCCGAAGGCCAGCACGTCGCCCTTGCCGCTGCCCACTGCCAGCAGACTGCGGTCGGCGCCGACGCCTCCGGTCAGGCGTTCGCCGGCGTTGATGCGCCATACTTGCTTGCCGCTGCTTGCATCCAGACGCGTGATCGTGCCATCGGCGGCAGCGCTGAAAATGCCGTCGCTGGTCACCGCCGGGCTGAACACCGCCTGCTGCGAAGCACCGATATTCGCCTGCCACAACGTCTTGATCGCGACCGGATTGGTGAGTTCGGGCAATGGCGCCATCTGCGGCGCCGGAGTACTGCTGCCAAACCAGTTCAACGGGTTAATGGCGTCCATCGCGCTGCTGACCGTGGAGCCGCCGCCGCACCCCGCGAGCGCAAGCGCCGCTATCATCGCCAGGACGAAGGCCCGCGCCTGCTTCATTTAGCCGTTCCCAGCGCATCCAGGCGCAGCTGAACGTATGCCCGCTGCCCGGCATCCTTGGCATCCGTCTTCTCCAAGGCGGCTTTGTACGCGCTGCCTGCCTCTACCCTTTTTCCTTGGGCGACGAGGATATCGCCCCGGGTTGCCAGGAACTGCGCATCGAAAGCCGCACCATGTTTGGCATCGAGCAGCTTCAGGGCATCGTCGTAGGTCTTTTCGTCGAGCATCACGTTGGCCAGCCTCAGGCGCGCGATGTCCTGGAGTGCTTCGTCCCTGGCGTTCTCGGCGACCCAGGCGAGCTGGGCGTGTGCGGTTTTCAGGTCGTCGCCCTGAAAGTGCGCTTTGGCCGACACCAGAGCCGCCATGGCGGCGTAGGTGGTACGCGGGAACTGCTCGAGAACGGCGCCGGCGCTTTCACGCACCAGTTTCAAGTCGTTCGCGGCGGCTGCCTTCTGCACCGCTTCGTACAAACCAGACGCCTGGACGGCCTGGCTGCGCTGATAGTAATTCCACGCCTGCCAGCCTGCCAATACGATAAGCACGACGCTCACCGTGGTGGTGACCAGATTGCCGTTGTCTTTCCACCAGGCCTTGAGCGCTGCCAGCTGTTCCTGCTCTTCCAGATCGTATGTAGCCATGCTAGTCCTTTAACGTTACGAGGGGTTCCGGGAGACGAAGGAAGGGTCCCTCCCCTTCCTTTGCCCCTCGTGCTCCCCTAAATCAGCCGCCTAAGGGCAAATCCATTAGGCGCCCTCTTGGTCTTCTTCCAAAAATAACAAATTGCTTACCGCGTCCGGCAGCGCGTCGCGCGCCACACGCAGTTGCTCGCGCTCCTGCCGCAGATGCTTGACGCTGGCCTCGTTGCTCGCCGCCTCGTCTTCGCCGAGGATGATGGCGAGCGTCGCCCCGCTCGCATCGGCCTTCTTCATCTGCGCCTTGAAACTGCCGCCGCCGCAATGCCTCATCACCGACAGGCCACGGTTGCGCAATTCCTCGGCCACCCCGAAGGCAACGCGATCGGCGGCGCTGCCCTGGTGGACGACATAGACTTCGCATTGCGCTGCCGGTTGCGCGCCGCGCCCCTCCTGCATCAGCGCCAGCAATCGCTCCAGCCCCATGGCGAAGCCGCAGGCGGGTGTGGGTTTACCCCCGATCTGCTGGAACAGGCCGTCATAGCGCCCGCCGCCGCACACCGTACCCTGCGCGCCCAGGCGGTCGGTTACCCACTCGAACACGGTGAGATTGTAGTAGTCCAGTCCGCGCACCATGCGCGGGTTGATGCTGTACGGGATGCCGGCATCCTTCAACACCTGCTGCACCCCTTCGAAATGCGCAAGGGACGCCTCGCCCAGGTGATCGAGCAGACGCGGCGCAGCTTCGATCAGCGTCTGCAGCAGCGGATTCTTGCTGTCGAGCACTCGCAGCGGATTGGTATGCATGCGGCGCCTGGCGTCCTCGTCGAGGTCGGCTTCGTGCTTCTGCAAATATGCCACCAGTTCGCCACGGTGGCGGCCCCTCTCCTCCGGGCTGCCGATCGAATTGAGCTGCAGGCTGATGTCGGCGAGGCCGAGGTCGTCCCACAGCCGCGCGCACATCAGCAGCAGTTCGGCATCCACATCCGGCCCGGCATAACCCAGTGCTTCCGCACCCACCTGGTGGAACTGGCGGTAGCGCCCTTTCTGCGGACGTTCGTGCCGGTACATCGGCCCCAGGTAATATAGCCGCTGCGGACTGCCATAGAGCAGGTTGTGCTGAATCGCGGCGCGCACCGTGGACGCCGTGGCCTCCGGCCGCAGCGTCAGCGCCTCGCCGTTGAGTTCATCGACAAAGCTGTACATCTCCTTTTCGACGATGTCGGTGGCCTCGCCGATGGCGCGCCGGAACAGCGCCGTCGGTTCGAGCAGCGGCGTGCGCATATTGCGGTAGCCGTAACTGCGCAGCCAGGAGCGCAGTATTTCCTCCAATTCCTCCCAAAGTACCGCTTCGTCCGGCAGGATATCGTTCATCCCCCGGACTGCTTGTATGGTCTGACTCATGGTTTCGCTCTGGATGCGTCGGTACTAGATCGCTGACTTAATTGAAATCGTTCTTGGTTCCTTTGCTGTCGCTGCACCGCCGGGGGCAGCGCCCGCCCCGTAGTGGCTGCGCACGTAATCGTCGACGATGCTCTTGAAATCCTCGGCGATCGTCTCGCCCTTCAGCGTCACCGTCCTCTCGCCATCGACGAATACCGGGGCCACCGGCCGCTCGCCCGAACCCGGCAGGCTGATGCCGATGTTGGCCTGCTTGGATTCGCCGGGGCCATTCACCACGCACCCCATCACCGCCACGTGCATGTCTTCGACCCCCGGGAACCGCTCGCGCCACAGCGGCATCTGGCTGCGCAGGTAGGACTGGATGTTCGCGGCGAGTTCCTGGAAGTAGGTACTGGTGGTGCGCCCGCAACCGGGACAGCTGATCACCATCGGGGCGAATGAGCGCAAGCCCATGGTCTGCAGGATCTCCTGCGCCACCACGACTTCGCGGGTGCGGTCGCCGCCCGGTTCCGGCGTGAGCGAAATGCGGATGGTGTCGCCTATGCCTTCCTGCAGCAACACCGACAGCGCCGCAGTCGAGGCGACGATGCCCTTGGAGCCCATGCCGGCTTCGGTGAGCCCGAGGTGCAGCGGATAATTGCAGCGCGCCGCCAGGTCGCGATAGACCGCGATCAGATCCTGGACGCCGCTCACCTTGCACGACAGCACGATGCGGTCCGAGGGCAGGCCCCATTTCTCGGCCTGCGCCGCCGACTCCAGGGCCGACACGACCAGCGCCTCGCGCATCACCGCATCTGCCGCAAGCGGCTGCGCCCGCTTGCCATTTTCGTCCATCAGGCGCGCGAGCAGCGCCTGATCCAGGCTGCCCCAGTTGACGCCGATGCGCACCGGTTTGCCGTATCTGCAGGCCAGTTCGATCATGGTCGCGAACTGATCGTCGCGCTTCGACCCTTTGCCGACGTTGCCGGGATTGATGCGATATTTCGCCAGCGCCGCGGCGCATTCCGGATGCTGGCTCAACAGGCGATGCCCGTTGAAATGGAAATCGCCGACCAGCGGCACCGCGCAATTCTTCTTCGCCAGTTCATCCCGGATGTGAGCGACCTGTGCTGCCGCCTCGGCCGTGTTGACGGTGATGCGCACCAGTTCCGAGCCCGCGCGCGCGAGCTCGTACACCTGCTGCGCCGTGGCACCGGCGTCGGCGGTGTCGGTATTGGTCATGGACTGGACCACGATGGGCGCGCCGCCGCCGACGGCGATGCCGTCTATGCGCACCGCGAGCGTGCTCCTGCGTGCTGTGCTCGACATCGGCTTACTCGAGAGCAAGGCGGGCGACGTCGACCTTGAAATAAGGCTTCAGATCGACCGGCGTGTCGTTGTATTTCAGGCGTACGTTGGCGGCGTTGCCGATCACCAGATCGAATGGCGGCACGCCTTCGATTAACTGCCTGGTGCCGGCCGGATTGAGTTGCGACAGCAGGATCTTGCCGTTCGCCTGTTTAATCTCGACCCAGGAAATCCGGTCGAACTCGAGTTCGATGCGATTGGTCCCGCTTACTTTGCCGATGACTGCGGGCGGCGCAGGCTGCACCTCAGGCGCCTGACTGCGCAAATCGGCTGTCTGCGCCTCCTTCGCGCCCGCTGCCAACGCCGGCATCGCCGCCGCCGGCTGGGCCTCGGCGTTTTCAGTCTTTGCCGGCTTCGGCGTGATCTTCACCACTTCGCCGGTCGACGGCGGACTCGCATACCATTCGTAAGCGACGACCGCTACCGCCACCAGTGCGGCCACGGACAGAAAAACATAAATACGATTCGACTTCTTGCCGCCCTCGAAAAAGGGTTCCTGCTCGTCGGTATGCAGATCGACCGAAACCGCCTCGGGACCGTCGCGCTGGCCGAGATCCGCAAGCAGCGGTATCGGGTCCAGTTGTACCAGTTTGGCGTAACTGCGGATCATGCCGCGCACGATAGTCGTGCCCGGCAACTTGGCATATTCGTCAGCCTCGATCGCCGCGATCTGCTTGACCCCGTACTTGATCTTTTGCGATACGTCCGCAATGCTGAGGTTGAGTCTGGCGCGCGCGGCCGCCAGCGTCCGACCCGGGCTCGCTTGCTCGGTTGCTGGTTCCGCTTCGTTCATTCGAACTTGCCTTTGAGCAGATTGTCGTATTCCTGCGAGCCGGAAAAACGCCGCCGCAGCTGGACCGCAATGGCATTTTCGGCCGCCTTGTCGCCCGTTTTGCGCTCGATGCGCAGCGCCAGCCACAGCGATTCCGCAGTCGGCTCCATGAGTCGGTTGACGCGCCCGACCAGGCTGCGTGCAAGCTCCAGCTGGCCGCGTTTGTACTGCAGCGAAGCCAGATTCAGTAGCGCCTGCAGGTTATCGGGGGCGCTGCGCAGCGCCCGCTCGAAGTAGTCGATGGCATCGCGCTCGTTGTTGCCTTTCATCGAACACAGTCCGGCATTGACGTAGGAGCGCGCCGGCGTGTTGTACAGCGGGTTTTTCAGCGCGGCGAGAAAATAGGCGATCGACTGTCCTTCGTTTCCGGTCTGGCAAAGAAACCAGCCATAGTTGTTGTTGAGGTCGGGATCGTTCGGAGCGAGGCGCAGCCCGCGCTCGAAATGCTGCTGCGCGACGGCGTTCTCGCGCAAATCCATATGCACCAGGCCGAGAACGTTATAGGCGGGTGCGTAGTTGGGCTCGGCTGCGATCGCGATGCGCAATTCTTCCAGCGCGACGCCCATATTGCCGCGCTCAAAATAGGCCGACGCAAGTTCGGTGTGGATGCGCGCCCGATTGCGCGGATCGCCGACGTCTCCGCTCAAGGTGCCCGTCTCTACCGTGTTGGCCTGGGTCGTGGAAGACATCGGATTTTGGGCACAGCCGGCAAACACGGCGCAGGCAAGCGCGAGGGCTGCATACCAAGTCGCTCTCAGCATGGCTGTATCTCCACGACACGGCGCGAGCGCCGGGTTCGATCCTCGACCTTGCCCGCGAGCTGGCCGCACGCGGCGTCGATATCGTCCCCGCGCGTCTTGCGCGTGGTCACGACCAGTCCGGCAGCGATCAGGATTTCGGCGAAACGGCGTATGGACTCGCGCGACGAACGCTTGTAGCCGGAATTGGGGAAGGGGTTGAACGGAATCAGGTTGAACTTGCACGGAACATCGCGCACCAGGGCGATCAGCTGCCGCGCGTGTTCGGCGCTGTCGTTGACCCCATCGAGCATCACGTACTCGAAGGTGAGAAAATCGCGCGGCGCGCGGTCCAGATAGCGCAGGCAGGCGGCAAGCAATGCGGACAGCGGGTACTTCCGGTTGATCGGCACCAGCGCGTCGCGCAGCGCGTCGTTGGGCGCATGCAGCGATACCGCCAGCGCCACCGGACAGAGTTCGCGCAATCGGTCGATCGCCGGAACGATGCCCGACGTGGACAGCGTCACGCGCCGGCGCGACAGTCCGTAGGCATTGTCGTCCAGCATCAGCTGCATCGCCGTCACCACGTTGTCGAAATTTGCCAGCGGCTCGCCCATGCCCATCATGACGACGTTGCTGATGACGCGCTCGCCCTTGGGCAGGGCTCCCAGGGCTTTGTTGGCAATCCACAGCTGGCCTATGATCTCGGCCACGGTCAGGTTGCGATTGAAGCCCTGCTTGCCCGTGGAACAAAATTTGCAGTCCAGCGCGCAGCCCGCCTGCGACGATACGCACAGCGTGCCCCTGCTGGTCTCGGGAATGAACACGCTCTCGACCGCGTTGCCATTGCCCACATCCACCAGCCACTTGCGCGTGCCGTCGGCGGCTATGCTGTCGGAAGCGACCGACGGCACCTCGATTTTCGCAGTTGCGGCAAGTTTCTCGCGCAGCGACTTCGCGAGGTCGCTCATTTTCGAAAAATCCGCCTCCCCGAACTGATGCATCCAGCGCAGCAGCTGCTTGGCGCGAAACGGCTTCTCGCCGATTTCGGCGAAAAAGGCAGCAAGCTGCGCGGCGTCGAAGTTGAGGAGATTGGGACTCATGTGTATACGAATCTCAGCGCGAATAAATGTTCAACGCGGGAAAGAAATAGGCGATTTCCACCTTCGCAGTATCGGGACCGTCGGAACCGTGCACAGCGTTGGCGTCGATACTGTCGGCGAAATCGGCGCGGATAGTGCCCTGGTCCGCTTTTTTCGGATCGGTTGCGCCCATCAGCTCGCGGTTCTTGGCGATCGCACTTTCGCCCTCGAGCACCTGCACCATGACCGGACCGGAGATCATGAATTGGACCAGATCGTCAAAGAACGGGCGGCCCTTATGCACCGCATAGAAGCCCTCGGCCTCGTGGCGCGAGAGCTGCAGCATACGTGCCGCGATAAGCTTCAAGCCATTGGTTTCAAAGCGGGAATAGATCTTGCCGATCACGTTCTTCGCCACCGCGTCAGGCTTGATAATCGATAGGGTGCGTTCCAAAGCCATGCAAATCTCCAAGAGTAGGGTAAGTGGAAAGCTTAACGTTATATTTTATCACGGATTTTGCTTTATGTCGCCTGCTACGCTGGAGCCCCGCGCAACGCCTGCCTTAGCGACGACATTGCTGGAAGCGGCCTATTCCTGCCGCTGCCAGGTGATCGTCCATCCGGCCTTGCCAGCCCCGGCCTGCCAGTCGCTGGCCACGCCAACGCCGGGAACCGCCACCAGCGTATCGGTGCAATAGATCAGCGGTAGCCGCTCGCGTTCCCAAGGGGGCAGGTGCGCTTCCTGCAGCAGGTTCTTCAGGCTGCGCGTGGCAGCGCCGGGTCGCAGGCGCAATTTTTCGCCGCCTCGGCGCAGACCGACGCAGAGCCCCACTGCGCCTGTCATGGCGCAATCGAGTCCGCTAGCCGGCCGCCGTACAAAATGCAATGTCCCGCCAAGTTCCGGGAGCGGCCACACGCGCTTGCCATCCCAAGGGCGCCACAATTCCAATGGCGCCTCCGGCAGCGAGCGCAGCAAATAGGCGCAGCCGGCGTATCGGCGCAGTTCATGTGCGCCCAGCGCGATGAGAACCGAAGCGTCGGCGCGTGCCTGAAACAGTTGGCGCAATGCTTCGCCCAGGCGATCTGCTTCGGGGGCCGCATCCCCTTGCCGACACAGCAGCCAACGCAGCAGGTTCTTCGCGCGATCGGCACCGATGCGCTTCAGCTCGGCCAGCACGATCTTGTTTCCGTTTACGGCGATTCGCGCATCCGACTCGGCCAGTTGATCCAGCATCTGGCTCGCCTCGGCCAGATGCCCGGCGGCACGCGACAGGGTTGCGCGGTAGCCGGGGAAAGCCCGTTCGATCACAGGCAGCACTTCATGCCGCAGAAAATTGCGGTCACGGCGGGTATCGGCGTTGCTCTCGTCTTCGACCCACCTGAGGCCGCGCGCCCTGGCGTAGGCCTCGATCTGCCGGCGCGAGAGCGCGAGCATCGGTCGCAGGATCGCAGGCGAGCGTGCCGCCTTGCCGCCCTCTCCCCTGCCCTGCTGCCTCACCGCAGGCATCGCCGCTCCGCCCTTCACACCGGCACCACGCAGCAACTGCAGCAGCAAGGTTTCGGCCTGGTCATCGAGGTGCTGGGCGAGCACGATGAATTCGCATTGTTGCCGGGCATAGACCGCGTAACGCGCGCGGCGTGCAGCGGCCTCCAGGCCCTCGGCGTGATAGGGCCCCACGTCCACATGGTGCACGTCGAGCGCGACGGCCAGCCGCTTGCACTTGCGCGCGCAAAATGCGGCCCAGCGACGCGCGTTGGAGCTGATGCCGTGATCGACGTGCACGCAGGCGAGCGTGAAGCCGAGCGGCCGCGAAAGCTGGTGCAGTACATCGAGCAGCACCACCGAATCAAGGCCGCCGGACAGGCCCAGCACCAGCCTGGCCCGGGGAACAAGCAAGGGTTTGAGCACTGCGCCTACCGCGACTTCGAGCTCGCCTGCGCTATTTCGCTTGGACTTCCTTGAACTTGCCATAGCCCATCAAACGCTCGAAACGCGCTGCGACCAGTTCGTCCACGCCCTTGCTGGCAAACGTTCGCAGCGCATCCTGCAGCGCTTTCTTCAAACCCTGCGCCATCGCCGCGTGGTCGCGGTGCGCGCCGCCCAGGGGTTCGTTGATGATCTTGTCGATCAATCCCAGCGTCTTGAGGCGATTGGCAGTAATGCCCATGGTTTCGGCCGCCTCGGGCGCCTTGTCCGCGTTCTTCCATAGAATCGAGGCGCAACCCTCCGGCGAAATCACCGAATAGATCGCGTATTGCAGCATCATCACCACGTCGCCCACCGCAAGCGCGAGCGCGCCACCGGATCCGCCCTCGCCGATAATGGTGCAGATGATCGGCACTTTGAGTTCGGCCATGGCATAGAGACTGTGGCCGATCGCCTCGGACTGTCCTCGCTCTTCGGCGCCTATGCCCGGATAAGCACCCGGCGTATCGACGAAGGTCAGCACCGGAATCGCGAATTTCTCCGCCAGGCGCATCAGTCGCATCGCCTTGCGATAGCCCTCCGGGCGCGGCATGCCGAAGTTGCGCAGGATCTTTTCCTTGGTGTCGCGGCCCTTCTGCTGCCCGATCACCATTACCGACTGGCCGTTGAATCGCGCCAGGCCGCCGACGACCGACGGATCGTCGGCATAGGAGCGGTCGCCGTGCAGTTCATCAAAATCCGTAAATAGCGCGTTGATGTAATCCAGAGTAAACGGGCGCTGCGGATGACGCGCCACCTGCGCCATCTGCCAGGGTGAAAGTTTGGCGTAAATATCCTTGGTCAGCACCTGGCTCTTCTTCTGCAGACGCGCGATTTCCTCGGAAATGTCCAGCGCCGAGTCGTCCTGTACAAAGCGCAGTTCCTCGATCTTGGCCTCAAGATCGGCGATCGGTTGTTCGAAATCGAGAAAGGTCGTTTTCAAGAGTCTAGGCTGCCGTGCGGGCAATGCATGCAGCTCTCATTCTAACAGGCTGTTGAAATTCGCTTCCCGGGCGAAACATTATGCGCGAAGTCGAAGCCGTCTCGGAGGGAAGCGAATTTCGGCGGCCTCCGAAATCAGGGATATGCGAGCGGGCGTGCCTCGCTTTTCAATATCCTGCCAGCGCACGGGCCGCCCTGCGTACTCGGATTGCCGCCAACTCAGTATTCGACCGGCACCGGATCGAGGCTGCGCCACAAATACCAGGTGGCGACCGAACGCCATGGCGCCCAGCCGGCACCTATTTCGCGCAGCTGCTCGCGTGAAACCCGTTCGCCATTGAAGTAGTGCAGCCCGATGGCTTTTTGCAGACCCAAGTCATCCACGGGCAGCACGTCGGGCCGCAGCAAGTTGAAGATCAGGAACATCTCGGCGGTCCAGCGGCCGATGCCGCGAACCTGTATGAGTTCGGCAATTACCGCCTCGTCCTCCATGCGCGGCCAGTCGCGCGCGTGGACGCTGCCGTTGACAAAGTGACGCGCGAGGTCGGCGATGTACTCGGCTTTGCGCTGCGACAAACCGCAGGCAGGCAGCCGGCGGCGTGCCTTGAATATCTGATCGGGCGTTGCTTCGGGCGCGAGCATCAGCACCCGATTCCACACCGACTCGGCCGCCTTCACTGAAATCTGCTGGCCGACGATGGAGCGGGCGAGCGTCTTGAACGGCTCGCCGCGGCGCGCCAGCGCGATGCGCGGATGGGCGCGAATGATGCGCGCGAGCACCGCATCACGGCGCGCCAGCGCGCGCTTGGCGCGCTGCCAATAGTCGGGAGTCATTCCGGCTCCGAGAAGCTCAGTGCGCTAGGCGCGCACCACGGCGTGCGGCATGACGCGACTGTGCGCGGTAACGTGCTGGACCAGGAAACCCATCTGGTCGGAAAGGATCTTGCGGTTGGTGAGGATCAAATATTCTGCCTTGTTCGGCACGTATGGCATATAGATCAATTCCATACCGGCTTCCTCGGGCTTGCGATTGCGCTTGACGCCATTGCAGTGGCGGCAGGCCGAGACCACGTTCATCCAGTGGTCGCGCCCGCCGCGCGATAGCGGCGTAATGTGGTCGCGGGTAAGGCGCAAGTAACCGAACTCGGCACCGCAGTAAGCGCAGATGTGACGGTCGCGGCGAAACAATTCGCGATTGCTGAGCGGCGGCACCTGCGAGAACCCCCTGGATGCCATCGCTTTTCCTTTGATGGCGATGATGGAGTTGGCGGTGATGCTCGAACGCTCGCCGGTCTTGCGCGATATCCCGCCGTAAAAGGTGAACGCCCGTTCGCCCAAGGTCCATGCCACCAGATTCTTGGCGTAGTAATAGCAGGACTGTTGCCAGGTTATCCAGCGGTGTGGAACACCATGGAAATCTAGCGTCAAAATGAGCGGAATTTCCGCCATGCGCTTGCCTCAAATCTCCAGTACCCACGAAACCGGACTTGATGCGCTGCGGAATAAGTTCTAAGGGGTCATTTCAGAATTACCGATATGGCCCCTTATGCAGGGGAGCGTGAGGGGATGTATGCCCTCAGTCTGAAATAAGCTCCGAAAAGCCGCGACCATCAAGCGCTTACGAGAGATTTTGCCTCAAAACCCGCGTCAGCGCCAGAACTTGCATCGCATGGCGCACAAGCCTGCCGCCGCCGCACTTCGGGCAGCCGTTGCCCTGTGCTATGTTTCCCCGAATACATTTACCGATTTTTGATCCGATGAAGGAGATCCAAATGGTTCTGGTCGAATTTTCGATGTCGCCACTCGACAAAGGCGACAGCCTCAGCCAGTACGTCGCGCGCTCTCTGGACATAATCGACAGCAGCGGGCTTGCTTATCAGCTGACCCCGATGGGGACCATCGTCGAAGGCGAGTGGGACGAGGTGATGGCGCTGGTCACAGCCTGCCATCGAAGGATGGCGCAAGACTGCAACAGAATTTCGACCTCGATCAAAATCGATTATCGCGCCGGGAAGAGCGGGCGCCTGAAGAGCAAGATACAATCCATCGAAAGCAAACTGGGTCGCACGCTGTCGACGTAGCGCGGGCCGCGCACCGCGACCAAGCCGGAGACGGACGGCCAGGCGGCAGGCAAGCATGCCGATCGACGTCCGGTCTGATCGGGAACGCAAGCAGCTTCATCGAGGAGAACACATGCAGCGCATGACGGGCGGTCGGGCAGTCGCTTTGGCACTCAAGGAAGAAGGCGTCGAGCACGTCTTCGGCATCGCCGGTACACACAATTGCCCCCTGTTCGACGGCGCCTATGACGAGCCCGCGATCCAGGTGGTGACCGTGCGCCACGAGCAGGGCGCCTCGATGATGGCCGCAGGGTACGCCCGCGCCTCCGGCAAGATCGCGGCGTGCTTCGTGGTGCCGGGACCGGGCCTCACGAACGCGCTGACCGGGATGGGCATGGCTTACTCGGAGTCCACGCCGCTACTGATGGTCGGCGGTCAGAACACACTCGCCCAACTCGAACGCGAGGGCGATCACTTTCACGAATTGCCCAACTCGATGGGCGTGGCCGCAGCCTTGTGCGGCTACACGCAGCGCGTTTCGACGCCGGGTGCGATCCCCGGGGCCGTGCGCGAAGCCATGCGCGCCATGCGCTGCCAGCGCCCGCGGCCGGCCTACATCGAGGTTCCGCTGGACGTTCAGAACGGCGAGGCCGAGGTCACGCTGCTGGCGCGCGAGACCTTCAGCCGGCCCCGCGGCGACGCCGCGAGCATCGCCCGCGCCGCCGAAGCGCTCAAATCGGCCAAGCGCCCGTTCATTTTCGCCGGCGGCGGCGTGGTGAGTGCGCAGGGGTCCGAGGCGCTCGCTCGCCTGGCAGAGTTGCTGGGCGCCCCGGTCGTAACCAGCATGTTCGCCCGCGGCGCGATTTCCGACCGACATCCGCTCGCACTCGGCGACGGCTGGGGCCGGTTCAAGCTGTACGACGAACTGCTCGCCGCGGCCGATCTGGTCCTGATCGTCGGCTCCAGGATAGACATCGTGTCCGACGTGAATCTTGGGGCCGGTTTCCCGAAGCGCATCGTGCAAGTGGATCTGGATCCGCGCGTCGTCGGACTGCGACGGCCGGTGGAGGTGGGGGTGGTCGGCGACGCGGCGACGGTACTTCGCAGCGTGGCCGCAGCGCTGGCAGGCGAGGAGGATAGGCAATGCTGGTTCGACCTGGCGGGATTCCGGCAGCGCAAACGCGCGTGGATGGTGGAGCACGCCGGCCCGGTGCTGGAACTGATCGAAGATCTGCGGGCGGCCGTGCCAGAAGACACCATCATCGTCGACGATCTGACGCTCGTCGGCTATTGGATGCCGCTGTTGTTCGAAACCTATCAGCCGCGCACCTTGATCCATCCCGGCACCTACGGCACGCTAGGTTACGCCCTGCCCGCAGCCATTGGCGCCAAACTCGCCTGTCCGCAGCAGCCGGTGGTGGCGATCTCCGGTGACGGCGGCTTCCTGTTTACGCTGCAGGAACTGGCGACTGCGGTTGCGCAAAAGTTGAACCTGGTAGCGCTCGTGTTCAACGACAACGCCTACGGCGCGATCAGGACCTACCAGGACCGGGTGTTCCGCGGACGGCGCATCGGCTCCGACTTGGCAAATCCGGATTTCGTAAAGCTCGGCGAAGCGTTCGGGGCCAAGAGCGTCCGTGTCGAACCGAATGCGCTCGGCGCGGCGGTGCGAGGCGCGCTCAAGACAGGCGGCGTCTGGTTGATCGAGATTCCGTTCGCGCCGGAAGGTTTGCCGACGATGGTGCCCTGGATGCCATAAGGACGATTCGCCTGCTAGACCCTGCGCGCTGCGCGCCAAACGTGTCTTCGTGCGGTGGGCTTATACCAGATCGTCGATCCGCGCGGACAGCTTCTCGTCGGCGCAACAACGCAATTCGGCGGCATCCCGGGGCGCGCGTTCAGTCACCGCATCCGCTTCAGGACGACACCAGATCCATCTCCGCTTCGAACTCGGGCCCGTTCCGCTTCAGTTTGAAACCGACTTTGCGCGATACGCGCTGCATCGGCACGTTTTCGCTGAGGATGGTGGCGACGATGCGCTTGAGCTTTTCATCGCGCCCGATCTCGACCAGGCGCCGCAATAACTCGACGCCGAACCCGTGTCCCTGCCAGACGTCGCTGACCAGAATCGCGAACTCGGCTTCCGCCGTCTGATGCAGTTTGGACAGGCGCCCGATGGCGAGAATGCTGTTCTCGCCCGTCTTCGGATCCTTGCGCTCGACCACCAGCGCCATCTCGCGGTCGTAGTCGATAAAGCACAGGCGCGTCAGGCGTTCGTGCGCGATGCGCTGGCTGTACTGGATATAGTGGAAGTAGCGCATGTACACGCTTTCCTCGGACAGCGTCGTGTGGAACTTGACCATCAGCGGTTCGTCTTCCGGACGAATGGGGCGAATCTTGACCGGCAGGCCATTTTTCGAGGTCCAGTCCGACGCATACTTCACCGGGTACGGGCGAATGGAAAGTCGGGGCAATTGCTCTTCACTCACCTCCGGTCCGTGCAACACTATGCGCGCATCGAGCGCGAGCAGCCCGCCGGCGCCCGGCTCGGCTCCAGCCGTCGGCGCAGCCGCGAGCAGCGGATTGATGTCGATTTCCTTGATCCAGCGCTGGTCGACCACCAGTTGGCTGAACTGCACCAGCAAGCGCGCCAGCGCAGCGATGTCCACCGGCGCCCGGCCGCGCACGCCTTTGAGCGCTTTGAAGATGGTCGTCTGTTCCATCATGCGCAGGGCCAACGTGGTGTTGAGCGGTGGCAGCGACAGCGCGCGGTCGCGGAACACTTCGACCAGCTGACCGCCCGAGCCGAACAACAGCACCGGCCCGAACTGCGCATCGATGCTGCAGCCGAGAATCAATTCATAGCCGTCGAGTTTGATCATCGGCTGCACCGTCACGCCGAGAAAGTTCTTGGTGCCGGGGGAAGGCGCTTGGGGCGCCGCCTTGGCCCCCGATTCGATCGAGCGGTAGGCGCGCCGCACTGCATCCGCATCGGCGAGATTCAACTGCACTCCGCCGACGTCGGTCTTGTGCGTGAGCGTCTGCGAATGCAGCTTCAGCACCACCGGGTAGCCGATCGCGCGCGCGCATTCGACCGCTTCGTCCTCGCTTGCGGCAATCTGCGTCTGCACGGTCGGGATGCGGTAGGCGGCGAGCACCTGCTTCGACTCGAACTCGGTGAGCAGGGTGCGGCCGGACTTGCGCACACCCAAGATCAGCTTCTGCACCTGCGCGTGGTCCGGCATCGACTCCGTCGCCGCCTCCACCAGCGTCGGCGTTTCGTACAGGCCGCGCAGATTGTAGGCGTAGCGATACATCAGGTAGAAGGTGCGCGCGGCGGTATCCGGATAGCCGAAAGTCGGTATGTTCGCCTGGTTGAGTATCGCCTCCCCGGCAAACACGTCCTTGCCGCCCATCCAGCTCGCGAGCACCGGCTTCCCGCGGGTCACGGCGAACGCGCTCAAACGCCTGGCGGTCTCGGTCGGATCGGTCATCGCCTGCGGCGTCAGCGCGACCAGCAACCCGTCGCTGTTGGGATCGCGGGCGGCGATCGCCAGCGCCTGCGCGTAGCGCTCCGGATCGGCGTCGCCGAGGATGTCGATCGGGTTGCCGTGGCTCCAGTGAGGGGGCAGCACCTGGTTCAGCGCTTCGATCGACTCTGCTGACAATTCGGCCAGTTCACCGCCCAAGGCGATCAAGGTGTCGGTAGCGAGCACACCCGGCCCGCCGGCGTTGGTGACGATGGTCAGTCGCGGTCCGGAAGGCCGCGGCTGCTTCGCCAGCACTTCGGCCATGTAGAACAAATCGGAGATCGAGTTGACGCGCAGCACGCCGCAGCGGCGAAACACCGCGTCGAGCACGTCGTCGCTGCCGGCGAGCGCGCCGGTATGCGAGGCGGCCGCCTTCGCCGCAGCCGCCGTGCGCCCGGCCTTGATGACGATGATTGGTTTGGTCAGCGCGACCTCGCGCGCGGCGGAGATGAAGGAGCGCGCATCGCCGATCGACTCCATGTAAATCATGATGCTGTGCGTGTGCGGGTCGTCGCCGAAATAGTTGATCAGGTCGCCCCAATCGACGTCGAGCATCGAGCCGACGGACACGCAGGCGGAAAAGCCGACGTTCTCACGGAAGCTCCAGTCGAGCACGGCGGTGAGCAGCGCGCCGCTCTGGCTGATGAAACCGACCGATCCGGGCCTGGCCATCGCGCTCGCGAACGTCGCGTTCAGATGGGTCGCCGGGCGCATCACCCCGAGGCAATTCGGGCCGATGAGGCGCATCTTGCCGCGCGCGTATTCCGAAATCTTGCGCTCGAGCTCGACGCCGGCGGCGCCCGCCTCTCTGAATCCGGCCGAAATGATGATCGCGCTTCTTACGCCGGCCGCGACGCATTCCTTGACAATGCCGGGAACGGTGGGTGCAGGCGTGACGATGACGGCCAGATCGACCGGCTCGGGCACGCGCGCCACGTTCGCATACGCCTTGATGCCCAGGACTTGATTGTGCCGCTTGTTGATCGGATAGACGGTGCCGCCGAAAGGATTGCTGATCAGGTTCCACAGTATGGTGCGCCCGACCGCGCCTTCCTTTTCGGTCGCGCCGATCACGGCGACGCACTTCGGCGCAAAAATTGCGCCCAGCGAATCGCGCTCGAAGTGCAGCACGTCCATCGTGCGGTCGGCGCCGTCGCCGGGCTTGATGGCACCGGGCTTGGTGGCGCCGGGCTTGATCCCACCGGGCTTGGTCGATGTGGGTTTCATTGCGTTATTCCTTTTGCATGTTTGCCTCCTCCCACAACGATGATTATAGGCGCCGCGCGCCTGTTCTTTTGACAAAAGTCAGACCATGCTCAAGTAGCCCGGGCGACAATGCCAATTGTTCTGAAGGTCCTGGGCGATTTTGCCGCTCAGGCTTGATCGCGCTCTACGACCGCCCCACCGCAGCACGGGTGAAAGGGGTAACCTTTGTTCATCACGCAATCAGAAGTGTAGGAGCACTGAAATGACTTTCATGAGTTGGCGCAAAGACTACGAAGTCGGCGTGCCACAGATCGATGCGGAACACCACCGCCTGTTCGATCTGATCAACGAGTTTCACGACACATTCGTCCGGGGCGAGGCACGCAATGACGTCGCCCGGGTATTGAATCGCCTCGTAGCCTACGCCGAGGAACATTTTCAGCACGAAGAGCAATTGATGAGCGACAACGGCTACCCGCAGCTCGACATGCACAAGGCGTTGCACCACGAACTTGTGTTGTCCATTTTCGCGATAAACGAACGGCTCGCAGCCGCTGCGGTCAAGACGAGTACCGAAACAGTCCAATTCTTGAAAAACTGGCTGCTCGATCATATTCTCCAGCACGACATGGATATCGGCGATTTCCTGCGGCGCAAGAACAAACAGGCGAGCAAAATCGATCGGGACCAAGCAGCAGCGCCAAAAAAAGAAGTGCCCTCCGAATGCGCCGACAAGCAAAGATCGGACAAGGCCCAATAGGCAAAACGCGCCAGCGTGGCGGGCCGCTAACCCGGCCGCGTCCCACTTCCTGAGACAGCCGGATTGCGCAGGCGGCGTTCACGGCGAAAGTGCGTGACCGCCAGCAGCAGCGCCGAAGCCTGAAGCAGCGCGCAAAAATAGAGCGGCGCGCCCAGGCGCCAGTCGCCCTTGGACAGATGTGAGACCATCGCCAGCAATGGCGCGCTGATCAGCGGCGCCAGCACCGCCATCAGGCTGTTCAGGCCGCTGACCGCACCCAGCACCTGCCCCTGGTTGCGCGCGCTTGCCGCACCGGAGATGATGCTCTGGATGGTCGCCGAAACGGTGGCGCCGAGCAGATTGATGAAAATGACGGCGAACATCATCCAGCCTTGGCTGGCCGCGCCCCACAGCGCGTAGGCGAGCGTCGACGAAACCAGGCCGAGTACCGCCAGCCGCTGCGGGCTGAAGCGCTTGAGCAGGCGCCCGAGCAGGAGACCCTGGACGACGGCCGACACGACGCCGACCGCAGCCAGAGACCAGCCGTTCTCGAGCGGTCCCCAACCGAACTTGAAGGTCGTGTACAGCACCCACGAGGTGTAGAGAACGAATTGTGCCAGCCCGCTGCACGCAACCACGGCCACCAGCGGCCCTGCCCCTTTCATCTGCGCCAGCCCGCGCAACGAGGCCACGGGATTGATTGCCTTCCAGTTGAAGGCATGCCGGCGCGCTTGCGGCAGCGACTCGGGCAGCACAAAGTAACCGTAGAGAAGATTGAGCAGCGCCAGGCTACCGGCGACGAAAAAGGGAAGCTGCAGGTCGATCGCGCCCAGCAGCCCGCCCATCACCGGACCGAGGATGAAGCCGACGCCGAACATGGCCCCCAGCATGCCGAAGCGCCGCGCCCGCGCATCGGGCGGGGTGATGTCGGCGACATAGGCGTTGGCGATGGCAAGGTTGGACTGCATCGCGCCGCTCACCAGCCGCACGGCGATCAGCATCCACACGGCGGTTGCAAGTGCGGTGGCGAAGAAGCTCAATGCCAGCCCGCAAAATCCGACGAGCAATACCGGCCGGCGTCCGCGACTGTCGGAAAGCGCACCCAGGATCGGCGAGCTGAAAAAATTCGCAAAACTGAAGGCAAACGTCACTGCGCCATACCAGAACGCCTGATCCGCCTGCGACCCGGTGAGAACGCCGACCAGTGCCGGCAGCACCGGAACGATCAGACCGATCGCCACCATGTCGATCAGCGTCGTCAACATGATGAACGGCATCGCCGCCGTGCGGTCGCGGCGCGCACCAAACGGTTCGAAGCGAATCAGGGTCACTGCATCGCGACGAGCTTGTCGCTAACGTGCCAGCCCAATGCGGTGAGTTCCTCGAACGCGCGCGGCGTCACCGCTCCGGAGCTCAGCAGCCAGCGCTCCGCTTTCTGCAGATCGGCGCGGCGGGCGAGTTCCTCGGTCGGTTTGATCCAGGCAATGTAATCGAGCGGTGCCGTCAGCAGCAGCTTGCCGCTGAGTGTTTCGCCAGCGATCACATTGTCGGCGGCGCGCACGCGGGTGATGGCCTCGATCCTGCGGCCGTGCCGCGCCAGCAGCAACACCGAGTTGTTGACGTAGCGCGCCTCGTTCTCGGAACTGGCGCGCGCCGCGAACCCGATCACTTCGCCGCGCCCCGCGGCTGCGCCCAGCGATTCGAGCGCCAGCACCAGCGCCGTCTGCAGCGTCGGCGTGAAGTAAGGATTGCGAAACAGCATGCGCACGCTGATGCCTTCGATCCCCATGTTCTTCAGCCGCTGTTCGTTGCGCGCTTCGATGTCGGCGGGCGGCAGCTGATAGGACTCCAGAAGCGCCGTTGCCTTCGTTTGTTCTGCGTAATACAGCGGAGCCGCCACCGTGCTGATGACCAGATTGACCGCGAAATTGCCGGCAAAAGTGGCCGACGCAACCTGGTCCAGCCTTTCCGCCAAGCCGCCGTTGAAGGTGTAGGTATCGACCTTTAGGCGCTGCGCCCAGTTGCGGCGCGCATCGTTGTAGCCCAGCGGATCGCTGTTGCTGGCACGCGGCGGGGCATTGCCCAAGGGCGCGGCCAGCGGCGAAAGGATGGGTTTCGGTTCCGGCGCCTGGCCGCCGACGCTGTCGCCTACGCCCGTCACCGCCGAACCCACCATGCGGCCGACGCGGCTGGCCATGGCGCCGATTCCGGAGAGGATATTGCCGGTGGTGTCGATCGGGTTCTGTACAAAGGTTCCGACCATCTCCACCGGTTTGGTAATGGCCTGTCCGGCCGCCTTCGCGAATTCGTCCGATTTGCTCACCTTTTCGAGCTGCTCGAATGCCGGCAGTTCGGCAACTCGGATGTCGAGCATCTCCAGCCCCAACGCTTCCCAGGTCCCGTACGGGGAGCGAACGGTGAAGCGCGGCAGTCCGCCGTCGACGCTGACCGCCTCATCGACGCTGTGCAACGGGCCCTTCAACAAAGCAGCCGGCGCAAACTCTTCCGCTCTGAACTGGCGAGGCGGCTCGTATGCGCTCTGCGCGGCGGCGGCGCCGGCGATGCAGAATGCACAGGCTGAAGACAAGGCGTGGGACAGCAGCTTGCGAGGCATCAGTTTCATAGTCGTCCAATTATCATTCTTCTGGTGGAAGGGACCGGCCTGCCAGGCCGGCGCGGGGAACCGAGTTTAACTCAGGTTTTGGCGGCTCGCGCGCCGTTCTCGCCCCTGCTACCGCGGCCGGGGAGCGTACGCGCAACCGTGTCGAAGCGGGCGCGGGGGCGGGCCGGCAGATCGCATTGCAAAGTCGCTCCCCGCACCGCAAAATGCAGGTCCAGATCGAGTGAAACGCAGGCGCGCGCCTGCATCAACTGAGGTGTTCTTGGACTTTCCGCTGCTTCCGGGCGCCGCGTTTCCGCTCGGTGCCAACTTCGACGGCAACGGCGTGAATTTTGCGTTGTTCTCGGCCCATGCCGAAGGCGTGGAACTGTGTTTGTTCGACGACCGCGGTAACATCGAAACCGCACGCCACCGGCTGCAGGCGCGCACCGACGGCGTCTGGCACGGCTATCTGCGCGAGGCAAGGCCGGGCCTGATCTATGGCTATAGAGTGCACGGCCGCTATGCGCCGCAGGAAGGCCACCGCTTCAATCCCAGCAAGCTGCTGCTCGATCCGTATGCGCGCGCGGTGGTGGGCGATTACCGCGACGATACGCGCAACTACGGTTTCCTCAGGAACGCACCGCATCAGGCCGATTCACGGGACAACGCCGGCATTGCGCTCAAAGCGCGGGTGACCGACGAGCGCTTCGACTGGTCCGGCGACGCGCATCCGCGCACGCCCTGGGGCGATACCGTGATCTACGAAGCGCATGTCAAGGGCCTGACCCGCTGCCACCCGGAGGTGCCGCCGGAAGCGCGCGGTCGCTATGCGGGCGTCGCGCATCCGGCCGTCATCGCGCATCTGCGGAAGCTGGGCGTCAGCGCGATCGAGTTGCTGCCGGTGCAATATTTTCTGGACGAGCCGCGCCTGATGGCGAGCGGCCTTGCCAATTACTGGGGCTATAACCCGGTAGCCTGGTTTGCGCCGGCGCAGCGTTACGCGTCGGGCGGCGCGGAGCTGACGGCGCTGGCCGAATTCCGCGACATGGTGCGCACCCTGCATGCCGCCGGGATCGAGGTGATCCTGGATGTGGTGTTCAATCACACGGCGGAACTCGATGCGCTGGGACCGACGCTATCGCTGCGCGGCATCGACAACGCAAGCTATTACAGCCTGACCAAGAACCACGAATATGAAAACTTCAGCGGCTGCGGCAATGCCTTGAACGTGGCGCATCCGCGCGTGCTGCAACTGGTGATGGACTGCCTGCGCTACTGGGCGGGCGACTGTCACGTCGATGGCTTCCGCTTCGACCTGGCTGCCACGCTGGGCCGCGTCGGCGGCGCGTTCGATCCGTCCGCGGCACTGTGGGCGGCGATTGCGCAGGACCCGTTGCTGGCGCGCTGCAAGTTCATTGCCGAACCCTGGGACATCGGCTACGGCGGATATCAGATCGGCCGCTTTCCTCCCGCCTGGGGCGAATGGAACGACCAATACCGCGATGTCGCGCGCCGCTTCTGGTTGGCCGAGGGGGTGAACCGCGCCGCGTTTGCCCGCACGTTCGCCGCCTCGTCCAATTTCTTCCATGCGCCGCTGCGTCAGCCCGCGGCGTCGATCAATTTCATCACCGCGCACGACGGTTTTCCGCTGGCCGATCTCGTGAGCTACGACCACAAGCACAATTTGCCCAACAAGGAACACAACCGCGACGGTCACAACCAGAACCACAGCTGGAATTGCGGCGTCGAGGGACCCAGCAGCGACCCCCACGTGCGCCTGCTGCGCCTGCGGGTGCGCAAGGCGATGCTGGCGACGCTGCTGTTGTCGCTGGGAACACCGATGCTGCTCGCGGGGGACGAACTGGGCCACAGCCAGCTGGGAAACAACAACGCCTACTGCCAGGACAACGAGACGACCTGGCTCACCTGGCAGAGCGCCGATGCCGATGCCGACCTGACCGCCTTCGTGGCGCAACTGCTGGCGATCCGCAAACAAATCGCGGCGCTGACAGCCAATCGCTGGTGGAACGGACAGCCCGGCGTCCAAGGCGTGATCGATGTGGAGTGGCTCAATCCCTCGGGCGCGCGCCTGGAATTGCACGACTGGGAAGACCCTGCGGCGAAGGCCTTAATGATTCGGCTGTCCGCGGACTGGTTGGTCCTGGTGAACGGCTCCGCACACCAGGTCCTGTTTCAATTGCCTGTGGGCAGATGGTGCCAGAAATTGCATAGCGCCGGCGACGCCGCGGCCAGCCTGAACGCCGGCGCATGCACCAGCCCTGCGCGCAGCGTCGCGGTGCTGCATAAGGATGCCGGTGCCGATTGATTGCAGCGTTTGCTGCGTCGCTGCGAGCAAAGGCTGGAACCGGCGTCTGACGCGGCGGTCTCGATTGCCAACGCAGTAAAGCCTGGCTAAACTAAGACCGTCAGCAATCTGGGTCACCGATGGACATTCCCGATCTCGCGCTGCGCTTTGCCGTCGCACTCGGGCTCGGCATGCTGATCGGCCTCGAGCGCGAGCGCAGCAAGGGCGAGGAAGGCGGCGCCGGCGTGCGCACCTTCGCGCTCATTTCGCTCACCGGCGCCATCGCCGGCTACCTCGGCAAGACCCTGGGACTCGACTGGCTGGCGCTGTCCGTTTTCTTCGCCGTCGCCGCGCTCGTCATCGGCCAGTACGTGGTGACCTCGCTGCGCGGCGACCCGGGCATCACCACCGAGATCTCGGCGCTGCTTTCCTTCCTTCTCGGCCTGCTGTGCGCGCACGGCCAGTTGCAACTCGCGGCCTGGGTAGCCGTGGCGATGGCGCTGCTGCTCGCACTCAAGGGCTGGCTGCACCAGCTCGCCAGCCGGATCAACGCGAGCGACGTCGAGGCGACGCTCAAGTTCGGCATCGTCACCCTCATCATCCTGCCTCTGGTGCCGGACCACAATTACGGCCCGCCGCCGCTCGACGTGGTGAACCCGTACAAGATATGGCTGATGGTCGTGCTGATATCCGCGCTCAACTTCGTCAGCTACCTGCTGATCAAGGTCGTCGGCGCCGAGCACGGCATCGGCATAGCCGGTCTGCTGGGCGGGCTCGCTTCCAGCACCGCGGTGACGCTCGGTTTCTCGCAGCGCAGCCGGCAGCCGGGCGAGGATGCCTTTGCGCTGGCATTGGGCATCCTGCTCGCCTGGACCGTGATGTTCTTCCGCGTTGCCATCATGACCACGCTCATCAGCGGGGAACTCGGCCAGCGGCTGGCCATTGCGGTCGGGCCGTTGGCGATCGCCAGCCTGGGCGCCTGCTACTGGCTGTGGCGCCGGCGCCAGCAGGCGGAACGCGGAGAAGTAAAAGCCGGCAATAACCCGTTCGAGCTCGATGAGGCGATCAAGTTTGGCATGCTGTTCGGTGTCGTGGTGCTGATCGCGAAGGCGGCGCAGGTCTATCTCGGCGACGCGGGACTGTATCTCGCGGCGGCAATCGCGGGCCTGACCGACGTCGACGCGATCACGCTCGCCATGGCCGACCTGGCGAAGACCGACGCCTCGAACGTCGCTACGGCGGCCCGCGCGATTGTCGTTGCCGTGATGGCGAACACCCTCACCAAGAGCGGTATGACCATCGGGCTGGGTTCGGCCGAGTTGCGCCGGATCATGCTACCCATCTCCGGACTGCTGCTTGCCGTGGCGATCGCCGGCGCGCTGGTCGTTTAGGGAAAGACCGTCGACGGTGTATCGCAGCGGTTGTTGGTGCAAACGCCGAATTGGTCCGGCGACACTATCACGGGGCGAGGCAAACGCGCATTGCATGGCGCGCAAGGATCGCACGCGCTGCGCGCGCCGATTTATTGCCGGCAATTGACCTGAATCAAATCGCTCGCATATTTACGCGGTTTTTATGCTTCAGTCTAATATCCATTTGCGACCGATACGCGTATTTTCGCTGGGATCTGCAATTAGCGCGGCAACAAAGCCGAAGCGACGCGCATAGGGCGCGCTGACCGACGCAGAAGCTTGGCACAGGCGCCCGAATATGAAACTCTTTCAGTGGCAGTCGCTCAACACCAGGGTGCCCCGCTCCATGCTGGTCATTTTCCTTGTCGGCTTGGTCTGAGGCTTTCGTTGCCAGGCGCCAACACGATGACCGTTGACCCCATCGAGCCGGTTTCCCGGCCTAACAGAGCGCGATTCGGAATCCTGTTCCTGGTCATCGCCGTTCTGTTTCTGCTGTTAGTCGCCTACCAGATCTACGTATCGAAAGTTGCGGCGCAGTCGGCCGCGATGACGGTGGCGAAAAATCTGACGCTAGTCCTCGAATCCAAGTTGACCGCCGATTTTTCGGCTGCAGAGCGTACGGTGTCGGCGATGGTTTCAGAAATCGAGCCGGACGCAATGCGCCCGGAGACGGCGAACCGATATCGCTCCGGGATTACTCACCGGCTCAAAGCGAACGTCAGAAACATTCCGTCAGCCTCGGGCTTGCGTTACTTTGACGCCAATGGGTATCGGCTCTATACCAACATCGACGGTGAGGCGCCCGTCAACATCGCCGATCGGCCCCATTTTCGACAGCTCAAGAATGACCTCGCAAATTCCACCGTTTTTTCCGAGGTGACCATAGGCCGGTTGGCCGGAAGAGTTTCGATCTATGTGGCCAAGCCGGTTCGCGACGAAACGGGAGTTTTCCTCGGTATCGCGTCGACCGCAATCGACCTCACGTCGATCCACGAACATTTTCGCAGCATCGAAATCGGAAGAGATGGGGTCGTAACGCTGCGCCGCCTCGATAACGGCGCTTCCGTCGTGCGTTTCCCCGGCCCGGTGGAAGTCGATAACAAACCCGCTCCCGAACTTCCCGTTCGTCACGCGCTGCTCAAGGATGATCGCGGCGGAACGATGGATATAACGTCGAGAATCGACGGCAGCCGGCGCATCTACGGATATCGAAAAATAGGCGCATATCCGCTGTTTGTCGCGGTGGGTATAGCCGACCACGACTACCTGGCCGAATGGCGCAGGAATTCGGGCTTGTTGCTCGCCGGCTCATTGCTGTTTCTCGGGACTTTGGGGGCGGTCTTCTCCCGGCTCACGGCCGCCGAATCGCGTCGATTCAAAAGCGAAATCAAACTCCGCGAAAGCGAAAACCGGTTCCGACACCTGACCGCAATCTCCACGGACTGGTATTGGGAGCAGGATGAGGACTATCGGTTTACGTTTATCTCCATCGATGTCGATGTGCGGCACGGCGCCGCGCACGAGGTGGTCGGCAAAACGCGCTGGGAAATACCGCACGTCGACACCGATCCGGCGCTGATGCGCACGCACGACGCGCTGCTCGCAGCGCGCAAACCCTTCAAAGACCTGCTGATCAAGCGCATGGGGCTGGACAACACGCTCCACTACGCGCGGATCAGCGGTGAGCCGATGTTCGACCAGCAGGGGCGATTCAAGGGCTACCGCGGCGTAGGCCGCGACGTTACCGAGCGCGAGCGTGCGGGGGAGGAAATCCGCCGCTTGGCGCTGATGGTGGATACCGCCCCCAGCGCGATCACCGTACACGGCTTCGACGGGCGCTTCATCTACGCGAACCAGAGGGCGTCCGAATTGCACGGCTACAGTCCGGAGGAGTTCCTCGCGCTTGAACTGCGGCAGCTCGATGTGCCCGGCGACGCCAGGCTGATCGACGCGAGAATGCAGGAACTGCGCGATCGTGGTGAAGCTTCCTTCGAAGTGATGCACCTGCGCAAAGATGGTACCACCCTGCCCATGGAGGTTTCCGTGAAGCTTACCACTTGGGCAGGCAAAGAAGCCCTGCTCAGCGTTGCCAGCGACATCACCGAGCGCAAGCTGGCGGAAGCCGTCCGCGCTACGCTCGAAGCGCAACTGCGCGAATCGCAGAAGATGGAGGCCATCGGCACCCTCGCCGGCGGTATCGCGCGCGATTTCAACAATGCGGTGGCGACCATCCTCGGCAACGTCGAACTGGCGCGCGCGGACATGAGTGCCAATCCGTTCGCACTGGAGAGCCTGGAGGAAATCCGCAAGGCAGGTTCGCGGGCGCGCGACCTGGTGCAGGAGATCCTCGCCTTCAGCCGGCGCCAGCCGACCGCGCGCAAGATGACGCCACTTGCGTCTGTCGTCGACGATTCCGCGCGCCTGCTGCGCGCCACGCTGCCGGCACGCCTGACTCTCGAGGTTCAGTGCGACGCCGATGTGCCCGCCGCGCTGGCCGATGCCATCCAGATCAAGCAGGTATTGATCAACCTTGCCACCAACGCCATGCAGGCCATGCGCGACGGACCGGGGCGCATCGGCATCCGGCTGGACACGGTGATGCTCGATTCCGCATTGGCGGCTGCACATCCTGCGCTCGGTGCAATGCACGCGCGGCGCCCGGGCCTGACCGTGCGGCTCGCAGTGAGCGACGATGGGCCGGGCATGGACGCGGCCACGCTCGGCAGGATCTTTGAGCCATTCTTCACCACGAGGCAGGGGGATCAGGCCACCGGTCTGGGCTTGTCGGTGGTGCACGGTATCGTCCAGGCGCACCAGGGTGCGATCGAGGTCGACAGCGCGCCTGGCAAGGGTACGACCTTCACGCTCTATCTGCCGACCGCCGAGGTGCGGGCCGGCGCTGCGGAGACCGCGGCGGCCGCCAGTCCGGCGACGACGTCGGCGCCTGGCCTCGCCGGCGGGCAGCGCATCGCCTACATCGACGACGACGAATCGCTGGTGTTCCTGGTCCAGCGCCTGCTCGAACGCCGCGGCTTTCGCGTCAGCGGCTACACCAACCAGCGCGAGGCGCTGGCGGTGATCGGCGCCGAGCCGGACCGGTTCGATCTGGTGGTGAGCGATTACAACATGCCGGGCATGTCCGGCCTGGATGTGGCGCGCGCGGTACGCGCGATCCGTGCGGACCTTCCCGTTGCGATCGCCTCCGGTTTCATCGACGAGGCGTTGCGCGCCGAGGCGGGTGCGGCCGGAGTGCGGGAATTGATTTTCAAGGCCGACGCGGCCGAAGACGTGTGCGAGGCGTTTGCGCGCCTGGCGCAGGCGGTGGGAGCGAAATCGAAGTCTTTCTGACTCGACATGATCGATGCCTTCGAAACCAATGAATCCGTCGGCTGGGTCAGGCCTGTTCGATTTCGATCGATAGCATTCAAGAATATCCGGAGGGCCGCATGGGACACATATCGAGCAAAGATCCATACCGGAGGCTGGGTGACAAGATCGACAACCTCACGGTGCGCACGCCGTGGAGCGAGACCTTCCATGAAATTCTGAGAGAGCTGTACAGCGAGGAGGAGGCAGACGTAGTCGTGAAAATGCCCTACGGCCTCGCCTCGCTCAGGAAAATCGCCAGGACTACCCGTTACGATGAAACCAAACTGAGGGCGATCCTCGAAGGACTCGCCGACAAGGGTCTGGTCGTCGACTTGCACCGCGGCGACAAGGCCTACTACCTGCCCTCCCCCATGGTCATCGGCATCTTCGAATTCACCATGATGCGTACCGATGCCAATCTCGACCGCAAGAAGATGTCCCGGCTGTTTCACGATTACCTCAAAGGCGACAATCGCTTCTACGCGGCAAACGGCGTCGACGGACAGCCGATATCCGTATTGAGGACCCTCCCGTACCAGGAAAGCGTCATCCCCGATCAGCATGTCGAGGTGCTCGATTACGAAAAAGCCGAAGAGATTATCGGACGTCATGCCAGATTTTCGATCGGCATCTGCTCCTGCCGGCACGAGAAGGAACATCTCGGGGACAGAAAGTGCGCGACCCCGCTCGAAACCTGTGCTTCCTTCGGTGGCGCGGTCGACTATCTCGTGAGACATGGATTTGCCCGCGAGTCATCGAAGGAGGAAATGCTCGACCTGTTGGCGCGCTCGAAGGCGGAAGGACTGGTGCTATCCGCCGACAACGTCAAGCACAATGCCCAATATATGTGCCACTGCTGCGGCTGCTGCTGCAACTATCTCGCCGGACTCAGAGACTGGGGGCTTACGAATGTCGTCGTCACCTCGAACTTCGAGGCCAAGGTCGAGGACGGTTTATGCAACGGTTGCAGCCTGTGCGAAAAGACCTGCCCGGTGGGCGCGATCAAGATGGAAAAGGGATTGACCGGCGTCAACAAATTGGGAAAACTCGCTCGGGTGAACGAGGACTACTGCATCGGCTGCGGCGTCTGCGCAACCAAATGCAAGCCAAAGTCGGTGCAACTCCACAGGCGCGCGAAACGGGTGATCACGCCGGAAGACACTTTCGAGAAGACGATCCTGCAGTCGCTGCAACGGGGCACGATGCAGAATCTGATCTTCGACAACCCGATGAGCGTGAGCCACGCGTTCATGCGGGCCTTCGTCGGCGGATTCCTCAGACTGAGCCCGGTGAAGAAGGCGCTCATGTCCGATACGCTGCGCTCGAGGTTTCTGCACTCGATGAAGGAAGGTGTGCGGGGCCGGGCCAGGGTTGGATGACAAAGATGTGAGACCGGGCGTTGGCCATCGTTGCTTCGATCACCCAGTCAACCTGACCGATTTGGCACGCGACCAAAGCAGGCGGTCTATACCTTTTGGCTAATTGCGTGCGGGCGGCGACCGGTTGTATAGTGGCAAGTCAAGGACTGCTCGTCCTTGTGCTCCTCCTTAACCCGCTTCGGCGGGTTTCTTTTTGCCTGCGCTCGGCACGGTGCACCTCGGTCGGAGGCAAAACTCCCTTAGTCGCCCGGCGACCGCAGGATTTGGCCGAACGGCGGACGAGGCGTGATGACCCCGCGTTGGTCACGCCTTGCCTCGTTTCTTCGACCTCCGCCGGCGACCTGCGGTGCGCTGCAGCAGCGACTACCTGCGCAAACGCAAGGCGCACACGCGCGAATTTCCGCATGTCACGATCGATCTTTCCTGCGCTCCTTGCACGCCGACCCCGCTTTGTGAAAGCAGAGGAATCGTCCATTTGGCCTAGCGCGGTTAGACGAAAGCCGTAGTCGCTTGAACAGGCGGCGGCCCGGCGGCTAGCGTATGATTTCTCCGTCCCATAACAGTAGCGCTCATACCATGGCCATGAAGATCCTGCTGGTGGATGATCATCCTTTGCTCCGCGGTGGCATGCGCTTCCTGCTGCGCAGCCTCGACGCCGCGCTTGAGATGGACGAGGCAGGCAACTGCGCCGAAGCGCTGGAACGCGTGGCTGCGGGCAGCTACGATCTGGTGCTGCTCGACCTCAACATGCCTGGCATCAACGGTCTGGACGCGCTCGCCGCGCTGCGCGGCGCGGCCCCGGACATGCCGTTGGTCGTGGTTTCGGGCGAGAGCGACCCCGGCGTGGTACGGTCCGCAATCGAAGGCGGCGCGATGGGTTTCATCCCGAAGTCGTCGTCGCCCGAGGTGCTGATCCAGGCCCTGCGGCTGGTGCTCGCGCACGGCATCTACCTGCCGCCGCTGGTGCTCGAAGCGGCCTATGCAGCGCCCGCTTCGGCGCCAGCATCGCCCCGAATCGAGCCGATCGAACTGCCGGGTCTGACGACGCGGCAGATGGAGGTTCTGCGCTGTGTCATCAGAGGCAAGCCGAACAAGGCGATCGCGCGCGAACTGGAGCTGTCGGAGGGCACGGTCAAGGCCCACCTTGCCGCGGTGTTCCATGCCCTCGGTGTCCACAGCCGCACCGAAGCCGTTTACGCCGCAGCGAATCTTGGGTTGCGGCTGGCCTGATCCTCCCGCCTTGGACGCAGCGACCGGGAAGCAGGCAGCCGCCATGCCCGTGGACGAGGATCCGGTCCGGGTCGCTCACCTGCGGCGCCAGCAGCTCAATATGCTCGCGCGCCAGGCGACGCGTTCGCCGTTCGTGATCGCAATTGTATCGGCCGTACTCGCCTACATCGTATCGGGCCATGCATCGCTGACGCTGGTGGGCTTGTGGGGACTCATCCTGATCGCGCTGCTGTTCGTGCGGCGCGCCTACGCGCTGCGCGCGCTCCGCGACCAGCCAGCCGACGTCGGATGCGCACTCCGCCACATGGTGTGGTTTGCGTTCGGGGCGGGCCTGGTCACCGGTTCAGCCGGACCCTTGTTCTTCCCCGCGCTGCCCTCCGAGGAAAGGGCATTGCTGACCATGATCCTCGTGTGCTGGACCGCGGGCGGTGTCTCGACTGCGGCGGCCTATGCGCGCGCCTTCTACGCCTATGCCGCGCCGGCGCTGCTGCCGCTGGCGCTGCTGTGGGCGATCACCGCCGATCCGCAGAGCATCGCCGTCGCGGTATTGATCTTGCTGTTCGGTTTGATGCAGGTATTTTTTGTGCGCGACAACGAGCGCGTGGTGCGCGAATCCTTCGGGATCCGGTTCGAAAACGAGCGCCTGCTGGAAGCCCTGGAACGCGAGCGCCAGGAGGTGCTGCTCGCGCGCGACCGCGCCGAGGACGCGAACCGCGCCAAGTCGCAATTTCTCGCCGCAGCCAGCCACGACCTGCGCCAGCCGCTGCACGCGCTCTCGCTCTACAGCGCGGCCCTGAAGCTGCGCGCAACCGACGGCGCCCTGAGCGAAATCGCGGGCCACATCAACGAGGCCCTTGCCTCGCTGGCGGTACTGGTGAACTCGCTGCTCGACATCTCGAAACTCGATGCCGGGGCAGTGCGGCCCGATTCGCAGCGCGTGAGCGTGAAGGCGCTGATCGAGCGCCTCGAGTCGGATTACCGGCCGGTGGCGCGGGAAAAAGGGCTGGCGTTTCGCGTCGCGCCGGTCGATGCCCACGTCGAGACCGACCCGGTGCTGCTCGAGCGGGTAGTACGCAATCTGGTGGACAACGCATTCAAGTATACGGCGGCGGGCAGCGTCAGCCTGGATGCGGAGTTGGACGAGCGCACAGTGCGCATCGCGGTGCGCGATACCGGACCCGGCATCGTCGAATCCGAGCGCGAGCGCATCTATGAAGAGTTCTACCAGATCGGCAATCCGGAGCGCGACCGCTCGAAGGGGATGGGGCTCGGGCTCGCGATCGTGCGGCGGATGGCGCTCCTGCTCGGAATCGAGGTGCAACTGGAAACCCACCCCGGGCGCGGCTCGACGTTCGCCGTGACCCTCATGCGCGGGCCCAAGGACAGTTCGCTGCCGCACGCGCCGAACTCGCCCGCGGCCGTCGATGCGGCTGCGCTCGCCGGTGTCAGGGTGCTGGTGATCGACGACGAGCCCATCGTGCGCGTGGCGATGCGCACGCTGCTCGAGTCCTGGGGCTGCCGGGTCACGGCCTGCGGCGGATTCGCCGAAGCCGATCGCCTGATCGTGGATTACGCGCTCGAAGTCGACGCGATCGTCGCCGATTTCCGCCTGCGGCAGCACGAAAACGGCATCGAAACCGTTCACCGGCTGCGCGCGCGGCTGGGCGATGTGCCGGCGCTGATGGTGAGCGGTGATACGGCACCGGAGCGGCTGCGCGAGGCGCAGGCGAGCGGTCTGCCGTTCCTGCACAAACCCGTGTCCGCGGAAAAGTTGCAGCGAACCTTACTCGCGCTGCTGCGGCGATAAGAATAGCCATCGACCAGGTCAAAGTACCAAGTTGCTCTCAAAAAGACGAATCGATCGATTGACTTCGATTCCGCGTTGGGTTTCAATCACAAGATCCGTAGCCACTGAAGACTGCGTCAGAAGCATCCTTGCCAAGACACTGCGAAGCCGATGAAGCCGTATATCGTTTCCGCGCCCAACAGGCGCGTCGTGGAAGCCTACGCCGATTGGAAAAATCTTCCGGAGGATGCTGAACGCACCATCATGAACGATGGCTGGACGCTGCCTTCGCTGAAATTCGCCCACCTTTACGAAGCGCACGCAGCCGCGCTCGACCTGGCGATGGTGAGCGGATCAATCGAGCCCTTGCAGCCCCACGAAATATTGATAACCGAGTTTCATCCCGATCCGGAGATTCCGGCTTGAGTACCGAGGGTTTAGTCATCGACCCGATTGAGAGCGGTGAACCGAACGCGAAAGCCGACGTCGCGGACGCGAAGACTGACGCCGCGAACGCGAAGGCGGTCGAACGGCGCGCGGAGGGGCGCCTCCCGCTGCAACTCAAGGTGGCTATCGTCTACCACGAGCATGAAGATGAGGCGACGCGGCCGACCTTTCACGGCCGGACCAACGACATATCCGTGCACGGGCTTTCGGTTCTCGTCGGCGAAAACATATTTAACGACGGCCACGTCACCGTATTGTTGGCGATACCTCCCGACCACGTTGGCGCGCCCCAGAAGATCATCGAGGCAACCGCGAAGATGGCCTATACAGTGTTCTCATCGGAACACAATACCTTCCGGATCGGGCTAAGTTTCGCCAACTTCAAGAGGGACGGCAAACATCTTCTGAACACGTTCATCGAAGAGCGCCGCATCCTGTTCGGGCGCAGCTGAACCCGCCACCAGTCGTGGCCGCAGCTACTTCTTGCCCGCCGCTGCCCCTGCGATCTTCGGTTTTCTGCGCGCGGCCGAAGGCTTCGGCAGCGGCACCACCTGCGGCACGGCTGCGAGCGAGGGCGGGCAGCCGCCGTCGCAACAGCTTCCCGGCTGGCGGTTGCGGGTAATCTTGCGCTGCGGATCGTCGAGCACGCCGCGCTCCAGCAGGCGCTCCACCAGATCGACCTTGTTGCCGAGCGGGTAGTTGCGAAAGATTTCCTTCTTCATCGCCTCCGGCGAGCCGCCGCCGTGCAGGCTGATCACCGAATACCAGCCGCCCTGGTTGGACGCCGTCAGGTCTTCGATGAAGCGCGCCACCTCGATGCGCTTGTCATAGGGAATGTCGGGCCGGCCGCGCAGCACGTCGGCGAGTTTGGCTGCGGTGACCGGGTTATGGTCTTCGTCCGGGCCCGGCAGGGAGACGATCAGGCCGCCGGAGACGTGGTGCGCGATGCGGTGCATGTCGTAGATCTGCGTCGCCAGCAGCAGCTTGCCGATATTGGCGAAAACGATGTCGGGCATGATGTTGCCGGCCGGATCGGACGCGCCGTACACCGAGGCGGCGACGCCGCAGGCGAAAAACCCTTCGACGATTTTGATCAGTTCCACCATCTGGTCGCGCAGGCCGTGAGCCCGATCCAGATCCAGACCGTTGGCCTCCGTCATCAGCGCGCCGGCGCCTATCAGCAGGTCGCCGAATCCGGCGCGCGCCGCGATGCAGGTGTGGCGGTGATGGGTGGCATAGGTCAGGGTGAGAAAGCCCGCATGCTCCCATTCCCCCGCCAGGAACACCCGTTCCCACGGAACGAACACGCGCTCGAACAGGCACACCCCGGTGGACTGGCCGTATTTGGCGCTGAATTTGGCCGTGGACTCGAGCGCGCGCCCGGCCGGGCGCGCGACGATGGTGAGCCCCTCGGCATCCACCGGAACGGCGCAGCAAACGGCGAACTCGGCATCGGCTCGGGTCATATTGCGCCCGGGCATCACCAGGATTTCGTGCGCGTAAGGCGCGCCGGTGACGATGGCCTTGACGCCGGAGATCACGATGCCGCCTTGGCGCCGCTCGACGATGCGCACATAGCTGTCCGGAATTTGCTGCTGATGCGGACGCAGGGAGCGGTCGCCCTTGCCGTCCGTCATCGCCACGGCGCAGCTCAAGTCGCGCTCCTGCGCCTCGTGCAGATACGCAAGGAAGCGCTGATGATAGTCGCCGCCGCGCTCCTGATCGATGCGATGCGTGGATTGGAATAGCGCGTTGAACGCGTCGCCGGTGAGATAGCGCTGGGCGCAGCCGGTCTCCTGGCACACCAGGCGCACCGCTTCCAGCTTGTTCAGCAGATCGCCGCTGGTGCGGCCGATATGGATCAGGCGGTTCACCTCGCGGCCCGAGCTGTGCTGTCGCGCGCGCATCAGCGGCGCAAGTTCCGGCTTGCGCGCGTAGTCGTAAGTGAGGCCGATGGCGTTGAGACCGGGGGCGAAAGCGGCATCCGCCGCTACCGATTTCACTTTGCGGCCGTTCACGTATACGTTGGGCTTGTAGGCCCTCAACGATTCGCGGTAATCCTTGCCCGACATGAACATGGCGCCTCCTAGTCCTCGACGAATTGTCCGCTGCGCGCGCCAGGACTTGCCGCTGCAGCCTGGTTCGCAACGCAGGTCAGATTCGCTTAATCGTCTGCCCGTGTCAAGGCGAGCCGTGGCGGTACGATGGGCGGTACGACGGAAATTTCCGAATCAGACCGAGGCGCGATAGACTGTCGCAGGATCCCAAAGCCGAAGCGAACCGATCATGGAAAATTCCCAACAGCCCGCCGTTGCAGTCATCGGTGCCGGCATCGTCGGCGTTTGCGCCGCCTCCTACCTTCAGCGCGACGGACACAGCGTGCTGCTCATCGATCCGGGCGAACCGGGCCTGGGTGCCTCGTTCGGCAACGGCGCGTGCCTGTTTCCGTCCTCTATCCTGCCCGTGTCCATGCCCGGCACGGCGAGCAGCGTGCCGCGTTTTCTGCTCGATCCAGATGGGCCGCTATCGATCCGCCTGCGCTACCTGCCGCGTCTCGCGCCCTGGCTGCTGCGGTTCGCGAGCGCGGGCACGCCCGAACGCGCCGAGGCCGCGGCGCGCGCCCTGCGCGCACTGCTGCGCGACGTGCAGGACGGTTATGCGCCGCTCGCGCGCGAGGCCGGCGCCGAAGATCTGCTGCGGCGTCAGGGCTATCTGATCGTCTACGAAACCGATGCCGCCTTCGCTGCCGACGCCGGCGGCAACGCACTGCGCGAACGAAACGGTATCGTCATAGAAGAAGTATCGCAGACGCGCATCCGCGAGATGGAACCCAATCTCGCGCCTATCTACGCCAGGGGACGGCTCATCCGCGAAGCAGGGCATACCACCAATCCGCACCGCTTGGTACAGAAGCTTTGCGCAGCACTGGTGAAGCGCGGCGGTCGCATCGTTCGTGAAACCGTCACCGGATTCGAGCACAACGGCAGCGCGGTGACTGCGGTCAGAACCCAAGCCGGCCTCCATGCCGCAAGCCACGTGGTGCTCGCCGCGGGCGCGTGGTCCAAGCTGCTGGCCGCGCAGCTGGGCGATAAGGTGCCGCTGGACACCGAGCGCGGCTATCACGCCATGATCGCGCACCCGGAACGCGCGCCCTCGATTCCGGTGATGTCCGGCGAAGGCAAATTCATCGCCATAGCGCTCGAGACCGGCATCCGTTTCGCCGGACAGGTGGAACTGGCGAGCCTCGCTGCGCCACCAAACTGGAACCGCGCGCGCATCCTGCTGCGCCTGGGCCTGCGCATGTTCCCCGGGCTCGGCGTGAAAGACCTCGAGGAACGGCAGACGCTGTGGATGGGACACCGCCCGAGCACCCCCGATTCTCTGCCGGTGATCGGCCGTTCGTCGCGTTTCGCCAACGCCGTCTACGCCTTCGGCCACGGCCACGTGGGCATGTGCGCCGCGCCTGCCACCGGCCGCATCGTCACCGACCTGATCGCAGGCCGCGCGCCGCACATCGCCATCGCGGCGTTCAGCCCGAAGCGGTTCGTCTGAGCGAAGAACCTATCCCAAGCGCACGGCGCAGATTTCACGCGTTGAACTCGACCCGGTCGCGACCGCCTTCCTTGGCCCGATACAGCGCCGCATCGGCGCGCGCGATCAGGGTGTCGGCGCTATCGCTGTCGGCGTGAAATGCGACGACGCCCACGCTGATGGTGAGCGGCAGCGAAACTCCGGGCGCGCCCAGTTCGATCGGCGTCGCCGCCACCGCTTGGCGAATCTTCTCGCCGATGGTCGCCAGCGGACGCGCGTCGGTCGCCGGCAGGATCAGCATGAACTCTTCGCCGCCGTAGCGGACCGGAATATCGGCTTTGCGCACGCAGGCCGCGATGCGGCGGCTTACCTCCCGCAACGCGGCATCGCCTGCCAGATGCCCGTAGGTGTCGTTGACCCGTTTGAAATGGTCGATATCGCACATCAGCAGTCCGAGGCCCGATTGGTAACGCTTCGCCGCATACACCGCTTCCTCGAGCCGGATCAGCCCGTAGCGCTTGTTGTTGAGCCGCGTGAGCCCGTCGGTGATGGCGCCGGTGTAATTGCGCGAATTGATCGCGGCGAGCGCCAAATGCACGCCCAGATTTTCGAGCAGATCCTGTTCCACCTGCATTGTGGCCGGGATGCCGATGCAGATGAGCATGCCGGCCAGGCGCGCATCCGCGACCACCGGCAGCGCAAAAGTCAGACCGCCCGCGTCGCGCTTCAACTGAAGCTTCCGCGCGCGGCACGCGTCCGCGACAAGTTGCGCCGGCATACCGGCGAGCAGCAGCGGCCGCAATTGCGCTGTGCCGGTAGCGAGAACCGTCTCCAGCGCGCCCTCTCCACTTGCCACTTTTTCGTCGCCGCCGATGCCGCCGGCGGCGCAAGTCCAGCCGCCATCGGCAGTTTCGAGGAAGAAGGCCGCGTGACTTGGTCGCAGCTTTTGCAGCAGCACGCGCGCAACACCAGCTGCGACGTCACCGGTCTCCAGGTTTTTCGAAGCCTCCACCACCAGGGTATAGAGCAACTCAGACTCGGTGTGGGCGGCTTCGATGCGCGCCACCTGTTCCTGGATGCGCTCCGCCATGTAATTGAAATTGTGCGCGAGCAATGCGAGTTCGTTCTTTCCCACCACGTCCGCACGCGCTGCCAGGTTGCCTGCTGCAAGGCGATTGGCCGAGTGCGCGATAGCATGGACCGAACGCATCACCAGCAGCCTGAACAGCAGCGCCGTCAGCGCCATCAACAGAACCCCGGCCACCAGGCTCGTCACCAGCAGATTGTCGCGACGTTGCGCGGCATCGCGTGCCAGCGGCGTCAGGTCGTAATCCATGGAAACGAAGCTGCGCGGCAGATCCGTCGCCAGGTGACAGCGCATGCAGGCCGGCGAAACCGGAACGGGATTGACGATGCGCAGCAGTCTGCCGCCTTCAGGGACGATTACGGTCGCGACGGCCGGAAAATCTCCCGGCGTCGTGCTGTCGCAGCGCGGGCAGTCCGGATTGTCCTTGACTTCTATGCGCGTGCCGATCGCATTGCTGTCGGACGCTGCCTTGACTACGCCGCCGGCGGTAAACACGCTGATGTTGGCGGCATCGATGAAGTCGCGGCGCTGCACCGCTTCAGCAGAAATGGCGTTCCATACCTCCTGCCCGCCGCCGGCTAACATTTGCCGCGCCAGATCGGAGGCAATGACCATGCTTTCCTTCTTTGCCGCACGCACATGCTGTGCGGTGAACTGCTGTTCCTGCCCGCGATTGAACAGCAGGAGTGCGAGCGAGAGCGCTGCCCAGGTGATCAACAGCACGCCCAGGCCAAGCCGGACCGGAACGCGGTTCCACAGGCGTACTTTGGGCTTGACATCGAAGTCCCGAGATTCCATTTCCTTATCCTATTGCCGGGCCCGATTCCGGAAAGCGGCCGCAATGATTGCGCATCGGTCCGACTTTCATTGTGCACTAAGCGCAAACTGCGCGCACCTGCTGCATGTCGGTCTCACCGCGCAAGGCTTTTTCCATACCATTCCGTTTCAGGGTGTGCATCCCAGTCGCAACGGCGGCGTCGAGAATGTCGCTGGCGAAAGCCTTGGACTGAATCTGTCGCTTGATTGCCGGATGTGCGACAAATAATTCGTGGATGCCGAGCCGCCCCTTGTAGCCTGTCTGGCCGCATGCTTTGCACCCCTTGGCTGCGTAAAGCATCCACTGCTGCTTGCCGACCCCGAAGCTGTTCCTCCATGTTTCGACCTCTGCGTCCGGATTGAGCGGCGTCCCCTGGCAGTACTCCCGCGCCAGCGCGCGCAGTTCATCTGCGGGCGGCGCATAGGGCGTTTTACACTCGGTGCAAAGGCGCCGCGCCAGCCGTTGCGCCAGCACGCCGAGCAGCGCATCCGCAAACTGGAACGGGTCTGCGCCCATGTCGAGCAGCCGCACCACGCTTTCGACCGCGCTATTGGTGTGCAGCGTGGACAAGACCAGATGTCCGGTGAGCGAGGCCTCCAGCCCGATTTTCGCCGTCTCTTCATCCCGCATCTCGCCCACCATGATGACGTCCGGATCGAGCCGCAGGAAACTGCGTAACGCCCCGGCGAAAGTCCAACCGATCTTGGGGTTGACCTGTACCTGGCGCAATCCCTGCTGGGTGATTTCGATCGGATCTTCCGCAGTCCAGATCTTGCGCTCCGGGGTATTGATGTAGGAGAGCGCCGAGTGCAGCGTCGTAGTCTTGCCCGATCCGGTCGGGCCGCAGATGAGAATCAGGCCATGCGGCTTTAGCAACATGTGCTTGAGTTCCGCCAGTTCCTTCGCTTCCATGCCGAGGCGGTCGATGGGGACGGGCTTCACCGCGGCAAGGATGCGCATCACCACGTCCTCGAGGCCGTTCGTCGTGGGTATGGTCGCCACGCGCAGTTCAATGCGGGCCGGACCGAAGCGCTTGAAGTCGATGCGTCCATCCTGCGGCTTGCGCCGATCGGAGATATCGAGTTGGCTCATGATCTTGATGCGCGAGAGTATCGCATTGCGGAACTTCGGCGGCAGCTCCATGTAGTCGACCATGACGCCGTCCTTGCGGAATCGTATGCGAATGTTCTTTTTGCCAGGGTACGTTTCCACGTGGATGTCCGAAGCTTGCTGGGCATGCCCATCGAGAATCATCTTGTTGACGAATTTGACCAGCGTATTGTCCGATTCGTTAACCGAATCCTCGATCACCTCCAAGTCGGTACCCTCAGCCTCCAATTGCGCCAGCAGATCATCGGCGTTGGCTTCGAGCGCAGCCGTATGATAGAACGCCAGATCGTCGGGCCTGTCCCTCGATCTGTCCATCACCACCGTCTGCACGACCGGCTCGGTGCTTTCGCCGTAGCACTGCTGTATCGATTCCTTAAGCGCCTCTTCTTCGGCAATCGCGGGAATAACCTGGAGTCCTGTCATGAAGCGCAATTCGCTGACGAAGGGCATCGACGTGGGGTCGGACACCGCGATCACCAGTTCCTTGTCGGTCTTGTAAATCGGCAGAATACCGTAGCGCCACACCATGCTTGCCGAAACCAGAGGAATCACATCACGCGGCACCTTGAACTCGCGCAGATTGACGAACGGGATGCCGAGCTTGTGCGCCATCACTTTGCGTATCGTATCCCGGTCCACCACGCCCATCTCGATCAGAAGTTCACCCAGGGGTTTCCTGCGTTGCGTTTTCTGCTGCGCAAGGGCGCCGTTCAACTCCTTTTCCGTCAGCAAACCCAGTTCCGTCAAGGCTTCGCCGAGCCTGAGAATCGGGCGCGCGCTGGTATGCTGTATGGCGGCGGAAAGCTCCTGCGGCGTGACCACCTGCTGCTCGGTGAGCAGTTCACCCAGTCTCTGCGCGCGCAACTTGCGTTGCGCGTCCAGGGCGGCCTCGATCTGCGCCGATGACGCAATCTTCTGTTCCATCAAAATGGTGCCGATCAACTCACCGATGCGATAGTCGCGTATAGCTGCTTGCGGGACAAAACAGCGCAGGACCGAACCTTCGTTTTCAGGCAGGAACAGGAACAGTCCGTGGTTTTCGGATACGAAGCCGGCCGTTTCGCCGACGAAGGTTTCGCCGTTGTGGTAGTCGATGACGAAGGACTGACAATTCGAGTCGGGAAGGAGCACTCCGGCTTGCGCGCCGGGCAGTCCCTCGTGTTTCCGGATGCCCACGGGCCGCGGCAGCGTCAGCCGCCGGAACGCGGCAAAGGCGATAGTTTGAATTTCCGGCGCGTGTGGCGGTTGGATCTCGACCAGCGCCTCATCGGGCAGGACGCGCACCATGCGTCCGCTTAGCTGCGTGCCATCCGACAGATCGATCACGCACTGCTCGGGCGCCGACGTGGTGTCGCCGCTGGGCAATTCGAAGTAGGGCGGCGACGGCCACACGAACTCGCGTTCCGGATTGCCGGATTGAAGGTCATTCAAGTCGGTGTCCGCCATGGTATGCGCCTCTGGTTAGTGTCGGAGCGAAGTTTGGTCCCGCGGCAGAAATCGCGGGAGCTGCCAGAAGCAGCGTCTCGGAAATGAAGATGGCCACAGTTGCGTAACATTGGCAGTATCCGCTTGCATGCAATGACGGTATGTGCGGCACCGTACCGAAATCGCTGTCCAGACCGAGGTTCTGCGCCGTCGCCGCGACGACCGTAACAGCCGTTCTCTGACCTAGTGAGAGTACGCCCCCGACCCTTCGGGCAAGCACTTATCCCCATTGTTGACGCAGGTTGCAAAACAGTGCATGCGCGGCGCATGACAGTGGCAGTAAAGTGCGAGTATACCTGTCATTGCCGTGAACAAATCGCAGTTTGAGTTCAGTGCCGGTCACCGGCGTCCCCGCGCGATGCGTAAGCGCCTAGAATGTGCCGGGATACGCGCCGCCGTCGATCAGCAGGTTCTGCCCCGTGATATAGCCTGCCTGCGCCGAACACAGGAAAGCACAGTAATCGCCGAACTCGCGGACATCGCCGTAACGCGCTGCGGGCGTCTCCCGCGCGCGCTCGTCCCACAGCTGCTCGAAGGACTTGCCGGTCATCGGCACTATGCGGCGGATGTGCTGCTTCTGTGCATCGCTGTCGAATATCCCGGGCAGGATGTTGTTGATGGTGACGTTGTGCTTGACGGTACTGCGCGCCAGACCCGCGACGAAGCCGATGAGCCCGGCGCGCGAACCGTTCGACAGGCCCAACTCCGCCTGCGGGCTCTTCACGGTGCGGGAGCTGACATTGATGATGCGCCCGAAGCGCCGTTCGATCATACCGTCCACCACCGCGCGCATCATCAGGATCGGCCCGAGCATCACCGCGTCCAGCGTTTCGATCCAGGTGTCGCGCGTCCAGTTGCGGAAATCCCCCGGTGCCGGACCGTCGGCATTGTTGATCAGGATGTCGGGCGTTGGGCATACGGCAAGGGCCGCTGCGCGGCCTTCGGCTTTGGTCAGATCCGCGACCACCGGCGTCACACGTAAGCCCGACTTCGCGGTGATGTCCGCCGCAGCCTGTTCCAGCGTTTCGCGCGTGCGTGCCGCGATGGTCACCGCTACGCCCTCGCCTGCGAGGCTCAGCGCAGCCGCGCGTCCCAGGCCCCTGCTGCCACCGAAAACGAGCGCCGTGCGCCCGCGAATTCCCAGTTCCATACCAGATTCCCTCAGCGATTTATTGCAAGTGTAACGCCCCTGGGTATCTGGGACGGAATGCGAAAGATAGACATTCGCAAAAATAAAAACCGGTAGCACATTCGATTTCGGTTTGATTTCCGTTCTTGACTCGGTCCAAGTTCCCTTCTACATTGTGCCATCGTTCACAACCCGGCGCGGCCTCTGCGCGCCGGATTCCGGAGACCCAGCCATGGCCAAGATGCGCATCGAAGGTTCGTTCGTCGCCCCGCCGACCCCGTTCAATGAAGACAGTTCGGTGGATTTCGGCGCCTACCGCTCTCTGCTGAAGCACCACGAGGACAACGGCACGGTCGCGGTGCTGATCATGGGTTCCACCGGTGAGCCGTCGCTGCTCTCGCCGGAGGAAAAAAAGCAGATTATGGTCGAGACCGGCAAAATGAAAACCGGCAAGATGAAGTTCTTCTACGGCTGCACCGGCAACACGACCGAGCAGGTGATCGACAACGTGCGCTTCGCCGCGGCCAACGGCGCCGACGGCGCCATCATCGCCGCCCCGCCCTATATCTGCGGCCCGGCAGACGACATCGAGCGGCACTACCTCGAAGTCGCCGACCACGTCGACCTCCCTCTTGGCGTGTACAACAACCCGCCGCGCGTACAGACCGATCTGCACTGGGACAACCTGCTGCGCATCTTCAAGCATCCGAATTACGTGATCCACAAGGAGTCCACCACGCGCGTGGCGCAGGTGGCACAGATCCTCGCCGCGAAACCCGACGTCACCGTGATGTGCTGCGATTCGCCCAATCTCGGCCTGGTCATCCCGACCATGACGCTGGGCGGCCACGGCACGGCCAACATGACCGGCAACATCGCGCCGCAGGAGATGGCCATGCTCTCCAAGCCGTGGAAGAGCTTCGAGGACGCACAGAATTTCCGCGCCACCTACCTCAAGCTGCTGCCGCTGATGCACTTCAATTATTCGGCGATCAACCCGGTCGCGCTGAAGTCGCTGATGCGCGCCATCGGCCTGCCGGTAGGCGCGCTGCGCAAGCCCCTGCGCAACCTCGAAGGCGAGGCGCTGGCGAAAGGCGTGCGCATCGTGCAGGCACTCGGGCTGGACAAGAAATACGGCTACAAGATCGAGGCCCGGCTCGCCAAGGCGGCATAATCGATGACACCGGCGCTGAAGTTCCTTGTCCCGCTGCTGGTCGCGCTCGCCACCGCGATTGCATTCACCGCCTCGGCGCAGGATTACCCGAATAAGCCGGTGAAAGTGGTGGTGCCCACGCCGCCTGGCGGTTCGGTCGACGGTGTGGCGCGGATCGTGGCGGCGAAGATGTCCGAGATTCTCGGCCGCACCTTTCCGATCGAGAACAAGGCCGGCGCCTCCACCACGCTCGGCGCCGACGCGGTCGCCAAGAGCGCCCCCGACGGCTACACGCTCTACATCAACGCCTCGATTCACTCCATCAACCCCTACGTGCTGAAGTCCCTGCCCTACGATGCGGTGAAGGACTTCACGCCCATCGCCGAACTCGCGCGCGGGCCGCTGCTGTTCACCGTGCACCCCTCGGTGCCCGCGAAGACGGTGAAGGAATTGATCGAGGTGGTGAAGGCCGATCCGAAGAAATACAACTTCGCCACCACCGGTTTCGGCGCCGCGGGTCACCTCGCCATCGCGCTGTTTCGCGCCCACGCGGGCCTGGCGGAGGTGCCCATCATCCTCTACAAAGGCGCCGGCCCCGCCATTCAGGACATGGTCGGCGGCCAGGTGCAGGTGATGATCGATCCCTTGCTGTCCTCCGGCCCGCAGGTGAAAAGCGGCAGGCTGCGGCCGCTGGCGATCACCAGCAGCCGGCGCAGCCCCGTGTTTCCGGACGTCCCCACGGTGGTCGAGGTCGGCATGCCGGAACTCGAGTTCTATTCCTGGTATGGACTATGGGGTCCGGCGAATTTGCCGCCCGCGATCGTCGCCAGGCTCGAAGACGCCGCGATCAAAGCGGTACAGTCGCCGGAGGTGCGCGACAAACTGATCGGCCTCGGCTTCGAGCCCGCCGGGCACACGGCGCCGGAGTTCTCGAAGTTCATCGCCTCGGAAGTCGCCAAGTACTCGCGCATCATCAAGGATGCGAACATTCAGCAGGAATGAGCGCGGCACGATCCTGGTCGCGCTCGGACTGCGGCGCTGTCACCATTGCATTCGAGATCTGGCGTATCCTTGGCCGCGCGCCAAGTTCCGATCTCCGCCCTCGACTTTGATCTTCGTCAAACGCCCTTCCGAGACAGAGGCTAAGCTGAAAGTTCGGTTTTCTCAAATGACGCCCACCGTGCCCAAGCAACCGTTTTCCGACTTCAAAGCGCTGCTGTACGCGCAACGCGAACAGCTGATGGGTGAAATGCGCGCAAAGATCGCCGCCTCGGGAGAGGGTCTTGGCTTCGAGAACCAGTCGAAGTTCACCGACGACGACGCCGTGGCGGATGCGGCCGCCGCGATGGACGTGGCACTGGTGATCCGCGAAAGCCGGGAATTGCAGGAAATCGAGGCCGCACTGGCACGCATCGCCGACGGCAGTTACGGCCTGTGTGCCGACTGCGGTGATGAGATCGCGCGCGCCCGGCTCAAAGCCTATCCGATGGCCACGCGCTGCCTGCCCTGCCAGGAGAAGCGCGAACGTTCGTACGGCCACGCGCACTAGGCGGGCTGGTGGCGAGATAGCGCAGCCACACCCAATCCGATCGATATTGACCTGGAGGCGATATGTACAAGCACATTCTGGTTCCCACCGACGGTTCGACCTTGTCGGACAAGGCCGCGGAGGCCGCGATAAAGTTGGCGTCATTGCTCGGCGCGCGCATCACCGCCTTCCATGCCATGGAACCCTATCCGCTGCAGGGTGCTTATGCAGCCGAAGCCAGCGGCGTCGCGGAATTGCAGCCGGAAATCTTTGCCGAACGCAGCGAGGAATACGCGAAGCGCGTGCTGGAAGCGTTCAAGAATGCCGCAAGCGCCGCGAACGTGGAATGCGCCACCAGCTACGACACCAGCCGCTCGCCTTCCCAGGCGATCGTCGACAAGGCGCGCGCGGAGAAGTGCGATCTGATCGTGATGGCTTCCCACGGTCGGCGCGGTCTGGAGGGTTTCCTGCTCGGCAGCGAAACCCAAAAAGTCCTGACCCATTCCTCGATACCGGTGCTGGTCTACCGATAGGGACGTGCGGCGCACAAACACGGACGGGCAAAATCCGCCCTTTGTTCGCGTCGTTGTCCAGACGTCAAGCCTCGCCTAAGCGCGAAATCGATAGCACCGCGCCGGCTGGGGGATTGCGCGCATCGCGGCGACCGCGCGCCGCGAAACCGTCACCATCGCCCGCGGCGTCGCCTCCGAGCTTGGGTCAGGGCATTTTCACCGGCTGCGTGAACACCCAGTCGTTGTTCTTCACCGGCGTATGGCAACCGAAGCACTCCTGCGCGAAATTTGCGTCCTTGCCGTAGGGTTTCTGTTCCATACCAACCCAGCGCGCGAATCCCCAACCGCCGGTGCTCGAGTATTTCTTGGAATCCTTGACCATAAACTCGGCCTGGATGAAATCCCCGGGCACGGTCGCCGCCTTCCATACTTCGTGCGTCGCGTCTTTCCATGCGACCTTGCCAAGCACCGTACCGTCGGGCCAGGGATTGGTCTTGCCTTCCCGCGCCGCGTTGATTGCGACGTCGTTGCCCAAAATGGTGCGCAACGTGTTGTTGTCGCTGCGGTGCGATACTGCGATCGTGCGCCAGTCTTTATAGCCCGCCGGAATCGTGATTCCATTCGGCGCCGGCGCCACCGCGTCTGCGGCAACGGCATAGGCGCACACTCCGGTCAGCGTGCCGATCGCGAGCAGCATTGATACAGCTTTCATGTCTTCTCCCAGGTGGACGGATACGGACAGCGAGCGTCGGCGGCAAGGCCGGCCATCGGCTGCTAACGCAAAGTCGGCGCGCGCCACATCGACAATATCCGCGGTATCGCCGATGATTCCTCGCTTGAACAGCCGGGCAGCGCGGTTTATTCCATCGCCGCTGACATTTCTTCGGCGGCCGACCGAAGCGTGCGATTCGTTTCGTGCTCCGGCGCAGGTGGCGATCAAGCGCCAGGTCAGGTTGCGGTGAACTCCTCATACGCCTGCACCGCTTCCGCCGCGTACATCAGGCTCGGACCGCCCCCCATATACACGGCCACCCCCAGGGTTTCCATCAACTGCTCCCGCGTCACGCCCAGCTTGATCAGCGCTTTGACGTGAAAACCGATGCACGCGTCGCAGTGGGCGGCGACGCCGATTCCCAGCGCGATCAGTTCCTTTTCCAGCGCGGAAAGCGCGCCTGCGGCCAGCGCGCTTTGGGCCATGGCGCCAAAGCCTTTCATCGTTTCTGGAATCGATTTTCGTAGCGTCGACATGCCCTTCGACACGTCGCCGGTGATGGCTGCAAACGATTTGCTCATTGATGTCGTCCTGTTTTGAGTTGCCGATAGTAGATAGTAAAAGGTACGGGGAAACTTACGACCGATCAACCGGGCTTGGAGAATTCCGCGCCCGGTCTCCTAGCGTCAATTGCAGGGTCGGTCCGTTTTGTTCCCGATCGAGGATCGCCCGCATATCCTAACGCCTTCCGGTCCATCCTGCCGTCCTTGGCGCGCCAATCGTTACGCTCAGCGCTTCGGCTTTGGGCGAATCCATGTGAATCGCTATCACGGAAATTCACCGGGCAGGAAGAAGGCATGCTTCAACCTCACGATTGGAACGCAATGCGTTACAAAAGTCGGTGACTTCGGTCACAGAGGATAGTGCGCGTGCCTGCCGGCGCCGGCCGCTCTATGCTATGGTGTTCGGGCGCCGGCGCTGCGCGCGGCGAAGCGGGCGCTCGCCGGGACTACTGCACGATCCGTGCTGAACTTTGGAAGCGAGGAGGGACGATGGACCATGAAGCGCGCTGGAACGCCCGTTATCGCGATGCCGGTGACGACTACCTGTTCGGCATCGAGCCCAATCGTTTTCTGGCGCGGCGCGCCCACCTGTTCCGGGATGGACACACTGCCCTCTCGGTAGCCGACGGGGAAGGCCGCAATTCGGTTTGGCTGGCTGAACAGGGCCTGAAGGTGACGGCTGTGGAAATTTCCCCGGTCGCCGTGGACAAAGCACATAAGCTGGCCGCCGGGCGCAGCGTCGATGTGAATTTCATGGTGGCCGATCTGCTCGCTCCGGATTGGCCGCCCGCGTCGCTGGAGAATGCATTCGATTGGGTCCTTGGCATTTTCATCCAGTTTGCCAACCCTGATGAGCGACTGCGTCAGTTCGCCGCGATGCAGCGGGCCACCCGCGCCGGCGGTCGCATCCTGCTGCATGGCTACACGCCGCGGCAGTTGGCGTACAAGACCGGCGGGCCGTCGGCCGCGGAAAACCTGTACACGCCGGAGTTGCTGCGCGATGTATTTTGCGACTGGACCATAGAGCAGATGGCGGAATACGACGACGACATCGCCGAAGGTTCCGGCCATCGCGGACGCTCCGCGCTCATCGGCATGGTGGCGAGAAAGCCCTGAACCTGATCCGAAGAACGAGCCCCTGGCCTACGCGTCTATCCCGGGCAGATTGAGGCGGATTGCGCAAGCCGCCGCGTTCTCCAGCTGGTTGCACAGCAAGCTGCGCGCGTCAACATCGACACCCTGCGCAGACCATCACGGGGTGGCGCTATATCGAGCTTGCCCCTGCTTTACGCACTACTCCTGGATCACCCATTTGTTGCCCGACACGAATTCCACGTTGGCCCCAAGGTACTGGGCCTTGATCCCCTTCTCCTTGAGAATGTCATATGCCATTTCCGCCCGCGTGCCGGTGGAGCAGTGAATCACCGCCTGCTTTCCTGCCGGAACTTCCACATAGCGGACTGCCATCTCTTCGGAGGGAATATTCACGGCCCTGGGGACGTGTCCCTTCCCGAATTCTTCGGCTGTTCTGGCATCGATAACGGGACGGGAGTCGAGTTTGACGATTTCCTCGAACTCCTGGATTGAAACCTCGCCCTCGGCCAGTTTCCTTGCATAACCTATCTTCGTCGGCGCAGGGCCGGTGGCCAACTCGTTTCCCGCCGACTGCCACGCGCTTACCCCGCCCCGGAACGACGTGGCATTCTTGTAGCCCCAGTCGCGCATCAACTCGAGCGCCGCGTTCAATTCGCCTTCGCTGTCCGAGTAGAAAACGACAGGGGCGCCGGTGAATTCAGGAAACCGATCGCTCGCAGCGCCCAGGATGGATGCGGGGATGTTTACTGCGCGCGGAATATGGCCTGCACTCGCCTTCTCCGCGTTTCTGAGGTCGATCAGAACAATGTTGCCGCTCTTGACGAAAGCGAGGCTGGCCTCCAGGGGATAGGCGAGTTTTTTCCAACCGGGCTCGCCCTCCGGAAACATCCGCACGTCCTTGAATCCAAGCTTCACGGCGATCGCCGCCGATTTCGGACTGAGGCCGCAGGAGAGGCCGCCGCAATAGAACACCAGAGTCGTTTCCCGGTCGGTCGGGAGCAGTTTCTCACCCTCTCTCTCCAGCGCATCGAGCGGAATCGAAACCGCGTTGGGGAGGTGTCCCTCGTTGTATCTGCCTGCTGGTCTGGAATCGACGAGCAGGAATTTCTCTCCTGCTTTCTCTCCAAGGTCCCGCAGCGCAGCGGCAGAAATGCGCGTCACTCCGGCCGGAGGCGGCGCAATCACTTTGCTGATTGTCTTAGCGCGGTTTTCCGTTCCAGCGCGGGAGTAGTCGACCGCGACTACCTCATCGGGGATGAAATCGCCTGACGATGCGGCATTCTTGAACTGTGTGCTGCCGTCAAACTTGACCACAACCACGCTCTTGTTTTCGACTTCAACGGCGATGGTATGAGCGATGCCGGAAACCGACTTGACCCTTCCTTTCAGTTCTTCGGCACCGGATGCCGAGGCAAGCCCCAAACTTATCAGCGCCGCAATTGAAACAGATAGTGTCCGAAATTTTCTCACGATCGATTACCTCTCTATTGTCGACTTTCAACACATTGCGAATACGCTCCGCATCATTTCTCAACTACCCGCAGTTGAGCGATGGATTCAAGTCCTTCTAAGCCGTCACCCAGATTCCTATCCCTTTGCGCGGCGGATCAGTCACCAGATTTTCGGGGCTGTTTGCCCAACGCGGCGCGTTTGGTATGCCGGATTACGTTGTTAGAATGCTGCCGCTACGGCTGGTTTAGCAACCGGCAGTTTTCTTGAAACTCTTGCTGGCGTTGCCGCTGCCGGATTTCTCAAACTTAGTGCGGATTTCATCGCCTTCCACGATGCGCTTGTCCTTGAACTTGTCGAGCGTCAGATCATCGGTAATGTTGACGGTGACGGCTTCACCGGACTTGTTGTCCTTAAGTACCGCGGTCGCCGATTTTCCGTCCGGCGCCAGTTTGATCTTGGTAACGGGGCCGACTATCGTCACCGACTCGGCCGCGGCGGGACCTACAAACGCCAGGCCCGACACCGCCATTAGCGCAGACAGAATTACTGCTGAAACTCTCTTGTTCATCGCAAACTCCTTTAGAACGTGTCTCAAAAAATGAGGGGATACACCTCCTCATGTCCAATTAGCTCAGAACTTCACTTCGAGCGTCGCATACAGGTTGTATGCTTTCTTCAGCGGCGTCGTGGTCATCATCTGGCCATTGACATCCGATATCTTTACCGGCGCGCCTACCCAGTTGTTGCTGCCGGTGTACTGAAAATCGTAGTACTGATAACCGATGCGAAAGAACGACTTGCTGAAGTGGGAAGAGACCGGCTTGGCGTCGAGTTCCTGGATCAGGTATCCCTCCCAGACATAGCCGCGAGTTCCGACCTTCGATGTCCACATGTCGTCGGCTGCCGGCGCAAAGGTGATCCAGTCTCTTGAACCGCGGTTGTACTCGAGCCCCAGTTTGGTTTTGGACGGGAGGTCGTAACGCATGCCGATCGCGACCGCCTGTCCCTTCTTGTTGCTCGGCGCTTCCGGCCCGAAGAAGCTGCCTGTCAGCAGCCCCTGGAACCCGAATTGGGATGAAACATTCTCGCTCGGACGGGTCTGGCTCACCGCAGCGTCCGCGAACAGGTTGAGATCCCCCGGGCCGATTTTCTTCAGCGTGCTCATGGCACCGGCGCCCAGCCACTGGATGTCGCCAAGATTGATCTTGGGGGAGGTGTTCCCGAAGTAAGTATTGTTCATGCTCGGGGCATCGAAGATGTTGTAACCGCGGTTCCACTGCAGCCAGACGCGCAGCGGATCGGTGTCGATGGGTATAAGCGAAACGCCAAGCATGTCGGTGTCGGCGAGAGAGTTGCCAGGCGTGTTGCGGAAGCCGCTCTCGAAACCGCGTCCGTAGCAAACCTTGCCGTAGGCCCCTGGCAGTGAATCGATATCTGGCGCATAGCCCAGGGTCATGCCGTCAAACGCATAATCAACCAGCAGCGACGGGGTGCCGCCATTGCCGGGCCGCGGATTGTTCAGCTTCAGATTGCTGGGCGCGCCGTTGGTCGACGGGCGGCGACCGACCGAAAACCAGACATCCTTGTCGGCAATGTTGCTCCAGGTGGCATAGGCGCGGTCGACGCCCAGGAAACTGCTCGAGGGCACATGGCCGAGCGTGCCATCGAAGACCCCGACACGGTCCGCGAAGAACGGGGCGCTGCCGCTGTTGGTGACAGCCTTGTCGTCCTGGGCACCGAAAGTCTTGTACATCACGAACCGTGCGTTGACGGTTACGTCCTGAGTCGCCTTGGCATGGAGATCGAGCCCAAATCGGTTGGTGTACAGCGTGGAGTTTTCCGGCTTATGGGCCGGGACCGTAGCGGCGAACCCGCCGATACCCCGGATCAGTCCGGCATTTCCCGGGCTGGACACGAAGGCGTTGGCCTGATCGATCGTCCTCACCCCGTTCATTCCCTGGGAAAAATTCACCAGGGCGCTGAGCGCTCCCGCCGTCGACATGCCGCCTGCCGCCGCTGCGCCGAAATAGGTCGAAGTGCCACCTACTGTCGACGGATTTGCGAAGAAATCGGCCTGCAGTTTCTGCTGCGCATTGGCAAAGGTCGCGTTCACATCGGTGAACGTCGCGGTCTCTCCGCGCATGTAATCGACACGGAAGCGATAGTCGCCGCCTATGGTCAGCCACTTGCCAAGAGATTTGTCCTCGACCTTTTTTACCTGGCTCTTCAGGTCTTCGGTCTCGGCTGCGTACGATTGCCTCATTTCGCTCTTCAGCGCCTCGGCCGCCTTGCCGGATTTTTCATCGTTTGCCTTGACCTGCTTTTTCAACTGGTCGATTTCCCTGGACAAGGCATCGATTTTTTTCATCAATTCATCATCCGCGGCCTGCGCTGCAAGTGGCAACGCCAATCCAGACATCAGGGCTATGAGTACGTGCTTCGATAGAACCTTATTCACAAATCCCCCAAGGTTATTAAATTGCGAAGAGTGAGTCTTTCATTCAATGCGTTCAAAACTGATCGGCTAGATCTGAAATTCAGGCGGCCTCGCGCGACAGTTTCGATTGCGGTTCCTCATGCACGTCCTCCCAGCCGCTGATCATCGCCTTGATATGCGCGAGCGGCGTATGGCCGGTGGTGGCGAGGTAGAGGTGGCCGATGAGGAAGGCCAGCATCATGAAAGCCGCCGCGGTATGCACGATCGCGATCGAGCCGAGTTCAAGGTCCGCAAGTCCGGGAATCTTGGATGCGGCGAGATCGTTGTAGTAGAGGTAGGCGAGGCCGCTCACCCAAATCAGCGGATTGATGAACAGCTTGACCATCAGGTAGGCGAGCCGCTGCAGCGGATTGTGCTTGCTCAGCTGAGTGGCGCGGAACGGATGCGGCGCATCGGCAAAAATGCCCACCGAGTAATACTTCATTACGGCGGCGATATTCTTGGTCGTCGGGATGTACTGCTTCCATTCGCCCGTGGTGAAGTGCCAGAAGATCGCGAACAGCCACAGGCCGATCAGGGTCCACGCCGCGGTGGTATGCAGGCTTGCTGCTTTCTCCCATCCGAGCATGGCGTAAGTGCCGTGGATCTCGAAGCCGCTGAGCAGCATGAAGATGATGAGCGCGGCCTGAGCCCAGTGCCAGAAGCGTTCGAAGCGTTTGAAGATGTACATGCGCGCCATGATCTGTTCCTTCCTATTTTTTGCGCTTGCCGAGGACGATGCGCCCGATACCGTGGCCAAGCACGCCGAGCAGGGTCAGCGCCGCGATGGCCCAGCCGGCGGTGTCGAGCAAGCCGAGGTGGTCGCTGGAGCGGCCGGGAATATAGATGTCGCGCACCTTTTCCAGGCGACCGTTGGATGCGTGGCAGTTGTGGCAACGCAGCGAGTCCTTGGCCGGCGCCACCATATGGGTGATCGGCCAGCTGCTTTCGGTCTCGATGAAATCGACCTTGCCCGAGAAGGAAGCATTCACCGTGGCCATGCCGGTGGCGACGGCCTTTTCCCAGTTCAGATTCGTCCAGTAGGCGCTGTCGTCATTGCCCGCCAGATGAGTCACCGCCAGCGTCTTGTTCACGGGGTCATACGCCTGCTTGCCGCGGAAGATCTTGACTGGCCAGATCAGCGATTTGCCGTCGTTGGCGCTGCCTTCGAAGCGGTTGATCTGGATCGGCTTGTCGCCCTTCTCTATCTTGTCCTCGCGCAGCGTGTATTTCACCCTGCCGTTGAACCAGATGTATTCCGGCACGACGTTTTCGGCCATCGTGAAGTCGCCCTTGATGCCGTTGTAGATCACGTGGCCTTCGGCGTTCTTCTTGATCAGCGGCTTGCCATCCGGACCCCGCTGGCCCGCGGTGGACCAGTCCCAGGACATTTTGGTGGGGATGCCGCCGCGCGCATAGGTCGGCACATGGCAGGCCTGGCAGGCGACCTTGTCGGTGTGATCGTTGAGCTTGGCGATTCTTTTGTGCGGTGCCTGGCCGTGGCAGGCCTGGCAGGTGGTCGGGATGGTCTTGTATTCCTTACCGCGCAGATGCGCTTCGCCTTTGTCTTGCGCTGTGGGCGCATAGCGGCTGCCCGGCACCTTGTGGTCTTCGGTCTGGTGGCAGGTGGCGCAGGCGAAGTTGTATCCCTCCGCATCCATGTGCACATCGAGCGCCTTCTCCGGCGACTCGAGCGAACTGTCCAGATCGCCGTGCTTCACGCCATCGCCGCCGCCGCCGTTGAAATGGCAGGCGCCGCAGGTTGCGCGGCTGGTCTTGCCGACCTTCTGCGCGATCGCCTTAAGGTTGATTGCCCTGACGATCTTGCCCGAACCCGGAGGAAACTCGGTGTCCTTGGTGACGACGTTTCCGGCAAAGCCTCCGGGTTTGGTGTATTTGCCCGTGGTGTCGTGGCAGACCAGGCAGTCGACGTTGACTTCCGAGCTGAAGTCGAACTTGTCGTCCTTCCAGCCGTAGCCGATGTGGCAGGAGTTGCAGGCCGCCTCGTTCGAAGCCACGGAGGTGCAGAAATTGTTGACGACGTGCTTCTTGCCGAGCAGTTGGCCCTCCGGGCTCTTGTATTCCCAGGTCCAGTGCTCGGTCTTGTGCAGTTGCTTGGAGGCCTCCGTATGGCAGCTGAGGCAGGCCTTGGTGACTTCCGGCCCGGAGCCGAATTCCTGCTGCAGCGCCTTGAATTTGCTGTGGTCGGCGGTCGACTTCGACACTTTTTTTGCCGCGGGCTCCGGTGCGGGTGCGGGCGCGGCTTGCGCCGTAGAAACGAGCAGCATCGAGGCCATCACGGCAACCATCAGTATTCCAGTGCGCACTATCAGCATCTCCTGCGGTTAAAGGCGCCAGGGGATGCTGCATGGGTCAAAAAACGATTGGCGATGCAGGAAGCCCGCCGGCGCGATGGGAACGTCAATGTGCTCTGATCAATTTCTCTGCGTATGCGTATATGCGTGTATGCGTGTATGCGTGTATGCGCATATACTGCATACTATTCTTGTTCACGTAAAATTTTAAGTTCAGATTGATTCCATCCATAAATGTGATGAACCGCTTCTGCAACCATCACCACAGCGCAACGAAAACGAACAACGTCGCGGCGTATTTGCCAGTTGCGCCGCGCCGACAGTGAATTTGACAACATGCTCAAGCGCTCATATAGTCGCCTGGTCAACCGGAGATAGTCGGAAAAGACCATGGATCAACTTAGCGAGGCGTTTGATGCGGTAGCCTCATATTTCAGCGTGCTGTCCGAGCCGATGCGCCTGAGGATCATGCATACCATCTGCGAATCGGAGAAGACCGTGTCGCAGATCGTGGACGAAACCGGCGCCACCCAGACCAATGTGTCCCGCCATCTGGGCATGATGCATCGCAGCGGCGTGCTCGCGCGGCGCAAGGAGGGAAATCAAGTCTATTACCGCGCGGCCGACACGGCCCTGGTCGAGCTTTGCCGCGGCGTGTGCAAGCGCATCTCCGAGCAAATGGACGCCAAGATCCCGCTGCGCCAGGACCTGCTCCGTCTGCTGCCGCAAACGAAGCGAAAACTTAAGCCGAAATAGCGCGCAACCCGCATCGGGGTCGGCTTGCGGCCTTTGTTCAATGGCCGTTTCGCGGCGGGGGTGAGCGCGAACGACCCTAACGCGATGCCAGCAGGTAGGCGCCGAGGCCGAGCATGACGAGTCCGGCCACCAACTTCAGCACCCGCCCTTCCTTTTCCTGCAGCCGGCGCTGGCTCAAGGTGGCGATGCCGATCGCCAGGACGACGATGTCGTCGAGCATGTACATCAGGTTGTAGAGCAGCAGGTAGCCGTAATAGGCGGCGCTATCGAGCCGGCGCAGCGTGAGTATGCGCGTGTAGAGCGCCGGAAAGCCGGAGGTACACAACAGTTCCACGATCTGTACCAGCACCGCGAGCAGCGCCGCGCCGGCGACAGCCATGCCGAGACCCTTGGCGTGCAGGACGGCGCGCAACCGCGCGTAAATGCCCGGCTTCGCCGACGCCGGGATGGAGAGGCTGATGCCGCGCCCCCAGACGAAGAAGTCCTTCAGATTGATCGCGCCGGCGACGATGGCGAACAAGGCAATGGCAATCTCGGAAGCGCGCGATAGTCCGACCAGCAGGAACAGGTTGAGCCAGGCAGCCATGAATGCGAAGTAGGCGATACCCTCGATCAGGACGAAAGTACCGGCAATTGCAAGCATCTTGAGCCGGTCTTCGAGCGTGGCGAGCATCGAGATCATCAGGATCAGCACCCACATCGAGCAGGGATTCAAACCGTCGAGCAGGCCGATGACGATGGTGAACAGCGGCAAGCCGACTTCCTGGATGCTCACTTTGCGGCCGATAAGCGGAATCTCGATCGAGTCCTCGACCGGCGCCTTGCAAGCGATCTCGTCGGCGACACCGCAGACGGGTGCACTGCCGGTGGCGACCGGCGGCGTTCCATGGTCGAGCGCCGCACGGACCTGCGCACCCGTGGTCTCAGGCGTATCGAAGCCGACGATGAGTTCGCCGCCGATGCTTATCGTCGGCACACCGGGCTGCGCAATCCCGGCGCGGCGCGAGATTTCGATCAGGCGGGCGAGCGCGCCCGGGTCGCGCCGGACGTCGACGAAGGCCACGCGCAAGCTCGGCCGCTCGCGCGCCAGTTCGCCGAGGAAATCTTTTGCGGCCTCGCAATGGGCGCAGCCTTCCCTGACGAATACCTCGATCTCCAACGGCGGGACTGCGTCCGCAGCGGCGGCCGGGATGGATAGACCGGCGAACACGCCCGCCACCAGGATGATTGCGGCGGCCAAGCGCAAAGGCCAAAACCAGAGCCACGGAGGACAGAAACTGTGCCTCATCGATGGATCATACCACCCGGTTTTGCAGCGCCCCTTAGACCAAGCTGCCCTCTCCCACTTCTTCGCGCGTGCGGCCATCCACGATTCGGTAAAGCCGCTTGAACGTGGGGATGATTTTCTCGTCGTGGGTGACGATGATGATCGCCGTCTGGTACTGCCGCGCCATCTGATCGAGGATGTGGATCACGTTCAAGGCGCGCTCGCTATCGAGCGGCGCCGTCGGTTCGTCGGCGAGGATCACCGGCGGCTGGTTCGCGAGCGCGCGCGCAATCGCGATGCGCTGCTGTTCGCCGCCGGATAGTTGCGACACCGCTGCCTTGGCGCGATGCGCGACCTCTAACGCCAGCAACAGCTCGCCTGCGCGCTGGCGTGCCGACGCATTCGACCGGCCGGCCAGCATCGGCAGCAACGCGACGTTGTCGGTGGCGTTCAGGAACGGAATCAGGTAGGGCGCCTGGAAGATGAAACCGATGCGATCGCGGCGCAAGGCGTGCAGGTCCTGGCTCTGCCAGCCACCCGCATCGCTGTCGTAAATCGCCTCGCCGGCAAGCGAGATGCGTCCTGCGGTCGGTTCTATCACCGCGCCCAGGCACTTGAGCAGGGTGCTCTTGCCCGAGCCCGAAGGCCCGATCAGGCCCACCACCTCGCCCGGGTCTATGCTCATATCCACGTTGCGCAGCGCGTCGACCGCGGTGTCGCCGCTGCCGTAGCGCTTGCTCAGTCTCTCGATGCGAATGGCCGGCACGCTCATGCTCAGCCCCCGATCGCCGTGGCCGGATCGACGCGCAGCGCGGCGCGAATGGCGATGATGCTCGCCAGCGCGCAGATGACCATGACCGCGGCAAAGCCGCGCAGCGCGTCTCCGCCTTCTAGCAGCACGTATTTCGGAAAATGCGGCGCCCACAGCGTGGCGGAAATCTTGCCGATGACGAATCCGATCAGGCCCAGGCCCAGCGACTCCTGCAGGATCATGCCGGCGATGGTGCGATCGCGCGTGCCGATCAGCTTCAGCACCGCGATTTCGCGGATCTTGCTTAGTGTCATGGTGTAGATGATGAAGGAGACGATGGCGGCACTGACGATGGCGAGAATGACCAGGAACATGCCGATCTGCCGGGCCGAAGTGGCGATCAGCTTGGCTACCAGAATCTCTTCCATCTGGCTGCGGGTGTAGACCTGCACGCGCTTCCAGCGGCGAATGCCGCCCGCCACCTCGTCGTCGTCGGCGCCGGGCGCGATGCGCACCAGCACTGCGTTGACATTGTGATTGGCCGCCTGGCTATCGGTAATCGCCTCGAGCAGGCCCGGGATTCCGGGCCGGTTCAGGCCCGGGTTGGCTGCAGTGCGGGCGCGATCGTTCAGCACGGCATCGTTGTCCTTGAGAAACTGCGCTTCCTGGGCATCCTTGAGCGGAATGAACACCATCGGGTCGCCGCTGGAGGACACCATGCGCCGTGTCAATCCGACCACGACATATTCGTGGCGGCGGATGCGGATGCGATCGCCCAGCTCGAAACCGCTGTTGACGTCGGCGATCGCTTCGTAATGCGCGCGCGTGAGCGGCCGGCCGGCGATGAGAGAAATGGGTTCGCCCGGATGTCCGGATTCGAAGCCGACCACCATGACCCGCACGTCGCGTCCGCCGTGGAGCGCCTGCATGGTGAGATAAGTGACATTGCCGGTCTCGGCGACGCCGGGCATGCCGAGGATCCCGCGCCAGAGGTCGTCGTGCAACGTGGACGGCTCGGCGTACGGTCCCAGCGTATCGCGCTGCACCACCCACAGGTCGGCGCCACTGTTGCCGAGCAAGGCCTTGGCATCGTCCACCATGCCGCGGTAGATCCCCGCCATCGACAAGGTCACGCCTATCAGCAGTCCGAGACCGACGCCGGTAAACACGTATTTGCCCCAGGAATGGAGGATGTCGCGCCCGGCGAGGCTGATCATTTCAGGGTCTCTACGATCCGGATCTTTTCCTCTGCGCGCAGTTCCTGCAGAGCATGCAGCACCACTGCGTCGCCCGGCGCGAGGCCATCGACTACCTGGGATTGACCTTCCAGTGTCTGCACGCCGATACGCACCGGCACGAACATCACTTTGCCGTCGGCGATGCGCCACACCCCCGTCTGCCCTTGGGTGCGCCTGACTGCGGCCGAAGGCAGAAACAGTGCGTTTGCGATCCCCGGCAATGCAATCGTCACTTCGGCCAGCTCGCCGCTGGAGACATTGGCCGGCGCTTGGTCGAACACGATGTTGACGATGCGCTCTTCGGTGACACTATCGCTGCCGACCTCGATGCGTGCCACTTTGCCCGCTAGCGGCTGACCGGGAAGCGAGCGCAGCACGATGCTGACCGGCTGGCCAACGGCAACGCCCGCGGCGCGTCCTTGGTCGATGCGGGCCTTGACCCACAGGCTCGCGGGATCGATCAAGCGCAGCACCGATTGGCCCGCCACGACGGTCGAACCCGGTTCGGCGTCGCGCGAAGAAACCAGCCCATCGACAGGGCTCAGCAGCCGGTGCTGGGCGCGCTGCTTGACTACGCCGGCGCGGTCGGCGCCGAATCGCTCCTGATCCTTGTGCGCTGCCAAGAGCTGCGATTCAGCGGCTTCCAACGCGGCGCGCGCAGCATTGGCCTCATGCTGCTTCGCATCCACGGCTTCCTGGCTGACGAATCCTTTCTGACGCAGCTCGAGGTAGCGCCTGGCGCTGCCCGCCGCCAATTCATTGCGACTCTTGCTTTCGCGCACCAGTGCCGCCGCCGCCTGCACCGTACTCGCCGCGCGCTCCTGTGCGTTCGCGGCGCTGGCCAGGCGTTCGTCGAGATCGACCGCGTCCATCTCGGCCAGCAACTGCCCGGCACGTACCCGGTCGCCCTGATCGACCAACACCTTCGAGACCCTGCTCGCGAGCGTCGGACCGACCAGGTAACTGCGCCGCGCCTCGACCGTGCCGATACCGAAGATCTTCGGCGCCAATGTTCCCTGGTCGACCTGCGCCTGCGTAACCCGGAGCGGCGCGAGCGGGCCGTTGCGGGCCAGCAAAAAGACCATGCCGGCGACGACCGCCGCTCCCACAAGGAGTGACAGCAACACTTTCTGGATTTGCCGAGGAATGCTCATAGAGGGCCGAGGGGGTTCAAAAGAAAAAGGCGGGTTTCCCCGCCCTGTGAGCTATACGCCTTACCTGAGCGGCCGGTTGAACGCCATCCCTCTGCCGCCCATCATGCCCAAGCCGAGACCCTGGTCGGCGAGTTTCTTTTGTTCCGGGCTCAGCACCGCGTACAGATCCTTGAATGCGGCCGCGCCCTTTTCCATCTGCTCCTGGCGCTTCTTCATGACTTGGTTGCGCGCCTCGAGGCGCTCGGGTGCGCTTGCCTGCGCGCTGCTCTGCGCCGTGCTCATCAACGCCTGCATCGCTTCGGCCTGCAGCTTCGTCTGATCGGCGAACGATTTCCAGGCCGATTCCTGCGCGGCGGTGATTTTGAGCTCCGACTTCAGGCTCGAGAGACGCCACTCCGCAGCGGCCGCCGGATTACCGAAGCCCTGCGGTGCCATCCCAGGCCCCATCGGGCCGTAACCCATGGGTCCGTGCCCCATCATGGCGCCGCGACCCATGGGACCCATCCCCTGCCCCATGCCGGCGCCAGGGCCGTATCCCGGACCGTAGCCGGGGCCCTGACCCATTCCGCCTCCGGGTCCATAGCCAAAGGGGTGCGCATTGACCGCTGCTGCGGCCAGTCCAAGGCTCAACGCGGCGACTGCGCCGATTGCAATTTTGCTTACTCGTTTCATGATGAATCTCCGTTCGATGATGGTGGTTGCTCTGCAGCTGCCGGCGGCTTGCGCCGGCGTCCAATGCCGCATCGGTTCCCATTGCACCATGCGAATGTAAGCCGCCCGTTCCAGTTTTGTACGCCCCCGCAGCGGAAATCCGGGCTTGATACACTACGTTACAAATCCCTTCCACAGCACGCACGGCGACGGCTATAAAAGCAATCATGGACGCCCCTGACCACATCCTGATCGTCGATGACGACGCCGAGATCCGCAGCCTGCTCGGTGAGTACCTGCGCAAGAACGGCTATCAGGCCGGCGTCGTCGCCGACGGCAAGGCGATGTGGGCGGCGCTTGCGCGCGGCAAGGTGGATCTGATCGTGCTCGACCTGATGTTGCCGGGCGACGACGGACTGACGCTATGCCGCAAGCTGCGCGCCGAGTCCGAAACGCCGGTGATCATGCTTACCGCCCGCGGCGACGAGACCGACCGTATCGTCGGCCTCGAGATGGGCGCGGACGACTACCTCGCCAAGCCGTTCAGCCCGAGGGAACTGCTGGCACGCATCAAGAGCGTACTGCGGCGCACGCGCAGCCTGCCGCGCAACCTGCGCGTCGACGATGCCCGCGGGATCACGTTTGCCGGCTGGCGTCTGGACGTGGTGGCGCGGCATCTGCTATCGCCCGAAGGCGTGGTGACTTCGCTCTCCGGCAACGAATACCAGCTGCTGCGCATTTTTCTGAGCCACCCGAACCAGGTCCTCACGCGCGACCAGCTCATGCTGCTCGCCAAGGGTCACGAGGCCGACCCGATGGACCGCAGCATCGATATTCAGGTCAGCCGGCTGCGCCACCGCCTGGGCGACGACCCCGCCGACCCGCGGATCATCAAGACGGTGCGCGGCGAAGGCTACGTACTCGCGGTCCCGGTCGAGGTGGAGCGATAGTGCGCCTCGCACCGCGCAGCCTATTCGGCAGGCTGGTCCTGATCTTGCTCGGCGGCCTGATATTCGCGCAGGTCGTCACTGCTTACATCAACCTCGCGGATCGCGACCAACTGCTCTACCGCGCGGGTGGCATGCGCCTCGCGCAACAGATCTCGGACATCGTCAAGCTGCTCGACTCGCTGCCTGCGGCCGAGCGCCGCAGGGTCGTCGCCGTGTTCAATGCCCCGCCGCTGGCGGTTTCGCTCGACCGGCCTCCGCGCACGCACGACAAGGACACCGCCGAGAGCGACTTTCGGCAGTCCATGTTCACCAACGTCCTGCGCTACGCCCTGGGCGAGGACGCCAAGGTGATCGTGGTCCGAACCGACACCGCGCCGGAGAGCCTGCGCGCACCAGTGCGTAGCGGCCCGCCGGCCGGGATGCCCATGATGCAGGGCCGCGGCGGCGGCTGGGGGCACGGCATGGGACAGGGCTACCTGGCAGGAGACACGTTCTTTACGGTACAGGTCGCCTTGCGTGACGGAACCTGGGTCACCTTCGATTCCCATGTCTCGCCGCAGGCCATCGGCATGCCATTGCGGCTGGCGGCGACACTGCTGGTATTGCTGGGAACGGTGCTCGTGCTGTCGCTGGTGGCGGTGCGCTGGGTCACCGGTCCGCTCTCGGCACTGGCGAATGCCGCGGAGAAGCTGGGCGAGGACATCAACCGCCCCCCTCTGCCGGAAACGGGCCCGAGCGAAGCACGGCGCGCAGCGCGGGCGTTCAACACCATGCAGCAGCGCCTGTCGCGCTTCATCGCGGACCGCACCCGGATATTTACCGCCATGTCGCATGACCTGAAGACGCCGATCACACGCTTGCGTCTGCGCACGGAAATGCTGGAGGACGAGGAACTGCGGGCGAAGTTCGCGCGCGACCTCGAAGAGATGGAGACGATGGTGACGCAGACGCTGGATTTCATGCGCGACGCGAGTACCAGCGAAGCGGTGCAGCGCGTCGACACGATGGCGCTGCTCGAAAGCCTGCAGACCGATTATCAGGATACCGGAGGCGAAGTCGCGATAGAGGGAAAGGTCGCGCAACCCTACCCGGGCCGCCCGCTCGCGCTGCGGCGCTGTCTCAGCAACCTCATCGACAACGCAATCCGCTATGGCAACCGCGCAAAGATCGTCGTTGTGGATACCGTGGATCGTTTGACGATCCGGGTACTGGACAATGGGTCAGGCATTCCGGAGCAGGAACTGGAACAGGCGTTCGAGCCGTTTTTCAGAGGGGAAGCCTCGCGCAATCGCGAAACCGGCGGCACCGGGCTCGGGCTGGGGATCGCGCGCAACATCGCGCGCGCGCACGGCGGCGACCTCGTACTGCGAAACCGCGCCGAAGGCGGGCTGGAAGCGGTACTGACGCTGCCGCGTACCGCGAACGCCTGATCGACCGCACGGCATTGCGAACCGCGATCCGGCGGCAACCTTAGGTGCAAGCGTTGCCATGCCTAAGCGCCGCCCCGACTCAACAAGCGCGATACGAGGTCCCTTGCGGCCGCCTCCGACTCGACCGGGAGTGCGTGCCGGCGCGGGTACGGTTCGCGCTTGCGCGTCGCGTCTAGGATGAGCTTCGACGTCTGCCCCGCATTGTTCGAGGGATCCAGGATCGCGCCCATCCCGATCTTGATCAATTCGGTGTCCCGGTCGGCCTGGAACCGGGTGGCGATCGCCCACATCACTTCCTGCTCGTTGAAGACATCGATGTCGTCGTCGACGACGACGACGAGCTTGAGGGTCAGATTGTCGCCCAGCGCGGCGAGGGCGATGTTCCTCGCTTCGCCCGGCGCCGGACTCTTCGCCGAGATATAGCAGTGCAGTAGGCAGGTGCCGGACTTGGGGTAGTGAACCGCCTTCACGTTCGGGTATTGCACGCGCAGCGACTTCAACTGCCGCGCTTCCTGCGCGATGCCGAGCAGCAGCGTGTGCTCGTCGGAGATGCCGCCCACGATCGAGTGATAGTAGGCGTCCTTGCGATGCAGGATGGCCGTCACCTCGAACCCGTGGTGCGTCGAGCGTTCCGACGCGTAGCCGGTGAATTCGCCGAAAGGTCCTTCGGGCTCCTCGACGTCGAGCAGCAGATTGCCCTCGATCGCCAGTTCGGCGTGCGCCGGTATGTCGACGCGCACGGTCACGCCGCGCACCACCTCCAGCGGCTCACCGAGGAAACCGCCCGCGATCTCGTATTCATCGGCGCTGATCGGACCTTTCCACAGTCCGGTACCGAAAGTGATCAGCGGGTGGCAACCCACGACGATCACGATGGGCAGCTTCGTCAGCCCCATTTCCTTTGCCCGGCGCGCGTAATTCCACAGGTGCCGCCTGCTGTGCAGGCTGGTGCCGAAGCGGGTCTTGCCATTGACCTGGCAGCGGTGGAAGGACACGTTGCGCACGCCCGTTTCCGGATCCATCGCCACGAACATTCCGTTGGTCAGATATTTGCCGCCGTCACCCGCAAAATTGCGCTGTATCGGAAGGTAGGCAAGGTCAAGCGCATCTCCCGTGAGCACGACATCCAGCACGGGGCCGGATTTGAGCAGCCTGGGCTTGATTGGTTGTGCGTCCAACGCAGCCCACTTCTCGATCAGTTCGCCCGAGGTACACCCGATTGCGGCGGCAAAGCGGTCGCGCGCGCTGTAGAGATTCATCAACACCGGAAAGCGCGACCCCTTCACGTTGTCGAAGATCAGCAGCGGACTTTGCCCGCGCCTTTCCATCTCGAAGGCGATGGCGGTGCAATCGTAGTCCATCCCCACCGGATCGGCGATGCGCACCACCCGCGACGGATTCTCTGCTTCGTATTTCTGCAGAAAATGGCGCAGGTCCTGTTTGTTGTAATTCGCTCGTTTCATGCAATCGCTCCCGCGGATTGACCGTCGTTCAGGTAAGTCAACCAAACTGCCGTGCTACTCGCCCTGGATCTTGGCCTTGACGATCGTATTTTTCCAACGATCGCTTTCTCTTTGCATCACCGCGGCAAATTCCTTCAGGCCCTTGCCGGAGGGGACGAACCCCAGGCCGACGATCCTGTCCTTCTCCAGTTTCAGCACCTCGGCGATGTCCTGATGGATTTTCGCCAGGATTTCCGGCGGAGTGCCGCTGCGCGTGACAATGGCATACCACGAGGTCGCTTCGAAGTTCGGCAGTCCGGCCTCATGCAGCGTCGGCACATCAGGCATCACGTTCGATCGCGTAGGACCGGCGATACCCAGCGGAATGGCCTTGTTGGCCTGAACATAGGGCAGTGCAGTCGCAGCCGCGATGAACACGAGGTCCACTTGTCCGGCGATGACGGCGGTCATCGACGGCACGGAGCCCTTGAACGGAATTTGCAGCGTCTTGAAACCGCCTTCGAGTCCCAGCATTTCGCCTGCAATATGCTGCGTGCTTCCGCCGCCGGAGGAGGCGTAGGTGACACCCTCCGGACGCTGCCGCGCGTAGGCGATGAGTTCCTTCAACGTCTTCACCGGCAGCGTGGGCGAGGCAATCAGGACATTGGGCGCCTCGGCCAGGATCGTGACCGGCGCAAAGTCCCGCGAGACATCGAACGGCAGCTTGCTGTAATAGTGCGGGTTGATCGTCAGGTTGCCGCCGGGCGCGAGCACCAGGGTATAGCCGTCGGGCTTCGCATTGGCGCCTTCGGCCATGCCGATGTTGCCGCCCGCGCCGGGTTTGTTTTCGACGATGACCGGCTGCCCCCAGCGCTCGTTGAGTTTCTGCGCCACTACGCGCGCCAGAGCGTCGGCCGGGCCTCCGGGCGCGAACGGAACGATGATGCGCACCATGCGCTGCGGCCACGCGGAATCGGCGGCATGCGCCTGCCCCGAAGACATCCAGACGGCGCATACCGCCAGGAGCAGTTTCAACAGGCTTGGTCTACTCATGATTTTCCTCAATCAGGTTGCTATCAAATGGTTACGGAAATCGTTGACTGCGGATCACGCACTGGACAGAGGCAACGCAGGAGGGACGGGCAATGCAACGGCACATCATGGAAGTATCTGTGGCTCTGAATCTGCCGTCAATGGGAAGCAAACAAGGGAAGCCGACAAAATGGACTCGAACAAACCTGCATTTGACGTAGATCAACACTGCTCGTTCTACGCCGCATTGCCGCGATGCGGCATTTCATTTTCGCCTGCCATTGGTCCAGGGTCGTGCATTGCAGGCTGGAGAAGCTTACCGGCGCAAAAGATATTTTGACAAAGTGACGGCGCCGGCCCCTCTGGCATTCATCTTCCCGGGACACCATGTCCTGATGTCGACGAATTACCCCACGGCGGCAGACCGCGTTACGCGCCTGGTTTGTGTCACGGGCAAAGCCGTCGTGGATTCAGGCGGCAGATCAGTTCGGTCGGCGCGATCACGCCGGCAGCGATGTCACCCATCATATTCTTCACCTTCTCGCCCGCAGTCGGCCCCATGACGATATGCAACCCGAGCGGCGCCGGTGCCGCGCCCCGCGCCTTCATCTGTGCGAACAGTTCGAGCGCGAAATCGCGCCGGTTGCGCTCTTTCAGAACCTCGAAGCCTTCTGCGATCAGCAGCTTCCTATAGCTCGCAGCGTCTTCGACAAAACTCGCTTCGGCGCTGCCGGTCCAGGGCACCGGATAGTGCAGATCCCCGGCGGCGAGGCGCATCACGTCGTAGATTCCGAATAGGCCGGCTGGCGTCAACACCCGCCGCACTTCGCTGAACAACCGCGCCTTGTCGTCGATATTCATGCCGACATGGAACATGTAGGCGCCGTCGAAACTTCCCACCGCAAACGGCAGTGACAGGGCACTACCCTGTTGGCAGGACACGCGATCGCTCAGCCCGACCCTCGCGGCCAGGGCATTGGCCACCTGTACGTACTCCGCGGACAGTTCGATTCCAGTGACCTGGCACCCATGCTCGGAGGCGAAATAGCGCGCAGTGCCGCCGATCCCGCAACCTATGTCGAGCAAGCGCATCCCAGGCTGCGCACCGAATTGCTCCGCGAACGCTATGGTCGCCAGACGACCGCCAATATGAAACTCGTCGACTGGAGCCAGGTCCTTCGGCGTCAGGCGGTTCACGTCCTTGCCTGCATCCGCGAGCGCTTTCAGGATCGCGTCTTCGAGAAAGCCATGCGCATAGTGGCGGGCCACTGCCTCTTCGATTTCCATCGTTTCGCTCCGTTATCCCGCTAATCCATCTGGAACTTTATCTGCAATTATTGTGCAATTTCCACTTCTCCGCATGCCCGATTGCAATGGCGAAGTCGGGAACCTTGCACCGTTCTTCCTCGGCCTTGCGTGCCAATTGGCTTTCCACCGCCATCGGCGTCGAAGACTGCATCTGATCCACGTCCGGCCTGCCAGCGATAAGATTGGCAAGTCCGTAAATGACGCCGAAGAAAAACACAACGACCGCGATCTGGGCGAGTCCGACCACTTGCATCTCGCTCTTTTCCCCGGTCGCGCAAACGCCGCCGGGACAGAGTTGCGCCTTGTCCCTGTTGAACAGGTTGTATATGGAGCAACCGATGCAAATGCCGAAGGCCGTCTCGAAAAACAGGAGCAGCAGACACACCGCGCAGATGATCAGGTTGGCCGGGCCGCGTACATTCCGGAACACCACCAGATACATCATGCAGGCCGCCAGCACGAAACCGATGAGCCAGGCGAAGCGTTTTTGCGGGGCGCCGACATACTCCGGTTGCTGCTTGCATACCGCGATACGCCCGAGCACCAGGCTCGGCGCGTATTTTGGATTGACAAACACGCGAATCAGGAAGTCGGTGAAGAATCCAATTACGACGAGCTTGGTGGGCGCAAAATCACCGTTGAACCAGGCATTCATGAATGCCACGATGGCGACAAGGAACAGTATGCCGGCTCCCGCGCGGGCTTCGCGTTCGTTGAGCACGGGTACGGCGTACTCCGGCATCTGCTCTCCAAATTGCAGAACTCTGCTCATAACCTAGCCTCGTTCAAAACTATTGACGGGTGGCATTGTAGGCGCCCTGCGCGGCATGTCTGTATGATTCAGATCATATGAAAGATTCCACCGACCAGCGCCTGCCGGAGCCTTTGCGCAAGCTCCTACCCCTGAGATTGCAGGCGCTATGCGCGTCTTCACCCTGTAGCCGCGGTGATCTGCTGTTCAAACACGGGAACAAGCCGACCCACATGCTGTTTGTAACCCGCGGCGAAGTCGCCCTGCAGCGCTTGGGGCGACAGGGCGAAAGCGTCGTGCTCCAGAGGGCGCGGCATGGCTTTGTCGGCGAGGCGAGCCTGGAGTCCGCGCGTTATCACTGCGACGCCGTCGTGACCATATCCGGAGAGGTGGTTGCGATCCCGATAGAACCAATCAAGCAGGCCCTGGCTTCCGATTCGGGTTTCGGCAGTCGCTGGATAGCCATGCTGAACCAGGAGGTAAAGCGCCTTCGGGCGCAATGCGAGCGGCTGTCCCTGAGAGGCGTCAAGGAACGCCTGTTGCATCTGATCGCGACCGACGGCAAGGAAGGGCGATTGCCATTGGGCAGCGGACTGAAGTCCATGGCCGCGGAACTCGGTGTGACCCATGAGGCTTTGTATCGGGCTGTAGCCGAGCTGGAAAAAAATGGCGTATTGCGTCGCCAGGAAGAGTTTCTGGTCGTTGCGCCTCTGGCCGGAACGCTCGCCAGCGTACCGATACATTGATCGAGATGCTGATGAGCGTCGAAGCGATGCCCAAGGCAGCGAGTTAGGCCCCCGCCCTGCTTTCGGGCATGACCAGAGCCAAAGATGGAAAATACGCAGCGTACCGCCGCCGGTCGCGCGTGAGCAGCGGGCAACCGGCGACGGCGGCATGCGCACCGACCATGAAATCCGCAAGGACCCCGGTTCGCAACCCGCCGCGGCTGCGATATGCGGCATGCGCGCGTCCCGCGAGGAACAGTGCATCGCGCGGCATTTCACGCATGAGCAAGCCCGCGGTGGCGATTTCGGTTTCAAGCGACTCCTTGCTTCGGGCGTATGCCGACAACTCCGCGTAGATCACCGGATTGATAAGCAATGGACCGCGCGCGCTCCAGGTCTCGAGTTGCGCCTGCGACCAATCGGCCCATTTGCGATCGTCCTCTAGCACATCGATGACGACGCAGGAATCAACCAGGATCATTTCTCTCCGGCTTTGAATCCCGGGTCACCGGCGTCGTCGCCGTAGCCACGCAGCAGGTTCATGATTTCATCCGTGCTCATGCCCGTCTTGCGCATGCCGCGCAGCGCCGAGAATCGGCTCGTCTTCCTGCCCTTGCCCTGGGCGGGCTTGTGCGGCGGCACGATGCGCACCGCACCGTCGTCGGCGTATTCGAAGCGTACCGAGTCTCCTGGCGAAAGGCCGAGGTAATCGCGCAGGTGCTTTGGAATTGTGACCTGGCCCTTTATCGTAAGCGTGCTGCGGTTCATCAGCGGGCTCCATAAGTAATACCGTCAACAAATGGTATTACTTGGCAGCACGTCGCGCAAGCGGAATCCGGTTCGGCGAATGAAACGGGGGACAGTCTGAAGACGCCCGTCCCTATTGGCTCACAGGCTTCTTTCTCAACCCGCAATGGCGCAGCTTTCCTTCACGCCCAGTTTCTTCAGTATGAACCCCAGCGGGCACACCCCGGTGAAGCCGAACTGCAGCAGATTGGCGCCGACGAAGGCGGTGAACCAGAGCCAGTAGCTGCTGTGAAAAACCGGGCTCGCCGCAACGCCCAGTGCGAGCGAAATCAGGATGAAGCTTCCGGCAAAAGAGTGAATCATATCGTTGACGGTCATGGCAATGCTCCTTTCGGTCAGTTGGTTTGATCAGGAATTACAGCGGATTCGGAGGACTCGGGAATCGACGCGGCCGCGCGCGCCGGCCAGCGCTTCCAGTTCGCCGCGTAATACAGCACCGGAATCACCACCAGCGTCAGCACCGTGGACACCAGGATGCCGAAGATCAACGAGATCGCGAGACCGTTGAAGATCGGATCGTCGAGGATGAAGAAGGCGCCGAGCATGGCCGCGAGCCCCGTCAGCACGATGGGCTTGGCCCGGGTCGCGCCGGCATTGATCACCGCATGTTCGAAATCCGCGCCCTCGCCCATCTGCAGGTTGATGAAATCCACCAGCAGGATGGAGTTGCGCACGATGATGCCGGCGAGCGCGATCATGCCGATCATGGAAGTCGCGGTGAACTGCGAGCCCAAGAGCGCATGTCCCGGCATCACACCGATGATGGTGAGCGGGATCGGCGCCATGATCACCAGCGGCACCAGATACGATTTGAACTGCGCCACCACCAGGAGATAGATCAGCACCAGGCCGACCGCATAGGCGAGACCCATGTCGCGAAACGTGTCATAGGTGATCTGCGACTCGCCGTCCCATTTGATGGCGTAGCCGGCATAGGCGTCCTCCGGCTGCGAAATGAAGGTTTCGCCCAGCGTGCCGCCCTGCGGCAGCGGCTTGCCCAGGATGCGGCTGCGGATGTCGAACATGCCGTAGAGCGGACTGTCGAGATTGCCCGCCATGTCACCGACCACGTAGACCACCGGCAACAGATCCTTGTGATACACGGTCTGATCGCGCGCGACGTTCTCGACGCGTGCGAGTTCAGTCAGCGGAATCAGCGCGCCGTCGGCCGCGCGCACCTTCATCCGCAGCAGCGATTCGATGCGACTCGCCTGCCCCGGCGGCAGGGATACGCGTACCGGTACTTCGTATTTCGCGCCGCTGCCGTGCAAGGGCGTGACGTCCTCGCCGGCAAGACCGATGCGCACGGCGGCAACGATATCGCGCTGCGCCACACCCATCAACGCCGCTTTCGCCTGATCCACGCGCAGGCGCAGCTTCGGCGCGGTTTCATCGACGCTGGCGTCGACGTCGACGATGTCCGGCGTCGCGGAAAAATCGGATCTGAGCTGTTGCGCCACGGCGATCTGGCCTGCATAGTCGGGACCGTAGACTTCGGCCACGATCGGCGCCTGCACCGGCGGCCCCGGAGGCACTTCCACTACTTTCAGCGATGCGCCGTGGCGCTTGGCGATTGCCTCCAACATCGGGCGCACGGCAAGCGCGATTTCGTGGCTCTTGCGGCGGCGCTGGTGCTTGTCCACGAGGTTGACCTGGATGTCCCCGAGTTCCGGCGACTGGCGCAGGTAATACTGCCGCACCAGGCCGTTGAAATTGATCGGCGCGCTGGTGCCGGCATAGGCCTGGTAATCCGTGACTTCCGGCACCGTCGCCAGATAGGTGCCCATTTCCTGCAACACCGCGGAAGTCCGTTCCAGCGGCGTGCCGGTGGGCATGTCCACCACCACCTGCAATTCCGACTTGTTGTCGAACGGAAGCATTTTCAGCACCACCAGCTTCAGTCCCGCCAGCGACACCGCCGCGAGTATCAGGACCAGAATCCCGGTGTACAGCTTGATGCGCGCTGCACCGCCCTTGGCGCCGCCCAGGAACGGTCCGATGACGCGCCGAAACAGCCGCAAGGTCCGCGTCTCCACCCCTGCCTCGCCGTGGCCGCCGGCGAGCGGCTTGAGCAACTTCAACGCAAGCCAGGGCGTGACGATGAAGGCGATCGCGAGCGAAATGATCATGCCCATGCTGGCGTTGATCGGAATCGGGCTCATATAGGGGCCCATCAGCCCGCTGACGAACGCCATCGGCAGGAGCGCCGCGATCACGGTGAAAGTCGCAAGAATGGTCGGGCCGCCGACTTCGTCCACGGCATCCGGGATGATGGCAGCCAGCGAATCGTTGGAGGCGACGCTGCGCCGGTGAATGTTCTCCACCACGACGATGGCGTCGTCGACCAGGATGCCGATGGAAAAGATCAGCGCGAACAGCGATACGCGGTTGAGCGTGAAGCCCCAGGCCCAGGAGGCGAACAGCGTCGCGGCGAGCGTGAGGATCACCGCGGCACCGACGATCACCGCCTCGCGTCGACCCAGTGCCAGCCAAACCAGCGCCACCACCGACAGCGTCGCGAAGATCAGCTTCTGGATCAGCTTCTGCGCCTTGTCGTTGGCAGTCTCGCCGTAATTGCGGGTGAGCGACACTTCCACGCCTTCGGGAATGACGCTGCCTTTTATCTGTTCCACCCGCCGCGTCAGGCGCGTGGCGACATCCACCGCGTTTTCGCCCGGCTTCTTCGTCACGGCCATGGTCACCGCCGGGAATTCACCGCGCGCTTTGCCGCTGCCGGCCACGCCGTTGCCGTACCAGACATAATGCGTCGGCAGTTCGGGGCCGTCCTGCACTTGGGCCACGTCTTCGAGATAGATCGGCCTGCCCCCAGTCGTTCCAACCCCGGCCGCGCCCACGACCAGGCGTTTCACCTCGTTCGCCGAAGTGAGGAACTGTCCGGCCTCGATCTGGGTTTCACGGTTCCCGTCCACCAGGCTGCCGGCAGGCATGGCGACATTGGCGCCGATCAGCGCCATGCGCACGTCCTGGGCCGTGAGGCGCCAGGCGTGCAGGCGCTCGACATCGAGCAGCACCCGCAGCGCACGCTGCGCGCCGCCGATGGTCGCCACGGTACGCACGCCGGGCACGCGCTGCAGCTCGATTTCCGCCGAATGCGCGATCTGCTGCAGTTGATAGGCGCCTCTTGCCGGATCGGCGGTCCATAGCGTCAGGCTGACGATGGGCACGTCGTCTATCCCCATCGGTTTGACGATGGGCTCGCCTACGCCCAGCGCCGGCGACAACCAGTCTTTGTTCGATGCGATGGTGTCGTACAGCCGCACCAGCGCCTGGGTGCGGTCCTCGCCGACCTTGAACTGCACCGTGAGCACCGCCATGCCGGGTTTGGTCACCGAGTAGATATGCTCCAGGCCGGTGATGCGCGACAGCACCTGCTCGGCGGGCGTGGTCACCAGCGACTCCACGTCCTTTGCCGAGGCGCCGGGGAACGGGATCAGCACGTTCGCCATGGTGACGTTGATCTGCGGCTCTTCCTCGCGCGGCGTCACCAGCACCGCGAACGCCCCGAGCAGCAGCGCGATCAGCGCGATGAGCGGCGTCATCTGCGAGTGCAGGAAGGTCTTGCTGATGCGTCCGGAGATGCCCATGGATGTTTGGTGATCGCTTGGTGGAGGTAAAGGTCGAGGACCTGGGGTCGAGAATAGACGGTCGAGGATCTAGTGCCAGGCCGACCGCGGCGAGCTATGCGCGCGGCTGAATTCCATCCTCGCGCCTCGCCCTACTTGCCGCCGCGCTTCAGCGCCGCTAATGCGGCGATCGGGTCGAGCGCAAGCTTTTCGCCTGCCACGAGCCCGGCGAGCACTTCAAGCTCCTCGCTACCCGCCGCTTCGCCCAGACGCAATTGACGAAACCGGATTTCGCCCGACTCCGCCACCACATAAGCACCGGCCACTTCACTGCGCCTCGCCACTGCGGCCGCCGGAATCAGCAGCTTCTTCACCTTGCCAACGGCGAAATGCGCGCGCGCGAACATACCGGGATACAGGCCTTCGATGCCGGCGGGCAGGTCGAGTCGCACCTGGGTGGTGTGGGTCACGGAATCTGCGGCCGGCAGAATGGCCATTTTGGATGCCTGAACGCGCTGGTTCAGCGCCGGGAATTCGACGCTGGCGCGGGAGAACTTGCGCACCGCACCCAGCTGGTATTGCGGCATGCTCGCGGTGACGCGCAGTTCGCCCGGATCGAAGCCGGTCATCAGCGGTTTGCCCGGCACCGCCATCTCGCCCAACTCGACATGGCGCGCGGACACCACACCGCTGTAGGGCGCGACCACGTTGGCATAGCCCCGGGTGGCCGCCGCCTGGCCACCGCCCGCCTGCGCCGCGGCAAGCTGCGCCTTGGCCGCCTGAAAGTCGGCCTGCGCTTTGTCCATGGCCGCCGGACTCATGAATTTCTGCTCCACCAGCCTCTGCGTGCGATCGTATTGCGCCTTGGCGTTGCGCAGCGTCGCATCGGCCTGGGCGACCTGCGCCTGGGCTGCGGCATAGGCCTGATTGACCTCGGTGGCGTCGATGCGCACAATCACCTGGCCCTTCTTCACCCGGTCGCCGACGTCGAAATTCACCGCCACCACGCGGCCTGAAATCTGCGCCGCGACGGTGGCTTGTTTCACCGCTTCGACCACACCCTCGGCGGCATAGGTCTGATCGACCTCGCGATACTGGACGGTGACGGTCCTCAAGGCAGGCGCGTCTGCGGCCAGCGCAAACGGAGTCAGTATGGCGCCCAGCGCAATGCCTGCCAGGGCGACGCGCAGCGGGAAAATATTTCGAATAATCATGGGACTCATTTTAGTGATTGCTTGACGATGCGTATGTAACCTAGGTTACCGAAACGCGCCGACGTGCGCGGCCCCATGGTTAATCCATCAGTACAAAGCGCCGGCAAGGAGCTTGCGATACGTGCTGACCAGGTCAGGCTGATCTTCGGCGAGATTGAATACCTCGACCATCAGCTTGCGTGCGCTGGTGCGCAACGCACCGCGATCCCCGCGCACCACCTCCAGCAGTGCAGCCAGCGCCGCTTCGTGGCGCCGCTCGGCGATGCAGCGTTCGCCCAGCGCCAGGCGCGACGGCAAATCGTCCGGATTGGCGGCGAGCTTCGCTTCGAGTTCCTCCAGCGCCGGCAGTTGCCGGCTTCTGTTCCACAACGCAAGCACGGAATAAATCCGGTCCGCGCGTTCGTCGCGCTCGCGCTCGGGGATAGGCGCGAACAGCGTTTCCGCCTCCGCCTGCCGGTCCTGCGCCAGCAGCAGTTCGACCAGGTCCAGGCGTATCAGCATGTTCTCCGGTTCGAGTTCGAGTGCGCTGCGCAACTGGCGCTCGGCGCCGTCGGCATCCCCTTCTCCCGCGAGCGCGCGTGCCGCGCGACGCAGCTTCTCGCCCGCGGTCGGAATCAAGCGGTCGATGAAGGCGCGCACCTCGCCTTCCGGCAACGCGCCGGTAAATTCGTCCGCAAGCTTGCCATCGACAAACGCTTTGATGTTAGGAATGCCGCGCACGCCAAATTGTGCGGATAACTTCGGGTGCTCGTCGGAATTGACTTTGGCCAACAGGAATCGGCCCTGGTATTCGGCGACCAGTTTTTCCAATACGGGTTTGAGCGCGCGGCAGGGTGCGCACCAAGGCGCCCAGAAATCGACCAGCACCGGCGCTTTCGCCGACGCCTGCAACACGTCTTTCTCGAAGGTCTCGGTCGTGGTATCGAAGGAATAGGTGCTCATGCTCGCTCCAGTCTATGTTTCTCCAAAATATGGGGGCCAACGCAGTCAATTGCAAGCGCACTGGCCGCGGCGCGCGCTTTCTTATAGCATCGGGCCATGGAACTTCCAAACTACCATGGCGGCAGTATCGTTAATCTCATGCGCTCGATCGAGCGTGCGTTCGATGCAAGGCCCAGCGCAGCGGCCCTGGCCTATCCCGAGTTGCAGGCGCTGCCGGCGCAGGCACTCGCAGGCGCGCGCAACGTCGTGCTGCTGGTGCTCGACGGCCTGGGCTACGACTACCTCCAGGACGCCGGCGCCGGCAGCGCGCTGCAGCGCCAGCTCAAGGCGCGCATTACCTCGGTATTCCCCTCGACCACCGCCACTGCGGTGACCAGTTTTCTCACCGGCGTCGGCCCGCAGCAGCACGCGCTCACCGGCTGGACCGCATGGCTGCGGGAACTGGGCAGCGTCGCCGCCACGCTGCGCTTTCGTCCGCGCCATGGCGGCGAACCTTATTCCAAAACCGGCATCGCGCCGCGCACCGTGTACACCTCGGAAGCCATGTTCGATCGCCTGCCGATAAAGAGCTATGTCGTTTCTCCGGAAAAAATCATCGATTCCGATTACAACGTGGCGCATTGCGGTGTCGCCGAGCGCCGGCCGTACCGGGAACTGCCGGCCCTTTTCTCGACACTATCCGAAATCGTGCGCAGCGGCGGCGGCCGCAAGTTCATCCACGCCTACACCTACGACCTGGACGCAGCCGCGCATACCTTTGGCAGCGCCAGCCCGGAACTGCAGAACACGTTCCGCCAGATCGACGCCGCCTTCGCGCGGTTTCTGCAAGAGGTCGGGGGCAGCGATACGTTGGTGATCGCAACCGCCGACCACGGCTTTACCGATTCCCCCAAAACTGCCTGCATCGAACTCGCGGACCATCCGCAACTGGAGCAAACGCTGATGTTGCCGCTATGCGGCGAGCGCCGCGTCGTCTATTGCTACGTCCATCCCGGGCGCAATGGAGACTTCGAGCATTACGTGCAGACCCGGCTGTCCCATTGCGCCAGCCTGTACCGAAGCGCCGACCTGATCGCGCGAGGCTGGTTCGGTCTTGGCGCGGCCAGCCCGCGGCTCGCCGAGCGTACTGGCCACTACACGCTGGTGATGAAAGACGATTACACCATCAAGGACTGGATTCTGGGCGAGCAGCACCATCTCACCCTGGGTGTGCATGGCGGCGTGAGCGCGGCGGAGATGCATGTGCCGCTGATTGTGGCCGAGGTCTGAGCGTCGCCGCGAACAGGCTCTTCATCCGTGCTCGCGCTCAAACTATCGCTGGTTCCGGCATTTCTGCTTTTGATCTCGCTTGCCACCAGGCGTTGGGGACCGGAGATTGGCGGCTGGCTGGCGGGTCTGCCGGTGCTGACCGGCCCGATATTGTTCTTGCTGGCGCTCGAATATGGCCCCGGCTTTGCGGCCGCGGCGGCCACCGTGTCGCTGTCGGCGGTGTTCGGCGTCGTCGTATTCATCCTGGTCTACGCGCGCGTTTGCGCGAACTGGGCGCCTGGGATTTCACTGCTCGCCGGCGTCGCCGGCTGGTCGTGCGCCGCGCTGCTGCTGACGCGGCTTCCGCTCGGCAATTTGGTCTCGTTTGGCATCGCGCTACTCGCCCTGCTGATCGCACCGAAACTATTTCCGCGCATCTCGGCGCCGATTGCGATTGCCGCCCTGCCCAAATGGGAATTGCCGCTGCGCATGCTCGCCGGCGCGGCGCTGACGCTCGCCGTGACGTCGCTCGCTACGGCGATCGGGCCTTCATGGGCCGGAATGTTCGCGGTATTTCCGGTGATCGCGAGCGTGCTTTCCGTGTTCTCGCATCGGGCGTCCGGCGCCGCTTTCGCCGCCACCTTGCTCAAGGCCATGCTCTGGGGCATGTACGCCTTCACCAGCTTTTGCCTGACCCTGGCCGTCCTGTTGCCGCAACAAGGCGTGACGGTCTCGTTCCTTACCGCCATCGCCGTTTCCCTCGCCGTACAGTGGATTCTCAAGTCGCGCCTGCATCGGCGGCGATAATGCGAAGCGCTGCAACCATACGCTGGCCGCCGAATCGGGCCGCGCTGAGGCCCGCTTCCGACCCTGCGCCCAGTTACGCCCGCGGCCGCGTCCAGGTCTCCGACCAAGCCAGACAACAGCTTGACCCCGGCTTGCCGAAACGTTCCTGCGCGAACACTTTTGCCGTGGCGACATTGCTGTTGACTGAAAGCTGTGCGCTGCGCGCGGGCAGAAAAGTACTGTAGACGCCGATTGGACGGTCCATCGCACCCGACGGCATGGTCAGCACGAACGGCGCCATCAGGTCCCAGTAGCTCAGGATGATCTCGTCCTCATCCGAAACGATGCGCTCTTCGACCGTGCTGAGCGAGTTGCCGGTGCGTTCAAATTCGGCGTCGATCAACGGTAACGATTCCGAAGCGAATTCCTTGTACAGCAGGACTTCGATGGTGCGCTGGAGAAAACGCGCGACCGCCGCATTGTCCGTATAGACCCGCGGCCCCTTGCCGGTGAGCGGGCTTTCGATGAACAGGGCGTGTCCCTGCCCCGCGGGCGACCACAGCACGCGCCAGTGACTGACGCGGTCGGCGATGGTCTTGCCGCCGTCGTTGGAAAGGCGGACGAACGAATTTTCTCCGGTCATGACGACATCGTGCGGGTCTACCATCTGGGGTTCTGACATGGTTGTACTCCTGATCGGTGGACTACGGGTGCAGCGCAAATGCGGAAATCGGGAAGACGATGCGGCGCACAAATGATAGCACCCTGCACCAAACCCATCGCGCAGCGCCGCACAAACAAGCAACCCGCTCGCAGTCGATGCAAGCGGGTTGCCATCCTCGATCCGAGTCAAGCCCGGACACAGCGATCTCAGAGTTTGCGTTCTATCCTGGTGACCTGATAGGTGCCGGTGCTGTCGAGATAGCCCTTTGCCTCTATGGCCAAAGCCGTGTCGGCGACATATCCGCCGTGCTCAGCAGACCAGCCGGCCGCGCTCAGATTCGATTTCAGAGTGCTGCCGGTGTTGGCCGCGATCGAACACGCGCTGGGATAGCTGCTGCAGGTCAGCGTGCCATAGATCTCAAAGCTGCTGCCCCCGCTCGAGAGCTTGTCGTTGCTGCCCGATTTGGCATCGGCATTTGAATCGTTCGATTTGGCGTCAGGCTTCGAGATGCCGCCGCTAGCATTGTTCGCGGTGACGCCCTTGACTTCAACTTTGCGCGCCAACAACGCGCCGTTATCCAGGACGCCTTTCACTTCGACGTACATATTGTCGGCCAGCGTACTGTAGCCTTGCTCATAGCGGGTTGCGCTATCGACTTTGACCGTCACGCCCTGGATCGCAAACGTGTTGCCGCCCGAGGTGTAGCCGGAAATCGTGCCGTAGAGTCCCTGACTGTAACTGACGGCTGCGGCGGTACCGCCTGGCTGGGCGGTATAGCTGGTTTCCTTGTCGCCGAATTCAAGCTTGCTCGCGATCAGGGTCCCGCTGCTGAGCGGCCCTTTCGCTTCGACCACCTGCCCGGTGACGGGCATGCCCTTAGGCATCACAGCATGGCTCAGATCCACCTTGGTTCCGGAAACAACGATAGTGCCGCCGCTGACGCTGTCCACCACGCCCTTCAGTTTGATCGACACCGGGGTCGAGCCGGTCGCTGCCGATGATGCTGCCAGCAGGGACGAAGGGGTGAGCACCAGCACTTTGGCAGCCGCCACGGCGGCATTATCCGCAACGGCGCCGGCAAGTACGCGCACGCTGGTTCCAACCGCAATCGCAGACCCAGCCGGCAGCAGGTCGGCGGCTCTGTAATTAACGGTAATCGCTCCATTGCTGCCATTGGACAGGGTAAAGCTGTTGGCGGCGCTAGACGCGACGACACCGCGCAGCGAGACCGGATAGGTCGACGCCTTCGGATAACTGCCGTCAAGAGATGACTTGGAGGCATACGCTTCCACGCGCGTCGCCAGGAAAGTTCCGTCGCTCTGTGGCAGTCCGTAGACTTCCACCCAGTTCGACGTGCTCAGGCCGGAAAACCCGGAGGCGCCCTGAAACACGGTGGTTTTCGCCTCGACTTTGATGCTCTGGCCGCTGACAGTCAAGGTATTCGCTCCGGTATCGATGGCGTTCACCTGGCCGCGAATTCCGCCGTCGACGCGAATCGCACCGGCGGTTCCGGTAGCCTGTGCTTCGTCGGCCGAACCTTCGATGGAAACCGTCATCCCCAATTTCACTTGGTCGGGGGAAGACGCATCACCATACGGGTCGTCACTCTCGTGGACCTTTGCACCTATGGTCTCAAAACGAACACCGTTGACAACGACGGAACCCAGCCCGGTGACCGGACCGGAATAGAGTACACCGCCGGAGCTTGCAGCCACCGTATTGCTGACAGTGGTGTTTGCAGCGGGGTTTGTCGCGGCGCCGTCACCACCGCCGCCGCCGCAGGCCGTGAGCAGGTTCAGGGAAATCAATGCAAGGGCGCTTGCCGGAACCGCTGGGCTGCGGATGAAGCAGTTGTTTCCGAACAGAGATGACAACATGAAGATGTTCCTTTGGCTGAATTGGAGTTGCGCAATGTAGCAACCGAAGCTTAAGGAAGGATTAACAGCGCAGAATGCAGCATTACCGGCGCGGCTTGTCCGGCAAACGCGGTGCCACGGCAAACCACGGTTGTTGCGACCTCACCGACGGACTGGCACGCAGGCGCAGCGTTCACTTTTTGGGGTATAGTGCGGCACCATGAATTTGAAATTGCTGTTTCTAGCGAGCGTCATCGCCTGGGGGCTCAGCGCTCACGGCGCTTACGCCGACGGCTCCCAGACTGCGGGCGTGACCAATCAGGACGAAGGCCTAGGCGCTGCTGTCGTGCCCGAACGCGACAGCGCGCAAACGGTCATCGATCGCGCACTCGAGTTGATCGGCGTGCGCTACCGTCGCGGCGGCGACACTCCCCAGACCGGATTCGATTGCTCAGGCCTGGTCAATCATGTGTTCCGTGAAGCGCACGGATTGATCTTGCCGCACAGTTCCCGCGCCATCAGCAAGACTGGATTGTCGATTGCGAAGGACGAACTGAAGGCGGGCGATTTGGTGCTGTTTCACAATCTGCGCAATGCGGTCTCGCATATCGGCATCTATCTCGGCGACAACCGATTTGTCCATTCGCCCCGACCTGGCCAGGCGGTGAGCGTTGCAGATCTGCGCGAACGCTATTGGGCCAGACGCTATTTCGGGGCGCGGCGCATCGAGGGCGATTAACCGCAGCGGCCGCCCGGCCCCATTCGCAACGGCCTGCCTATCGAGGAGTGAGCACATGGCGCGTTACCTGAAGCCCTTTGCGGCACTGATCCTGAGCGTGTCCGCGGTGGTGCCCGCATGGTCGCAGAACTATCCGAGCCGCCCGGTACGCATCATCGTCCCGTTCGCCGCCGGCGGCCCGGCCGATATCTATGCCCGCTATGTCGGGCAGCGCCTGCAGGAAGCGCTGGGGCAGCCGTTCATCATCGAGGACCGTCCCGGCGGCGGCTCGGTGCTCGGCACCGACGCGGTGGCGAAGTCCGCTCCGGACGGCTACACGCTGCTGATGATGTCCAATACGCATACGGTCAACGAATCACTGATCTCGAACAAGCCGTTCCAACTGCTGCGCGATTTCGCGCCGGTGGCGCCGGTGAATTATTCCGATCTGGTGCTGGTCGTTCACCCTTCGGTGCCGGCAAATTCCCTCAAGGAATTTATTGCACTCGTCAAATCCAAACCGCATGAACTCAACTACGCCTCGTCCGGCCCCGGCACGCCCTACCACATGGCGGGGGAACTATTCAAGGCGATGGCGGGACTGGACATCGTCCACGTTCCCTACAAAGGCAGTTCGGGCGCGCGCACCGATATTCTCGGCGGGCAGGTGCAGATGATGTTCGACGCGATTACCACCATGGCGCCGAACGTGCGTGCCGGAAAGTTGAAAGCGCTCGGAACCACCGGGAAGGCGCGCTCGCCGGTGCTGCCGGAAGTACCCACCGTAGGCGAAGCCGGCGTCCCCGGTTACGAAGCGACGATCTGGCTCGGCATCATGGCCCCGCTCGCCACGCCCAAACCGATCGTCGAGCGCCTGAACGCAGAGATCCGTAAGATCGTGATGAATTCCGAGGCGAAGGATGCCTGGGCCAAACAAGGCGCGGCACCGATGAGCATGAGCACCGACGAGTTCGGCCAGTACCTGCGCGAAGACATCGCCAAGTGGGCGGATATCGTGAAGATTTCGGGCGCCAAGGTCGACTGAGTTCGTGCCCCCGTTTCACCTCAACGTCAACGGCAGCGAACACAGCATCAGCGCGGCCGCAGATACGCCGCTTCTGTATGTGCTCCGCAACGACCTCGGCCTGAAGGCGGCGCACTTCGGCTGCGGCACCGGCCAGTGCGGTGCCTGCCGGGTGCTGCTCGACGGTCAGGCCGTGGCCTCCTGCGACACGCCGCTGTGGGCGGCAGCAGGCAAGCGCATCACCACCGTCGAGGGGCTGGGCGATGCGGCGCATCCACACCCGCTGCAAAGCGCATTCATCGCCGAGCAGGCGGGGCAATGCGGCTACTGCCTGCCGGGCATTTTGATCAGCGCCGCGGCGCTGCTGGCGCGCAACCCCGAGCCGAGCGAATCCGAGGTGCGCGCGGCGCTCGATCAGAACCTGTGCCGCTGCGGTTCGCACAATCGCATCGTGCGCGCGGTGCTGCGTGCCGTGCGTCTATGAACCTCGCGTTCCGCCTCGCCGCAGGAGGCGCCGGCAATGCGCCGCGGCTTCCGGGCGGCCTGCACTTCAACCGGCGTCTGTCTCAGTGGCTGCGGTTTTTGCCCGATGGCACCATCGACGTGCGCTCGGGCAAGGTCGAGATCGGCCAGGGCATCACCACGGCACTGGCGCAGATCGCGGCCGAAGAACTCGATGTCCGCATCGAACGTATCCGCATGGCGACCGCGAGTACCGCCGGCAGCCCGGACGAAGGTGTCACCTCGGGCAGCCTTTCGATCCAGGAGTCGGGCACCGCGCTGCGCTACGCCTGCGCCGAGGCGCGCGCGATTTACCTCGAGGCTGCGGCGAAGCGCCTGGGCGTTGCGGCCGAATCGCTGTCGATCGCAGACGGCGAGATCGTCGCTCCAGGCGGCGCACGCAGTAGCTATGCCGAACTCGCCGATGACGCCTTGCTCGAGCGCGAGGCGACCGCCGGCGTCGCACCTAAACAGGGCGCGCAGCATCGCCTGGTCGGCACGCCGGTGCAGCGCCTCGACCTTGCGCAAAAAATATATGGGGGGCCGTGCTTCGTGCACGACCTCGAATTGAGCGGCATGCTGCACGCGCGAGTGCTGCGGCCACCTTCGCCTGCTGCGACCTTACAATCGCTGGACGACGCACGCGCACGCGCCCTGCCCGGCGTGGTCGCGGTGGCGCGCGACGGCAGCTTTGTCGGCGTGCTCGCCGAGCGCGAGGAAACGGCGCTGCAGGCGTTAGCCGCCCTGCGCCAGGGTGCAGTGTGGCGCGAACTCGAAAGCCTTCCCGACGCCGGCGCGCTCGCCGACTGGCAGAAGGCGCAGCCGGCCGAGATCCAGATCATTGCCGAGCGCAGCGTGAGCGCCGCAACCGGCACGGTGCAAACCCGGCGCGCGCGTTACACGCGTCCCTATCTCGCCCACGCCTCGGTCGCGCCCTCCTGTGCGGTGGCGCAATGGGATGCCGGGCGCCTGCAGGTCTGGAGCCATAGCCAGGGCATCTTCAATCTGCGCACCGATCTCGCGCTGGCATTCGCACTGCCCGCAGAGAGCGTCGTCGTCCTGCACGCGGAAGGCGCAGGCTGCTATGGCCACAACGGCGCCGACGACGTTGCGTTCGATGCGGCCTTGCTCGCGCGCGCTGCGGCCGGGCGTCCAGTCAAGCTGCAATGGACGCGCGAAGACGAACTTTCCTGGGCCCCGTTCGGCCCGGCGATGACCGTCGAAATCGAAGCCGATCTGGACGCAGGCGGCGCTATCCTCGCCTGGCGCCACGACATCTGGAGCAACGGCCACAGCAGCCGCCCCGGCCGCGCCAAGACGCCGGCGCTGCTCGCTGCGGCACACCTCGAACAGGCATTCGAGCGTCCGCTCGCAGTCAATCCGCCGGTGGCAGCGGGCGGCGGCGCCGACCGCAACGCGGTTCCCGCCTACGATCTCCCGGCGTGGCGGATACGGAGCCACCGGCTGCTCGCGATGCCGATCCGCACTTCGGCGCTCCGCTCGCTGGGCGCATACACCAACGTGTTCGCGATCGAATCCTTTCTCGACGAGCTTGCCGCCGAGCGCGGCGAGGATCCGCTCGCGCGAAGACTGCGGCTCCTGTCAGAGCCGCGCGCGCGCGCGGTGCTCGAGGCCGCCGCGCGGCGCGCCGACTGGGCCGGATGGACGAAGCGCGAAGGCCGCGGTCACGGCATCGGCTTTGCGCGCTACAAGGGCAGCGGCGCCTGGTGCGCCGTGGTCGCCGAGATCGAGGCCGGGCGCGAGATCCGCGTCCTGCGGCTGGTGATCGCAGCCGACGTGGGTCTGGTGATCAATCCGGACGGCGCAGCAAACCAGATCGAAGGCGGCGCGATTCAGGCGGCGAGTTGGACGCTAAAGGAACAAGTGCGCTTCGATCGCACGCGCATCACCAGCGGCAGCTGGGACGACTATCCGATCCTGCGCTTTTCCGAAGTACCGGCAGTCGAGGTAGAATTGATGGAACGACCGCAGGCGCCGTCACTGGGGGCGGGCGAAGCCGCGCAAGGGCCGACTGCAGCCGCTATCGCGAACGCGGTATTCGATGCGTTGGGCGTACGCGTGCGCGACCTGCCGATCACGCCGGAGCGTATCATCGCCGCCGCAGCCTGAGGTTACACAAAAAAGCGGGGGGGGTAGATGCGACTGAATATACTCAGCGGCGGTGCTGCGCAAAGCGTGGTGACCGCGGTGGCGGGCGATTTCCACGCTGCGACCGGATACGAGCTCGTATGCACCTTCAGCGCCGTCGGCGCAATGAAGGCCAAGCTGCTCGGCGGCGCGCCCGCGGACTTGGTGATCCTGACGCAAGCGCAGATCACCGAACTCGCCGCAGCCGGGCTGCTGCTGCCGGAGAGCTGCGGCGATTTGGGGCGCGTGCGCACTGGTGTCGCCGTGCGTGCGGGCGATCCCGTGCCCGACGTCGCAAGCGCAGACGCGCTGCGCAGCACTCTGCGCGCAGCAGAAGGCGTCTTCATCCCCGATCCGCAAAAGGCGACCGCGGGCATCCATTTCGCGCGCGTGCTCGACACCCTAGGCATCCGCAGCGAAATCGAGGCGCGCCTGAAGGCCTATCCGAACGGTGCCACGGCGATGCGCGAACTGGCGCAGTCCAAAGGCGCGCACCTGATTGGGTGCACGCAAGTGACCGAGATCAACCACACCCCGGGCGTGGTGCTGGCCGGACTGCTGCCGCGCGAGTTCGAACTCGCGACCGTGTATTCCGCCGGCGTGTGTGCCGCCGGCACCAGGCTCGACGCCGCGCGGCGCTTCATCGCGCTGCTCACGGGAGAGGCTACACGCGCGCTACGCGTGAAGGCGGGGTTCGAACTCGGGACGGTGTGATCAGAAGGCGCCGGCCCGCTAGTTCCCGGCCTGGCCAGTCGATGCTAACCAGTGGACACTGAACAAGCGTCCCGGATCGCACCACAGCGTCTGCGGCGAAAACCCCGAGGCCGCAGCCAAGGCGCGGAAGCTGTCTAGCGTATATTTCTGGGAGTTCTCGGTGTGCAGGGTTTCTCCCTGGCGCAACTCGAACTGCCGCTCGGCCAGGTTAATGCGCTGCGGCGCCATGCAAACCAGATGCATTTCGACGCGCTGTAGACCGGGGTGATAGAACGCGTAGTGGGCAAAGGCATCGACATTGAAATCCGTTCCCAGGTCCCGATTGGCGCGTACCAGCAGGTTCCGGTTGAACGCCGCCGTTACGCCAGCCGCATCGTTGTAGGCCCGATGCAGCAGCGACGGTTCCTTTACCAGATCGATGCCGATCAGCATTCCGCCCCCGATGAGGAGGCTGGACGCCGCGCGCAGGAATTGCGCGGCCTCTGCGAGGCAAAAATTCCCCAGAGTGGAGCCGGGAAAGAAGCCCATGCGTCGGCCGCCCTGACGCGCTGGCGGTAGCAGCGGCAGACTGTCGATCTTGGAAAAATCGCCGACGACGGGAATGATTTCAACCTGCGGAAACTCCCGCTGCAGCTGTGCCGTCGCCGCCTGAAGGTGCTCGGCGGAAATGTCGATCGCGATGAAGCGGCGCGGCTGTTTCAACGCCTGCAGCAGCAGCCGGGCTTTCACTAGCGACCCGGCGCCAAATTCGACCACTTCGGCGTCGGGCCCGATCAGATCCGCCATGTGATGCAGATCCCGGGCGAGTATGTCCAGCTCGATGCGGGTGACATAGTATTCCGGCAGTTCGCAGATCCGCTCGAACAGCCGCGACCCGGCCGCATCGTAGAAATACTTGGGCGAAATCTCGTGCGGCGTGCGCTCCAGACAGGCCAGCATGTCGCGGGCGAATTCCGAGGTCCCGAACTGCCCGCTCGGGGCGGGCATAGGGGATGCGACCTTGGCCATCAGAAATCCCGCGCCAGGCGGATGCCGGAGAACTGCCAGCGCGCCGCCGGTGGAAAGAAGTTGCGGTAACTCGGTCGCAGATGGCCGGGCGGCGTGACGCAACTGCCGCCGCGAAGCACCAACTGGCCGACCATGAACTTGCCGTTGTATTCCCCGACCGTGCCCGGTAGCGGCTTAAAGCCGGGATAGGGATCGTAGGAAGAACGTGTCCAGTTCCAGGCGTCTCCATAGGCCTGGAGCAGTCCCTCACCCGGGCTTGCGATCCGCGGATGCAAGTTTGCGGGATCGAGAAAACGGCCGGTAAGCGGAAGATTTTTCAGCGCAGCCTCCCACTCGAATTCGGTTGGCAGACGCGCACCCGCCCAGGCGGCGTAGGCGGCCGCCTCGTAAAAGCTCAGGTGACAAACCGGTTCGTCCGGGGCCAGCGCTTGATAGCCGTGGAGCGTGAAGATGCGCCACTCACCCGAGTCCTCCATACGCCAATACAGGGGCGCGCGCCAGTTCTGTGCGCAGACCATCGCCCAGCCGTCGGAGAGCCATAATTCGGGGCGCGCGTAGGCGCCGTCGTTCATGAAGGCCAGATATTCGCCGCAGGTCACCAGGCGGTTGGCCAACTGGTGGGGGTGGAGCAGCACCCGATGGCGCGGGTATTCGTTGTCGAAGCCGAAACCGTCGCCGGCATGGCCTATCATGACTTCGCCATCGCGACCGGGAAGCCAGCACAGCGCCGCCGCGGCGCCTTGCGCCGGCTGGCTTAGCGGTGCGTAGATCGCTTCGTACGGATTCAGCGACAGGGTGTACTTGATATCGGTGAGGATCAGTTCCTGATGCTGTTGCTCGTGCTGGAGTCCGAGCTCGATCAGCGCTGCTGCCCGGCGCCAGGTGGGATCGTCGCAATCCTTGAAGAAACTGTCCATGGCCAGGTCCACATGTTTGCGATAGTCGAGAATCTGCTTTAGACCCGGACGGGTGATCATCCCGCGCTGGGGCCGGGGCTGACGTGGCCCCAGACCTTCGTAATACGAGTTGAACAGGAACAGGTAGCGCTCATCACTGGCCTTGTAGCCGGCCGCCAGAGCGGGCAGAACCAGTGCTTCAAAAAACCAAGTGGTGTGGCCAAGATGCCACGTAGTAGGGCTTGCATCGGGCATCGGCTGGACGCACTGGTCCTCCGCGGAGAGAGGATCGGCCAGTCGCAGCGTCAACTCGCGCACGGCTCGGTATCTTGCTGCCAGAAGTTCCCGCGTCATGACTGCCGAAGCGCTCCCGCTACTGTCCGATACGCCGAACCGGTCATTCATATCATGCCTCCCAATCTTCTGGCTTTGGCCAACCAAAGATATTAGTACCGCGCCGGCGCCGGAATTGCAATCAGGCGAACGCTGGCGCCACGCGCATTCGTTTTGTTGGTATTGTTCGGCTATGAACTTCGATTTCGATACCCCCGTAGATCGCCGTGGCACACACAGCATGCGCTGGGAGAAGTATGCCGGGCGCGACGTCATCCCGCTTTGGGTGGCAGACATGGATTTCCGCTCGCCGCCGCCGGTGATCGACGCGCTTCGGCGCCGTGTCGAGCACGGCGTCTACGGCTATACCTTACCGCCGCCGGAGCTGAGCGGACTGATCGTCGAACGCATGCAGCGCCTGTATCGCTGGGCGGTCCACCCCGACTGGATCGTGTATCTGCCGGGTGTGGTATCCGGACTCTATCTGGCGGCAAGCCGCTTGACGCAAGCGGAGGAACATATCCTCGCGCCGTCGCCGGTTTACTATCACCTCCCGCGCGCGGCGCAGTCCGCCCCGCGCGCCTTGAGCGAAGTGCCGATGGCGCTCGCGCGCGGCCGCTGGGTCTGGGACGAGGAGCGGCTGGCGGCTGCGGTGAAGCCGAACTCGCGCATGCTGATGCTGTGCAACCCACACAACCCGGGCGGCACGATCTTCAGCCGCGACGAACTGGCGCGGATCGCGGCGTTTGCCGTGAAGCACGATCTCCTGATCTGCTCCGACGAGATTCACTGCGACCTGCTGCTCGATCCGGGCACGCCGCATCTGCCCATCGCCAGTCTCGCCCCCGAGATTTCGCGGCGCACCATCACTTTGATGTCGCCGTCGAAGACCTTCAACATCGCCGGTACCGGTCTCGGCTTTGCGATCATCGAGGATGCCGGACTGCGCAAGTCCTTTTCGTTCGATCTGAGAAAGTCGGTGCACGACGCGGGCCTGTTCGGCTATGAGGCTGCGCTCGCCGCGTATCGCGACGGCCAGCCATGGCTGGATGCCTTGCTCGACTATCTGCACGGCAACCGCGACTTGCTTCAGACCACGGTCGCGCGTCTGCCCGGTGTCGACATGGCGCATCTGGCGTCGACTTACCTGGCGTGGATCGACTGCTCGGGCACCGGCATTGCCGATCCGCATGCGCACTTACTCGCGCATGGCCTGGGCGTGTCCCCCGGCGCCGATTTTGGCGCACCGCGCTTCGTGCGCCTCAACTTCGGCACCCAGCGCAGCGTGCTCTCCGCCGCGCTCGTGCGCCTGGAACGCGCAGCGCTCGACACCAGCCGCGGCTAACGGCGCCTGGCGCGAATCAAGTGTTCGCGCGTGGCGATGGAATACCAAATTATCGACTGCCAATAACGCGGCGACGTCCGCGCGAGGTCCCAGAGCCGGCGCCGCGTTCGCGCTACTCAACCTTGGCCTTGCCCCGCAATTCGGCGACGTGCGTGGCTACCAGCTGCGCCTCCAGGCGCTTCAATAGCTGCGGCTTGGCTGCCTCGAACGGTGGAGTCGTCGTCGCGCGTACGTCGTCAAGCAAGATGACGTGGTAGCCGAAAGTGGTTTTGACCGGACTCTCCGTGTATTTCCCCTTTTCTAACTTGACCATGGCCGCGGAGAACGGACCCACAAATTTGGCGGGCACGGCCCAGCCGAGGTCTCCACCGTGATCCTTGGAGCCGGCATCCTTGGACTGTTTGGCGAGCGCTTCAAATTTCTCGCCCTTCTTTAGCTGGGCGATGATGCCTTTGGCCGCGTCTTCGTCGTCAACCAGAATGTGCCTGGCCTTGTATTCCTTGTCGCCGATTTGCGATTTGAGCATCTCGTATTCTTTTTTCAGCGTGCCCTCGCTGATCGGGTGATTGCGCACGTAGTCGTGCATGTAAGCGTTGATCAATACGCCCTGACGCGCCAGTTCCATCTGATCCCTGACTTCGGGCTTCTTGGCAAAGCCCTGATTCGTGGCTTCCTGCTCGAGGATCGCACGATTCACCAGTTCGTCCCTGGCGGCATTGCGTACCTGTTCCGAGTCGGGCCGTCCTTGCGCCACCTGCACTGCCACCATGGCGTCTGCACGGCTCTTGGAAATGGCTTTGCCATTGACGGTGGCGATGCTCGTTTCAACCGCCTTGTCGGCAGCCAGGGCGAATACAGATGCAGTCAGAGCGACGAGCGCGATCAGAGCGGCGGGGGTCGAAAGGCGTGTCATGTTGTTCCTCGCATTGGATCCAGGATGGGGGGTTCTCCGCTTTGGCGGTCGCGGCTGATGCTAAGTGAGCAAGCCGTCTCGACCAATACTGGCATTTGTGTATTTCACCTGCGGGCAAACCAGCATCGGAAGTCTTCACCGGCCTAAAGACCGCCAGCTGCCGCCCGGCAATGGAGGAACATGCCCGCGGCTGGCGGCAAACCAGCTCAGGGCCGCGACGGCGTCCGGTTGGGCTGCACCCGCAGCGAATGGCGCGAGCCGTCGCGGACGGCTTCCTCGCGGCTGCGCTCCAGCAGCAGCCATTCCTTCAAGCCTTCGGGCGTATCGCAATTCACGCCTCGGTTAAGTCCGCAGCGCTGTTGCGCGCGGTCGACCCGCTGATTCTTGCTTGTCGCCCGCACGTCAGGCGGCGTCTGCGCCGCGACAGACGCCGACGCCAGCACCGTCAGGGCAATTGCGAACGTTCGGAAGTGAATCTTCATGCTTGACGCAACTCGTGTTTGAACACCGGATATTCTCCATAATGCCATGGCGCGAACTATTCCTCGCGGAATAGAAATGCATCGCCATGCTTTCAAGATTACATACGCATATTCGACCATCGATTCGACCGAGAGTTCGCACTATTGTACGAGACGTTCCAAGCGGCATGTCGTTCCAAGCGGTATTGCCGCAATTCAAATCTGGGTGTAAGGTCGCACAATCCGCGATAGAAAGGGAGAAGAAAATGAATGCACTAGCTGCTAACTGGGGTGTCTTTAGTAAGATTCTTGCGGCGACGGTCGCGAGTCTCGTTTTTGCCGCTAACAGCTTTGCCGCGGCGCTGGTGCAGGACGTCAAAGGCGATGTGCGCAGCGCGCAGGCGGCCGTCGCCAAGGGTGAGCGCATTCTCACCGGCGCCACCCTCACCACCGGACCCGGCAGTCAGGCCACGCTTGCATTCGACGACGGCCAGACCGTGGTGCTGAACGAGAACACCCGGTTTGCGATTACCGACTACCGCTTCGCGAAGACGAATCCCCAGGACGATCGCTCGTTTTTCAACCTGCTCGCCGGCGCTGCCCGGGTCGTCAGCGGCGAACTGGCGCAGCGCAGCCGCAGCGCCTTCGAATTTCGCACCCCCACCTCGACGATCGGCATCCGCGGCACCGACTTCATCGTCGCGATCGTGGAACAGCCCTCGTACTTGAGCGTGCTTCAAGGTGAAATCGCCGCGACCAACGCGGCCGGTACCGTGACCTTCGGAGCCGGGACGTTCGGTATGATCAGCGCCGCCGCCGTGCTGGCGGTCGCGATTCCGGCCGTTGCATTGCCGGCCGCCGCGGCATCGGCGTTCGGCAGCTTGGGTGCTGCGGCAGTCGGCGCCGGCGCCGCAGGTGCAGCAGGCGGTGCGGCCGGCGGCGCCGCGGGGGGCGCAGCGGGCGCCATGGGCATAGGGACGGTGGCGGCGGTGGGCGGCGGCGTCGTGGCCGTCGGCGCGGCGGCAAGCAGCAGCAATAGCAGCAGCGGCGGTTCATCTTCGACAACTCCGAGCACGGGACCGAGCGCATTTGCCGGAACTTCACACGGAACGTTCACGGAGAATGTTTCAGGTACGGCATTCGGCTCCCCGTTGACGGGATCGTGCACCGGATCTTGGACTGCAACGACCGACAGCGCCGGCAGTGTCAACGGGTCGCTTACGATCTCTTCATGCTCGGCCGGAATCACCGGTACCACCGGCAATGTGGTCGCTGGCACCACCACTCCATTTACCGCAACGGTGGACGCGTCAGGAGCGATCAGCGGTCCGGCGTTTTCACAGACCACCTCCGGCATAACGGTATCCTGCAGCGCAGGTACGGGCACGGCAACTACTACCAGCTGGACCTTCAGCAACCAATGCACGATTTCTGGAACCTCCACTCCATGCACGGGCAGTTGCAGTATCAACATGTCGATTAGCGAGACCTTCACTGGCACTCGGCCCTGACGGGCTATGCTTTATCAGCATGCGCGCCGCCCGAAAGGACGGCGCGCATGCCGCAGCCTCCTAGGGCCGCATGATCTGAGCTGGATCCGCAGGGAAACGCAAGATTTTGATGGCTGCGAAAAGCGGCCCAAGCGCGCGATTTCGGAATTTCTCTAAGCTCAGCGTCAATGCTCCTCTTCCGGTCGATTCTGCAATTTCAGAATCCGCTCTATCCTATCGTCGACGCTTGCGTCACCGCCGCCTTTCCATTCCAGAATCTGCAGCACCACCCCTGCCGCGTCCCTTGGGCGCAGTACGACTTCGCTGCGATTCGAAAATTCATCACGCAGCGGAATTTTGAAACCCTTGCTTTCCACTTCCATGATGAATTCGTTCAGATCGTCGACTTCCAGACCCAGGTGATGCAATCCTTCGCCGTGCTTGGAAATGTGCTGATTGATAAAGCCATCGGCTTCCATCGACTGCACCAGTGACAGCACGTTGTCGCCGATCTGCAGGTAAGAGACTTTTACCGGACCCGCCTTCTCTTTGAGTATCTCGGTCCGGATATGCACCGCATTCAATAAATTGACATACTGTCGCGTCGCCTGATCTGCGTCGCGTACGGCGATTGCCACATGATCGATTCTCTTGATTCTAGCCATGCTTCCCCCCGTGTCGGCGACTGCAGTCAAGAAGATGCCGCGAAGTCGTCGCGATCCACGCCCAGCCGGCAGCGCCCGTGGCACCGCTCGCGATACGACAAATGCGAAGACACCGCAGTCGATATTCAGCCGGTAATGCCGATCTGCCAGGGCACGAACTCGTGCTCGCCCAGGCCCAGTAGTTCGCTCTTGGTCTTCTCGCCCGATGCGGTGCGCAGGATCAGTTGAAAGATCTGCTCGCCCATTTCGTCCATGCTGGCGGTGCCGTCGAGGATCTGGCCGCAATTGATGTCCATGTCCTCCTCGAGCTTGCGGTACATCGGCGTGTTGGTCGCGAGCTTGATCGACGGCGAAGGCTTGCAGCCGAAGGCCGAACCGCGGCCGGTAGTGAAGCACACCACGTTGGCGCCGCCGGCGATCTGTCCGGTGGCCGATACCGGGTCGTAGCCCGGTGTATCCATGAATACGAAACCCTTTTGCGTCACCATCTCGGCGTATTTGTACACCTCCATCAGCGGCCCGGTGCCGCCCTTCATCGCCGAACCCAGCGATTTTTCGAGAATGTTGGCAAGGCCCCCTGCCTGGTTGCCCGGACTCACCACGCCGTTGATCTGCACATCCCTGCCCAGCGCATACACGTCCTTCCACCAGCGGATACGCGCGATAAGCTTTTCGCCGACCTCGCGCGAGACTGCGCGCCGCGTGAGCGTGTGTTCGACGCCGTAGATCTCGGGTGTCTCCGATAGCACCGCAGTGCCGCCATGGCGCACCAGGATGTCCATCGCCGCACCGAGCGCCGGGTTGGCGGTAATCGAAGAGAAGCTGTCCGAACCGCCGCATTGCAGACCGACGGTAATGTGGCACGCCGGGACCGGAACGCGCGTGACGCGGTTCGCCTCCGGCAGCAGTTCCCGTATTGCGGCGACGCCGGCCTCAATGGTCTGGCGCGTTCCGCCCGTTTCCTGCATTACGAATGTGCGCAGCTTCGTTCCGGCGGTGAGCTTCTCGCTTGCGAACAGGGTGTTGATCTGGTTTCTTTCGCAGCCCAGTCCCACCACCAGCACCGCCGCCAGATTCGCATGGCGGACATAGCCGGCGAGCGTGCGCCTGAGCATATCCATCGGCTCGCCCGAGAACTCCATGCCACAACCGGTCGAGTGCGTGAACGCGGCGACACCGTCCACATTGGGAAACTCGGCCAGCCGCTCGGGCGTGAACCACTCGGCGATGCGGTGCGAGACCGTAGCCGAGCAATTCACCGTCGACACGATGCCGATGTAATTGCGTGTCGCCACGCGTCCGTCCTCGCGCACTATGCCCATGAAGGTGGCACGCTCGGGCGCAGGCACCATGTCCACCGGCTTGTAGTCGCGAGCGTAGGCATAGTCGCGATCGAATTCGCGAAATTCCATGTTGTGCCCGTGCATCAGCGTACCCGGCTGAATATCGGCGGCAGCAAATCCGATGATGGTGTTGTACTTGAGCACCGGTTCGCCTTTGCGTAATGCGCGCACAGCGACCTTGTGACCGGCGGGAATGCGGTTGAGGCAGGTGAGATTTTCTTCGGCCAGGACGCTGCCCTGGGCGAGGTCGATCCGTGCCACCAGTATGTTGTCGTTCGGGTGCAGGCGGATGGCCGGCGCCGCAAGATGCTTCTGGCCTGGTGCGTTCATGCGTTCAGTTCCTCAAATGTCGTATTCGAGCGGCGGATTCAGTCTTGGCTGCGTCGGCATCTTGGAGGGCCGGATGGCACTCCTGCTGAACGTCTTCTCGACCTGAAGCGTATCCTAGCAAACTCCTGGAGCATCCACCGGCGTGCCCCGGGGCGGCGCAAGTGGCGAAACCGGTCAGGTCACGAACCGGTCGACGATGAAAGCGACCAGATAGGAGACCGCGGCCGCGGCGCAGAATATCGACAGACTGCGCGTCATGCCTTTGGGTATCCCCAGATCGTCGAGATAGCGCTTGGCAAAGAAGCTGGCAATGAAGAACGCGACCGTAGACAGGCCCAGGCTCAGCATCTCTCGTCTCCTCGATGGCACCGCGTCGGCCAGAAAGACGTCCGTAGACCGTGGTCCACTCCGCCCGTGCGCAAGAATTGCGACTATGCACCGAACGAAATCACGCCAAATCGTCCGCATCGCCGCTGTCCCCCGCGGCGAGCGAATCTTCCGTGTCCTCCGGCGCGCTGTCGCCATAGTAATTGTTGATTACGGTATTCTCGGCAACAGGCGCGGGCTGCGACGCGCCCGCACCGAAGCCGGCGCCGGTTTGATGGTGGCCCATGAGGTTGCCGATACCTTGGAACAGGAACGAACCGGCTACCACTCCGGCTGCCGTGGTGGCGACATTGCCGAGCATGCCGGAACCCCAGGAGGATGCGGCCGGGGCTGCGGCTTGCGGCGCCTGCAATTGAGTCTGGGCCTGAGGCTGGGCCTGAGTCTGAACCAGGGTATGCGGCGCGGCGCCGGGCGCGAACGGTACTGCCGCCGGCCGCCCCCAGGCATTGCCCTGGTCCAGAAAGCCGCTGCGCGCGCCGGAACGCAATTGCTCGATCTCGGATTGCAGTTTGCCGGCCTGCGCTTGGGTCTGTTGCAGCGCCTGCTCCAGTTGCATCGCGCGCTGCACCAGCAGGTACGCGGCGTCCGGCTGCCGCGCACTGGCATCGCGGATGAGCGCCTCGGCTTCGGCGTCCTTGTGGCCTGCCTGCGCCAGGGTCAATTGCTGCAGAAATAGGGTGAGTTGCTCGCGTTCCTGAAGATTCATGGTGTTACCTCTGATGGTGGTCACTGCGTCGGGAAATTTGGAGCGCCCGGGCTCTGCCATAGAGCAAAACAGATGGCCGGATTCCTCCGTCTCAATCTGGGGTTGCGCATACTAACCGATTCCCGGCTCCATGCCAGGATTACGCCGGCGGACGCAGCGCGCCCCATTTTTCACCAACCTGTTAGACTGCTCCTCTATCGACCCGCGCTTTCTCGCTGTTCGGGTCGGTATTCGACTACATTCTAATCAGGAGATTTTTGTGGCTACTGGCACAGTGAAATGGTTCAACGCAAGCAAGGGTTTCGGTTTTATACAGGCAGATGACGGCTCGAAAGACGTGTTTGTGCATATCTCGGCCGTGGAGAAAGCCGGCCTGTCCACCTTGAACGAAAATCAGAAGATCCAGTACGAATTGCAGAAAGGCCAGGACGGCAAGACCTCGGCAGGCGATCTGAAGGCGATCTGATCCCACGTTGGGGATTCACAGTCCCCGACGCCATAACGGAACGCCGAGGCTCGCAAGCGCACTCGACTTGGAGTGGCGAACAAGACGGGGGGATCCGTCCCCTCGAACTCCCCTGTAACGGCCGCCTAACGGTCATTCCGCCGGGCGCTCGAAGTCTTGAGCGGAGGCCCAGTTTGTTTCCGGTTTTGGAAAACTCGTCCATCGTTTCGGGCTTCCTGCCCGCGCATATCGCCTCGCACCATGGCGATATGGATACGCATATGAGGCGCGCCTGATGAGCGCGCCGGCCTTCATCTTCAGCCGCAACCTTCACTTCCACCCGCAATTTCGGCAGCGCATTCGGAAACGGCCGTGAATAATATCGACCGCTTCGAAATTAAGAAAGTGCTGGGGGAAGGCGGCGCGGGCATCGTCTACCTCGCCTACGACCCGAAGTTGAAGCGGGACGTCGCGATCAAGACCTTGACGGCGGCAACGGGCGACGAAAAGCGGATGCTGCTGGACGAAGCGCAGGCGGTCAGCGCGCTGCGGCACCCCTGCATCGTGCCCGTGTTCGAAGCCGGGGATCTGGACGGTGTGCCCTATCTGGTATTCGAGTACGTCACCGGCGAGACCTTGCGCGATCTGATCAATCGCAACGGCCCGATGCCCGTGGAATCTGCACTCAAAATCGCCGCGCAGGTACTGGATGGCCTTGCGCACGCGCACAAGAACGGCGTGCTGCATCGAGACATCAAGCCGGCAAATATCATACTGGGCAGCGACGGCACGCCCCGCATCATGGATTTTGGCGCGGCCTCGAGGTATCAGGTGAACTGGCTCAACGGCGACAATGTGGGCGTAGACGAGGACTTCATCGGCACCCCTCCCTACATGGCGCCCGAATACATCGAGAAGCGGCTGTTTTCCGCGCGCACCGACATTTTCGCGGCGGGTCTGGTTCTTTGCGAAATGCTGACCGGCCAACGGGTGTTCAAGGGTAGTGGCAGCGTGGAGGAACTGTTGCACCGTATCGTGCACGACGCAATCGTGCTCCCTCCCAGCTCGGGCTTGAACGAAAAGATCGTCGCCTGCCTGCTGAAGGCCTTGGCCAAGAACCCCGAGGAGCGCTATGCCTCGGTGCTGGAAATGAAGCAGGACTTGCTCATGGCAAGCGATTCCGAAGCAGGTAGACCTGCCGCCTCCGACGGCAGCGGCACTCTGGAATTCCTGCTGCGACGCATCAAGCTCAAAAAAGAATTCCCGGCGATGTCGCAGTCGATTTCGAACGTCAACCACATCATCTTCTCCGACACCGGCAGCGTAACCACGCTGACCAACGCCGTGCTCAAGGATTTCGCGCTCACCAACAAGATTATCAAACTCGCGAACTCGAGCTACTACAACCGCTCGGGGCGCGGCAGCATCAGCACCATTTCCGGCGCCGTCTACCGATTGGGCTTCGATACCATACGCAATATCGTCGTTGGACTGCTGCTGTTCGACCAGATGAAGGACCGCAACCAGGCACAGGACCTGATGAACGAATGCGTGCAGGCCATTCTTGGCGGTGCCATCGCCAAGGAAATTTGCATGTTTCAAGGATACGGCAATCCGGAGGAAACCTTCGTCTGCTCGATGATGCATAACCTGGGGCGGATCCTTTCGGTCTACTATTTTCCGGATGAGACCGAGGAAATCCGCAAGATACTTGCCTTGGGCGAGGCGAGCGAAGACCAAGCCTCGCGCAAGGTGCTGGGCGCGAGTTTTACCGAACTCGGCCAGGGCGTGGCCAAGTCGTGGGGATTTCCGCAAAAAATCATCGGCAGC